>Ga0070673_100001838_pt1 | contig 12678 bp, 11 predicted proteins | sample KBSM23metaG_FD_65342 | JGI IMG/M metagenome (GOLD analysis project Ga0070673, IMG submission 65342) | Miscanthus rhizosphere microbial communities from Kellogg Biological Station, Michigan, USA - KBS M2-3 metaG | ecosystem: Host-associated > Plants > Roots > Rhizosphere > Soil ... | reverse complement strand
TCAACGATCAGCACGGCCACGACGTCGGCGACGCCGTGCTGCGCGAGGTGGCGGCGACGCTGCAGCGCCACATCCGCAAGAGCGACCTGCTCGCGCGCATCGGCGGCGAGGAGTTCGCGCTCGTGATGCTGGGCACGCAGCCGCCGGGCGCCTGGGTGGTGCTGGAGCGCCTGCGCAACGCCGTCGCCGGCCTGCGCATCCCGGCCGGTGGCCAGGACATCGGCTGCACGATCAGCATCGGCATCACCGATCGCGTCGACACCGACCGCGACTGGCCGACGCTCTACAAGCGCGCCGACACGGCCCTGTACGAGGCCAAGGAGGGCGGCCGCAACCGCGTCGTCGAGGCGGCGCCGCCGGAGCCCGCGCTGGCGTGACGCCCGCGCGGCGCGCTCACTGCCGCCAGGCGGTCCAGGCCTGCTGCTGGGCGTCGATCGAGTAGATGCGGCCGTCCCACTTCAGCAGCGAGCGGAACAGCGGACGCTCGTCGACGCGGCCATCGTCGCGGGTGGCCATGCCGGTGACGACCAGGTCGCGGTAGCCGCGCGTCGACGTCGGGGCCAGGCCCAGCGTGGCGCTGAAGTTCTCGGTGATGGTCAGGTCGGGCGCGCTGGCGTCCGTGCAGGGCGACTTGCCGCGCTGGATCAGCGCCCACTCCGACATCGGCAGGTCCTGCAGCACGGGGCGGATGAACCGGCCCTGGCTCACGAACAGGCTGCGGCGCGCGCCCGAGCCGACGCCGGCGCAGCCGCGCGGCAGGCCGCTGGTGATGTCCAGGCCGAAGGCGCGCACGCCCGGCGCCAGGTCGTAGGCCGCGGTGTCCAGCCAGAGGCTGCCCGAGACGATCTTGACCGCGGGATCGCCGTCGAGGTTGGCCTTGAGACTGGAAGTGACCTGGCCAGCGGCGTCGATCACCGCGATCACCAGCAACAGCTCGTCCTCGTGGCCCGAGCGATAGGCCGCGGCGACGAGGCGGCCGCGGTACGCGGGCGCCGCGCGGCAGGCCGACGCGGCGACCATCGCGCCGGCATCGGCCGGCTGCCCCAGCGCGGGCTCCATGAAGTTGGCGACGTTCACGAAGCGGCCGACGACGGCCAGCGAGCGCGGATCGCACAGCTGCTCCAGCTGCGCGCCGACGTCGCGCTCGTGATCGCTGGCGGCCTGGCAGGCGCCGGCGGCCAGCGCCAGCACCGCGATGCAGGCTGCGCGCGCGGCCACGAGACCTGTCATCCTGCGCGCAGTCGCAGGATCCACCCCTGCGAAAGCCTCGCCCTGGTCCGCGTGGATCCTGCGACTGCGCGCAGGATGACAAAGAGTGGTGGCCAGGCCGGCCAGGAGTCGGGTTCTCATGGGGCGAGATCATCGCGTTCCCCACACTGCCCGTCCATGCCGGTGCGGTAACAGTCGTGATGCGCCGTCACTCGACAGCGGCAAACCGGGAAATGGCGGATCCGGCGGGGGGGCCGGCGCCACGGCCCCTCCTACAATCGGGGCATGAATGAAAAGTACGTTCCCTCCGAGGTCGAAGCCGCCGCCCAGGCCCAATGGCGCGCCACCGATGCCTATCGCGTGAAAGAAGACGCGGGCCGCGCGAAGTTCTATGCGTGCTCGATGCTGCCCTACCCCAGCGGCAAGCTGCACATGGGCCACGTGCGCAACTACACGATCAACGACATGCTCGCACGCCAGCTGCGCATGAAGGGCATGAACGTGCTGATGCCCATGGGCTGGGACGCCTTCGGCCTGCCGGCAGAGAACGCCGCCATCAAGAACAAGGTGCCGCCGGCGCAGTGGACGTACGCCAACATCGCCCACATGAAGGAGCAGATGCAGGCGATGGGCCTGGCCATCGACTGGTCGCGCGAGGTCGCCACCTGCGACCCCAAGTACTACAAGTGGAACCAGTGGCTGTTCCTGAAGATGCTCGAGGCGGGAATCTGCGAGCGCCGCACGCAGATCGTCAACTGGGATCCGGTCGACATGACCGTGCTCGCCAACGAGCAGGTGATCGACGGCCACGGCTGGCGCTCGGGCGCGCTCGTCGAGAAGCGCGAGATCCCCGGCTACTACCTCAACATCACGAAGTACGCCGACGAACTGCTGTCGGCGGTGACCGATCCGGCCGACCCCGAGTACCTCGCCGGCTGGCCCGAGCGCGTGCGGCTGATGCAGGAGAACTGGATCGGCAAGAGCGAGGGCGTGCGCTTCGCGTTCCCGCACACGATCCATGACGACAGCGGCGCGCTGATCGGCGACGGCAAGCTCTACGTGTTCACGACGCGGGCCGACACCATCATGGGCGTCACGTTCTGCGCCGTCGCGCCCGAGCACCCGCTGGCCACGCACGCGGCCAAGGGCAATCCGGAGCTGCACCGGTTCATCGAGGCCGCCAAGGCCGGCGGAACCACCGAGGCCGAGCTCGCGACCAAGGAAAAGGAAGGCCTGCCCACCGGGCTGATGGTGATCCACCCGCTGACCGGCGCGCAGGTCCCCGTGTGGGTCGGCAACTACGTGCTGATGAGCTACGGCGACGGCGCCGTGATGGGCGTGCCCGCGCACGACGAGCGCGACTTCGCGTTCGCCAAGAAGTACGGCCTGGAGATCAAGCAGGTCGTCGCCGTCAACGGCGAGACCTTCTCCACCGATGCCTGGCAGGAATGGTACGGCGACAAGCAGCGCGGCGTGTGCATCAACTCCGGCGCGCTGGACGGCTTCGGCATGAAGGACGCGGTCGCCCGCGTGGCCGAACTCGTGTCCGCCGCCAACCTCGGCGAGAAGAAGACGACCTGGCGCCTGCGCGACTGGGGCGTCAGCCGCCAGCGCTACTGGGGCACGCCGATCCCGATCATCCACTGCGATGCCTGCGGCGTCGTGCCCGTGCCCGAGAAGGACCTGCCGGTGGTGCTGCCGGAAGACCTGATCCCGGACGGCTCCGGCAACCCGCTGAACAAGCACGCCGGCTTCCTGAACGTCGGCTGCCCGAAGTGCGGCCAGCCCGCGCGCCGCGAGACCGACACGATGGACACGTTCGTCGACTCGTCGTGGTACTTCATGCGCTACTGCGACCCGGCCAACGACCAGAAGATGGTGGCCGAGGGGACCGACTACTGGATGCCGATGGACCAGTACATCGGCGGCATCGAGCACGCGATCCTGCACCTGCTGTACGCACGCTTCTGGACCAAGGTCATGCGCGACCTGAAGCTCGTCAAGTTCAGCGAGCCGTTCAAGAACCTGCTGACGCAGGGCATGGTGCTCAAGGGCGCGTACTTCCACAAGCCCGAGGACGCCGGCAAGAACTACTACTGGGAGCACGACCTCGACATCGAGCGCGACGCGCACGGCAACGTGCTCTCCGCGAAGCTCAAGGACGGCACGCCGGTCACCTACGAGATGACCACGATGTCGAAGTCCAAGAACAACGGCGTCGACCCGCAGGCCCTGATCGACCGCTACGGCGCGGACACCGCGCGCCTGTTCGTGATGTTCGCCTCCCCGCCGGAGCAGACGCTGGAGTGGAACGATTCCGGGGTCGAGGGCGCGCACCGCTTCCTCAAGCGCGTGTGGGCGTTCGGCGTGAAGAACGGCGAGGCGGTCAAGGGCGCCGCCGATTCGGTCGCGGGGCTCGAGCTGGGCGCGCCGGCCAAGGCGCTGCGCCGCGAGGTGCACGTGCTGCTCAAGCAGATCACGTACGACTACGAGCGCATGCAGTACAACACCGTCGTCTCGGGCGCGATGAAGCTGCTCAATGCGCTCGAAGGCTTCGAGGGCGGCGGCGCCGCTAACGGCGCCGGCTCGGCGGCCGTCCTGCGCGAGGGCTTGTCGGTGCTGCTGCGCGCGCTGTATCCGGCCTGCCCGCACATCACGCAGGGGCTGTGGACGGATCTGGGCTATGCCGCGCAAGGCCGCCAGCTGCTCGATGCCGGCTGGCCCGCCGTCGACGAGTCCGCGCTGGTGCAGGACGAGATCGAGCTGGTGCTGCAGGTCCTGGGCAAGACGCGCGGCAGCGTGCGGGTGCCGGCCTCCGCGGACAAGGCGGCGATCGAAGCCGCCGCGCTGGCCTCGCCCGAAGCGCAGCGCTGGATGGAAGGCAAGCCGGCCAAAAAGGTCGTGGTCGTGCCGGGCCGTCTCGTCAACATCGTCGTGTGATGAACACGCGCCGCCTTGCCCTGGCCACGCTGGCCGTCGCCGCGGCCGCCACGCTGGCGGGCTGCGGCTTCCATCGCCGCGCGGCGCAGCCGCTGAACTACGAACGCATCGCGCTGTCCGGCTTCGCCGACCGCTCGACGATGGCCGAGGAGATCCGCCGCGCGCTGCCGTCCACGGCGCGCATCGTGCCCAGCGTGCTCGAGTCGCAGGTGGTGATCGAGGCGATCGAGGACAAGCAGAAGACGACGGTGGAGGCCTCGACCGCGTTCGGCCAGGTGCGCGAACTGGAGCTGCACGTCAAGCTGCGCTACCGCGTGCTCGACCCCAAGGGCATCGAGCTGCTGCCGCTGGCCGACATCGAGCGCTTCCGCGACATGACCTACGACGAGAAGGACGCGCTCGCCAAGGACACCGAGCAGAAGGCGCTGTACCGCGACATGCAGTCCGACATGGCCTACCAACTGGTGCGCGTGCTGTCGGCGGTGGGCAAGCCCACCGGCCCGGCGGCGCACGCCCAGGCCGCGCGCGCGGCCGCCCAGGCGGTCGCGCCGGCCTCGGCGGCGTCGTCGGTCTCGGCCGTCGACTGGGCGGCGTCGCAGGCCGGGCGCTGAAGGAGCGGCGATGCAGGTCCGCCCCGAACAACTCGCCGACCACCTGGCGCGCGGCCTGCGCGACGTCTACGTGGTGCATGGCGACGAGCCGCTGCGCGCGCAGGAGGCCGCCGACGCCATCCGCGCCGCGGTGCGCGCGGCCGGGGCCAGCGAGCGCAAGGTGTTCGTCGTCAGCGGCGCGCACTTCGACTGGAGCGGCGTGCTCGGGGCCTCGCAGTCGATGGGGCTGTTCGCCGACCAACAGCTGATCGAGATCCGCATTCCGTCGGGCAAGCCCGGCAAGGACGGCAGCGAGGCGCTGCAGCAGCTCGCGAGCGAGGCCGGCCCCGACAGCCGCCTGCTGGTGCACCTGCCCAAGCTCGATTGGCAGCAGCAGAAGGCCGCCTGGTTCGGCGCGCTCGACGGCGCCGGCGTCAGCGTCGCGGCCGATGTGACCGAGCGCAATGCGCTGCCCGCCTGGCTCGCCAAGCGCTTCGCGCTGCAGGGCCAGCGCGTCGAGGCCGGCGCCGCCGGCGAGGCCACGCTGGCCTTCATGGCCGACCGGGTCGAGGGCAACCTGCTGGCCGCGCACCAGGAGATCCAGAAGCTCGGGCTGCTGCATCCGCCCGGCGAGCTGACGTTCGCGCAGGTCGAGGACGCGGTGCTCGACGTCGCCCGCCACGACGTGCAGCACCTGTGCGACGCCGTGATGGCCGTGCAGGTACCGCGCGCGCTGCGCATGCTCGACGGCCTGCAGGCCGAGGGCGAGGCCGCGGTCTTCGTGCACTACAAGCTGTCGGACGACATCCGCGCGCTCAAGCGCATCCAGGACGCGATGGCCGACGGCAAGCCGTTGCCGATGGCCCTGCGCGAGGCCCGCATCTGGGGCGCGCGCGAACGCCTGTTCGAGCGCGCGCTGCCGCGCCTGTCCGCGCCCATGGCCGCGCGCCTGGTCAGCGCCGCGAGCGAATGCGACGGCGTCCTCAAGGGCCTGCGCCATCCGCAATGGCCGGCCGAACCGTGGGACGCGCTGCGCCGCCTCGTGCTGATGATGCTGCAGGCGCTCAAGCCCGAAGGCGCCCAGTCGGGCCTCGTGCTGCGCACCTGACGCGCACGGCGATTGCCCCGGCGTCGGCGCCTCGAGGAGACCTTCCCATGCGTCTGCGCTCCCTGCTCCTGCCCGTCACGCTCGCCCTGCTCGCCGGCTGCGCCAGCCGCGTCGTCAAGAACGAGTCCGCGCCCATCGCGCCGCCGGACGGCTCGGACCGCGCCAGCAGCACGCCGTCGACGCGCGTCGAGTTGGCGGGCCTGCCGCAGTGGCTGCGCATCCGGCTGGCCGACTACGACGCCCTGTCCGGATCCGCCGCGCCGCGCGCCGTCTACCAGGTCGCCTACGGCGACGGCGTCGCCTATTACACGCTGGCGGGCTGCTGCGACCAGCTCGACCCGCTGGTCGACGCGAACGGCGTGCTCTTGTGCTACCCGACCGGCGGCTACACCGGGCATGGCGACGGCAAGTGCGTCAGGGCGCTGCCGCCGCCGACCGAGCGGCGCGAGGTCTGGCGGCATCGCTGAAGGCGGCGGCGGGCGGCGCCCGGCCGGCGCTAATCCCTGCGCGCAACGCTGCCGTCCGGCGCTCCGCACAATCGCGCGGCAGGCCCGTCGGGCCGCCACCCGAGAAAGGCATCGCCATGTCCGCCACCCCCGCCTGGGCCGCGCCGTCGTCGACCGCGCCGCTCGCCCCATTCAGCATCGACCGCCGCGCGCCCGGCCCGGACGATGTGCAGATCGACATCCTGTTCTGCGGCGTCTGCCATTCCGACCCCCACACCGCCCGCAACGAGTGGAAGAACACGATCTATCCGACCGTGCCGGGCCACGAGATCGTCGGACGGGTGAGCGCGGTCGGCGCCAAGGTGAGCCGCTTCAAGGTCGGCGACATCGCCGGCGTCGGCTGCATGGTCGACAGCTGCCAGCACTGCGCGTCCTGCGGCGAAGGCCTGGAGCAGTACTGCGAGAACGGCTTCACCGGCACCTACAACGGCCCGGTGTTCGGCGGCGAGAACACCTACGGCGGCTACTCCAGCCGCATCGTGGTCCGGCAGAAGTTCGTGCTGAAGATCACCCACGAGCTGCAGCACCTGGCGGCCGTCGCGCCGTTGCTGTGCGCCGGCATCACCACCTATTCGCCGCTGCGCACCTGGGGCGTCGTGCCCGGCCAGAAGGTGGGCATCGTCGGCCTGGGCGGCCTCGGCCACATGGGCGTCAAGATCGCCGCCGCGATGGGGGCGCACGTGGTGCTGTTCACGACGTCGCCGGGCAAGATCGAGGACGCGAAGCGCCTGGGTGCCAGGGAGGTCGTGATCTCGAAGGACGCGGATGCGATGGCGGCGCACGCGAACTCGTTCGACTTCATCCTCAACACCGTCGCCGCGCAGCACGACCTCGACCCGTTCATCAACCTGCTCAAGCGCGACTGCACGATGACGCTGGTCGGCGCGCCCGAACACGCGCACCCGGCGCCCAACGTGTTCGGCCTGATCTTCAAGCGCCGCCGCCTGGGCGGCTCGCTGATCGGCGGCATCCGCGAGACGCAGGAGATGCTGGACTTCTGCGCCGAGCACGGCCTCGTCTCGGACATCGAGATGATCGCCATGTCCGACATCAACAGCGCCTACGAACGCATGCTGCGCAGCGACGTGAAGTACCGCTTCGTCATCGACATGGCGACGCTGGCGGCCTGAGGCCGCCGATGCCTTTCAGCGCAGGCCCGTGGCCTTCTTTGCCGCCTGCAGGCTCATGAAGGCCTTGCCGATCTGGAACAGCGCGAACGCATGGAAGGCGACCGACATCCAGATCTCGAACTTCAGGTAGAGCAGCCCGTCGCACAGGTACAGCAGCCCGCCCAGCACGAAGGCCCAGGTGCGGCCCTTCTGGGCCTGCAGCCCGACGAGGTAGAAGCCGCCGATGAACAGCGCGTCGATGACCAGCGCGATCGCGATGTTGGACGCGAAGGCCACGTGCGCGAGCTGGGTGAACGCCAGGCCCAGCACGAAATTGATGCCGGCGTGCCCGAGATCGCACGCGACGTTGACGGCCGACAGGCCGGCGATCCACCAGAACCAGCGCGCGCCGCGCAGGAAGCCCGGCACGTAGCGCACCAGTTCTTCGACGTTGGTCGGGCCGGCCGGCGCCGTTGCAGGCGCCAGTGGCGGCGCGGTGAGTGTCGAATCGGTCATTGGAAATCCCTCCCTGGATGCGGCCGTCGGCCGTGCATTGGACGCGCCGCGTGATCGCGGTCATGCCGTGTGACGACGCCTCCTCGCGCCGCCGCACGACTCTACCCGCGCGCCGGCGCGGCGCACTCGGGACATTCCAGGCCTGGCGGTTTCAGTAGCCGCGCGACCGATCGACCAGGTGCGCCGCCGCCTCGCCGCGCCGGACGGCCTCGACATTGGACGCCACCAGGGCGGCCGCGCTGCGCAGGTCGGTCAGCGCCGCGACGTGGGGCCACAGCGTCACGCGCGGGTGGAACCAGAACACGTGCGTGGCGGGCAGCGGCTCGGCCTCGAAGACGTCGAGCACGGCGTGCGCCAGGTGGCCCGAGTTGAGCGCGACGAGCAGGTCCTTCTCGATCACGTGCGCCCCGCGCGCCAGGTTCACGAGGCTGGCGCCCTGGCGCATCTGGGCGAGGCGGGGGCGATCGAACAGGCCGCGCGTGTCGCCGGTGAGCGGCAGCAGGTTGATGACGATGTCGGCCACGCCGAGGGCGGCCGGCAGGGCGGCCCAGCCGGCGCTCGTCGCGATGCCCGGCACCGCCTGCGGCCGGGCGCTCCAGCCGGCGACGCGGTAGCCGAGGGCCGCCAGCTGCAGCGCCGCCGTGCGGCCCATCTGGCCCAGCCCCAGCACCAGCACCGCCACCTCGTCGGCCCGCTTCTGGGGCAGCGGGCGCCACTGCGTCTGGCGCTGCTGCGCCGCGTAGTCGAACGCGCGCCGGTGCAGCGACAGCACGGCCCACGCGGCCGTCTCGGCCATGGCTCGGTTCATCATCGGATCGACCATGCGCGCGATCGGCACGTCGGCCGGCAGCGTCGCGTCCGCCAGCAGCCGGTCGACGCCGGCCCACAGCGACTGGATCAGCTTGAGCCGCGTGCAGCCCGCGAGCCGGCCCGGCAGCGGGTTGGCGACGACCGCGATGTCGGCCTCGTGCCAGCGCGCCGACTGCGTGCCCTCGACGGCGGGGTCGAGCCAGTCGTCGTCGGGGAGCGCATCGGTCAGCGCGCGCCACCACTCGGCGCGCTCGGCGCCTTCGAGGCGGGCGTCGAAGGCGATCTTCACGGCGCGCGCGCGGCATCGACCAGCCGCTGCAGGGCGATCGCCACGGTCTGCGCGCGGATCGCCGCCCGGTCGCCCGCCAGTTGCAGGCATTCGGTGCGGCAGCCGACCAGCGGCGCATCGCCGCCGGCCGGCAGGCCTTCCTGCGTCTCGCGCGCGTGTACCCAGGCCAACCCCAGCCACACCGTGCCCACCGGCTTGGCCGCGCTGCCGCCGCCGGGGCCGGCGATGCCCGTGACCGACAGCGCGAGCTGCACGCCGGCTTGCGCCAGCGCGCCACGCGCCATCGCGTCGGCGACTTCCGCGCTGACGGCGCCGTGCGCGGCGATCAAGGCGCCGGGCACGCCCAGCAGGCCGCTCTTGGCGTCGTTGGCGTAGGTGACGAAGCCGGCGGCGAACCAGTCGCTGGCGCCGGCCGGCGCGGTGCACGTGCCGGCCAGCAGGCCGCCGGTGCAGCTCTCGGCCGTGGCCAGGTGCCAGCCGCGCGCGCGCAGCGCGTCGCCGAGCGCCGTCGCCTGCTCGATCAGTGCGTCGCCGATCGCAATCGTTGCGCCTTGCGTCATTCGAGTCCCCTCAGCAGCCCGCCTGGAAGATGCGAAAGGGATGATCGATCCCCAGCGCATGCATGACGGGGGGCGGCAACACCAGCAACAGCAGGCCCCAGACGACCAGCGTGCAGGCCGCCGCGACCAGGTCGTCGAAGATGATGCCGAAGCCCTGCGGCCACCCGGGCAGCGCGCCGCGCTTCGGCTTGAACAGCGCATCGGCCCAGCCCACCGGCCCGCGCTTGACCGCGTCGAACAGGCGGAACAGCCCGAACAGGATCAGCTGGCCGACCAGCCCCACCGGCATCGCGACGGCCAGGATGATCCAGAACGCGATGATCTCGTCCCACACCACGGCGCTCGGGTCGCTGACCGCCATCGCGCGCGCCGTGTGCGTGCAGGCCCACCAGCCGACCAGGAAGCCGGCGGCGAGGATCGCGGCCCAGCCCAGGGGCGAGGGCGCCGCGTAGCGGGCGATCAGCAGGAACAGCGCCCAGCCGGCCAGCGTGCCGGCGGTGCCCGGCGCGACCGGCGACAGGCCGCTGCCGAAGCCCAGCGCGATCAGGCGCAGCGGGTGCAGCCCCATGAAGCGCCAGGTGGCGCGGCGCGGGGTGAACGTCGGGTACTCGCTCGTCACCGCGTCAGGCCGCAAGGAAGTGGTCGAACGCGCGCTCGGTCAGCGCCACCGGCGCGCCCTGGGCGTCGACGACGCGCAGGCCGAGCGCGGCGTCGAGCGTGCCGATGCAGGTCACGGGCGTGCCCGCGCGCGCGCCGGCCTCACGCACCCGCGCGTGCGCGCTCGCGGGCGCCGCGAAGAGCAGTTCGTAGTCGTCGCCGCCGGCCAGCAGGCAGGTGCGGCGCTGCGCCTCGGTGCAGGCCGCCACGTGCGCGCCGTGCGGGATGTCGGCCAGCCGCAGCGTCGCGCCGACGGCGCTGGCGCGCAGCACATGGCCGAGGTCGCCGACCAGCCCGTCGCTCAGGTCGATCGCGGCGCTCGCGATGCCGCGCAGCGCCAAGCCCAGCGCGACGCGCGGCTGCGGGCGCTCCATCGCGCGGCGCACGTCGTCGAAGGCCTCGCCGCGCAACGCGGCCTGGCCGCGAAAGGCCTCCAGCGCGAGGCGCGCGTCGCCCAGGCGGCCGCTGACCCACAGCTCGTCGCCGGCGCGCGCGCCGGCGCGCCGCAGCGCCTGGCCGGGCGGCACCTCGCCCATCACCGTGATGCCGATGTTGAGCGGGCCGGCGGTGGTGTCGCCGCCCACCAGCTCGATGTCGTGGGCGTCGGCCAGCGCGTACAGGCCCTCGGCGAAGCCGGCGAGGAAGGCCTCGTCGACGCGCGGCAGCGTCAGCGACAGCGTGAATGCCACCGGCCTGGCGCCGCAGGCGGCCAGGTCGGACAGGTTCACCGCGAGCGACTTGTGGCCCAGCGCGTCGGGCGGCACGGTGCTCAGGAAGTGCCGGCCCTCGACGAGCGCATCGGTCGACACCGCCCACTGCATGCCGGGCGTGGGCTGGAGCAGCGCGCAGTCGTCGCCGCCGCCCAGGACGGCACGCCGCACGGGGCGGGCGAAGTATTTCGCGATCAGATCGAATTCACCAACGGCCATTCGGGCAATTGTCGCCCAGCGGCCGGTGCAGGCCCTTCGTCAATGTGGACACCCGTCATTGACGCGACGCGCCGGAGCCCGGAAAGTATTCACCTGCCGCATGGACCGATGCCGATGCCTTGCGACACCCATGGTTCCGGGCTTCCCTTGCGGGAGCCACTCCTACAATTGCCGCCCGCTCTGCATGCACGCCGAAACGGCACGGGCCTGCCGACGCCACCCAGGATCGCCGATGACCACCCAAGAAGACAAGCGCGCCGAGCTGCGCCAGGCCGCGCTCGAGTACCACGAGTTCCCCACGCCCGGCAAGATCGCGGTCACGCCGACCAAGCAGCTGATCAACCAGCGCGACCTGGCGCTGGCCTATTCGCCCGGCGTGGCGGCGGCCTGCGAGGAGATCGTCGCCGACCCGGCCAACGCCTTCCGCTACACCGCGCGTGGCAACCTGGTGGCCGTGGTCTCCAACGGCACCGCGGTGCTGGGGCTGGGCAACATCGGCCCGCTGGCCTCCAAGCCGGTGATGGAGGGCAAGGGCGTCCTGTTCAAGAAGTTCGCCGGCATCGACGTGTTCGACCTCGAGATCGCGCAGAACGACCTCGACAAGCTGGTCGACTGCATCGCCGCGCTGGAGCCGACCTTCGGCGGCATCAACCTCGAGGACATCAAGGCCCCCGACTGCTTCTACGTCGAGCGCGAACTGCGCAAGCGCATGAAGATCCCCGTCTTCCACGACGACCAGCACGGCACGGCCATCGTCGTCGGATCGGCGCTGCTCAACGGGCTGAAGGTCAGCGGCAAGCGCATCCAGGACGTCAAGCTGGTGGTGTCGGGCGCGGGCGCCGCGGCGCTCGCCTGCCTGAACCTGCTGCTCAAGCTGGGCATGCCGCGCGCCAACATCTGGGTGACCGACCTGGCGGGCGTCGTCTACGCGGGCCGCACCGAGCTGATGGATCCGGACAAGGCCGAATTCGCGCAGGAGACGCCGCTGCGCACGCTGGCCGAGGTCATGCACGGCGCCGACGTGTTCCTGGGGCTGTCGGCCGGCGGCGTGCTCAAGCCCGCGATGGTCGCCACGATGAACGCCAACCCGATCATCTTCGCGCTGGCCAACCCGACGCCCGAGATCGCGCCCGAGGACGTGCTGGCCGTGCGCAACGACGCGATCATGGCCACCGGCCGGTCGGACTACCCGAACCAGGTCAACAACGTCCTGTGCTTCCCGTACATCTTCCGCGGCGCGCTCGACTGCGGCGCGACCACCATCAACGACGCGATGGAAGTGGCTGCGGTGCATGCGATCGCCGAACTGGCCCAGGCCGAGCAGAGCGAGGTGGTCGCCGCCGCCTACGCTGGCGCCGACCTGAGTTTCGGCCGCGAGTACCTGATCCCCAAGCCGTTCGATCCGCGCCTGATGATGAAGATCGCGCCGGCGGTGGCGCAGGCCGCCGCCGACTC
>Ga0070673_100001836_pt1 | contig 12688 bp, 10 predicted proteins | sample KBSM23metaG_FD_65342 | JGI IMG/M metagenome (GOLD analysis project Ga0070673, IMG submission 65342) | Miscanthus rhizosphere microbial communities from Kellogg Biological Station, Michigan, USA - KBS M2-3 metaG | ecosystem: Host-associated > Plants > Roots > Rhizosphere > Soil ... | reverse complement strand
GCGCGAGCGATTGTGTGGGAGAGTAGGTCGTTGCCGGGATTAAATCGAAAGCCCCGATGTGCACATCAAGAGATGAACACATCGGGGCTTTTTGCTCTTCCGATCGCTATTTCGTTGGAGTGAACGACATCGAATGCCCACCCAGTCCGCGGGCTGTCCCGATTCGCGATCTATGGTAATGGTTGTCGACATGACGAGACCAGATCATCCGCGATGAAACTTTCCCAATCACCGATCGTGACGGAACTCGAATACATGCTGCCAATGTATATGGTATATGCATCTGGATTCACGAGGATCATTCCCTTCATCGTGCCGGCCGCAATGTCCGACGCTTCCGCCATTTGCGTGAAAGGCATCCTCGTTCGGTTGTCAGTCTGCCAGTCCGTATCCGTGAAGTAGGTACACGACCGGATAGCGTTTCGTCGCGTTTGTGGCGCAATCCGGCGGAAGATAGATAAACACATCACGATCGGGCGAATCCTTCTCCAAGTTCCCTTCCAGCGACTTCCCATGAACCTTGATATGCTGTCCCTACTTTACCGGTGCGTCTGAGCCGATATGGCGCCAGCCATTCCAAGAACAAACACCACTGCCAGGCCGAAAACAAGTGGATAAATTCTCACGCGATTAGATTCCCTGTGCCACGTAACCTCCCGAATTGCAAATCACGATTGCCGAAGCTGCGGCCTATCGTTGTTTGGCCGGCATCGAGAGTCAAGGATATTTGCTTCGGTTCCATGGAAAGAACCGACCCTATGTGCCTAAATGCCTTCAAGGGGCTCCCTTGGGATATTCGTCCGAAGGAACCCGTGATTCGGATTGAGACACGACGTCCTTCATATAGTCTATTTCTAGTTTTATGAACGCAGCGCAGGCTCTCGCTTCATCTTGATATATTAGTGGATCTCTTCCCTCGCCCATGGTAGAAGGAATGAAACCAACTCCGTAACGACCAGTACTGGGCTCCATGAGGTACCATCCCGTAGTTCGCTTATCCTCGGAATAGATTCTCCAATCTTGAATACATTCTGGATGCTCGTGGAGCCCTTGCAGTATCGCGTCCTCGGAAATATCTTCTGCAAATTCCAAGTAGCGGCTATTCACCAGTAACGAATACATTGAGACATTGCCCGAATCATAATGTTTTCGGGGAATCTGGATTAATGAAGTAACGATTTCATTAGGATTCACGCTCAATCCCCCAGTTTTGTCATTCCAAAACCATCGTCGTTCAGCTTGTAGCCTTTCTTAAGTAAGTATTCTATTTCCTTACGGAAGGCGCCTGAAACGTCGTTAATATTCTTGACTGGATCCGAAAACACAATTTCATCTCCCCGCTTAATCGCACTGTCCAGAAACTCCTGGTTGGCTGCCCACTTTTCGGCTGTTGTCATCTTCGCCCAAATTGCCGGCGGGATTTCGAAACTATTCGCTTTCAGCACTTGCGCAACTATTTCATAGCGTCCAACTTTCCCAAGTACCGTCATGCCGGACTTGGCGATAACCTTCTCAATTGTGTTTTCAAGAGCCGGACCTAAAATTTTTCCGCCCCCGGGGACAATCACTTGCAACCCAACATCTACCTTGGATGTCGGGAAGGGGCTCAGTCCGTGGGTCAATGTCCGATGATCGTCAAGAAATGTGTTCCAGGCCTTTTTGTAATCAGACCTCGCTTCTCCCCCGAAGAGCAGATCGAAGGTGCTAACGTTTCTATATTCTCGACCGAAAATGAATGCTGCAATCGCATCCTTTCCATCAGGATCGATGTATTTCAGCGGGTTGTTCAAACCATACGTGTAGCGATTCCATCGTTGCGGTTCAAGTAGCCATTCATTCTTGGAAACCAAGCCATCAGAACTCAGAAATCGCGCCTGTGCCGGTGAAAAGTACCTTGCGTCAAAGAAGTCGAGCCCAGTTTCAATATCCCTTACCTTGCCGGTGAACTTTGGCGATTCGGCACTGGATAGAGAAAAATCCGGATGTGAAGGATAGCATCCTGTGTTGCGACCGTTGTCGCTCGCGCTGAGCATGCGACCGAAGGGAATGTAGTCGTAGCACTCTGTAAGCGGTGCTGTGCCGGACTGTGACTTCTCGCCGGCTACCGCGCGAACGCTGCCAAGCAGATCAGTAAACATCCAGGATGTGCCTGTGCTCGAAGCGATCTGGTTGGTGTACTCTGCGGCAAGTTGGTCGCCCGGCCCGTAGACATATGTCGTGGTTTGGGTTGAACCTCCGTACGGTGTCCAGGTCTTGCGCACGCGGCGGCCGCCACCGTCGTACGAATAGTATTCGTTGCCGTTCATCGGGCTGGTAGCACTAATCAGACGGTTTTCCGCGTCGTAGGTCAGCGTTCGCGGATCGTAACTGGTTTGATTCCCCGCAGCGTCATATCCCTGGTTTGCCAGCCGATTATTTGCGGCGTTGAAGAGAGTGCCGACTGTAGGCTCGTGAGACTCTCCCGCAGTGATGCCACTGCTTGCCGCGACCCACTGGTTGCCATATCGGTCATAACCATAGGTTCGACTGAATCCATTTATTTCTGAAGCGGTCGAGATTCGGTTCAACGCATCGTAGGTGTAGCTTTGCGTCCAGGTGTGTCCGGGCTGACGAATGACGTGCATTGCAAGATTGCCGTTGTTCGCGTTCGCCGAGTAGTCATATTCCAGTTCCAACTTGTCACTCGAACTTGCAGTGGTTCCCAACTTAAATAACGTCGGTGTTCCTGCAGGTTGATAGCTGCGTGATTCCCACAGATCGTTGCCATACTTCATCTGTGCAATTCGGCCATCCGCGGTGAACGGCGCACTCGAGGCCGTCATGTCCGCGTACGTCTTAGCTCCTGCCATAATTTGAATTACACGTCCAGCGTCATCTACGGCGTAGTTGACCGTATTGCCGGAAGGGTACTGCATACTTCTAAGGGAATCATTTAATCGGTAGCTGTACTGAAATGTATAAGTGTTACCGTTGGTGGTCTCGGTACTGGATCCTATTCGTCCGAGTACGTCATAACCTGCGTAACTGACCATAGCGGCCGACGATGCCATGTACTGCAGCTGACCAATGCTGGGGGCCGAGGACCCGGCGCCGTAATAGGAATAAGCGACATTCGGCGTCACTCCGTTATCGCCGAAGTACGATTTCGTCAGGAGACGATGCATGGGGTCATAGGTGTTTGTGGTGACAATGCCACGGGCGTCGGTCCTTGTGAGCACATCTCCACTGTCGGAATAGGTATAGCTCACAGTTCCGCTCTCCGGATTCGTCGCCAGAATTAATCGTCCCAGTGAGCTGTAGCTGAATGTGCGAACCTGGACGTCCTGGTTCACCTGCGTTAGATTGCCAAGCACGTCGTAAGCGTAAGTCGTGCTATAGCTCAGTCCGGTCGGGTCTTCGATCACCTGGATCAGGCGGCCGAGACCGTCGACAAACTGCCGCCGTTGAGTCGCTGCCGGATCTTTAAAAGTCGTTTGATTTCCGTCGTAGACGGTTGTCGTAACTCCAGTCCGATTTGTCGTCGAAGCGCAATCCGTGGGTTCGGAACCTTTGAATATTGCTACTGCAATTACGCGCCGGGAAGCATCAGTCTGTGTACAGCTCCATTCCAGCGTCGCATCCGACGTCGTACGGTAAGGTGACGAACGCACCGATCTATTTAGTGCCGGATAGTAGGTGGACTTCACTTTAATGCCATCCGGATTGCCAGGCTCCGATGATCGCATGAGCACGTTCCTTCCCAGTTGATCGAACTGAGAGAAGGTCTGAAGCTTGCCATCGCCATAGCTATCCAGATCCTTTTTTGCGGTGATCCTCAGATTCGCATCGTCATATATGGTTTCGGCTATCCGCATTCCCGATTCATCGGTGACGCGCAAGCGGCCGACGCTGTCGTACGTATACGAGGTGGTGATGTTGTTATCCAGGTCTGTTTTTGAATTCAATGTCCCGGACGAAATTTTCCAATTGTATTGCCACGACCGTTGTTGAGAGGTTTGATAAGCATAGTCCACGCGCATGGGCACACTGCCAGTTTCATCGTAGGTGATGTGCGTGCGGATATCCGGCTCGTAGAAATCAGTGATATTTCCATAACCATCGTAGGACCTCATCAGGACCTGGGAATTGGCAGCCGATAGTGAGCCCAGCTCTGGAGCGTCAGCGGACTTCACACTATCCCAGTGCAGTTCGGAAGTGACATTGCCCGCGCCGAACGCGTCGTCGTAGACGAACTCGGTAACTGCCGCGCGGTTTCCCAAGCCGTCCTGGACTTCTTTGCGTTGTACCGCATCCAATCGTCTTGACGTCCCGGGGCTATGGGGATTCCAGTACTCATAGGTACTGAAATCGAGGGTTGTCGCATTCGGAACGGTTGCAAAGTACTTCAATTGCGTTGTTCGCCTGGGAGAGGATCCCGTCTCCGGACCATTGAGTTCGTAATTTACCCAATCGTATTCGGTGGTCTGGAGTAAATTGCCGTTCTTGTCGATCATCCTATCCGTAACGGAAGTCAGCGCGGGAGTTCCGGAGGCGTCTCCAATGGTTGTCGTTTCGCGGCGAATCCAAGGATTCTGGACCGGGACTGGAACGAGTGGGAATTGAGCGACTGTTCCAGGAACAGGATTCTGCGACCAAACTCGTTTTCGAACGGTACCGTCCGGCTCATCGACGCGGTACACGACTGGTGTATCGAAATTTCCGAAAATTCCGGAATCCAGGTAGCTCCCCAGTGGTCCGGCCCAATAGTGCGTCACGCTGCCGTCGGGATTCGTAATGACGCCTCCGTTGTAAGTCCAGACCAGGTCCGTTGTTCCATCGTGTGTGACTTTCCGCTCACGAATGGAATTGGCTCCCGCAATTGTCGATGCATCTTGTACACCACCTTCGAAGAGATATCGATACTGGAAAAGCGATCCCGTCGGTGTCCGCATCGCATCCACCTCGCCGTAGCCGCCATCTGCATCATCGGCGTACCCAAAAGCGTAACTGTTCCAAACCGGCGGTATCTCGTCGGAGGCGACTGCTGGTAGCAGTGGAAGTTGCACGTACTTAACGACGCTCATCATTTGCAGGAACGGACGGGTATGATCCCACGATGCTTCAGACCACCAGTATGTTCGCCTGTTTTGCCAGCCGAGAATCAATGGCATCCAATTGACTGTCGAGGTCATCAGGCCATTAGGTCCCTCTGCGGTGATAGCGTCTGTTCGGTCCGCCTGCCATGTCCCATATGGAAGCCCGCCGGCGTTATAGAGGATGTTGATCTGGTGACCCGAATCATCGGCGATTGTTTTGTACATCTGGTTGCAAAACTCGTCAATGCAATGGTTCGAGAAATGAATTCCGTTGCCATTGGCGTCGTAAAGAGATTCGATATAGAACCCGTGTCCTGTCGCACGCCTGCCATCCGGATAGTAAATGTAGAACGGAGCCGAATTAACATTGTTGGATCCATCCACATAGATTTCCAGCTTCAGATAGCTCCCGTCGATGGAGTAGTAGGAAAGCCAGCCTGTAAGTTGTGACGGCCAGTTATGGTGCAGGGCGGCGCAAACGTTAGCTCTGCCTGTCAGGGGATAGATTCCAAAGAACCCATCTCCAGAATAGTGATCATTCATTGCCTCGCCATAACCGTGGAGTTGCATCGTATGCAGACTTCCATCAATCATTGGCACGCGGAGTCGATACACGCGCATGGGCGATTCGTCAGTACAGTCCGGATAGTAGTCAATTGCGCCGGCATGCCCTTCGATGTCGAGGTGAAGGTTATCGATATTGTAGTGCCACCCCCCCGTGGAATAGCTGGACAGGCTCCAGGCAACCTCTGGGGTCAGGTCCAGGTTCGGAGGCGGTTGAAGAATTTCGGGCACTAAATCGTAGATGTGCGAATCGTAAATAAGATTAAGATCGAATCCCGTACCGGCTCGTCCTCTCGGCAACGAAGCGAGTGGAATTTCCAGATGGAGCTTTCCGCTTATCGGATCGATGCTGTCGACGGCACTGGTCAACTGGTCCGCGGTTGGCATGAATCCACGAGGTGGCCTGGTCTCGACCGTGTACGGATTCTGACCGAACACCGAGGCCGCGCTGAACGTCACGAAGAAACTGAAAAGCTGAACAAGTTGTTTTGAGTTAATCACGGGGGTGAACTCCTATTGAATGGTTGAGGCGTTCTGCTGCGGTTGGCCAATTACTTTGGAACCGGTAATGAAAAAAGCCGGATGACCGTTTTCATATCGCTCCACGGTTGTGGGATAGGCAGATCCATCGATATGCTCCCAATTCAAGAACCGTGTTTCGACTCTCACCCCTGCGGCGTCCGAGTATCGAGTACTCGCAAGTAATCCAGTCGTGGAATCGAAATAAAAGCGCCGAGTCTGGAGTGTGCGTGTTCGAATGCGGTCCGGAGCCGTTACAACATAAACATCGTAGCGAGGGTTCCTGACATCCGGTGCAGTTCGCGAATCCAGCTGAAAGTCGTGTCCCAGGAATACGACTGATGCGCCCTTTCGCAGGGAATAGAACATCGCCTCGGGTGTGTCTGAAACAAAAGTGTCCATCAGCACTTCGTCCGTCCGATTCGCAACGTCATGTGTAAATTCGCCATCAAAGATCACAGGGGTTTTGTCATGGATTCCTTCGATTCGAACGGCTCCAGAAATTTGGTAAGTGACGTGGATTAATTTCTTATTCCCCACATCATCCGCGAACTGCGCGTCCAGAGAGGTTTCCTCCTTGCCTGCCATCCACATGCGTGTACCCAAAGCCTGCACCTGGTGTTGAATCGAACTGGGAAGTGCTTTCGGCGCGCTGGACAGTTGCTCGCGCTGTTTGGTTTTCATGTCTTGCCCCTGTAGGGCAGTAAAAGGTACCACCACGATCAGGAAGGCGAAGATACTCCGGTGAAAATGGATGGCTGTTCTGACGAAATCTGCCAGCTGTCGGTGATTTTTCATGAGCTGCTCCTGTTTAGTGTTCATGGCAAATTCGTGGTATCAACGGCGAGCAGTCGATCGCCGATATAGATGTATTCTCTGTAACTGGTCGCGACTGGCAGCGGGAAAGTCAGATTGCCGGAATTACCGATAAGCGAATTGGGCAGCCCAAATGGGGAAATTCCGTGGACGAAAATAGGCTGACCACCGTATTGCTGCCGTAAAGCAAGTGTCAGCAAGATGGAGAAACCGTATGTGGTTCCGACGGTACTGCACGTTGCAGTAGTAGCTGGATTACTGGACTGGTTCGCGGTCGCACTCGTAATAAACGTTCCCGATCCCGCAGGCCCACCAGCATACAAATGAACATCAATACTTCCGGGATTGGTTTTGGCGCATGCCCAACCCCGCAGGTAGTACTGCTGGTTCTCCAGAACAATGCCAGAAATAAAACCCGTCACATTACGATCCACAGCAGGAACGGTGAAAGCCCCGGAATTCCCAAGCAGGTAGCTGGTCAGTCCGAAGGGGGAAATGCCGTGCACAAAGATGGCCTGACCACCGTAGCTTTGAGTGATCGAGTTCGGAATCGGAACCGAGAAACGATATTGAGAACCGGTGGAATTGCACGCTGCAGCTACTGCGGGTTCACTATTTAGATTAGCAGTTCCCGAGCCCAACCAGGTTCCGGTGCCTGCTGGACCACCGACATAAATCCAGACATCCACACTTTCCGGATAATTTTTCGCGCAGGCCCAGCCGTAAATGTAGTACTGAAGACCGAACAGCACGATTCCATCGATATAGCCCGTGATGTTGTTGTCGATGGGAGGGATGTAGAAACTATCCGACCAGTTCGCAAGCGGAGGATTCACGACCGATACGTTGAGCCCACTGACATCAAAATCGTGCCGGATGTTGGGATTCAATCGCATAGATATGCTGGTTGCGGTTACGCTGAGATCGCTATAGGCGTCGGGAATGACATCGGGCAGTCCGGGAATTCGGAAGTCGACTACGGCATCGAGCGGAAATGCCCCAGTCAGCGTAATGCAATATCCGTCAGCGCAGCCCCGCGTAGCGGAGGTGATCACGGGAGAACCCGAACGTGTCCAGGCCCAGTCCGACGCACCTCCACCGGGGTTCGCAACCAAGACGTGAACCCCGTCATTGCCAAACGACCTCAACAGCGTTGGATCGGTGAGTTGAATCGATAGGTATGGGACGTTGACCCACATTGCCGAGGAATACCCCCAGGCAGGCCCCCAGAAAAGCTGGTATGTGGACCAGTCCGCAGAATAGACGTAGACAAGGGAATCCTCCTGAAAATTTGCACCGCCGACCCAGATGCAATCCCAGTTTTCACAGCCGGGTCCCAATCCGTAGATGACAGGGGCCGGAGAAGGTGGAGGATAGACATAGAGACTTGCGTAAACCGGAACCCAGCCAGGGTCGTCCTCGTTCTGGACCCCCGTGAATTCATACAACCCTGCCGGGATCGACGTGTCCACGCAGATCTGCGCCTGACCATTGCCATCCAACCCTACCGCAAAATAATTGGGTCCGGAGTATTCGAAGTAATACTCCAGATCGACAATCATGTACGCACTGCCGCCCACCGTTATCGTGAAGCAGGATGGAGACCCCGGAGCCTGGTATACCGCACCCGGCGAAACGTCCAACCAGTAAGGAATCTGCCCAAATGCGGCACCTGGGATCACAAGCCAAAGCAGGAAAGTTAGAAATCCGATTCGCTTCGATGACATGATTCCTTCCTCGCCTATCGTCCGGCTGATCGAATGGTTGATGCGCCAATCGTGTCCGAGTATCGAATCTTTGTCAGCTGTAGCTCTTCCTGCTTCTCGCCATTGACGAAGTGCTCGGTATGAAATGGTGTCGCAACACCATCGCCGTCACGGAAATCGGCAAAGGAATAGGAATGAATGTTGGGAGCCCACCTTCCGATCGAGACCAGTGACTGCCCACGAATGAACTCAAAGCGGTCGACGCGAGACGTTGCAGCGTCGAAGCTGTACTTTGCAAACTGGCCGCCAGCATCCTTTACGGTTATCACCCGCAAAGAGTCTCCCATCCCATTGTCTTCAATGGTGACGTCACGCCCCGCAAATTTCGGCAACTGCCGAAGACCGCGCCTGTACTGCGTCTCCAGAAACTCCAGCGCCGGACCCGCGCCAGGCGCAAGATGGTCGGGCCTGCCGTCCCAAAATTTCCCATCCGATTGTCGAAGCAGAATGCGCTGGCTTCCCTGCTCACCGTTTTGGATCAACGTCACTTCAAACGCAATTGTTCCGGTAGGCGTATGAACCATGACCGTACCATCGGCCACCAGGTCTCTGCGTGATTGATCTGGCTCTCCATTTGAAATTCCGAAACGCCGAAGCGCGTCGCCCAAAGGTTCCAAAGCTCCCTCACGATTCGGTTTCCCCAATGCGGATACGACTGGCACCTGTATGCCAATTGGCGTGAGTCGTTGCTGCCTGGTTTCCTGATCGATCGGCCCGAATCTTTCGATTCGTTCATCGGATTTCCCGTTCGGGATTCTTGGGTCCAAAGCGCCTGGCCGTTGGGCGCCGAGCGCCACAGACGCGCAGAGACAAAGCACCAAAACCAGGCCAGTCCGTTTGCAACTCTCCGCAAACCAGTGGTTGCGGCCACCTGCTCCAGCGTTCGTTCGATGTCGGTTGATGATCATGCGTTTCTCCTCGTCATGCTTCACAAGACGAGTTGAAATGGCGATTTCTTACAGGCAAGTGTGATGTTTCTTCAGAATGAGTTTCAGGCGGGACTCGGCACGATACAATGCAACCCCGACGTGATTCACTGTAAGTCCCAGTGCATCGGCAATCTCTCGATAACTCTGTTCCTGATAATACCGTCGCTGTATTAGATCCCTATCGCGCACGGACAGTTTTCCCATCGCCGCCTTCAACACTCCAACTTTGTTCCAATCGCCGCGCATCTCCGCTGCGGGCATCACAGCCGTTTCACGATTGGCTGCATCGTGAGGATTCCTGTGCCGTTCTCTGCAATAGTCCCGCGCGAGGTTGCGTGCAATGGCGCCAAGGTAAGATCGGAGGCTTCGTGTTCCTCGCCATGGCCGGAGCCGACGGTATCCGTCCTCCCATATATGAAGCAGGAAGCGCTGATACACTTCGTCCACATCCTGTGAATACAGGTAAGGCTGGCGGCTCAATGTAGAAGTAATAAAGCGACGGTAGGTCGCGACGAACTGCTCCAGCGCGCTAACGTCTCCCGAAAGCAAACCTGCCACAAGCCGCATTTCATCGTCGAGGTCCATCGCAGTTTGTGCAGTGCAATGGAATGGCCACAGGAAGTGGTTACAGGAAGGGATTCAACCGGCATCCGTCCGCGATTTCGCGACTAAGCCTGTCGCGTTTCGCGCGACTTTATCCAGATGCGTCTTACAGTTTCCGGACCAGCGACTCCATAGTCTTGAAGTGCTCGTACAGCGCCATCATGATTCGTCGCTCCAGACGGCGCTGCGTCTTCTTCGCCATCGACACGAGAAATATTCCCAGCGACTTGAGTTCGTCGGCGTCGAGTCTCACCGAATAGATACCATTCTTCTCCACGGCGGCGCCAAACTGCTCGAGCAGTTCGACACTTAGCGCTGCCGGATGCTGCAGCAGCATCCGATACTGGGCGGGCGGAATCTGAAACGCAAATCGGCCGTTGCGGTCTGCCTTGCGGGGCGACGACTGCATGACGTTCAAGTCGTTATCCAGCGCGACCGATTCATTGAACGACCATTCCCATCGCGCTCCGGGATCGTCGAAAGTGACGCCTTTCACATCAAAGCACCGCGGATCGAAGGATCCTCCCACCCACTCCAACAGTTCGCTGCCTCGCGGGCTTCCCGGTTTCCGGATGGCTCGAAGAAATTCCGCATAGCCGTTGTGTCCTCCGCAATCTTCCGGCGGACACGCTCCGCCCCCCTCCAGGCAGACTGGAAACCCAGCCTGCGCCGCCGGCACGGCATCCTCGAGGATCACCTCGTGATTCCAGTCGTCGCCGAAATCGTAGACATACGTTGCAGACGGGTTGTCTCCTGAAAAATATTTCGCTACCGAACGCTCCCATCCGGGAACAACCTCTGCGGGGCCGAAGTCATCGTCATCGGGAATTCCGATGGATTCCAGTTTTTGCTGGTTCGGATCCAGGATCTGGAATTCGTGAAGATGCCGGTCCTCCCAACCCATCGCGTCCTGTATCGCGACATGAAGGTCCCAGAACGAATAGCCCGACGGAGTCTGGATGCGCCGCCACACGGCGGGCTTCACGTCCTGCAACGTAATCTTGAACTGGTGCACACCGGTTCCCTTCTTTTTCATTTGGGATTAAGACGTTGACGGGCACAAAACGCTTAGGATTTATTGCGGGAAGAGCATAGCTCAAGATCGTCCGCCTGTGAATAAACTCGTACTCGATATGCAATTCCCCCTATCCGCGTTTTGCGTGTTTGCGGCCGCTCCGGATGTCCTCGATGTACTCACCAATCACAAGCGTATCGAGAAGTATCTTCCATGCGACATCGATGGCCGCTTCATTTCCTTCCCGGTAATCCAGGAGCAATACGGCCTGAGTACAGTCGGCGCGCGCTACGCACATGCGTGTGCACACATCGTTTCCATAAACCGGTTCAATGAAGCGGGTCTCCGTCCATGCCGCTTCCAGTGGTGGCCGATGCAGATGCTGCGTGTTACCGCGATGATCCGATGGGCGGGTTTCCAGAGGAGCCAGCCGGTCCAGCAGCGCGGCCGTCGAAATGGACAGCGCGCGGATTGGTATCCTCCGCCACGACACGGCCAGCAGACAGCGATCGTCCGGCGGCTGCCGATCGATCACGAACACGTATTTCGGCGTCGGGCGAACCACCCATTCCGCAGGGTAGTCGAAACGAACGGCTCCGCTATCGATGAGGAGAATGCGGCATCCCGGCGCCGCTTTCCATGAATGTCCGGATTGAATCTCGATGGCGCGCACCGGACGACCAGTGCAGGTGGGTCTCCGAAGCGAATGCGTTGTGCTATAGCCAGATGCGGATTGCGTAGATATAAAGTCGGCCGAATACGGATAAATCTGTCGTGTTTTGTCACGATTCGTCGAATCTGATTGGACCACTCTCTATGGTCTCGTTGCCTCTTCCATCTGATCGAGATGCTCAATGCGATGAAGTGCGCGATGGAGAATTCGTGCGTCGCCGTCCGTTTCAATTGCGACCGCCAGTTCCAGCGGCAGCGTCTCCACTTTGCGGTCGATGGCCTCCGCAGCGTCGCACATCATCTGAATAACAAAGTCTTTTGGATTGCGCCGCTGAGAGTGCGTACCGTTTTATTGATGGCATCGACATGGACTCGAAACGCGACAAAACCGGTCCGTTCCCATACTTCGATGCACGACAAGTAATACATGTCCCAGAACGCAAGGTGGGTGAGCTTCGTGCGAACAGTCCAGCCATTCGGAAGAGGTCGCATGAAATCTTCCGCGGTCAACCTGGAGGTAACCTCCCGAAGGCGCTGCCGCTGGATTTCATTGCCTGTGACGTACGTTGTGTTCATTCTCGCGATTCATCCAGATCCTTCTTCGTGAAAAGAGACCGAAGATCGAGGCCCGCCGCGGTCAGCGCTTCCGTCCCGCCCGCCTGACGGTCGATGACGCACACCACATGCTCGACGATGGCACCTGCCCGCCGCAGTTCTTCGCAGGACGCG
>Ga0070673_100001832_pt1 | contig 12702 bp, 10 predicted proteins | sample KBSM23metaG_FD_65342 | JGI IMG/M metagenome (GOLD analysis project Ga0070673, IMG submission 65342) | Miscanthus rhizosphere microbial communities from Kellogg Biological Station, Michigan, USA - KBS M2-3 metaG | ecosystem: Host-associated > Plants > Roots > Rhizosphere > Soil ... | reverse complement strand
ACCGGCAGCACCGTCGACGTGACGGCGGTGAAGAAGGCGCGCGGGGCGACGCCTGAAGCGGCGAAAGCCGCGCTCGAACGCGCGACGATCAACGAAGACGTCACGTCGGGCCGCGTCAAGATCGAGACCAAGATCGCGCGCAGCGACGGGATCTTCGGCGGCAACAACGTGACCGTCGAATACCGTGTGCGCGTGCCGGCCGGCGCTGAAGTGAAGTTCACCACCGTCAACGGCGGCGTCGACGTCAGCGGGCTCGAAGGCCGGATCACGGCCGAGACCACCAACGGAGGCGTCACGGCCCGCGGCATCAAGGGACAGCTCGAAGCCAGCACGACGAACGGCGGGCTCGAGATCGATCTCGCGCGCGTCGCCGAAGGGGGCGTCAAGCTCGATTGCACCAACGGCGGGATCAAGGTCCGCCTGCCCCGCGACGCGAAAGCGACGATCTCCGCCAGCATCACCAACGGCGGCATCAGCTCCGGAGATCTGAATATCGACGCCAGCGGCGAGAACAGCCGCCGCCGGCTGGAGGGACGCCTGAACGGCGGCGGGCCGCGCATTCAGATCGAAGGCACCAACGGCGGCATCACGCTGAGCGGGCGGTAGGCCCGCCTTCGCTGAAGCTACGGCGAGGCAGGCTTCAGGCGCCGCTGCAGCAGCCCGAGCACCGCTTTCTCCGCGTCGGTGAGCCTGCCGATGGCGCGCGCGACCGCCCGCGCGCGCGTGCCGTTGCCGCCGATCGAGCCATCGAGGTAGGAGTCGATGACCGCGGGATGCACGTAGCACTTGCGGCAGACGGCTCGCGTATTGCCAAGCTGCGCGGCGACCTGCTCGATCGCCTGGACGACGTTCTTCTTCGCCTCGCGCTCCGAGGCCGCGGCCTCGCACTGGCGCAGCAGCGTCGCCGCCAGCACGGTGCCGGCCCAGGTGCGGAAGTCCTTCGACGTGAACGCCTCGCCGGTGACTTCCTTCAAATAGGCATTGACGTCGGCCGATCCGATGTCGACGACCCGCCCCTGCGCGTCGCGGTACTGGAACAGCTCCTGTCCCGGCAGGTCGCGGCATTGCCTGACGATCTTCGCGAGGCGGCGATCGTCGAGCTCGAGCTCGTGCGCCACGCCGCTCTTGCCGCGGAAGACGAACTGCACGCGCGAGCCCCGGATCCTGACGTGCCCGTCGCGCATCGTGGTCAGCCCGTACGACCGGTTGGTGCGCGCGTACTCGTCGTTGCCGACGCGGATGAACGTCTTCTCGAGCAGCTTGACGACCGCGGCGAGCACTTTCGAGCGCGGCAGGCCCGCGGCGCGCAGGTCGGATTCGGTGCGCCGCCGGATGCGCGGCAGCGCGCGCGCGAACTCGATCAGCCGCCCGTACTTCGTGCCGTCGCGCACCTCGCGCCACTTCGGGTGATAGCGGTACTGCTTGCGCCCACGGGCGTCGCGCCCGGTCGCCTGCAGGTGGCCGCGGGGATTGGGGCAGATCCAGACCTCGGTCCAGGCCGGCGGGATGACCAGCGACCGGATGCGGGCGGCGTCCCGCGCGCTGACCGGCCGCCCGCGGGGCCCCAGATAGCGAAAGGCCTTGGCCCGGCCCACCCGGCGGATGCCGGGTTTGTCGTCCGTGGTATAGACCAGCCCGGCTTTTCTGGCCGAATCAAGCGGGTTCTTAACGGCCGAGGTCATGGTAGAATAAGGAACTCCCCGAGGACTTATATGAAGTGTCCGCGATGCGCGTCAGTGCGCGTCTACCCGTCGCGTCTGCGCAACTCGCTGGAGCGCCTGCGCCAGAAACTGACCGATCGGCAGCCCTATCGCTGCCACGAGTGCAGCTGGCGCAACTGGCGGGAGGTGGAGTTCCTGACCCGGAACCCCGACGTGAGCCCGGACGACCTGCGCACCGGCCACGGCGTAACGCCGGTCTCGTCGAAAGACGTCGATCAGCTCGACCCCGCATAATCCGGCCGGCTGCAAATCGCAGGCCCGCCGTCTCAGCGCAGTTTCGGGTTGCCGTCGGCGGCAGTGTCCGCGCCCAGGATGAGTTGGACCACCAGGTCGTAGCTCTCGATTCCCCGTTCAACGCGATTCGCCCTCAGATACCGGTCGTAGCCTTCGCGCGCCGCCTCGCGCAGGACCGGTGACGTGCGCGCGTAGCGATAGCGCAGCGCGAACAGATCGCTCCGCGGCCCGCCGTCGAGCCGCGTGCCCTTCGGGATGAACGGCTGCAGATCGCCGAGCAGCGCCAGCCAGGCGCTGTATTGCGCGCGCGCGTCGCCGCGCAGGCACGTCAGCCACGCCAGGTAATTCGCTTCGGACTCGTCGGCGTAACCGGCCAGGTGTCCCCACTCGTGCGCGATCACGAACGGACGCTCGACGTCGATCAGGTCGGGCGCGACCAGCGTTTCGAGGAAGAACGGATCGGTCATGCCGGCGATCGCGGTGTAATGGAAGTAGCCGCCGAGCAGCGTGTCCTTCGGGCGGCCCGGCACGATGACGCGCGGCGAACCGAGCGCCCGCTGCGCGTCGTGAAACGCCACCGCCAGCGCCGGCAGCGGTGTCTCCGCCGCGTGCGCCGCGAGATACAGGCGGTTGAGCGAGGCGATGGTGCGCACGGCCAGCGCCGCGGCGGCCTCCGGCGTCACCCGCGCCGCGTCGAAGACCAGCTTGTCGGCGAGCGGCACGCGCCGGTAGTTCAATCCCCAGGTCGCGAGGAACACCAGGTAGAGGACAGCCGCGCCGCGCGCGATCGACCGCATGACGCACCCCACGCCGATCCATCGCGGCTTCAGTCGCGCGCGCCAGGCGATCACCGCGAGCACGGCGACGAGCGCCAGGCACAGCACGTCGAACAACGGCACCGGCACGAGGTTCGACAGCGGCGTCAGCCACCGCTGCAGCGTCGGATAGATCCCGTCCGAATACCAGCGTTCGATCGCCGTCCGCGGCAGCGGCGCCAGCAGCGCGACGATCGCCAGCGCGTAGACCACTTTCCAGCCCTTCGCTGTCGGGCCGAGGAAGGCGGCTTCGCCGTCGGGCCTGGGCCGCGTCATGCGTCCTGCGAATAGCCGCCGGTGATCAGCCGGATCGCGCGCTGGTAGCTGAAGTAGGCCCAGGCCCACTGGATCATCACGACGATGCGGTTGCGGAACCCGATCAGATTGAAGATGTGCACGAACAGCCACGCGAGCCAGCCGACCAGGCCCTTCACCTGCACCCAGTGGAAATCGCCGACCGCGGAGGCGCGGCCGATCGTCGCCATGTTGGCGTAGTCGCGGTACTTGAACGGCCGCAGCGGCTGCCCCGCGATGGCGCGCCGGACGTTGTGCGCGGCGTGCGCGCCCATCTGCATCGCGACCTGCGCGACGCCGGGCAGCGGCTTGCCGTCAACGCCGTTCAGCGACGCCAGGTCGCCGATGACGAAGAGATTCGGGTGCCCGGGAATCGTCAGGTCCGGCTGCACCAGCACGCGGCCGGCGCGATCGGTCGGCGCGCCGAGCGTGGCGCCGAGCGGCGAGGCCGCGACGCCCGCGGCCCACAGGATCGTCTCGGCCGCGATCCGCGCGCCGGCCGCGTCCACGAATCCAGGTCCGACGTTCGTGACCATCGTGTTGACGCGCACGTCGACGCCGAGCCGCACGAGATCGTGCCGCGCCGCCTCGCGGAGCGGCGCGGGAAACGTCGCCAGTACCGCCGGGCCCGCCTCGACGAGGATGATCTTCGCCGAGCCGGGATCGAAGTGCCGGAAGTCGTGCGCCAGCGACTTGCGCGCGATCTCGGCGAGCGCGCCGGCGAGCTCGACGCCGGTCGGGCCGCCGCCGACGATGACGAAGGTGAGCTCGCTGACGCGCCGCGCGGGATCGCTCTCACGCTCTGCGCGCTCGAACGCGACCAGCACGCGGCGCCGCATCTCCAGCGCATCCTCGAGCGTCTTGAGGCCGGGGGCGAAGGGGCGCCAGGCGTCGTGGCCGAAGTAGGCGTGCGTGGCGCCGGCCGACACGATGGCGTAGTCGTAGGCGAGCGCCGCGCCGTCGGCGAGGTGCGCCGTGTTCGCCCCCGGATCGATCCGCGCGACCTCGCCGAGCAGCACTTCGACGTTGCGCTGGTGCCGCAGGATCCAGCGGATCGGCGACGCGATGTCGCCGGGCGACAGCGCCGCCGTGGCGACCTGGTAGAGCAGCGGCTGGAAGACGTGATGGTTGCGGCGATCGACGATGGTCACGTCGACGGCCTGCCGCTTGAACGCGCGCGCGGCGTAGAGCCCGCCGAAGCCCCCGCCGACAATCAGCACTCGTGGCACGACTGATGCTACTTCAACGGTATGACTGTGACGCAGCACGTCGTCCGCTACGGCGGAGCAAGGCTTTCCCGAAGAATGTCACGCAGTGTGCCGATCATAGGCGCCGCGCTTGCCGTCGCCACGGTTGCCGCGACCATGAGGAGAAAAGGGTTTTTCCGGGGGGCGCTCGATACCGGGCTGAACGCGACGCCCTTCGTCGGCGCCGTGAAGAACGCCGTCGAGCTCATCCGCGGCCGCGACTTCATTCCCGACCGGGCTGTTGCGGTCCGGCCCGGGCCGGTGAGGTATACGCCGCGCCCGGCTACTGCCCCCCACCGATGAACCTGAGGCCGGCCCAGCCGGCCGGCGCCTGAGCTTTCGCGCGCGCGGCGGCGACGGCCGCCGTCCACGCCTCGGGCGGAGTTGCGCCCTTCGCCAGCTCGGTGTGAAACGCGGTCAGCAGCAGCTCGTTGCTGAACGCCTCCGCCGGCCATCGTCCGAGCACGAGTGACGGCACGCCTGCGGCGGCGGCAGCCCAGGCGATCGCGTCCATGGCCCCGCCGATTCCCGCAGCGCCCAGCGACGTCGCGTCTGGGACGACGAGCACGCGGGCGCGCGCGTTGCCGGCAAACCATTCGCGCACTTCCCACCGTCCGTCGTCTGCGGCCTCACCCTTTTCCTGTCCCCCCACCAGCACGGACGTAAACAACGGAACGGGCACGCTGACGTGCAGCGGCGCGGCAAGATACACGACATCCTCGGATTCGAGCAGCGTACGAACCGCCGTTTCGGTCGCCGCGTCCGATGTGCGCAGCGTCGCGGTGTCGTCGGGAAACAGTTTCGCGAGCGTCTCGGCGAGATGCCCGGCAGCCTCGGGATCCGGCTCGTGCCAGCCCGGCTGCGTCGCGGCCATCTGCGCTCGAACCGCCGCGGGAATCGCGGGGGCCGCCAGCAGACCGGCGGTCGTGGGTTGCGACGCGGCGGCGGCGGGTGCAATCGCGCGTTCGACGGCGAGCGTCGCGAGCGAGGTCGCGTAGGTCACGCTCGCGCGTGCGCCGAGGTCGTTCTCGCCGAGCGGCAACGCCTCGAACGGCACTTTCCACAGCAGGTCGTCGGGGATGACGACCAGGCGATCGCGGTCGGCGAGCAGGAGCGCGATCGGATCGAGCAAGGTCTTCGTCAACGCCACGCTCGCCTGGCGCCAGGCGGCGGCATCCTGAAGCGGAGCCGCCTGCAGCGCATCGGCGATGCTTTCCGCGAGGGTGCGCCGGTTCGCGGGGACGATCTTCGCGGTGACATCGGCGGCGTTCTCGCCGCGCGCCGCGGTGAGGACCAGCAGATCTTCGTCCCCGAGCAGGTACTCGACGAGCAGTCCCTTCGCGCCCGGGACCAGCGCGTTGACGTCGGCGGCGTCGGCCGGTTGCCGGAGCCCGCGCCACTGCTGCAACTGCGGCAGGCGCGCGTAGAGACGGCCCTGCTGGTCGGTCCGTCTGGCGATGGCGGCATTCAGCTGCTGCTGCAGCCTGTCGATGCGCGCAGCATCGGGCCGCGGCGCGTTGCGCTCGGCGCGCAGCTGGGCGCGCGTCGAAATGATCTCGCGGACGATGTCCTGTTCCCCGGTCTGTTCCTCGGCGGTCGCGCCGCGCACGATGTCGCGCTGAAAGGCGGCGAGGTGGACTTGCCGCAGGTGGGCAAGCCGCCCTTCCGCCGCCGCGAGCGCGCCGGCGGGGTCCGACTGCGCCGCCAGCGTCAGCGCGAGGCCGGTCCAGGCGCTGGCGCTGTCCTCGAGCTGCCCGCGCGCCTCGGTCGTCGTCGGCGCGTCGGCGGCGATGCGATCGATCCCCGTGATGGCGTCCTGGTACGAGCGCTTCGCCTCGTCGAGGCGCGTCAGCTTGCGCAGCGCGTCCCCGGCGCGCACGTTCGAACGCCAGCGCAGGTCCTGGCTCTCCATGACATCGGCGACGCCGCGCGCCTTCTGCGCGCTCGCGAGCGCGGCGGTGTAGTCCCTGGCGCCGTACTGCGCGAGCGAGAGGCCGAGCCAGGCGCGGCCCGACTCTTCGTTCTTGCGTTGCGCCTCGAACATGCGGATCGCCGTCCGATACGCGGCCATCGCCTCCGTATATTTTTCGCGCGCGGTCTGGCTGAAGCCGACGCCGACCCAGGCGTGCGCGATGCCCTCGTCGCTTTTCGCCAGCGTGTAGCGCGCCTTGCTCTCGGTATAGTTGGCGAGCGCGGCGTCGAAGCGGCCGGCCACCAGTTCGGTGAGGCCGAGGCGATCGAGGATCCGCGCCGAATCCTCGGGAAGGTCATCCACCAGCTGGCGCGCCTCCTGGAATCGCGTCCGGGCCTCGTCGGCGTTGGCCAGGCGGAAATACAGCTCGCCGATGCTCTCGAGCGTCGTCGCGACGCCGGTCTTGAGGCGGGAGTCGAAGGACGCCTGCGTTCGCGCGTCGGCGAGGACCTGCGAATACATGTCGAGGGCGGCGGCGATGTCTCCCTGCGCCGCCAGGACGCGCGCCAGCCCGCCGCGGGCGAACGACGCTCCCTGGGTGTCGCTGCCTTCGACGAGCAGCGCCAGCGCCCGTCGATACGACGCGGTCGCGGCGTCGAACTCCGCCTGCAGGTACTGGACGTTGCCGACGCTGACCAGGGTGCGGCCGATCGACGCGCCTTCCTCCCGTTTCTCGTAGATGGCCAGCGCCTCGCGGTAGAAACCGAGCGCGGGGGTGTATTCGCCGCGAACGTAGGCGACCGTCGCCAGGCCGACGAGCGACGCGGCCACGGCCTCCTGGTCGTCCAGTTCCTTTGCCAGTGCCAGCCGCTGCTGGTAGAGATCGATCGCCGCCGGGTAATCGCGCATGTAGTACGCGGCGTTGGCGATGTTCTGGAGCGTGTCGCTCTGCCAGGGCCGGTCGCCGGTCGCGCGCGCGACCGCCAGGACCACTTCGAAGATGGTTTTCGCGCGGGCATAGTTCCGCGTGACGGCCGCCATCGAGGCGCGCTCGCCGAGGACGCGGCGGAGGAACGGGTTCAGCTCGGCGGGGTTCTCGGCGATCAGCCGCGCCTGCTCCGCCGGCGCCGCCGCGAGCAGCGCGTCGGCGAAGTCCTCCGCGAACGGCCCCTCGCGCAGCAGCTTCCATGCGCCGGCTTCACGGCGCCACAGCTGTGCGTTGGGGAATGTCATCCTGCCGACGAACGGAGGCGCGCCTTCGCGCTGGGTGAGACGGGTGCGCGTGGCGACGACGCGCACGCGCGCCTGATCCCCGTCCAGCTTCACCGACTGGATGTCGATCGTGAACGAGTCCTCGGCCGGCGGACCGAACACCGCGACGTACGACTCGCGCGTCGGGCGTGGCATGGCGGCCGCGCTCCAGAACGCCGCCGCGGCGTCCGGATCGCGCCTGGCCTGCGCGTCGAAGAACTGCTGGACCGCCGCGCGCACCGCCTGTTCGTCAGCAGACGGCTGCGCCGGGGCCGTGGGAGGCCCCTGCAGCCACAGCAGCGACAGGCACGCGGCGAGCAGCCGGATCATTGCTGGAGCGTGAAGGTGATGGTGATCGTCATGAGCACGGAGACCGGCCGGCCGCCGATCGAGCTTGGCGTGTATTTCCAGCGCCGGACCGCGTCGAGCGCCGACTGATCGAGAAGCGGCACCGAACGCACGACACGCAGTTGCGTCACCGAGCCGGTCGGATCGAGGACGGCCTCGAGGACGACGGTTCCCTGCGTCCGCGTCTGGCGCGCGATCTCGGTATAGACCGGCCGCACGTCGACGATCTTTCGCGGCGGGACCGGCAGGTCGGCCACGCGCACGGGGCCCGTCTGCCGCGGCGCTTCGGGCGCGCGCACGACGATCGGCTGCCCGATGGTGTCGATGGCGCCGATGTCGGCGGCGGCAACGCCAACGCCGACGGGCAGACCGGGAACGGGTGGCGCCGACGAGGTCGGGACTTCCGGCGCGATCGCCGGCGGCGCATCCGTCGGCGCGACGTTGACGTCAACCGGCCGCGCCGGCGTCGTGCGCGGCGCCCGCGTCAGCACGACCTGTGGCGGCGGCGGCAGCGGCACGGCGCGCATGTACTCCTGGATCCGCGAGGGAATCACGAGCGACGCGGGGTCGATGGCGGTCAACGGGATGATCAGCACGAGAAGCACCACGACGACGTGCACGGCGATCGAGATCGGGACGCTGCCGGACAGATGGCTCCCGAGAGGCTGCCGGACGGGCTCCATGGGGGTCCTCCAGTGACGGCCCTGTAAACCGTCGCTGCCCATGTTTGACACCGCCTCCCGGCAGCGGTTCCTCTCTCAGCGGTCTCAGCCGGTAATCGCCCGAATGAGGCCGAGCGTGATGAAGATCGGCGTCAGCACGAAGAGGACCACGAGCATGCACGCGGCCCAGGCAATCACGGCCACGATGATCGCCCGCCCGGTGTTGGAATAATCGAGAACCTCGCGAATCGCGATGACGGCAATGACCAGGCTCCAGATCCAGATGACGAACGAGACCAGGATCCCCAGGATGGGAATGATGGCCAGGACGTTGAACACACCGGGTGCAGCCGCAAAGGCGACCACCCGGAACGTCTCGTTGAAGTCGGCCTTGGTGGACGGCTCCGGCATCACCTTCACGCCAATCAGGTAGATGAACAGCGAGAACAGCAGGTAGAAGATGATGGAGCTCACCAGCCCGAAGACGCCGGAGCCGATGCCGGCCCTGAAGATGTTTCCGATCAGCGACGCAATGCCGGCAATCACAATCACGGTCATCGCCTGTCCGAACGCCGCGGGATCGTTCTCGATCTCGGTGAGCGTCGCGACGTCTGCCTTCATCGCCCCGACCATACGTCCCGTCAAGTCCGCCATGCACCCTCCGCGCGCCATCCTAGCAGATGAGGCCGGGCGGCCGCGGCGGGCGCTGGCACCCGTGTTGCGTCACTCCATGGCAGGAGGCAACGAACTCATGGCACGCAAGGGCGATATTCTCGGGCTCGGCGACGCGGGATTGTCCTCGTCACCTAACGACGAGATCAGGAATCGTGAGTCGTCGTGGTCGGACAGCAGCGAAGAGGCGAAGCGCCGCCGTCGCATGAACGAAGGAGCCGACGAGCTGACGCCGTCGACGTCGGGCAGCGAGCACCAGGGCGGACATGGCGCGGCCGGCATCGACATGGGCGCCGGCGGCGAAGGCACCGACCTCGAATAGCGTCCAACCGCGGCGCGGTCTTCGGAGGGCGCGGGCCACGGCCGCTATAATTGGCCATGGCCCGCACCGCTCCGCCCGAGACCTGGGGACATTCGACGGTCCGCACCGCGTGTCCGCTCGACTGCCCCGATTCCTGCACGCTCGACGTCACCGTCGAGAACGGCCGCATTCAGAAGATCGACGGCGGAGACGACAACCCGGTCACGCGCAACTTCATCTGCGCCAAGGTGCGGCGCTTCGGCGAGCGCATCTACGGCGAGGACCGCGTGCTCTACCCGTGCGTGCGCCAGGGGGCCAAGGGCCACGGCACGTTCACGCGGGTGAGCTGGGACGAGGCGCTCGATCTGATCGCGCGCCGGATGCAGGAGATCAAGGACACCACCGGCGCCGAGGCCATCCTTCCGTATTACTACGGCGGTTCGAACGGCCTGCTGACGCAGAACACCAACGACGCGGAGCTGTTCCGCCGCTTCGGCACGTCGCGTCTCGCGACGACGATCTGCGCCGCGCCGACCGGCGCCGCCAACCAGGCCCTCTACGGCAAGATGCCGGGCGTGGTCTATCAGGACTATCCGCAGGCGAAGCTGGTGGTGCTGTGGGGCGTCAACCCGTCGGCATCCGGCATCCACCTGATTCCCTACGTCAAGGAAGCGCAGGCCAACGGCGCCGCGCTGGTCGTGATCGACCCGCGCACCACGTCGCTGGCGAAGAAGGCCGAGCTGCACCTGGCGGTGCGGCCGGGCACCGATCTCGTGGTCGCGCTCGCGCTGCACCGCGTGCTGTTCGAGGAAGGGCACGCCGATCTCGCGTTCCTGGATCAGCACACGCACGGCGCCGATCGGCTGCGCGCGGCGGCGGAGCCGTGGACGATCGAGCGGGCGGCGCGCGAGGCGGAGATCGATCCGGCGGCGCTGCGCCGCCTGGCGGATCTGTACGTCGCCGCCTCGCCGGCGGTGATCCGCTGCGGCTGGGGCCTGGAGCGCAATCGCAACGGCGGCAGCGCCGCAGCGGCCATCCTGGCGCTGCCGGCGGTCGCCGGCAAGTTCGGCGTGCGCGGCGGCGGCTTCTCGATGAGCAATTCGCTCGCCTTCGGCCTCAAGTCGGCGCAGTGGATCGACACGCCGGAGCCGGCGACGCGCCTGGTCAACATGAACCACCTGGGGCGCGCGCTGACCGAGTACACCGATCCGCCGGTGCAGATGCTGTTCATCTACAACTGCAACCCGCTGGCGACCGCTCCCGATCAGAACCGCGTGCTCAAGGGGCTCCAGCGCGAGGATCTCTTCACGGTCGCGTTCGAGCAGGTCTATAACGACACCGCCCGCTACGCCGACGTCGTCCTGCCGGCGACGACGTTCCTCGAGCAGTACGACATCGCCAAGTCGTACGGGCCGATCGCGCTGCAGCTGGTGCGCCCGGTGATCGAGCCGCGCGGCGAGGCGCGCCCCAACGCGCAGGTGTTCTCGGAGCTGGCCGAACGTCTCGGCATCGGCGTCGCCGAAGAGGACGCGGAAACGCTGCTGCGGATCACCGCGCGCATGGGCACGGTCGGGCCGGAGCTGCTGGAGCGCGGCTTCGCGACGCCGCCGCACGAGGGAGCGCCGGTGCAGTTCGTCGACGTCTTCCCGCTGACGCCGGACCGCAAGGTGAACCTGTTCCCCAGGGAAATCGCCGGCGACGCGCCTGCCGGGATGTACGGCTACCAGCCCGATCCCGCGACCGAGGGCTTCCCGCTCGCGCTGATCTCTCCGGCGACCGAAAAGACGATCTCGTCGACGCTGGGCGAGCTGCGCGAGCGCGCCGCGATGCTGCACATCCACCCGGCTGACGCCGGGCCGCGAGGGATCTCGCAGAGCGACGCCATCCGGGTGTTCAACCACCTCGGCGAGCTGCACTGCCCGGCCAACGTGACCACCGACATCCGGCGCGGCACCGTCGCCTTCTCGAAGGGCGTGTGGCGCCGCAACACCTACAACGGCTCGACCGCGAACGCGCTGGTGCCGGATTCACTGACCGATCTCGGAGCCGGCGCCTGTTTCAACGACGCCAGAGTACAGGTCGCTCTCCTCGGCCGCCATTAGGCGGCCGCGCCGGGCGACCCAGTCAAACTCCCAACCACGCAACTCCGCAACGCCCAATCAACTCCCAAGACGCAACTCCCAAGACTCTTGGGAGTTGCGGCGTTAGCTTGGTCTTTGGGAGTTGCGGCGTTGGTTTGGTTTTTGGGAGTTGCGGAGTTGGGAATTGACTGATGCTCGAGCGAGCTAGTAGCTGAAGAAGAATATTAGGTCGATGCCCGCCCGTTCGACACGTCGCTGAGTCAAGCGATTGGCGACGCCGCTCGTTTCCGGCGCGAAGCGCGTCTCCGCCCGCAGGAACTTCGCCAGCTGGTACTCCAGCATGAACTCGGTGAAGCTGCGCTGGCCGAACTGCTGGCGCAGGCGGACGAACGCCTTGTCGCTCACCTGCTTGCCGAGCGTGAAGCCGCCGGCCGTCTGCCCCGTGTCCACGTCCGACGTGGTGATCTCGAACAGATCGACGTCGAGCGCCTTGCCGATCGACCGCCCCAGCGACGAGGCGACGAAGCCGCTGGCGATGCCGCCGGCGGTCTCCGCCAGCGAGGCGCGCTCGCCGGTGCCCAGCTCGTTGACCGAGCGGTTGAAGACGATGAGCGAGAGGATGTCGGCCTCGTCGAGCGGCGGCGTGCTGCTCAACGCGATCTCCGGCGCGCGCAGCGTGCCGGTGACGTGGATGCGCGCGGTCACGCCGGTGTTCGGGATCAGCCGCTCGGCGCTGACGTTCAGATCGGGGTTGATATCGGGCAGCCCCGTGAAGCGCACCGTGCCGTCGCGCTGGATCGTGAAGCGGCGTCCCTGGAACTCGTAGAACCCGCGCACGGTGCTGGCCGTGCCGCGCAGCGTGATCGGCCCGTCCACGTTCTTCGTCACCTGGAGATCGGCGCCGATGGTGGCGTTGACGTTCCCCACCTGCGCCGCGGTGGCGCCGCCCGGCCGGATGTCGTTGCCGCGCAGCACCATGTTGCCGGGCGCGACGAAGTGCACGTTCATCGCGAGCGCGGAGAAGATGCCGGTCTTCGGCGCCGGCGTTTCCGGCGCGGTGGCGTTCTGCTTCGGCGCGTTCTCGGCGCGGACCTGCCGTCCCTTCTCGAGCGCGTCACGCGTCGCCTGGTCGGCCCCCTTGTCGGTGGTGACCGTCGTCTCCTG
>Ga0070673_100001830_pt1 | contig 12709 bp, 10 predicted proteins | sample KBSM23metaG_FD_65342 | JGI IMG/M metagenome (GOLD analysis project Ga0070673, IMG submission 65342) | Miscanthus rhizosphere microbial communities from Kellogg Biological Station, Michigan, USA - KBS M2-3 metaG | ecosystem: Host-associated > Plants > Roots > Rhizosphere > Soil ... | reverse complement strand
CCGACCTGGTGCACGCGATCGAGGCGCTGGAGATCGCGCCGCAGGGCTCGACGCTGGCCGAGCTGGACGCGCGCGTTCCGGCGATGCCCAAGAACCGGCTGTCGGTGACTCTGAGCCTGCTGCGCGACGGCGGCCTGGCCACCTGCGACGCCGCACACGGCTGGCGCCGCACGCGCCGCGAGGCGACGGCGCACAACCTGGGCGCGCTCGCGAGCGACTACGCGCGCAAGAGCGACCGCGACAACGAGGCGCTGGAACGCATGGTGTTCTTCGCGCAGACGGGCTTCTGCCGCTGGCGCGTGCTGCTCGAGGGCTTCGACGAGACGCTGCCCGCCGGACGCGACCGCTGCGGCCACTGCGACAACTGCGTCCGCCTGGCCGCGCAGCCGACCGAGCGGCTGCGCGAGCCCGAACCCGTGCCGCGCCTCATCGAGGTGACCGCGACGTCCAACTCGCCCTTCGACATCGGCGAGCAGGTGCGGGCGCCGCGCTACGGCGACGGCGTGGTCGAGAGCATCAAGGGCGACCAGATCGGCGTGCGCTTTCCGGACAAGTCCCGCCGGACCTTCCTGGCGACCTTCCTGAAGAAGCCGCGTGCGCGCCGAGCGCCGCCACGCCGCCCGCCGGCGGCGGTCGCGCTCGCCTGAGCGGACGCGGCAGCTCGCGCGGGCGCCCGGCCGTTGCGCGAAGGCGGCCGCAGCGACATTTGTCGTGCCGCGGTTCAGAAACGACACCTCCCGGGATACAGTCGACCAATCGCCCCCCGCAGCCGATGACCGCTCGAGACGCCAGCCAGTCGCCGTGAAGAACGATCCCGCGCTTCCCCCGCCGCCGCACACCGGGCGCCGGCGTTCCGACGCCGACGAGCTCGAGCGCCTCAAGCGCGAGATCGCCTTGCGAGACGAGGTGCTGGCGGTGGCCGCGCACGAGCTGCGCAACCCGCTGCATGCGCTCTCGCTGCACCTGGCGCTGGCGCGCAACACCGCGCAGGCCGGCAACGCCCAGGAGGCCGCGGAGCGCATCCGCCGGGCCGAACTCACGCTGCGGCGCTACTCCGAGCGCGTCACGGTGATGATGGAACTGCTGGCCTCGCCGGGCGCCAGCTATCCGCTCGCGCGCCGGCGCATCGACGTGCCCGCGCTGGTCGCCAGCCTCGTCGACAGCCTTGCCCACGACGGCCGCTCGCACGGCATCGCGGTGCGCGTGGACTGCGACGAGGCCGCCTTCGGGCCGATGCGCGCGGTCGATCCGGTCGCCTTCGAGCAGGTCGTCGACAACCTGCTGCTCAATGCGTTCAAGCACTCCGGCGCCAGCGAGGTCATCGTCCGGCTCGCGTCGGGCGGGCGGGCATGGCTGGTCCAAGTCGAGGACAATGGCGGCGGCATCGCGCTCGAGGACCAGGACACCATCTTCGAGAAGTTCGCGGTGGCGACCCACTCGCCCCGCGGCGCAGGGACGGGCCTGGGCCTGTGGATCGTCACTCGCCTCGTGCAGGCGATGGACGGCGAGATCACGCTGCAGAGCGCGCCCGGCACCGGCTGCGTCTTCACGGTGCGAATCCCCGAAGCAGACGACATGAGTACCCATCGATGACATCCTCCACCACCGACGTCGGCCCCATCGAGCGACTGCGCAGTTCGGTACCGGGCCTGGACCAGATCCTCGGGGGCGGTCTGTTCCGCACCGGCGTCTACATCATCCAGGGGCTGCCCGGCTGCGGCAAGACGATCCTGGCCAATCAGATCTGCTACGGCCACGTCGCCGAGGGCGGCTCCGCGGTCTACGTGACGCTGCTGGCCGAATCGCACTCGCGCATGATCCAGCACCTGTCGACGCTGTCGTTCTTCGACGTCAAGGCGTTTCCCGACAGGCTGGCCTACATCAGCGCCTTCCATGAGCTGGAGAGCGCCGGCCTCAAGGGCCTGATGACGGTGCTGCGACGCGAGATGCGCACCCGCAAGGTGGGCGTGCTGGTGCTCGACGGGCTGGTGGCTGCCTCCGAGGGCGCGAGCGACCTCGACCTGAAGAAGTTCATCCACGAGCTGCAGAGCATCGCGGTGCTGCAGGACTGCACCGTCCTGCTGCTGACCAGCGGCAACATCCACCGCATGGCCGCCGAGCACACGATGGTGGACGGGCTGATCGAGGTCGAGGACACGCTGTTCGACGCCCGCTCCGAACGCTCGATCCACGTGCGCAAGTTCCGCGGCGCGGGCCCGCTGCGCGGCAAGCATTCGCTGCGCATCGACAACGACGGCATCACCGTCTTCCCGCGCATCGAATCGCTCTACCGCGGCGCCATGCAGGAGACGGCGGGCACGGCGGCCGCCACGACCGGCATCGCCTCGCTCGACCGGCTGCTGGCCATCGGCGGCGTGCCGGAGGCCAGTTCGACCGTCGTCATCGGCTCGACGGGCACCGGCAAGACGACGATGGGCCTGCAGTTCCTCCACGCCAGCAGCGCCGACGAGCCCGGGCTGCACCTGAGCTTCTTCGAAGGCCCGGAGCGGCTGCGTACGAAGGCGCGGTCACTCGGCAGGGATCTCGCACCGCTCGAGGCCAACGGCGCCGTGGAGCTGATGTGGCAGTCGCCCGGCGAAGCCTTGCTGGACGAAATTGCCGATCGGCTGCTGTCGGCCGTCGCGCGCCGCCAGGTGCGGCGCCTGGTCATCGACGGCCTGTCCGGCTTCCTCGAGTCGGCCGTCTACCAGGAACGCATCACCCGCTTCTTCTCGTGCCTGGTCAACGAGCTGCGCAGCCGCCACGTGACGGTGCTGATGACGCTCGAGACGCGCGACGTCCTGAGCAGCGTCGTCTCGATGCCCTGGGGCGTCTCCGGCCTGGTCGACAACCTGTTCTTCCTGCGCTTCGTCCATGACGAGGGCGAGGTCGAGCGGCTGCTGACCATCATCAAGATGCGCGACACGGACTACCAGGCCGGCCTGCGGCGGCTGCGGATAGATTCGCAAGGAATGCACATTGCCGGAACCTATCGGGCGGACGGAGATGTGATTCCTTCGGCGCAACCCGTTGCCAGCTCCGAAGGCCCCGCGCCTTCACCGTCGAACTGACGGCGTGGGGATGGAAGGCGTCGCGTGAAGACCATTCTTGTCGTTGACGACGAACTGGGCAGTGCGGAGGTCCTGAGCCTGATCCTCGAGGAGGAAGGCTACCGGGCGTTCTGCGCCGTCAATGGGCAGCTCGCACTGATCCAGGCGCGCGAGGTGGTGCCCGATCTGGTCATCGTCGACTACATGATGCCGCTGATGAACGGGGCGGAGTTCTCGCGCGAGCTGCGCCGCGATCCCCAGTTCTCGCATACCAAGATCATCCTCAACAGCGGCCTGCCCGAGGTCGCGATCCGCGACCACTTCGACAACTACGACGCCTTCCTGCGCAAGCCGTTCAAGGTCGAGACGCTGCTGGAGCTGGTCGAACGTTTCGTCGGTCGCTGAGCAAGACGCGGCGGCTCAGGCCGCCGGCGCGGGCCGCAGGCCCATTCGCCGCAGGATCAGTTCGTCGAGCGACAGCCGGCCCGGCCCGAACACGGCCAGCAGCAGCAGGATCGCGCCCCAGACGAAGTGCATCTGGATGGCGGCCGGGCAGTCGAACTGCCACAGCTGCGGGTACGAGATCACGGCCATCGCGTTGACCACGAACAGCCCGGCCGCGCCGAAGCGGCCCATCAGGCCCAGCGTGATCAGCACCGGGAAGGCCAGCTCGCCGAAGGCGCCGACATAGGCGGCCAGGTCCGGCGGCAGCAGCGGCACCTTGTACTCGTCGTGGAACAGCGCGAGCGTCGCGCTCCAGTCGGAAATCTTGACGAGGCCCGAGCGGAAGAACACCGACGAGACATAGAGCCGCAGCGCCAGCAGCGCCACGGGTTGCAGGAGGTCGACGAGGCCGGTGAGGGCAAGCGTGCGTTGGAGGAGGTGTCGCATGGGGTGGTTCAAAGAGTGAAGCCGCAGACCAGCCGCGCCGGGATGGCACGGGCGAGCAGGGCGCCGAGGTCGAAATGAGGGTGATCGGCGAGCGTGGCGGCGGTCGCGTCGCCGAACGTGGCGCCGGCGAGCGAGGCGGCGATGAAGGAGGCGTCCGCGGGGCTGCACTCGCTCACGCGGACCAGGAAGCCGTCGCGTGCGACGAGCGCCGTGTCGGCCCGCGTCCAGTCGACGCTGAACTCGCCGTCGTAGCCGGGCTGGTGGATCGTCCAGATGCGCACGATCGGATGGGACGACACGACGACGGCGGTGCCCGGGGCCCACAGGAAGCGGATCGCCGCCTGCCGCTCAGGCTCGATCGCCGCGAGCGAGGACGGATCCCAATCAGGCGCGTCGGCGGCGCCGTAGGCGCGGTGCGCGGCCCATTCCAGGCGCGCGAGGTCGGGCAGCCAGGGCATGGACTGCACATGCTCGAAGTCCGCGAGGAAGGCGTCGAAGGTCGCGCCGTAGTCGGTGAGGTCGCCGCTGGCCGACGGCGTGCCGCGCTGGTATTCGCGCGCCAGGCCGTGGAAGAAGTCGTTGCCGACCACCTGGCGGATCACCGGGTAGCCCGAGGCGAGCGCCTTCTCGGCCGCGGCCACCATGTTGGCCCGGTAGATCGCCATGCGGCGGTCGACCAGGTCGCCGGCGCCGGCCAGCCAGCGTTCCATCCCGGGCGTGCGCCCGCGTTCGCGCAACGCGGCGGCGAAGTCGGCCTGGAAGTCGGACAGTTCAGGCATGGGCCGCCTCGCGCTGTGCGATGGCCTCGGCCTGCGCGGCCTGCGAGAGCAGGACGTCGAGCGCCGGCAGGTCGGTGTCCCACTCGATCAGCGTCGGCCTGGGGCCGAAGCGGCGGCAGGCCTGCGCATACAGCGACCATACCGGGTCGCCCACGAGCGAGCCGTGCGTGTCGATCAGGCAGTCGTCGACCACGGTGTGGCCCGCCAGGTGCATCTGGACGACGCTGGCCGGCTCCAGTTCCCCGAGCCGGGCGACCGGATCGAAGCCGAAGTTCATCGCGTTGACGTAGAGGTTGTTGACGTCCAGCAGCAGGCCGCAGCCGGTGCGGCGCGCGAGCTCCGCGAGGAACGCGGTCTCGCTCATCTCGCTGTGGCGGCACTCCACGTAGGCCGACAGGTTCTCGACCAGGATGCGGCGCTTCAGCCGCGTCTGCACGTGGTCGATCCGATCGGCCAGCAGCGCCAGCGCCTCGCCGGTGTAGGGCAGCGGCAGCAGGTCGTTGAAGTGCAGGCCGCCGACGCCGCCCCAGCACAGGTGCTCGGACACCAGCGCCGGCTCGATGCGGTCGACCAGGCGTTCGAGCTTGGCCAGGTGCTCCCCGGCCAGCGTGTCGGCCGAGCCGAGCGACAGCCCGACGCCGTGCAGGCTGATCGGGTACGCGGCTCGCGCGCGCTCGAGCGCGTGCATGGAGGCGCCGCCTTCGAGGAAGAAATTCTCGCTGTGGACTTCGAGGAAGGCCAGCGGCGGCCGCCGCTCGAAGACCTCGCGGTAGTGCGGCTGCCGAAGGCCGATGCCCGTCCCGGAGACGAGCGCGTTGGCGGCAAGCATGATCGGCCTCCTGGCGATGCCTGTGGGTCGAAGATTACTTCTTCGGCGCCATCGTCGAGCCGCCCATCTTGTCGCAGGTGCCCTTGTCGACGTACTTCCAGTCGCCCTTGTCGTTGTCCTTGGTGGCGGTGCCGGCGCACGAGTGCGAGCCGGTGGCGCTGGCGCAGTCGTTGGCGCCGGCCTTGGCGATGCCGAAGCACTTTTCCTTGGACGGGTCGGCGGCGACCGGGCCGGCGTGGGCCGCGAGGGCGCCGATGGCGAGGACGGAGGCGAGGGCGGTGCGGATGAAGACTTGCTTGTCCATGAGGACTCCTTGAGGGTTGGTTGAAGTGCGCCGATGTGCGGCACCTCCGTCAGTCGCCCGACCCGCCGGATCCTTACGCCGTCCTCGAAATCTTTTTGTCGTCCCGCGCGAAGCCGCAGGAGCCACCGCTTCATTCTTTCAGATACTTGTCATAGATCGCCTGGTAGCGCCCGGTCTCCTTCAGGTGCGCGAGCCCGGCATTGAAGTCGTCGCGCACGTGGACGTCGCGAAACAGCGGCCGGTAGTCCGACGGATTGAACACGACGAAGCGGTGCTCCTCGGTCTCCTGGGAATGGAAGCCCTGCTCGCGCTTCAACTTGAGGGTGAAGTACTTGAAGATGTTGCGATCGCTCAGCACGACGTCGTAGCGGCCCTTGTTGAGGGTGCGGACCTGCAGCTCCTGGTCGTTCTGCTCGAAGTAGTGGCCGTCCTTTCGAACCTGGGCCAGCCACTGCGGATACCGATTGGCGGCGCCCTGGAACGAGATGACGGTCAGGCCCTTGAGGTCCTCGGGTTTGCGAATGACCAGGTGGCGCGACTTGAGGGTGATGAAGACGTTGTCGTAGAAGACGGCGGGGTTGCCATAGTTGGCGCCGTACGGCCTCAGGTCCGTCCCGAGATCGGTCATCGCCGCGTCGACCGCCCCGGTCTCGAATTCGAGCGGGATGCGCGCGAACGGGAAATACCGCGGCACCAGGTGATGCCCCTTGTAGGCGAGCGCCTCGCCGATCACCTCGATCTCGATGCCGCCGTTGGTCTCGGGAAACACGAAGGGCGGGATCTTCTCGCCGAAGGCCATGTGCACGTCGGCACCGCACGCCATGGCGTGCCACAGGCCGGCCAGCAGCGCCCACAGGACTGTTCGACCCTTGACCATGCGCCCTCCGACGTTCTTGACGTTCGAGACCTGAGGGTGGCAGCAGCGGCCCGGGCTGTCAACGGCCGGCGCCGCGCCTTGCGGACTTCGGGCGCCCGACCCAGAATCGGACGCCAACCCCGGCGCAACGCCCCCATGCCATGACCAAGCGCAAGATCTCGATCGCCCTGGTGTCGAGCATCGCGCTCGTCGCCGTCGTCTCGACCTTGCTCGCCGCGTTCGCGGTCGTCGCGATGCGGATCGAGCGCCACGAGCGCGAGGCGAGGCTGGCCGACCAGGTGGCGATGATCGCCGACCAGCAGGCGGTGGCACTGTCGCTGCCGCTGTGGAACGTCGACTCGGCCCCCGTCCAGACCATCATGCGCAGCGGCATGCGCGACCGGCAGGTGCAGAGCATCGTCCTGCACTCGCCGCAGGCCAACATCACGCTCGTGCGGGACGCCGAATGGCAGGTGGCCGAAGGCGTGCGCGCGCCGTCGACGCCGGGCCTGCTGGTCGAACGGCGGGCGATCGAGCACGGCGGCGAGCAGCTGGGCGAGGTCCTGGTCTACGCGACGCCGCGCTTCCTCGAGAAGGCCCTCAGCGACCGCCGCGACTTCATGCTGCTGGCGGTCGTCGTCCTGGATGCGGCCCTGGTCCTGAGCCTGTACCTGGTGCTGTGGCGGCTGATGCTCCGGCCAGTAACGCAGATCGAGCGCTTCGCGGCGCTGGTCACCGCGGGCGCCGAGGGCCTCTCGGCGCCCGGCCCGGGGCGCTACCTCGGCGAACTCGCGACGCTGCGCCAGTCGCTGCAGGACATGCTCGCGATGCTCGATCGCCGCTTCCAGCGCATGCGTGACAGCGAGGAGCGCCTGAAGCTCGCGACGCGCGCCGGCAGCATCGGCATCTGGGACTGGGACATCGTCAACAACGAACTGGTCTGGGACGACCAGATGTACGCCCAATACGGCGTGCGGCGGGAGGACTTCAGCGGCGCCTTCGACGCCTGGTCCAGCGCGCTCGCGCCCGAGGCCTTCCACGATGCGACGCAGGCCGTCAAGGAAGCGCTGGCGGGAAGGCGCGAATTCGCCGGCGAGTTCGCGATCGTCCGCCCGGATGGCCAGACGCGGATCATCCAGGCCGATTCGACCATCTTGCGCGATGCCACCGGGCGCGCGGTGCGCATGGTGGGCGTCAACATCGACGTCACCGAACGCAAGGAGGTCGAGAACGCTGTCAAGAAGCTGAACGAGGAACTGGAGCGCCGGGTCCGCGAGCGCACCGCGCAGCTGGAGGAGGCGATGGCCGCGCTGCAGGGCGCACGCGACACCGCCGAGTCGGCCACCCGGGCCAAGAGCGAGTTCCTGGCCAACATGAGCCACGAGATCCGCACGCCGATGAACGCGATCGTGGGCATGACGCACCTGGCGCTGCGCACCGAGATGACGCCCAAGCAGCGCGACTACCTGAGCAAGGCGCGCATGGCCGCCGATTCGCTGCTGCTGATCATCAACGACATCCTCGATTTCTCGAAGATCGAAGCCGGCAAGCTCGAGATGGAGGCGCGGGCCTTCCTGCTGCAGGAGGTGCTCGACAAGGTCACGGCCGTCGTCGGCCTGAAGGCCAACGAGAAAGGACTCGAGCTGTTGCTGAAGGTCTCGCCGGACGTGCCGGCCGAGCTCATCGGCGATTCGCTTCGGCTCGAGCAGGTGCTGATCAACCTGTGCGCGAACGCCGTCAAGTTCACGGCGCGCGGGGAGATCATCGTCTCCGCGGAAACCACGCCAACGCGCGAGGACAGCCGGATCGTCCTGCGATTCGCGGTGCGCGACACCGGCATCGGCATGAGCGAGGAGCAGGTGCGAAGCCTGTTCCAGCCCTTCAACCAGCTCGACACGTCCACCACGCGCCAATACGGCGGGACCGGCCTGGGCCTGGCGATCTGCAAGAAACTGGTCGAGATGATGGGCGGATCGATCGAGGCCCACGGCACGCCGGGGCAGGGCAGCGAGTTCAGCTTCACGGCGTCCTTCGGCATGGTGCGGGCGGACGCCTCCCGGCCGACGCCGTCGTCGCTGCTCGCCCGCCAGACGATCCGCCACCTGCGCGTGCTCGTCGTCGACGACAGTCCGAACTCGCGGGACATCTTCCGCGACCTGCTGCGCGACCTCGGGCTCGATCCCGTGCTCGTGGACTCGGGCGAAGCGGCGATCGCCGCGCTGGAGCAGGCCGCCGACACCGCACGCTTCGACCTCGTGTTCCTCGACTGGAAGATGCCGGGCCTGGACGGGTTCGAGACCGCACGCTGCATCCGCGCGATGTTTCCGGGCGCGCGCGCCCCGGGCATCGTGCTGGTCACCGCGTACGGCGACGACGAACTGGCGCGCCGCGCCGACGCAGAGGGTTTCGCCGGTTGGCTCGACAAGCCGGTCAGCGCCTCGACGCTGCTGGACGCCATCCTGGCCACCGCCGGCGATTCCCGGCCCGTTCTCGCGACGGCCCCCGGCGCGGGGCCGCCCGAGGCGCCGCCTTCCCTGGCGGGGCGGCGCGTCCTGCTGGTCGAGGACAACGAACTCAACCAGCTCATCGCCACGGAGCTTCTGCGCGACGCCGCCGGGATGCAGCTGAGCGTCGCCTCCAACGGCGAGGAGGCGCTGCGGCTGCTGGCCGGCGAGCCCTTCGACGCGGTGCTGATGGACGTCCAGATGCCGGTGATGGACGGCTGCGAGGCCACCGAGAAGATCCGGCAGCAGCGGCAATTCGCGGCCTTGCCCATCATCGCGATGACGGCGCATGCGATGGCGCGCGACCGCGAGAAGTGCCTGGTGGCGGGCATGAACGACTACATCACCAAGCCCGTGGATCCGGCCGAACTCTTCGCGGTGCTGGCCAAGTGGATCCCGGGCGAGGCGCCGCCCGAGCCGCTCGCCGCCGCCGCGGAGCTGGCACCGGCCAAGGGCATCTCGTTCGAGCTGGGGCTGCAGCGCTGCATGAGCCGGCGCGATCTCTACGAACGCGTCCTGCAGCGCTTCAAGGAGACGCGCGCGGACGACGTCCACGAGCTGCGCGCCGCCGTCGCGACGCACGATGCGAAGCGCGTCGGCGCCGTTGCGCATTCGGAGGTCTCCACCGCGGGCGCGATCGGCGCCGATGCCCTGGCCGCCGCCGCGCGCGCGCTCGAGGCCGCGGCAGGCGAGGGCGCGATGCAGGCGCTGCCCGAGCTGGTCGAGGTGTTCGCGCAGCATCACGCGCTGGCGATGGCCGACCTGGAGCGCTACCTCGCGGGCGTCGAGCGCCGGCTGGCCGACGAGAAGGCCGGCTGAGCCCCAGCTGGGCGGCGCTCCTTGAAACCGCTTTCAAAAGAGCGGTAACATGCAGCCGTCCGAGTCACGGCGACGCCGCGCCCCGGATGCCCTGGCCGCCTCCGGAAAGACCGCATGAACCCCGCCATTCCCGCCGCCGTCGCCTGCGCGATCGGCCTCGCCCAGGCCCCGGCCGCCGGCGCGACGCTGCAGGTGCACACCACCGCGATCGACAGCGGCCAGCGCCTGGCCGCCAGCACCGTGGCCCTCGTGCCGGGCAAGCAGCCGCCGGAAGGGGACATCTCGGTGTTCGTCGATCCCGCCAGGACCTACCAGGCGCTGCTGGGGATCGGCGGCGCGATCACCGATGCCAGCGCCGAGGTGTTCGCCAGGCTGGACGCCCGCCAGCAGGAGCGCCTGCTGCACGCGTACTACGACCCGAAGGACGGCATTGGCTACTCCCTGGCGCGCACCACGATCCACAGCTCCGACTTCAGCAGCGCCAGCTACACCTACGTCGACGAGGGCGACGCGGCCCTGGCGAGCTTCTCGGTCGCGCACGACCGGGCCTGGCGCATCCCGCTGCTCAAGCGCGCGATCGCCGCGGCCGGCGGCCACCTGACGCTGTTCGCGAGCCCCTGGAGCGCGCCGGCGTTCATGAAGACCAACGCCAGCATGCTGCGCGGCGGCCAGCTCAAGCCGGAGTTCGCGGACGCCTGGGCGCGCTACTACACCCGCTTCATCCGCGCCTACGAGCAGGAGGGCGTGCCGGTCTGGGGCATCACGGTGCAGAACGAGCCGATGGCCACGCAGGCCTGGGAGTCGATGATCTACAGCGCCGAGGAGGAGCGCGACTTCCTGAAGAACCACCTGGGCCCCGCGATGGCCCAGGCCGGCCTGGGCGACCGCAAGATCATCGTCTGGGACCACAACCGCGACCTGATGACGCAGCGGGCGCGCGTGATCTTCGAGGATCCCGAGGCGTCGCGCTATGCCTGGGGCATGGGCTTCCACTGGTACGAGACCTGGGCCGGCGGCGCGCCGATGTTCGCCAACGTGGCCGCAGTGCATCGCGCGTGGCCGGGCAAGCACCTGCTGCTGACGGAGGCCACCGTCGAAGGCTTCGACCCCGCGAGGCTGCAGTCGGTCGCCAACGCCGAGCGCTACGGCACCGCGCTGATCAACGACTTGAACAACGGCGCCGAAGGCTGGACGGACTGGAACATCCTGCTGGACGAACGCGGCGGCCCCAACCACGTCGGCAACTTCTGCTTCGCCCCCGTGCACGCGGACACGCGCACGGGCGAGCTCACCTTCACGCCCAGCTTCTGGTACCTGGGCCACTTCTCGAAGTTCATCCGCCCCGGCGCGCACCGCGTCGACGCGGCCAGCAGCCGCAGCACGCTGGCGACGACGTCGTTCGCGAACCCGGACGGCTCGCTCGCCACCGTGGTGATGAACGCGACCGACCAGCCGGTCGCCTATCGCTTCTTCGTCGGCCGCGACGAGGCGCGCGTGGCCATCCCGGCGCACGCGATCCAGACGCTGGTGCTGCGCTGAGCATTCGGGAGAGCAGGGCCGGACGGCCTTGTCCAGCGAGGAATCCTCTCCCCGGAATCACCCTCAGGGCGGGTGGCCGGCGCGATGGCAAACTGCGGGCATGACGACATTCCAGGACGGCGACGGGCTCGCCATGGCCGCCTCCCCGGACGCCGCGACACGCGCGCAACACCTGCTGCAGCAGGGCATCGCGGCGGCGGGGCGGGGGGCTGGCGAGGAGGCGGTCGCCGCCTTCCAGCAGGCCGTCGCGCTGCGCCCCGACCTGGCCGCCGCGCAGGCCAACCTCGGGCTGCTGCTCGTGGCGCTGCATCGCCACGCCGAGGCCGAGGCGCCGTTGCAACGCGCATTGGCGCTGATGCCGCGCGACGCCGTGCTGCGCAACGCGCTGGGCGTCGCCCAGGAGGCGTTGCAGCGCTTCGCGGACGCCGAGCAGACCTACCGCGCCGCGCTGCAGGCCCATCCCGGCCTGGCCGAGGCGCACGCGAACCTCGGCAACTGCCTGCGCCGACTGGGGCGCCTGTTCGAGGCCGAAGCGCATCTCGCGCGCGCGATCGAGCTCCAGCCCGGCTTCGCCGTCGCCCATTTCAATCTCGGCATCGTGCTGCAGGAGCGCGAGGAGCACGACCGCGCGATCGCCGAATACCGCGCGGCGCTGGCGATCCGTCCCGACTACGTCGAGGCGCTCAACAACCTCGGCAGCAACCTGCGCGTGCAGGGGTTCGTCGACGACGCGCGCGCCGCGTTCGAGCGCATCCTCGAGCTGAGGCCGACGCAGGTCGAGGCGCATTGCAACCTGGCCCAGTTCAAGACCTACCGGCCCGACGATCCGCACATCGAGCAGATGCTGTCGCAGCAGCACCGCGTGGCGTCGCTGCCCGAGGAGGGCCGCATCCGCTACTGGTTCACCGTGGGCAAGATGCTGGAGGACGCCGGCCGCCACGACGAATCCTTCGCGGCCTATGCCCAGGGCAACCGCGACAAGCATGCGACGACGCCCTGGGACGAGGCCGCGCACCTGGCCCTGAAGCGCGACATCGTCTCGACCTTCACGCGCGAGAAGCTGGCCAGCCACGCGGTTCCGGCGTCCGCCGAAGGGCCCGTGCCGATCTTCATCGTCGGCATGCCGCGCTCGGGCACC
>Ga0070673_100001828_pt1 | contig 12713 bp, 9 predicted proteins | sample KBSM23metaG_FD_65342 | JGI IMG/M metagenome (GOLD analysis project Ga0070673, IMG submission 65342) | Miscanthus rhizosphere microbial communities from Kellogg Biological Station, Michigan, USA - KBS M2-3 metaG | ecosystem: Host-associated > Plants > Roots > Rhizosphere > Soil ... | reverse complement strand
TACGCGCCGAGCGGAAAGGACCGGCCGGGCCAGATTGCGTGCGACATTACACGTCGGTTCGAATCGGCTCAGGGCGAAACAGCCACGCGCAGTTCCCTTGCAGCGTCCAGAGTCCTTCCGGCGACAACGGCGCCACACCCGTGCCACCGTAGACCACGCGCTCGCTGCACCACATCATTGTCCACTGCACCTGCCTCGACGCTGGTGCGAGCAGCGGATCGTTCATCCGCAGCGTCGTGCGCCGGCCGAGATTCACCAGCATCAACCGCTCGTCGTCAGTCGTCGAGTATCGCAGCAGCAGGATGTCGCCGGTCAACGCCGACGCCGCAACCTGCGTGGCCGGCGTACCGAGCCCTGACAGAACAACGTCGGATCGGCGCAAGGTCAACAAATCGGTATGAAGCAGTCTTGCCTCCTCCGATCCGGGATGACCACACCAGTTGATTCTGCACGCCCGAAAGGCGGCTTCATCGGCGGGATCGGGCAGAACCTCGCGCGTCTCGGCATCCGTCAGCTGCGGGAACTGCGACAGGAACTCGAGGCGGCCCTTGCGGACGGCCTCGGCCAGGTCGCCCTCGTGGTCGGCAAAGTACGTGAACGGCGACGTCGTCGCGCACTCCTGCCCCTGAAAGAGCATCGGAACCTGCGGTCCGAGCAGCAGCAGCGAGACCATCGCCCGCCATCGCCCAGGATGTGAGGCCTGATGCAGTCGGACGCCGGGGCCGGTGTTGGCCACCTGGTCGTGGTTCTCGAGAAAACACACGAACGCGGCGCCCGGACACGCACGGGAGTCGGTGCCGCGCCGCTGCTTCTGCCATGAATACCACTGGCCCTGATACAGGAGGTTCCACTGTGCCATCGCCGCAAACTCGTTGGCTGTGCCGTCGTAGTCCGTGCAGTACGCCCCGTTCTGACCGGTCAGGGCGACCAATGCGGCGTGGTGCCAGTCCTCGTTCCATATTCCATCGAGACCGCCGGGTCCGTGTTCACCGACGTCCTTCAGCAACGCCACGTCCTGCGACTCGTTCTCGGCAACGACGAACAGACGACGGGGATGCGCGATTGCGCGGGCATGCCGCGTCAGTTCGTGGACGATGTGCTCGGGCGAGCGATCGACGATCGAGTGAACGGCATCGAAGCGCAGCCCGTCGACGTGATATTCGTCGATCCAGTGCCGCACGTTGGCGCGCATGAATGCCCGCACCGGCTCGGAATGCTGACCGTCCAGGTTGAAGCCGCGTCCCCATTCCGTTTCGTGCTCGGCGAAATACCAGTCGCTGTACTCGTGCAGGACGCTCCCGACTGGCCCGAGATGGTTGTAGACGACATCGAGAATCACGGCGATCCCAAGACGATGGGCATCGTTGATGAAAACCCGGACGTCGTCTGGCGTCCCATATTTGTGGAAGGGGGCGAACAGCAACACTCCGTCGTAGCCCCACCCGAATTGTCCCGAGAACTCGGCCAGCGGCATGATTTCGAGCGTCGTCACGCCCAGGTCCGCCAGGCGCTGCAACTGCGCGCGCGCCGCCCCCCAGGTCCCGGCCGTCGTGAACGTCCCTACGTGCATCTCGTAGACGACGTTGCGATGGCGGGGTGGGGCGCCGGTCCAATCCGCGTCGGTCCATGGAAACAATGCTGGATCGACAATCGCCGAAGGACCGAAGACGCCTTCGGGTTGATATCGTGACACCGGGTCGGGGCGGAGACTGTCGTTCAACTTGAACCAATAGCGCTGGCCCGCGCGAGCGCCCGGTACCGTCACTGTGAAATAGCCGTGGAGCCGCGACTCCATCGGAAAGTCGCGATCCTCCAGGCGCAGGGTCATCTCGTCGTGACGCGGTGCCCAGACGGTGAACGTCACCGCATCCCTGGCGACGCGCGCCCCGAGAGCGACGTCGGTGGTCTGACTGATCTCGCTATCGACTGACATGAGGGTCTATCGCCATATGCGCACGCTCAGGAGGCCTGCAGTCGAATGAGGCAACGCAAGACCTCCGCGACGCTCCACGCCTGCGCCACACAGCCCCGCGGCGCGTGCGGCGCGGTCGCGTCGAAGATCTCGCTGATGCTCCCGATGCACCCCTCGCTGAGATGAACGTCGAACGCATCGATCAGTTTCCGCGCCTGCTGCTGATCACCGGGATGCACGCGCAGCCAGGCGTCGACGTACGGACCGATGAGCCACGCCCACACCGTGCCCTGGTGATAGGCCGCATCGCGTGCGCGGAGATCGCCGAAGTATTGCGCCTTGAAATCGGGGTGTTCCAGATCGAGCGTGCGAAGTCCATATGGTGTGAGCAGCTTCCTGGTCACGACGTCGAGCACCGCAGGCCAGCGCGCCTCGTCCAGGACCGGGTAGCGCAGTGAGAACGACATGATCTGGTTCGGCCGGCACGAGGCGTCGTCACCGGCTTCGCCGTCCACGATGTCGTAGAGGTAGCCGCCCGCGTCGTACCAGAATCGCTGGTTGAACGATTGCCGGGCGCGGTCAGCGACGGCGTCGAGCTCGTGGTCAGGCACGTTCAGCGCCCTCCGCCATTCGGCGAGGAGGCGAACCGCGTTGTAAAAGAGCGCGTTGATCTCGACCGGTTTTCCGCGGCGCGGCGTGACGACCCAGTCGCCGACCTTCGCGTCCATCCAGGTGAGCGGCAGCTGCGGGTCGCCCTGCGTCAACAGCCCGTCCTGATCGACACGGATGCCGAACAATGTGCCGGCACGATGCTGCCGGATGATCTCGTCGAGCGCCGGCAGTAGTTCGCGCAGCGTCTCGACATCCCTGGTCATCGTCACGTAGCGATCGATCGCATGGAAGAACCACATGGTCGCGTCGGCCGTGTGGTAGAGGCCGTGCTGATCGCCTTCGGGGAACAGATTGGGGATCAATCCCTGATTGAGATGCTGCGCGAACGTCATCAGGGTGTCGCGCGCCTCGGCCGCGCGGCCGGTGGAGAGCGCGAGGCCCTCGAGGCTGATCATCGTGTCGCGGCCCCAGTCGGTGAACCAGTGATACCCGGCAATAATGCTGCGCGCATTCTCGCCGGCGGCTTTTGCCCGCGCGGTGTCGGCCGTGCGCGTGGCCGGCTTGATCACGAACTGATCGGCGGCGAGCACGAGTTCGGCAGTCAGGCTCTGCGGATCCGGATTGCCGGCGGCGACGAGCAGGCGCGTGCGGCGGTCGAGCTCGGTCTGCCACGCCTCATTCGGCGACAGGGCGTCGACGACGGCCAGGCGCTCTGTCGAGGCGATGAAGGTGATCTGCTCGTGTTCGGCGAGATCGACTTTGTAGTAGCCGGGGCTCCACGTGCTGCCGTCCGCTGCGTAGCCGCGCTGCTCTTCCAGCTCGTAGTGAAGGCCTTCAGTCACGGTCTCAAGTGTGAACGCAGACGCATGATCGCGGATCGCGAGCCTGATCGTCGGCACCGCCTCTCCGGCGTTCACCTCGAGGCACCGCTGATGCGCGACGAGCACCGGTTCCTGCGGCACGGTGCGATCGACCGGCGCTTCGTGCATGCGAATCGCGACCATCGGGCGCAGCCCGAAGCGAATCGTCTCGGCTGCCTTCACGAGCGTGTAGGTGACGAAGATCGAATTCTGCTCGTTGGGCATGAACAGGCGCTTCTCGAGCACGACCTCGTCGAACGTGTAGCGCCACACCGGCAGACCGCCGACGAGCCGGAAGTCGCTCACGACCACCGGCGACGATTCCTCGCGACGGCTTAGCCATCCGACCCGGCGCTGCTGAAGATGTTGAAGACGGATGCGCTCATCGAGATGCGCGAGCAACGCGAGGCGTCCCAGCGGCGCGGGCAGCGCCGCAACGAGCAGCGAATGATAGCGGCGGGTCGGGGGGCCTGCGAGCGTGCCGGACGCGTATCCGCCCAGGCCGTTGGTCACCAACCACTCCCGATTGATGAGCTCTCGCTGGCCCCACTCTAACGTCGGCAGGCGCCGCTCGATATCGGCGGCGGCAGATCGAACACTCTCGAGCTTCGACATGGGAAACGGACCGACGGAGCGCAAGCTTGATGCCGTCTTCCTCCGACCACGAGAGCAGCAGGCCCGAATGACGGGGGTGGCACGTCGGATGCGAAGAAACATCGCATGGGCGCCGATCGCGAACGAACTATTCCGACCAGCACGTACCGTGTGCAGCTATCGGACCGATTCACGCTCGACGACCTTGCCGCACAGGTTCCGTACATAGCGCAGCTGGGTGTCAGCCATGTGTATCTTTCGCCCATTTACACCGCGCGGCCGGGCAGCCCTCACGGCTACGACATCGTTGATTACGGCTGTATCAATCGGGAATTGGGCGGTCAGGCGGCCTGGCGCCGCCTCGCGGATACCCTGCGCGTCCACCAGATGGGCGTGGTGCTCGACGTCGTCCCGAATCACATGGCCGCCGATCCCGAGCGGAACGCGCTCTGGCGCCAGGTCCTTCGTGAGGGTCCATCGAGTGCCGCGGCACACTTCTTCGACATCGACTGGCGCCCGCTGACTGGTCTCGTACGCGACAGGGTGCTCCTGCCGATCCTGGAGGAGCCATACGGCCAGGCCTTGATGAAGGGCGTGGTTCGGGTCGAACCGGGCCCTCAGGAGCATCAGATTCGCTGCGGCTCCCTGGCCCTTCCGCTCGCGCCATCGACGTTGGACGCGCTCGTCGACGGCCATTCGTCGGACGAGGCGGTCGCGCACATCAACCGCAACCCGCACCTGCTGCATCAACTGCTCGAGCAGCAGCATTACCGGTTGGCGTACTGGCGCCCCGCCAACGACGAGATCAACTACCGGCGATTCTTCGGGATCAACGAGCTGGTTGCGGTCCACGCGGAAAACCCCGAGGTCTTCAAGCGCAGCCACGAACTGATCCGCAAGCTCGCGGCTGAGGACGTGGTGCACGGCCTCCGCGTCGATCACGTCGACGGCTTGCTCGATCCGCTCGGGTATTTGCGGCAACTGCGATCCGAACTCGAGTCGGTATCAAGCGCCCGCCCGTGGCTCGTCGTCGAGAAGGTGCTCGACCCCTCGGAACAGCTCGGCACGCATTGGCCGATTGACGGCACGACGGGGTACGACGCGCTCGACGCGCTCAACCGTCTATTCGTAAGCGGACGTGGCATGCGGATTCTCCGCCGCTTCTTCCAGCGTCTGGTGGACGAGTCGATCACGTTCCGCGAACAAGCGCATCGCAGCAAGCGGCTGATGATGCGTGGCGCGCTCCTGAGCGGCGTCACCATGCTGGCCCATGAGCTGAAGCGGGTCGCGGACGCTTCGTGGACGACACGCGATATCTCGCTGAATTCGCTGCACGAAGCGCTGATCGAATTCATCGCCGCGTTGCCGGTCTATCGCACGTATCTCGGCACCGGCCAGGATCGCGACGCCGAGCGGCAGATCGTCGTCGAGAGTCTCGATCTGGCCGACCGACGCAATCCGGCCATGGACTCATCGGCGTTTGCATTCCTGCGGTCGCTGCTCCTTGGCGAGCTCGTGGACGATCCTGCGCTGGACGCGCGTCGGGCGCTGCTCGTCAAGCGTCTCCAGCAGTACACGAGCGGGGTGTATGCGAAGGGCGTGGAAGACACCGCGTTCTATCGCGACAACACTCTCCTCGCGCTGAACGAGGTCGGCGGGAACCCGGCCAATTCGTCGCTGAACGTTCGCGAGTTCCACCACTTCAATGAGCGGCGCGCGAAGGACTGGCCGAACTCGATGACGGCCACATCCACTCACGACACGAAGTTGAGCGAGGACACGCGGATCCGCATCGCGACAATCAGCGTGTTTGCGCACGAGTGGGTCATCGCCGCGCAACGCTGGGTCGCGCTGAATACACCTTATCGCCAGCAGACGGCGCGCCGGGGTTCCTGTCCGGAGCCGCGGGACGAGTACCGGTTCTACCAGGCGCTTGTCGGCATGTGGAATGACGAGCACGTGGATGCCGATGGCCGCGTGTCGCAGGAGCTGGTGGAACGGCTCCTTGACTACATGCGAAAGTCCGTCCGTGAGGCGCAGCTCTGCTCCAGCTGGATACGCCCGGACACTGACTACGAAGACGGGCTCGAGTCCTTTGTGCGCCGCGTGCTCCTCGACGACGAGTCCAACGAGTTCCGGCAATCGGTAGCGGCGTTCGTGCAACTCCTCGCGCCGGTGAGCGACTGCCACTCTATCTCGCAGCTGGTGCTGAAATGCTTCATGCCGGGCGTGCCCGACTTCTATCAAGGTTGCGAGGATTGGCGATTCACGCTCACCGATCCCGACAACCGCCGGCCGGTGGACTTCGACCGCGCTTCCAAGCGGCTCACCCACACGTTCCACTCGTCTCGCGGCGCCAGCGATCTGAAACTGCAGGTCACGACGACACTGCTGCACTTTCGCGCCGATCACGATCGGATGTTGCGTGAGGCGAGCTACCGGCCGTTGCGTGTCCGCGGCGCCCGGGCGACGTCGGTAGTCGCGTTCGAGCGACGTGGGCTGAGCTCACGAGTGGTCGTGGTTGTGCCACGACTCACCGACAGGTCAGCAGCGAGCGCCATTCCTCTCGACGCGGCGTTTTGGGGAGATACCGAAATACGGCTACCCAGCTCCGACGGCCGTTGGAGTAATCTTCTGGCCGGCGACGAGCTGGAACTCAATTGCGGATGGTGCCGGGTGGCGGATTTGATGGATACAGCACGACCGTGGGTCGTGCTGTATCACGCTCGGCTCAAGCCAGGACGTACCCGCTCGCTGTGAGACGAAGGAAACCGCGGTCGACCAGTGTGGTGAGCAGCGACGAAGCGGTCTCGACATCGACCCCAATCAAGCGAGCGGTCTGCTTGGTGGTCAGGCGCAGCCCGGGCATCTCGCGAAACTCGGCCGTCAGGCGCACCGCTGTGAGAGAGTTCTTGGGCTCGTGGAATTCAGGTGTTCTGGCCAGGGGCATATCGAGTTCATCCATGCACGATTCATGCTTATGAGTGACGCCTCCACAGATCAGCTTTCCGTCGCCAGCGTCGATCAAGATCTCGTCGAACGCCTCTACGCGCGTTTCGCGTCGGTCTACAACGGGATTTTCGGCCCGATCCTGCATGCTGGTCGCGTCGAAGCCATGCGTGAGCTTCCGCTGAAGCCCAACGACGAGATTCTCGAAGTGGGCATCGGGACGGGACTGACCGCCACGCTGTATCCCTCGGATTGCCGTGTCGTGGGAATCGATCTCTCAGAGGCGATGCTGCGCGAGGCGGCCCGCCATGTGGAATCGCATGGCCGTCAGAATGTGCGGCTCTGGCAGATGGACGCCTCGACCCTCGGCTTTCCAGACGAATCGTTCGATGTGGTGTACGCGGCTTACGTGGTCAGCGTCGTTCCCGATCCGGTCGGGGTGCTCAAGGAAATGCGCCGTGTCTGCCGCGCCGGAGGGCACATCGTCCTGCTGAATCACTTTCTCAGCACGAACCCGCTGCTGTCAGCTGTCGAGCGTTGGATGTCACCGCTTACCGCACGGGCCGGCTTCCGGTCGGACCTCGATCTCAACGTGCTACTCGCGCAGGCCGAGCTTGAGGCTGTGTCGGTCAAGAAAGTGAATACGCCCAGGATCTGGTCCCTCGTCCACTGTCGCCGCTAAGAACAATCCGTTTCCCGATCCACCGCGTAGGTTCCACAGACAACACGCCCCGGCCTCCGCCGGGCGGTGGAGGTGGATCGTGAAAGGAATCTGGAGACTGTCCCTGGCCGCCGCCGCGGTCGTCGCGATGGCGATCACGGCGGTGCGGGCATCGAGTCATCGCGAGGCGCCGCTCATCAGCGCTGACCCGCTCGCCGACAACACCGACGTCTACGCGTTCGTCAGCCCGAATGCGCCGGACAAGGTGACCTTGATCGCGAACTTCATTCCGTTCGAGGCGCCGTACAGCGGCCCGAACTTCTTCAAGTTCGACGACAACGTGCTCTACGAAATCATGGTCGATAACAACGGCGACGCCGTCGAGGACATCACGTTCCAGTTCACGTTCCGCACCGACGTCCGCAACCCGAATACGTTTCTCTACAACACCGGCCCGATTACCTCGCTCGACTCCACGACGTTCAACGTCCGGCAGTTCTACACCGTGACGCGCATCGACGGTCCGCGGCGCCGCGGTCGCGGCACAGTGCTCGCGACCGATCTGCCGACGCCGCCGGTGAATGTCGGCTTCCGCTCGACGCCCAATTACGAGGCACTCGCCGCGGCCGCGGTGCGTCCCCTGCCGAACGGCGCGCAAGTCTTCGCCGGTCAGCGCGACGATCCGTTCTTCGTCGATCTCAACGTGTTCGATCTGCTTGCCGTGCCACCGGCTGATACCAAGAACTTCGACGGGCTCGCGGGTTTCAACGTCCACACCATCGCGATCGAAGTACCGATTTCGACGCTGACCGCGAACGGCGCGCGTCCATCAACGGCATCCGATCCGAATGCCGTCATCGGCGTGTGGTCCACGACGAGCCGGCCCTCTGTGACGAGTCGAGGCGGCGGCCAGGAGCGCTTCAGCGCCAACTACGTGCAGGTGTCGCGCCTCGGTCACCCGCTGGTGAATGAGGTGGTCATCCCGCGCGGTGTGAAGGACACGTTCAACGCGCTCGAGCCGACTGGCGACGCCGCAGCACTCACGTTCGTGACCGATCCGGAGCTGCCCAAACTGCTGCTGGCGCTCTTCAACATTCAGTCGCCACCAGTACCGCGCAACGATCTCGTCACGATCTTTCTGACCGGCATTCCAAACCTGAATCAACGGCCAGGCAGTACGCCGTCGGAAATGTTGCGCCTCAACGTGGCGATTCCGCCGACACCAAGTCCGAATCCGCTTGGCGTGCTCGGCGGTGACGTCGCCGGCTTCCCCAACGGCCGTCGGCTCGTCGATGACGTCGTGGACATCGAACTGCGTGCAGTCGCGGGCGCAACACCGCTGACTCCGAACTTCAACAACGGCATCAACGCGCAATTGGGCGACGGTGTCGCCGGCAACGACAAGCCGTTTCTCACCTCATTCCCGTTCGTGGCGACACCGCAGGCGGGCAATATCAACTAGTCCTTGGTCCTTGGTCCTTGGTTCCTGGTCCGGAGTTCACTTATGCGACGACTCGTCGTACTCGCTATCGTTGTCGCCATCGCGACCGCTGCCTGCTCGCGGCCTGCGTCGTCCCCGACAAGGAGCGTCACGCCCCTCCTCGGCACGGACCATCTCACGACCTCGCGTGGGGAACTCGAGCGGACCATCGCGATGATGCGCGAGAAAGTCGCGAAGGCTCCCAACGACGTAGCCGCCGCGGTGACGCTGGCAGATGCGCTGCTGCGCCAGACACGCGTCTCCGGCAATGCGGGTCTCGCCCGAGAGGCCGAGGGCGTCCTGCTCGATGTGTTGACGCGCGACCGCGATCGTTACGACGCCCGCCGCATGCTGGCGGCGACCTATCTCTCTCAGCACCGCTTCGCGGACGCGCTTCGCGAAGCGGAACGCTGCCAGACCATGCGAGCCGACGACCCCTGGATCTGGGGCGTCATCGGCGACGCCCACATCGAGCGCGGCGAGTACGACGCCGCGTTCGACGCCTTCGACCGGATGGCCGCGATCAAACCGGCCGCCGCTGCGTATGCGCGAGTGTCGTACGCACGCGAGCTGCAGGGCGATCTCCCGGGCGCCCTTCGGACGATGCGCATGGCCGCAGAAGCGACCAGTGCACACGACCCGGAATCCTTGGCGTGGCATCACGCGCAACTGGGTCATCTCCACCTGGAGATCGGCCAAGTGGCGGACGCACGGCGTGAGTTCCTCGCCGCAGCGCATGCATTTCCAGAGCATCCGTTCGCTCGAGCCGGCCTCGCCCGGGTCGCCGAAGCTGGCGGTGACCTTCGCACAGCGCTCGACATCGTCATGACCATGCTCGAGACGAGCCCGACCCCGGCAGACCTCGCCTACTCCGGGGATCTGATGGCGAAGCTCGGTCAGGCCGACGCCGCCGAGCGGCAGTATCGATTGGCGGAAGCGGCGTGGCGAACCGATGCACCGGAACCGTCGCGTCTGGCGCGCTTCCTCGCCGAACACGGGCGTCGCCTCGACGAGGCCATCGCCATCGGCGAGCGGGCTCGCATCGATCGCAACGACATCTTCACGGCCGACTCGCTGGCCTGGGCGTACTTCCAGATCGGCCAGATCGACAAGGCGAAGATGATGATGGCACTCGCGCTTCGCACCGGCACGCGAGACCGCGCCATTCGCGCGCACGCCGCGGCGATCTCGCAGCCTGCCGAACGTAGTGTCCGGCTTCCTTGGGCGCCGGAGCGCGAAGCGCGCAGGCGGCAGCCGGACCGTATTGATACCCAACAGGCGCGGCGATGAACAGCGCGCTCGGTCGTGGTGTTCTGTTCGCCGTGCTCGTGCTGGGTGCGACCGCAGGATCTGGACACGCGCACACGCTGGCCAGCACCATCGTGTCCGTGACCATGACTCACCACAACCGGGTGACCATCACGATTGCCGCGGAAGCCGACCCGCTGATTGCGAAGCTCGAGGCACTCGCCGGCGTCTCCGCATCGGGCCCGCTCACAACCGCTCGCGAACGTCACGCACGAATCGAATCACTGGTTCCCACGCTTCGGGCGCATATCGATGCGCGCGTCGCCAGCACGCCGCTCGTGCTCGACCTTCAGGACGTCGCGGTCGACGACACCGGGCAAACGGAAATCCATCTGACCGCGAGGACGCCGACCGAGACACCCACCTTCACGTGGCGAAGCACGTTCATCTTTGGCGCGTATCGGCTTTCTACGCGAAGCGGCGACGCTGCCGACGCGATCGAATGGCTTCAAGGCCCACAAACGAGCACACCCATCGCGCTCGAGACGCCGCGCCCGGAGGCAGATGGGACCGCAGATCTTTGGCAGTACCGCACCCGCATCGGCCACAGTCTCACGATGGCCGCGCTCGTCATCTACGTCATTGGCCGCCGCCGCGCCAGTGATAAGCGTCGTGTCCGGCTTTAGCCGGACGCGATACTCTGACCCCAGGACGCATGCCGGACCATCTCTCCGGGCAGGTCACTGCCCTCTTCCTGTACGAGGCCGCCGAGGTCATCGATCTGGCAAGGGTGGCGACACTGATTGCGCCCACCGCACAAGCCCGGCTCAGTCCAAAGGCGGCGACACCGCCGTACGTGCAGTATCGCCAGCCGCCGCTCACCATCGACGGCGAGGCCATCGGGCTCGCCGATGCACTGGGCTTCCGCGTCCGCTTCAAGCTCTTTGACTACGGCGTCATCTCTGTCGCGCTCGTACGGCCACTGCCCTCGTCCTGGCCGGAGCTCATCGACCGCGCGCTCACCTGGCAAGAGGATCCGCGGATCGCGGCGACGGCAGAAAGCCTGTGCCGCGATCTCGTCAATCGCTTGTCGGCGGCGATGACCGCGCCGCGCTCACAGTTCGCGGCTGAGGACTACCTGGTGTTCGCCCTCACCGCAACAGCGGGAGCGGAGACGGCGGATGCGCTGCTCGAACGGCACGGACACGATATCGTCAGGCTCCTCCGGGGCGAACGCGAGAACTTGAGCCGTCAGGAGCGCGAGGAGGTGCTGCGGCACCGCATCTCCTACTTTGAGTGCGATCTCGTCGTTCCGACGTGGAACGCCGCTTTCGTCTACGACACTGATAGCGGTGGCCAGGCAGCCGTGGAGATCCTCGAGTTCGCCAATTCACAGCTCGTGGAGTTCCGGTACTACGACGAGTTGCTCGATCGCGAGCTCGAGCGGATCTACGCCGACCTGCAGCGTCCGAGTTGGTTCAAAGGCGGCTGGTTCGGGCGGCGCTACACGCGATCGGCTCAGCAGGTGCACGCCCTCTTCATCGACGTGAACGAGCTCACCGACCGGGCCGAGAACGCGCTGAAGTTTGCCGGCGACGTCTACACCGCCCGCTTGTTCACGCTCGCCGGCTTGCGGCTGGGTCTCAACGATTGGAAGGCGAACGTCCGCGACAAGCTCAAGACGCTCGACGATATCTATCGGTTCGCCGTCGAGCAGACCGCGATGGCTCGCGGCGAAACGCTCGAAATCATGGTCGTGCTGATCCTGCTCTTCGAACTCGTGCTCTTCTTTATGGGAATCATGAAGTAGGGGCCACCGTGACGTGCCCCGCGGCCGCCCAGCTACTTGGCAAGGGTGACGTAACGTTCGAGTCGCGCCACTTCTTCCTTGCTGACGTACTTGCCGATCTCGCGGCGGAAGCGCTCGATGCCGTCGTAAGGACGATACTCCTTGAACTCGCGCAGCATGCGGTTGCCAAGCCCCGGAATCGTGAGCAGGTCTGGGTCGCTCGCCGTGTTCAAATCGAGCGGCACGAACACGTACTGCTCCAGCCGCGCCAGTTCCGCATCATCCACATACTTGTCGATCTCGCGATGAAAGACCGCGAGCGCCGCATACGGCCGGTACTCCAGGAACTCGCGGAGCATCCGGTTCCCGACGCCGGGGATCAGCAGGATCTCATCACGCGAGGCCGAGTTCAGATTCACGTTGATGAAAATGCGTCCGTAGAGGGCGGTGATCTGCTCGCGCGACAGGCCTGCGCCGGTCAGAAACTGATCCAGTGTGGTGATTGAGAGAAACGGCCGCTTGGCCACGAGATTCTTGGCCAGCGCGGGCGTCATTCCGGGCAGCTTGGCCAGGTCCGCCTCGGTGATGGTGTTCGCATCAACGATCGT
>Ga0070673_100001827_pt1 | contig 12713 bp, 11 predicted proteins | sample KBSM23metaG_FD_65342 | JGI IMG/M metagenome (GOLD analysis project Ga0070673, IMG submission 65342) | Miscanthus rhizosphere microbial communities from Kellogg Biological Station, Michigan, USA - KBS M2-3 metaG | ecosystem: Host-associated > Plants > Roots > Rhizosphere > Soil ... | reverse complement strand
CACGAAACAATAAAGTAATGACTTCCGGTACTTGTTGACCTTGGGGGGGCGGCGGGAAAGAATCGTCCCGGTGAAACGCCTGCTCGCCTCGGTTGGCGCCGCGATCGTGCTGATCGTGGCGTGGCTCGGGACGCAGGCGGTCGAGTCCAACCGCGCCCACGCGGTCAAACGAGAGGCGTCGCGCGGCGCCGAGACCGCCGGCATGCGCGCGGCCGAGGCGCTGGCCACCCACGTCCGCGAGCTGAAGCTGGAGGCGCAGAACGCGGCGGCCAACCCGCGCCTGGTCGCGGCGCTGCGCGGCAACGCCGACGCCGCCACCCTCCAGGACCTGTTTCGCACCGAGGAATGGTGGGAGCCGTACCGCAACGCGTTCCGCGTCTACGCGGTCGCCTTCGAGGGCGACAAGCTGGACGTCATCGAAGGGATGAAGACCGCCGACTTCGCGTCGGATCTGATCATCCGCGAGGCGCGCGAGCGCAAGGAAGCCGTGGCCGAGCTGGTCATGGGCAAGGGCTGGCCGTACGCCGCGGCCGCGGCCGGCGTCGAGCTGCCCGGGCGCCAGATCCCCGCCGTGCTGGTCCTCGCCAAGCCGATCGACGACACCGCCGTCCGCAAGCTGGCCGAGAAGGCGCGCGGGGGCGTGCTGCTCTCGGACGGCACCCGCTCCGTCATCGAGGCGGGCGCCGACCCGGAGCGCGAGCTGCTGCGCGCCGCGGTCGGATCCGAGACGCGCGGACCGATCTTCGAGAGCAAGGACGGCACCTGGGCGGCCGCCGTCAGCCCGCTGGTCCCCGGACTGTGGTTGTGGACGTTCGCCAGCGGCGCCGCCGCCGCGCACGAAGCCGAGAGCGCGGCCGCCGTGCAGACCGCCATGATCTGGGTGGGCGGCGCGCTGGGCGCCATCATCGCGCTGTTCATCGGGTGGCGCCGCAAGCAGGCAGCCCCGGTCGGCGCGACCGGTGAAGTCCCCGCGGCGGAGAACGCCGGCGTCGACACCCGGACGATCGGCGGCGTCTTTCGCAGCCGACCCAACCTGGGACCGGGCGTGCCGGGGACCGGCTCGCAACGCGCGCCCGCTGAAGGCCTCGGCGCCACCGAGATGCATCTCGCGGACGGCAACCCGCGCCCCACCGCCGACGGCGTCAAGACCGTCACCTTCGGGCGCTACCGGCTGGTCGACCTGCTGGGCGAGGGTGGCATGGCGCAGGTCTACACGGCGGTCACCTACGGCGCCGAGGGCTTCCGCCGCACGTTCGTCGTCAAGCGCCTGCGCGCCGAGCTGGCGCGCGAGCCGGCCGTCGTCGCGCAGTTCGTCGACGAGGCGAACCTGGGCTCGACGCTGGTGCACTCGAACATCATCCCGGTGTTCGACTTCGGCAAGGTCGGCGACGAGTACTTCCTGGCCCAGGAGTACATTCTGGGCCGCGACCTGGGCCGACTGGCGGTGCGCGCGATCGAAAAACAGCAGCGCGCGCTGCCGCCGACGACGGTGCTGTACGCGGCGGCGGAGACGCTGCGCGCGCTGGAATACGCTCACACCAAGCTGGGCGAAGGCGGACGGCCGATGGGCATCGTTCACCGCGACGTCTCGCCCAGCAACATCCTGGTCTCGGCACGCGGCGAGGTGAAGCTGTTCGACTTCGGCATCGTGAAGGCCGAGGGACGCGTCACGAAGACGCAGCACGGCGTCGTGAAGGGCAACGTCAGCTTCATGTCGCCCGAGCAGGCGCGCGGCATCAACATCGACGGGCGCGCGGATCTCTTCTCGCTGGGTCTGGTGATCTTCTACTGCCTCACGGGTGAGACCCTCTACAAGGGCTCGACCACCTACGAGCTGCTGGTGAAGGCGGCGACCGGCCCCGGCGACGAGGAGCTGGCGCGCATCGCCGCCCTCCCCGCCCCGTGCGCCGACATCGTTCGCAAGGCGCTGGAGGTGGATCCGACGAAGCGATACCAGACCGCCACGGAGTTCGGCGCGGCGCTGGCGCCGCACGTCGCGGGCGGCGCGGCGGAGGCCGGCAGCCTCATGACCACGCTGTTCGCGGATGACTTTCGTGCCGAGGAGGCGCGCTTCGCGGCGGCGATCCCCAGCAGCAGCGGGCTGGACGGCCGCAACACCCGCGACTATCAGAACCGCCGCCCGTGAAGTCCCCCTCGCCTCCCTCGCCCGACGAAGCGCCCGGGCTCCTGATCGCGCACGTCGGTCCGCCCGAGCCGATCGACGAAGGGCCGGCCCTGTACCGCACCCGCCAGCCGTGCCGCGCCCTGGGCGAGCTACCCGGCGTCGCGGTCCTGAGCGGATCCATCCTGTCGCCCGGGTTGTTCGATTCGCGCGTGCTGCTCAACGCGGACGTGCTGGTGATCCGCGACGTCGCCGATCCCGATCTGCTGCCGATCGTCGCCGCGCGGCGGCGGCGCCGCAAGCTGTCGGTCTTCGAGGTCACGCGTCACCTGTTCGCCGCTCCGTCGGGGACGCCGGAATCCACCGCGCGCGCGCCGGACCTGGTGCAGCGCAGCCTGCGCCCCCTGCTCGCCCGCCAGGCGGACTGCCTGCAGCTGCCGACGGCGGCGCTCGACGCGCACTGCGCGGCGCTGAACCCGCGGCGCGCGGTTTTTCCGAACCAGCTGTGGGACGCGCCGGCGCCGACGCCGCCTCGGCGGCCCGATCGCGTCGTCATCGGCTGGGGCGGCTCGCACGTTCACCGCGAGGACCTGCGCGCGGTGATCCCGGCCATCGCGGGCGTGATGGAGCGGCACCCCGAGGTCGAGCTGGCCGTCATGGCGGAGGCCGAGGTGCGGCCGCTGCTGGCCCCGCTGCCCGCCGACCGCGTCACGTACACGCCGTGGGGTTCGCTCGCCAGCTATTACCGTTTCCTCGAGGGCCTCGACATCGGCATCGCGCCGCTGGCGCCGACCGCGTTCAACCGCTGTCTCGGCGACACGCGCTTCATCGAGTACGCCGCGCACGGCGTGCTGGCGGTGTGCGCGGACCTCGAGCCGTATCGCGAGGTCGTGCGGCCGGGCGAGACCGGCTACCTGTTCGCCGACGCGGGCGAGCTGGAGACGGTGCTGGAGCGCGCGCTCGTCGAGGGCGAGGTGCGCGCGGCCATTCCGGCGCGCGCCGCGCGCTACGCGTCCAGCGAACGCAACGAACGCCGCCACGCCAAGGACCGTCTGGGCTTCTACCTGTCCGTCGCCGCGCACATGGGATTCGACCTCAAGGGCCGGCAGCGGACGGCGTTCCCGCCGCCCGAGATCCGCGACGAACGGCACGCCGCCATGACGTTCCCCGATTCGAATTACCAGCTGCTGGGGGCCGGCGAGGTGGAGCGGTTGCTGGAGGAAGGCCTGCGTCACAAGCAAGCGGGCACGCTGGGGGAAGCCCGCCGGTTGTTTCTCGCGGCCGCGCGGCTGGCGCCGCGCAGCCATCTGCCGCCGTTGCTGCTGGGCGGCGTGGAGGCGCCCGCGGCCGCGATCGAAGCGCTGACGCGCGCCGAGTCGCTGAACCCGACGTCCTGCCAGGCACCGTACCTGCGCGGCGTGCGGCTGCTGGAGGTCGGTGACGCCGCGGACGCGGCGGCGGCGTTCGAGCGCGCGCGCGCCATCGCTCCCGGCTACGGGGCGCCCCAGGAACGCCTGGGCATGCTCGCCGAGGCGGCCGGCCACACCGAGGACGCGTGCCGGCTGTTCGAGGAAGCCGCCCTGCAGAACCCGGCGTTCGCGCTGCCGATCGCGCGGCTGGCCGAGATCGCCCAGCACAGCGGCAAGATCGACAAGGCGGTCGGCTTGCTGGAACGGATCCTCGCGGACGATCCGGATCTGTCGCTGACGAACTTCCTGGTGGGCCGCGCGTACGTCGAGCTGCACCGTTATCACCAGGCGCGCGTGCACCTGCTGCGCGCGGTCGACGGTGCCGAGGATCGCGCCGCGGTGCTCACCGCCCTGGCCACCGCCGAGCGGGGCCTCGGCAACCACGACGCGGCCACGATCGCGCTGGAACAAGCCCGAATCGCGCCCTGAAGCAGGGGATGAGGGATTGGGGTGTAAGGTCCGGCGGGCTGGGGCGTTCTCCCCGTAGATCCCGCGCTTCGCGCGGGAGCGGCTAGCATGCGCATTCACCCTTCGTGACATTCAATGATCCCGCCTGGCTGGACCAAGAACGGCGACTCCTCGGCGAGCTTCGGCGGGGAGACCGGACCGCGTTCTCGCGGCTGTACGGGGCGTTCGCGCAGCCGCTCTACGCGCGCGTGCTGTTGCCGAAGCTGGGCGATCGCCAGACGGCCGAGGACGTACTGGCGGAGACCTTCCGCATCATGCTCGAGAAGCTAGACCAATACGATGATCGCGGCGGCAGCATCTGGTCGTGGCTGGCGACCATCGCGGCGAACAAGGCCCGCGACGTCGAGCGCGAACGGGCGCGCCGCGGACAGGCGCTGCGCGGCTTCGCGCTGCTGTCGGCGCCGCTGCTGGACGCGCAGCCGCCCGGTCCGGGTGACGACGCCGGCGACGCCGCGCGGATGCAGGCCGCGGTCGCGCGCGTGATCTCCGAGATCAACCCCCGCTATCGCCGCGCGCTGACGCTGCGGTTTCTGGAGGATCGGCCGCGTACCGAATGCGCCGAGCTGCTCGAGGTCAAGGTCGCGACGTTTGACGTTCTCTTGCTGCGCGCGCTGCGGGCGTTCCGCGAGCGCTGGCAGGCGATCACCGCCGCCGATGCGCCCGCGGGCGCCGGACCGGCGTCTCTCCCTGTGTCGGCATGAAGCCAGAAGACGAACAACCTTCAGAAGAAGAGCTGCGCGAGGCGGCCGCGCTCGCGGCGGCGCTGGAGAACGAGCCGGCGGGCGGCGGCGCGCCCACCGACGCGCTGGAGACGGCGGCGCTGCTGCGGCACGCGCGCGCGCCGCTGGCGGTCCCGCCCGCGCACGCGCCCGTCGTCGCGGCGCACGTCGCGCCCGCGCTGGAGGCGCGCAGGATGCCGCGCCCGCGACGCAGCCGGATCTGGATCGCGATCTCGGTGGTCGCCCCGGCGGCCGCCGCTGGCTGGCTGTTCCTCGCGCAGAGTCCGATGCGGGCGCACCGGCACCCGATCCAGCCGAAGATCCACGTCGCCCCTCCGGCGCCGTCGTCGGGCCTGCTCGCCGCGCAGGCCGCCGCCACGCGCAGCGGTGACGCACCGGGCGTGGCGCTCGCGCGGCTGGACCGGGAGATGCGCGCCTACCGGCGCCAGTACCACGAGGGCTTGCGCCGTGTCCACGGAGGCGCGCGATGACCGGGCGCGCGCTGGCCCTGGTCGCGCTGACCGCGCTCGCCCTCGGGTGCAGCAAGGCGCCGCCGCCTTATGGCGAGGGCGAGTGGATCACCGAGGCGGCGCGACGGCACGGGCGCGCCGACGAGCGGCTGGCGGCAGGCGACCGCCCCGCGGCGCGGGCCGAGCTGCTGGCCGTCGTGGCCGCCTCCGTACCCACCGACGTATCACAGGAGGACAGCCGGGGCGTCCTGCAGGACACGTACTTCCGCCTGGCGAAGCTGGACCTCGACGCGCGCGATCCGCGCGCCGCCGTCGCTGACGCCGATCTGGGCCTGTCCTACGGCAAACCAGCGGACCTGTTCGTGGCGAATCTGCTGATCGTGCGCGGCGCGGCGCACGAGGCGCTGGGCAACGGCGCGGCGGCCGCGACCGATTACCACCAGGCGCTGGTGATCAACGATCGGTTGCTCACCGAGGCCGTGCGCGACCAGGACGATGCCCCCGGAGAGGCGCCGTGATCGGACGCCTCGCGATCGTGCTCGTCGTGCTGGCCGGATGCGCGGCGGCGCCCGGCGGAGGCGCGCGCGGCCCAGGCGAGCCCCCGCCGCCCGACGAACAGGAGGCCGGGCGCGCGTATGACGAGCTCCGCCGGCTCGACGGCGATCTGCTGCGCAGCGACGCGCAGGTTACGCCCGACTGCCAGCGCGTCGGCCAGCTTCGCGACAACATCTGCGCGCTCGCCGTCCGCATTTGCCAGATCGCCGACAAGCAGCCGGCCGGATCGGCCGCGGCGGCGCAATGCGCCGACGGGAAGGCGCGCTGCAAGAACGCCGTCGAGCGCGCCCAGGCGCGCGGCTGTCCCAGGAAGGAGTAGCATCGATGGGCCGTGCGCTTCGCTTGCTGCGGGATGGGCGTATTGCTGGTGGCGTCCGCCCTGTCCTGCCGCCGGCACCCGCTGGGTGACCACGCCGATTCGGGACCGCCGGTGGTCGACACGGCCGTCGTCGATCCAGGCGTGGATGCCCCAACGGATCACGGCGCCGGCGGCGATGCGACGGACGCCCGGGCACCGATCGACACCGCCGATGCCGCCGACGGCGCCGACGCACCCGACGCGCGAGACGCGAACGACGCCGGCGACGCGAACGACGGTCCTTCGGTCCCGCCGGTGCCGTGCGGCGCGCTGCGCGCGCTCACCGCGAAGGGCCCGTTCACGTCGCGCCACGCACGCAACCTGCTGTTCTCGGCGGATCGCCGCCTGCTGGTCGTGCAGGCCGCGGGACCTCCCGACGATCTGCTGCTGGTCGCGCTGCCGGAAGGCGTCCCGCAGATGCTCCTCGCGGGCGTGAAGAACGCCGAGTGGCTGGGCCGGTCCGGCATGGTGCTGGCCGAGATGCACTCCACCGGCGACCTGGTGGTCGCGCCCCTGGACGGAACGCCGCTCCGCACGATCGCGCGCAACAGCTGCGCGCACCTGGCGGTACCGGACGGCTCGCGTGTGTTCGCCGTCAGCGATTGCAACACCCGCCCGATCATCGGCAAGCTCGACGAGATCGACGTCGCGACGAACACAACGACGCCGCGCGCGTCCGAGGCGGCGAATGTCCTGGCCGTGTCACCCAGCGGCCGCTTCGCCGCCTACGTCGCGCACGACCCGGAAAGCGACGGCATCATGCACGTGCTGGACGGTGATCGGGATCTGACGCTCTCGCCGGCGGCGGCCGACGCGCCGGCGTTCGTCTCCGGCGAGCGGCTGCTGTTCCTCACGCCCGGCTCCCATCTATCGAACGCCCACCTGCAGGTTCCCGGCACCAACGCCACCAGCCAACTGGTCGCGCAGGACCGCCACTTCGGTTTCCGCGGCTACCGGATCTCACCCGACGGCTCGCGCGCGCTGGCAGCGCAGTGGCCGGCTACCCGACAACCGCCGTTCGCCACCGACCTCTTCGCCATCCGCGTCGATGGCGCCGTCGGCGAGACCCTGCTGGCGAACGACCTGCTGCCCTACGATCTGAGCCAACTCGGCATCTCGCCGTTCACGTTCACGGCCGATGGCGGTCGGGTCGTGTTCATGGCGTCGAGCAGCACCGCGCCGATGGGGGTGTTCGCGGTCCAGTCGATCGGCGGCGATCGCCGTCAGCTCGCGCTGGGGAACGCCTTCGCGGTGTCGCCGTATGCGGACCGCGTCGCGATCATCGAGACCAACTCCAGCAGCAACAAGCAAGCGATCCACTTCGTCGCCGCCGCGACGGGGGTGGAAGCATTCACGGCGTCTTCCGACAGCGCGGTCGGCGGTGTCGCTTTCGTCGCGGGCGACCGCGGCCTGGTCTACGTCGAGCGCGCGAGCCCGAACCGCCTGCACCACGTCTCGTTCGTCGACGGCGGTAACACGACGATCGCGGCGTGGAATCGAAGCCAGATACCGCTCGGCGACGGTCCCCAGGGCGAGATCAGGACCGGCTATCCGGTCGATCCGACCGGCTGCTTCACGATCGTCGACAGCGATGTTCCGGAATCGGCCGGCACCAGCCTGGTCGTGTTGCCCGACGCGCCCGAATAGCATATTGGTGAAGACCTTGGCCGGGCTGGACAACGAAATCCGTCCCTCGCAGGTGACGCTGAAGACCGTGTTCACGGTCGCGTTCGGCGTGCTGATCGTCGTCGCGATCGTCGAGGCGTTCCTGAACGCGATGCTGGCGGTGGCGCTGAGCGGCACGGCGCTGCTGCTCGCGGTCGCGCTGGATCATCCGGTGCGCCTGCTGGAACAGCGCGGGATCAAGCGGGGCCTGGCGATCGCGATCGTCACGTTCGCGGGACTGGGGCTGGTGGTCGCCTTCGGGTTCACGCTGATCCCGCCCGCGATCGATCAGGGCAAGGCGCTGGCGCACGACGCCCCGCAGTTCGTGCGCAGCGCGCGCGGCAGCGCGCTGTTCCGGACGCTGGACGCGCGCTTTCACATCGCCACCTACCTGATGGAAGCCGAGCGCCGTCTGCCCGAGATGCTGGAAGGCGCCGCGACGCCGATCCTGAACGCGCTCAGCGACCTGCTGAGCGCCGTCGCCGCCGCGGTCACCATCGCCTTCCTGGTCATCTTCATGCTGATCTTCGGCGGCCGGCTGATCACGGCCGCGGTCGCCGAGGCCCGTCCCGAACACCGCGGGACGTACCAGGACGTGCTCGGCAAGATCTACCACTCGATCGGCGGTTACCTGGGCGGCCTCGCGCTGATCTGCACGATCAACGCGACGCTGACGACCAGCTTTCTGGCCATCGACAGGGTCCCGTTCTTCCTGCCGCTGGGAATCGTCGCCGGCCTCTCCAGCATGATTCCGTACGCCGGACCGATCGTCGCGGGCACCGGCATCTCGCTGATCGCGCTGTTCACCGAGGGGATCTGGCACGGCGTCGCCTCGGGCATTTATTTCATCGTCTACGGCCTGCTGGAGGGCAACGTGCTGGCGCCGCTGATCTTTCGCCGCACCGTGAACGTCAACCCGCTGGTGGTGACGATGTCGATCCTGTTCCTGGGCGAGATCGCGGGCATCATGGGCGCGATCATCGCCGTGCCGGTCGTGGCGACGCTGCAGATCGTCCTGCGCGAGGTGCTCCGCATCCGCCGCGAGCGGCTGAACCTGCGGGCCGACGCCTAGGCTAGGCGCTGGCTTAGCGCACCGCCGACGGTCCGCGGCGTAGCTGTCCGCCGAACGTCTGCGCCGCCAGGAAGGCGCAGGCAGCCGCCGCGCAGGCGGCGTTCACGCAGAGCGCCCACGCTGGACCGAAGCGATCCCACAGAAGACCGGTGCCGATCCCGGCCGGCAGCGCCGCGGCGCCGACCAACCCGTGATAGAGGCCGTAAGCACGGCCGCGCGCGCCGCGATCGGAGAGATCGGCGACGATCGCCCGTTCCGCGCCCTCGGCGAGGCCGTGGTAAAGGGCGTAGACCAGAAACAGGCCCAGGATCTGCCAGCGCTGGCTCGCGAAACCGAAGCCGACGTAGGTGAGCGCGTACGCCGCCCACCCGAATGACACCACCATCCCGCGCGAGTGCCGATCGGACAGCGTGCCGCCCGGAACCGCCGCCAGCGACTTGACCAGATGGTGGAACGCCCACAGCAGCGGCAGGTGGCTGCTGGACCAGCCGACCTCGTGCGCGCGAATCAGAAGAAAGGCGTCGGACGAGTTGCCCAGCGCGAACAGCACGCACGCGATCAGATAGGACGAGTAACCGTGGCGCAGCGAGCCGCGCTCGTGCGTCTCGATCGATCCGCTGTGGTCGGCGACCTCGGGGGCCTGGTCGCGCAGGCGGAAAAACAGCACGAGCGGCGCCATCATCCCGATCCCGGCCGCGACCAGGAAGACCGCGCGGTAACTCCCCGGCCCGAACGCGAGCAGGAGCAGGCTGGCGAGGAGCGGGCCGATCGCGGCGCCGAAATGGTCCATCGACCGGTTGAGGCCGAACGCCCGCCCGCGCTGCGTCGGCGGAACCGATTCGGCGATCATCGCGTCGCGCGGGCCCGAGCGGATGCCCTTTCCGGTCCGGTCGAACAGGCGCGCGGTCAGCACGTGCCAGGGCAGGAGCGCGGCGGCGATCCCGGCGCGCGCGATGGCCGGAATCATGTACCCGCCGACGACGAACAGCCGGCGCGGCGCGCGATCGGAAAGCCGCCCGGCCAGCACCTTGAGGACGCTGGCCAGCGCGTCCGCGCTGCCCTCGATCAGGCCGATGTAGCGCATCGGCGCCCCGAGCGAGGTCAGGAACACCGGCAGCAGCGGGAAGATCGCCTCGCTGGAGACGTCGTTCAGCAGGCTGGCGACGCCGAGCACCCAGATGATGCGCGGAAGCCCGCGCATCGAACGCAATCCGTCCGCGAAGTTACCCGTCGGCCGCCGGCGATGGCTGAGGCCGTCACCGCGCTGCGGCTCGGGATCGCTGCTCACCCGACGATTTTTACAGAGAAAGCGGCGTCCTGCGTAGTTCTATCGCTGGCGGCGGCGCGCGGATCGAACTATGGTTTTTTCGTGCGCCGGAAATGCCCTTCCTGCGGTCGCGTTCTCGAGGTGAAGCCACCCGACACGTTTCGCCCGTTCTGCTCCGCCCGCTGCCGTTCGGCGGACCTCGGCAAATGGCTGGATGGCGCGTATCGCATCGGCGCGCCCGTCAGCGAGGAAGACCTCGACCAGGGCCTGGTTCCCGACGATACCGACAGCGAGCCCAAGCTGAGCTGACCCCGTCAGAAAGCTTCGGGGTGCAGCACCCGCGCGACCCGCCCGAGGCCCTGGGCGGCGTGATGCGAGACCGTCGAGATCCAGGCGCCCGGGATCTCGTGGACGCGGCCGGCGCGGACCGCCGGCACCTGCCGCCAGATCGCGTCAGCGCCCAGCGCGCGCAGCGCCGGCGTGTTGCCGGCGTAGTTGGGCGTGATGATCGCTTCTGGCTCCAGCGCCAGCACGGTTTCGAGCCCGATCTGGCCCGGTCCGACGATGCCCAGCTCGTCGACGACGTTCGCGCCGCCCGCGCGGGCCAGGATCTCCCCCAGCAGGGTCCCGCGGCCCATCGTGAACGTCGGCGGATCGTAGTAGAGGACGCGGACGCGCCGGACGCCGGCGAGCCGCCGTTCCAGGTCCGCGAGCAGCGTCTCCACGCCGCCCGCAAGCGCCTCCGCTCGCGCCTCCTCACCGACGGCCGCCCCGAGCAGGCGAATCTCCGTCAACACGTCGGCGAACGCGTCGAAACGCGACCACCGGACGACCGGCAGCCCGGCCCCGATGACCAGGCGCAAAGCATCGGTCGCCGTGTAGCCCGCCACGCAGACCAGATCGGGCGCCAGCGAGATGATGGTCTCGGGATCGGCGTGCAGGCGACGGATGCTCGCGGGATAGACGGTGGAGCAATTCGACGTCGCCGGATCGTCGACGAAAGCGGAAACGCCCACCATCCGATCGCGCGCCACCAGCGCTGCCAGGACTTCGTCGGCGCCGAGGTAGGTCGATACGATCCGGCGCGGCGGTCGGGTCAGCGTGCGCTCGTCGCCCGCCGGTCCCCGGAACGTCTTCGGAAAACCGCCGGCCGCGACCGAGCTGTCGGTGAAGCCGCGCGCGCCGACAAGCGCCGTGCGCGCGCGCCCCGACAGCGCCGCCGCCGCGACCAGCGGCGCGCCCACGCACGCGCCGATCGCCCACCTGCGGCTTCGATCCGTCATCGCCACGGTGCGCCGATCAGTACCAGGCGACCTCGCGCGGCGGCAGGCCGTTCGCGCTGTCCGCGACGAACGACGTCGTCTCCGTCGGCGCGCCGCTCACGTCGAACACGTGGATCCGCGGCATCGCGGCGTTCGCGTTCGGCACCAGCAACCGGCCGCTCCCACCCGCGGGTCGGCCCATGTCGAACGGCGACGCCGTCCCGAACGACATCGTCGTGCCGGCGATGAAATCGAACTGGTACAGGCGGTCGGGCGCGCTGGGACTGAAGCTGCCCAGCGTGGCCGTGAACGCGCGCAGCGGGCTTGTCGCGGACGGCAGCGCCGTCACCCACAAGAACGTCACCGGCGGGGTCGGAAACGCGACCGCCGAGATGATGCGCGACAGGGCGGCGGGCGTCGTGCGCATGTCCACGACCGCGATGCCCGACTCCAGCGCCTGCTCGGTCGAGCCGAACGATCCCCCGCACGCCACCAGGACGCTCTTCGTCGTCTCCGCGTAATCGAGCCCCTCGCAGTTCTTCAGATCGCCGAGCGCGATCTGCTGCGTGACCGTGTCGGTGGCGGGGTCGATGATCACGACGCTGCTCTTGTCGTAGCTGAAATTGTCGGCGTTCCAGCGGTTCAGCGTCACGACCACCTTGCCCGCCGCGATGATGGCCCGGTCGGGCGACGCCGGGTGCGCCGCGTTCGAGTACGCGTCCAGGTCGATGCGCCCCGCGACCGTCCCGTCGCGCGGATCGATGATGAGCACGTCATCGCCCGCGGCCATCGGGCTGACCGGCGCGGCGTTCTTCCCGTAACGAGTCACGTACGCCTTGCTGTCGCTGACGATGACGACGTCGTGCGGGTTGGCTCCGTTGAAGCCGCCCTTGACCGAGAGCTGACGGTCGAACTGGCAGGTCGTTGGGTTGACGAACGTCAGCGCTGTGTTGAGTCGATCGACCAGGACGACCTGCCCGCCCCGTTGCGGCTGCGACGGCAGGACGACGTCGCCGGAGATCGTCTTCGCGCCGGTGCCCGTGGTCGTCGAGTGAACGCAGTCGCCGCGCACCAGACCGCCCTGCGTGTTCAGGACCGACAGGCTGGTCGACACGAAGTCGCTGTTGATGACGGCTCCACCGGAGATCGGCGGCGCGGCGAGCGTGCCGCCGTTCCCCGCGCCGCCGGTCGTGCCGGCGCCGCCGGTCGTGCCCGCGCCGCCGGTCGTGCCCGCGCCGCCGGTCGTGCCCGCGCCGCCGGTCGTGCCCGCGCCGCCGGTCGTGCCC
>Ga0070673_100001818_pt1 | contig 12732 bp, 12 predicted proteins | sample KBSM23metaG_FD_65342 | JGI IMG/M metagenome (GOLD analysis project Ga0070673, IMG submission 65342) | Miscanthus rhizosphere microbial communities from Kellogg Biological Station, Michigan, USA - KBS M2-3 metaG | ecosystem: Host-associated > Plants > Roots > Rhizosphere > Soil ... | reverse complement strand
GCGCGCCGCACCGCGCGGCGGATGAGCGGCTCGCCGTCCAGCTCGACGAAGAGCTTGTTGCGGCCGAGGCGCGTCGAGGCGCCCGCGGCCAGCACGATTCCCGCGATCGGTCCGGATCGTTCAGACGGCATGGATGGTCTCCGCTTTTTCACGCAGGTGCCGCGCGTCGCGCCGCGCGCGGAAGGCCAGCATCTCGGCCACGATGGCGACCGCGATCTGCTCGGGGCCGTCCGCGCCGATGTCGAGCCCGACGGGACCGAACACCTGCGGCGCGGTGACGCCGATCTGTCCGAAGATTTCCTCGCGACGCGCCCGCGGCCCGAGCAGGCCGATGTAGCCGGCGCCGGCCTGGACGAATGCGCGCACCCATTCGCGATCCCCGGCAAACGCATGGGTCTTCACGATCGCGAACGTGTGGGGCCCCATGGCCAACGCCGAGATGTCGTCTCCCGCGCGAAGCGATACCAGGCGTGCGGCGGCGGGAAAGCGCTCGGCGGTCAGGAGCGCCGCGCGGTGATCGACCACGGTGACGTCGAAGCCGACCTCTGCCGCGCAGGCGACGAGCGGACGGGCGTCGTCTCCGGCGCCGCAGACGATCAACCGCGCCGCCGCGGCGATCACATCCACGAAGACACGTGTACCGGCACCGCCGCCGATCACGCGGCTGTGCCCGTCGATCACGGACAGCGAGGCGATCGCCGACATCGCGGCGTCGCGGTCCGGGCCGATCGAGCCGTGCGCGAGGCCGTGCGCGTCGACAAGCATCGCGCGCCCCGTATCGGCGCCGTCGATCACCGTGGCAATCGCACACCGGCCCGGGTCGTGCTGGAGAAGATGATGAACGGACTGGAGAACGTCGAGGGCGGGTGCGCTGGTGGCGCGTTGCAGGAAGATGTCGATCGACCCGTTGCAGCCGAGGCCGAGGCCCCAGATGGTCCGATCGTCGCTGCCCGTCTCGTAATGCAGCACGCGTGGCGCGCCCGTGGCGATGACCTCGCGCGCGATGCTCCGGACGTCGGCTTCGAGGCAGCCGCCGCTGACCCCGCCGCAGGTATTACCGTCGTCGTCGATGAGGAACTTGGCGCCGGGCCGGCGGTACGCGGACCCGGTGACGTGGATGGCCGTCGCGAGCGCAGCCGAGCGCCCCGCGGAGGCGAGGGCGGCGACGCGGGCGGTAATTGCCGCGGTCTCCTGGCGGTGCTTCATCGGACTGCGGGGGTGAATCGGCAGCTAACTGTATACCCCCGCCCGCGGGCGCGCAGCACGAATTTGCGGCGAATTCGTCGCTGCCCGCCCGCGTCGATGAGACCCCGGCACGCCGGGGATGTGCGTTACTTCCGGCTCGCCCAGACCGAGCAGTACGACGCGTTGTCGGTGCCCGCCAGCTCGCTGAACGGCGACACGTAGACGGCGTTCATCACCGCGCGCGGCGCGAACTTCAGGTTGCCCTTGTTGTCGATGAACACCTTGCCGAAGTGGCCGAGCCCGAGCGCGTGCCCCGACTCGTGCGTCACGACGCTGTCGATGTCGATGTTGCTGGCGCTCAGGGCGGGGTTGGGCGTCCAGGGGAACGAGCGGTTGTAATAGATCTCGCGGAACGCCACGTCGGCGTTGCCGTCGTGATCGATGTCAGTGGCGCTGCCGTCGTCGTTGGTGAAAATGAACGTGAAGGTCACGCCGAGGATGAACTGCGAGCCGTTCGGCGTCAGCGCATCGAAGAATTCCTTGGGGAGCCACCCGGCCTGGGTGATGTCGGCGCGCGGCTGGCCAAGGACCGGGTTACCGAAAATGATGTCGTCCACGACGTCCGGGTCCGTGCCGTCGTCGGCGAGCTTCGTCAGTGCGGGGCTCGGGCACTGCGTGGTGTCGCCCCAGCGGTGGATGGCGCGATCGATCACCGGTTCGGTGGCGCTGTTCGGCAGCACGACCACGGCGTTATTGACGACGCTGAGCGCGCGGCCGTCCGACTGATCGACGAGGTAGGAAAGGTCCGCGAAGCCCCCGCGGCGGGGATCGCTCGCGACGAACTGACTGTCCAGCTGGTGCGTGCGGTCGTCGGCGATGAGGGTGGTCGCGGCGTTCACGCCGTTCCGCGTTACCGACATCTCGGCCCGATCGACGCGCATGTTGGCAATGCCGGCCTTGGCGAGCGCGACATTGAGGTTGGCCAGCGTCTGGCTGTAGACCGGGGCCTCGGCGAACTGGTCGGCCACTACGCGAGAGCTCAGGATCGATGCGGACGCGAGCGTGATGGCGATGGCCGAAGCTTGGAGCCTACGGACCTTGAACATACCTGTCTCCTTGGTCACGATGAGTTTTTGGGGAATGCCGGAACAGAGATTGTGAAGGCGTCCGCCGCGATCTTCAACTGCAAATAAAGTGGTCTCTGCATTTTTAGTCTGCCGGGAGGCAGACTTCGCCCGAGTCGGGAAGAACTCGTCCGCGTGCGGTCGGTCTCCGATTCGGGAAGCGCGTACGGATCGGCTACGCCTTCGCCGCGGCTCCAGCCGAGCTCGGTCCGTAGCGAGCCCTGCAGTTCCGCGTCGGATCAATCGTGGAGAGGGACCGCAGAGATTACCGGGCCTCGACGCCGAGCGGGGTGCGCGGCGCCTGTTCGAGCCTCGCGAGATCGGCGTCCACCATCATGCGCACGAGACCCGCAAAGTCGACAGCCGGCGTCCACCCGAGCACGGCGCGCGCCTTCGAAGGATCGCCGACCAGATGGTCGACTTCGGCAGGCCGGAGGAAGCGTGGATCCATGCGGACGTACTTCTGCCAGTCGAGGCCTGCATGCGCGAATGCAACCTCGACCAGCTCGCGAACGGAATGACTTTCGCCGGTCGCAATCACGTAGTCGTCGGCGCGATCCTGCTGGAGCATCATCCACATCGCGCGCACGTAATCGCCGGCGAATCCCCAGTCGCGCTGCGCATCGAGGTTGCCCAGGCTCAGTGCGTCAGCGATGCCGAGTTTGATGCGTGCCACGCCGTCGGTGACCTTCCGCGTCACGAACTCGAGCCCGCGCCGCGGCGATTCATGATTGAAGAGGATCCCCGATACGGCAAAGAGGTCGTAGCTCTCGCGGTAGTTGACCGTGATGTAGTGCGCGAAGACCTTCGACACGCCGTATGGACTGCGTGGATAGAACGGCGTGAGCTCGGTCTGCGGGATCTCTCTGACCTTGCCGAACATCTCGCTCGAGGAGGCCTGGTAGAGACGGATCGAGGGGTCCACGTGACGTACCGCCTCGAGCACCCGCGTCACGCCCTGCGAGTTGAATTCGCCGGTCAGCAACGGCTGATCCCATGACGCGGGCACGAAGGACATCGCCGCCAGGTTGTAGAGCTCGTTCGGGCGGATCGCGTCGATGACGCGGATCACCGACAGCTGGTCGAGCAGGTCCGCCGGCTTCAGCTGGATGCGATCGAGCAGGTGCTCGATGCGCCAATAGTTGGTCGTGCTGGCGCGCCGCACCAGCCCGTAGACGTCGTAACCCTTGTCGAGCAGCAGCTCGGCGAGGTACGAGCCGTCCTGGCCGGTGATGCCGGTAATCAACGCTTTTTTCTTGGTCATGAGAGGCTCTCACGCACGAGAACGAGCAACGATGACAGGAGGAAGCCGCTGAGGCTCCCGATCAGGATGTTCCGCGCAATCTTCCGCGACTCGGGCTTGTCGGGCGGAATCGCCCTGGTCAGAATCTGGAGTGCGGAGCTCCGCGCGGCCACGAGCAGGCGCGCGGACTCGTAGCTGTTGGATACCTCTTGATAGACCTTCTTGGCGAGGTCGCGCTCCATCTCGAGGCGATTGAGCTCGGACTCCTTCGCGTACAACTCCGTCAGTCCGGCGAAGTTCGGCTGGTCGAGCTTGCGCGCCGTCAGCTGCGCCTTTTCCCGCTCGAGGGCGGCAAGCTCGGTGCGGCTGGCGGCTACCTGCTTGTCGAGCTCCTGGTAGACCGGATTGACCTCTTCGTTCTTCGTCTGGAGCGACATCAGATCTCTCGACCTGCCGTCGGTGCCGCGGGCGGCCTCCATCAGCGCCGGATCGCCGTCGATCGTCCGCCGCACGGTGTCGAGGCGCTCCCGCTTGGCTAGCTCCTGCTCGGCGCGCGCGAGACGCGCCTTTTCCGTCTCGACGGCAATCTGCAGACGGAGGAGCGAGCCGCGCTGGTGCAGCGCGGCGTCCACGTCTTCCTGCACGAGCTCGAGCTGCGCCGTCGTCCGCGTGGCATCGAGCCTCTGCACGGCGGCGTCCAGCCGCGTCTTCGCCTCGTCGAGCTGCAGCTTGATGTCGTTCCGCGCCTGCAACGCTTCCTGCTGACTGACCAAGCGCGCGGTCTCGGCGCCGAGCTCGGCGACACGATTGACGATCTGCGCGACGAGCGCAGGATCCCCCGCCCGTCCGTGAACCAGGATCACCGACGAGTTGCGGACTTCCTCGATCTCGACGACGTCGCTGAAGAACCTGTTGGGGGACACCCAGTACGGCGCCGCCGACAGATTGAACTCCTTGATGATCTGTGACGCAACGGCACGGCTTTCGATCAGCGGCCTGAAGTTCGCCGTCGAAAGGGCGTCGGTGGCCGACATGCCCTCGCCGATCTTGGAACGGCTGATCGCCAGGGCGGCATCGGCGGCGTAGGTCCGCTTCAGAACCATGCTGACCACGACGGCTACGATCGCTCCGATGACGGCGCACGCGACGATGAGCGGCCAGTGTCGAAGCAGCAGCCTGAGCTGTTTCCGGATGTCCACCGATTCCCCCTCCAGGATCGAGTGTTGGGAGGTCTCCCGGTGGACCGTGCTCATGGTATCGGTTTCGCTGTCAGGCGTCTGAAAGCGGACGTGAGTCATAATATGCGCAATCGGACTGATTCTGCGTTCGTCACCGCCTGCAGCGATGTACGAAAAACCGTCGGTTTGTCCCCTGTGTGAGTTTACCTCTCAGGTCTACCTCTTCACCAGACATGGCGCAAGAGTCGTCCGCTGCACGAATTGCGCCCTGACCCGACTGCAGGGCGACACGGCAACCGAGACCACCGCGCAACCGCCCGCCGATTCCGGTGACGCGCAGCCGTCTTTCACGGACCGGGCGGCGGCGGAGGCCTATCTCGCAATTCTGCACACGCGGCACGGCGGCGGCGGAAGCATTCTGGCGGTGGCCGAGGCCGGACATCCGTTTCTCTCGGCGACGGAGGCCCACGGTTTCACGGTCTCCACGCGTACGACCGCACGGGACATCGAGCGGGACGGCATTCCGGACGGGCACTACCAGTGCGCGGTCGTGTTATCGCAGCTCGAGAGGGCCTGCAATCCAGTCGCCGTGCTGGAGGCGATCCAGCACGCGCTCGCGCCGGGCGCCGTCCTGCTGATCGTCACGCCGTCGCTCGATAGCTGGCCGGCGCGCGTGCTGGGCAGCCAGTGGACGGAATGGCGTCCCGGGAACCGCTGGTACTTCGACACACAGACCGTGCAGTCGGCATGTCTGCGCGCCGGCTTCGGCGACGTGGAGTGGTCGCCGTACCAGCGGCGCTACACACTCGACCACGTTTACGGCCGCGCAATTCGTGCGATGCCGACCAGGCTGACGCGTCTCATCCGCCGCGCCACGCCGTTCGTACCGGTGCCGTTGCGGCCGCGCTTGCGCCTGAACCTGCCGGCCTCAGACATCGTCGTCACCGTCCGCCGCCTCGAGTCGCCGGCGCGGCCGCTGCTGTCGATCGTCATGCCGGTCTTCAACGAGCGGGCCACGTTCGAGCGGACGCTGCAGGCGGTGCTCGCCAAGCCACTCTCCGGTGTCGACAAGGAGATCCTGATCGTCGAGAGCGGCTCGACGGACGGAACACGGGAGCTGGTACGGGAGTACGAGACGCGTCCCGAGGTCACGGTCATCCTCGAGGATCGGCCGCGCGGCAAGGGCGCCGCGGTCAGGACCGGGCTGCAGCGGGCGCGCGGCACGCTGGTCCTGATCCAGGACGCCGACTGCGAGTACGACGTGAACGACTACGACGCGCTGCTCGAGCCGCTGCTGACGTGGCAGCGCGCCTTCGTCCTGGGCTCGCGCCACGTCGGCCACTGGAAGATGCGGCGCTTTTCCGACCAACCGGCCGCAGCCGCGTTCTTCAATTTCGGACACGTGCTGTTCGGCACGGCGCTCAACATCCTCTACGGCCAGTCGATCCGCGATCCGTTCACGATGTACAAGGTGTTCCGGCGCGACTGCCTGCACGGGCTGCGCTTCGAGTGCAACCGCTTCGACTTCGACTTCGAGCTGGTGATCAAACTGGTCCGCAAGGGCTACGTTCCGCTCGAAGTGCCGGTGAACTACGAGTCGCGATCGTTCAAGGAGGGTAAGAAGGTATCGGCCTTCCGCGATCCGCTGACCTGGATTCGCGCGCTGGTGAAGTTCCGCTTCGCCTCGATCTACGGCGGGCCTCAGGGGCCTCCGGCGCAGCCCTCGCGTCTCGCCCAGACGCCGGCGGCGCGCTCCGAGAAGCCGTTCGCCGACACGTAGGCCGCGAGCGCCGGCGGCAGCGGGCCGGGGCCGAAGACGACGTCGGGGCGTTTGAGCGCCCAATAGTCGGGTTCGCTGGTCATCCCGAAGAACAGCATCGCGTAGCGCACCTCGCTCGGCCGCGAGCTGACGAAGTACGGATAGCCGGCGAAGTAGCGGACGTAGAACGTCGCGTCGGCGGCAATCCGGCAACGCGCCTCGACCGATTCCCTGACCCGCTCGGCGAACGCGCGCGCCGCCTGGTCCTCCGGCGGCGTCCGCCCGAGCGCTCTCACGAGCGGCCCGTCGTTGGCCCCGGCGAGGGCGGCGACGGCGACCGCGAACGCGGCGAGCGCGCCTGCCCTGAGCTGCGCCGTCGCGATCGGCGCACGGCCGCCGAGTCCCTGCGCGAACAGCGCCCCGAGCGGCACCATCAGCGCCGGCGCCACATGGATGAAATACAGCGGCGTCGCATTGTTCAGCACGATCGCCGTCGCGGCGATCACCGCCGGGATCAGAGCCAGGACGACTCGATCCGCGGCGCTGCGCCGGACGACAGCGGCGGCGATCGCCGCGGCCACGAGCGCGATCTCCACGGCCGGCACCGTTCGCGCCAGCAGCGCGTAGCGCGCCGCCTCCTTGGCGAGGAGAATCCGCGGATCGAGAAACGACGCGAAGACGCTGCTGGTGCCCTTCGAGTACCACGCCGTGGCGTCGACGCGGACCAGCAGGGTCGTCTTGTAGAACCCGGCCGGATCCGGCAGCACGTTTGCGAACACGAAGACGAACAGACCGATCGCCCAGCCCGCGAGATACAGCAGCGGCTGCGCCGGCACGGCCAGCCGCCGCGCGCGGATCGACTCGCGCGCCCACGCGCCGACATAGACCAAGCCGCAGGCCAGCGCCGTGACGATGGCATCGGGATGGAACTGCAGTCCCAGTCCGAACACCAGGCCGGCGAGGACGTGCAGCCGGCGCGAGTGCCAGCGCTGGAACGCGCTCGCAAAGAGGACCAGCGCCCAGGCGACGTAGCCGAAGGTCCAGCTGTCCATGCGCGCGCTGTTCGACAGCATGAACAGACTTGACGAGGCGGTGAGCGCCGTCGCGATCCACGCCGCGCCCGAGCCGTACCACACCCGGACGAGATGCCAGATACCGGCGAGGGCGGCCACCGACGCGAGCAGCGACAGGACCCTGAGCACGAGCAGCGACGGCCCGAACAGCCGAACCGCCAGCGCATAGACGTAGACGGCGTAGCCGAACCCGCCGACGACCGGCATCGGCGCGTAGCCGAAGATGTACGGGTAGAGGCCGCGGCCGTCCGCCGCCGTGACGGCGGCGTTGAGATAGTAGGTCTCATCCCAGTCGAGGACGTCGGGCGACGCCAGCGCCTGGTGAGCGCGCAGCACGAGCGCGAACCCGAGAGGCACGAGGAACATCGCGGTGCGCGCGAGCGCCGGGAGCCGCGGGCGGCGTGAGCGCGCCGCCGTCAGCAGCAGCGCCTCGATGGTGAGGAGGGCGACGAAGGTCGCGCGCCCGGCAGTGATCAGAGCGTGAATCCCGCCTGCGCCGCGTCGGTGTGGAACATCTTCACCGTGTCGAGCGAGTAGTCGTGCAGATCGCGGCCGACGAGCGACAGCTTCTTCAGGATATCGTGCGTCACGGTGATGATGTGACAGCCGATCGCGTCCGCCTGGAAGATGTTGAGCAGCTCGCGCGGACTGGCCCAGATCAGTTCCGCGTTGGGCGCCGCGCCGAGCACGCGGACCGCTTCGGCCATGACCGGCACCGGGTCGACGCCGGTGTCGGCCATGCGGCCGGCGAAGACCGAGATGCAGGCCGGCGCGCCGCCGGCCACGCAGTCGACGATCTCGCGCACCTGCTCGAGCGGCAGCAGCGCCGTCACGTTCAGCTTGACGCCGTCGTGCGAGAGGCGGCGCACCAGCGGCCCCGCGCTCTCGCCGCGCGTGTTGGTCACCGGGATCTTGACGTAGACGTTCTCCCCCCAGCTCGCGATCTCGCGCGCCTGCCGCTCCATCTCGCCGAACTCGTCCGAGAAGACCTCGAACGAGATCGGCCGGTCGGCAACCGCGCCGAGCACCTCGCGCGCGAAGCCTCGGTAATCGGCAATCCCCGCCTTGCGCATCAGCGTCGGATTGGTGGTGAATCCCTTGATGTACGGCTGGCGGTACAGCGCCAGCATGCCGGGCAGATCGGCGCCGTCGGCGAAGATCTTGACGGACAACTGGTCGACGGACTTCATCAACAGGTGCTCCCTGATCGGTTCAGAATCCAGTCCACGGCCTCGGGCAGCGAACCGACGATTGCGTCCGGCCGATCGGGACGCCGTTCATCGTAGCCCCGATCGATGAAAATCGCCGCGCAGCCGGCGCGGTGGCCGGCCTCGATGTCGCGCCAGCGATCGCCGACCATGAAGCTGTCGGCCAGCGACAGCCCGGCGTCGCGCGCCGCCGCTTCGAGCATCCCGGGATTCGGCTTGCGGCAGCCGCAGCGATCGCCGTCGTCGTGATCGCAGACCCGGAATTCGTCGATCGGCAGTTCGGCGGCGAGGCGCCGGTGCATGCGATCGATCACCTCGCGGCGCTGCGTGCCGCGCGCGACGTCGGGCTGATTGGTGACGACCACCAGCCGGAAGCCGGCGTCGCGCAGCCGCCCGAGCGCCTCCGGGACGCCGGGCAGCACCTCGAGCTCCGCTTCGCTCGCCGGCGGGAAGGGCCGGCCGTCGCGGACGACGGCGCGGTTGATTACGCCGTCCCGGTCGAGGAAGACGGCGCGGCGAACGCCGCGGTCGATTCCCATTTCGTCTGCGCCGCCTTGAGCGACGGGTGCGAGACCAGGAGGTGCCAGACCACCGCCTGGAACGCTTCCGCGTGCGGCGTCACGGTCTCTGGATTCACCGTCGGCACGATGACACAGGCGTCGGCCACCTGCGCGGTGTAGCCGCCGTCGCGCCCGACGATGCCGACGACGCGCGTCCCGATCCGACGCGCGTACTGCAGCGCGCGCACCAGGTTCGGGCTGACGTTGCGTTCGAGGCTGCCGCCGCCGACCGACAGCACGAACAGCATGTCGTCTGCCTGCAGCCGGCTGCCCTGCAGCCACGCGACGAAGACCCCCTCCCAGCCCTCGTCGTTGGTGCGCGCGGTCAGCTCCGACACGTTGTCGACCGGCGTGTAGGCCTCGATGCCGGCGATCTTGCGAAAGTCGTTGACCGCGTGCGAACAGTTCGCGGCGCTGCCGCCGACGCCGAGGAAGAACAGCCGGCCGCCCCTGGCGCGGAGGTCGGCGAGCAGCGCCGCCATGCGCTCGATGACCTCGCCGTCGAGCGCGGCGACGATGCGCGCCGCCTCGTCGAGGTGCTGGCGTGCGTAGCTCATGGCGATCCCGTTCCTTTGCCGGCGAGATGGGCGCGCGTTTCCTCGAGCCCCGCCGGCGATCCAATCTCGTAAAACCGTCCCGGCACGTCGAAGCCCGCGAGGTCCCCCTCGGCGAGCAGGCGCTGGTAGACGGCCACCAGGTCGAACGCGTCGCCGTCGGCGTGCGCCGCGAACGCCGACTTGCGGAACGCGCCGAGCCCGTAGTCGATGTGGCGCATCGCCGGCGTGCGTCCCTGCTTATCGTACGCCAGAATGCGGCCGTCTTCGAAGAGGACGTTGCTGCGATCCCAGCGATCGTCGTTGCCGCAGACGGTCATCAGGCCGGAGGCGCCGCTCGCCATGAAGGCGCGCTCGATCGCGGCGTAATCGCATTCGAGATACGAGTCGCCGTAGAGCACGAAGAACGGATCGGCCAGCGCCGGAAAGGCGCGGCGGATGGCGCCGCCGGTGCCAAGCTGGCGCGGCCCGTCGAAGACGTAGCGGATCGATACGCCCCACCGCGATCCGTCGCCGAGCGCCGCCTCCACCATCTCGCCGAGGTGGCCGACGAGGAACACGATGTCGGTGACGCCGTTGGCGCGCAGCAACTCGACTTGATGCTCGGCAAAGGGACGCCCCCCGACGTCGACGAGCGACTTCGGGATCTTCTCCGTGATCGGCCTGAGCCGCGTGGCGAGGCCGCCCGCCAGGATCGCGACCGGCAGCCTCATCCGAACAGGACCTTGGTCCCTTCGAAGTCGAACCGGAAGCGGACCTCTTCGAGGCCGGCGCCGGCCATGGCCGTCCGCAGCCGCCGGTGCTCCTCGCTATAGAAGAGGAGGAACCCGCCGCCGCCCGCGCCGACCAGCTTGCCGCCGATCGCCCCGTTCTTGCGTCCGAGCTCGTACCACTCGTCGATGTTCGGGTTGGTCATGCCGCCCGAGCGGCGCTTCTTGTGTTCCCAGTGCTCGTGCAGCAGCTCGCCGAAGAGCGCGGTCTGCCCGCGCTCGAGCGCGTCGCGGCTGCGCAAGCCGAGCTCCTTGACGTAGTGGAGGTTGTTCAGCATCTGCTCGTCGGCATGCTCGGTGCGCACCTTCTGGTCGCTGAGAATCGAGCCGGCGCTGCGCGAGAAGCCGGTGAAGAACAACAGCAGGTTGTCTTCGAGGTTGAACAGCGATTCCATCGACAGCGTCACCGGGCGCGCGTCCACGGTCTCGTCGGGATGGAAGGTGAAGCAGGTGACGCCGCCGTAGGCGGCGATGTACTGGTCCTGCTTGCCGATCGGCTCGCGCAGCCGGGTGATCTCGATCTCGCACGCGAGCTCGGCGAGCTCGTCGGGATGCAGCAGACGCCGCCGGTGCGCGTAGAGCGCCTTGAGCAGCGCCGTCGAGAAGCTGCCCGACGATCCCAGCCCGGTCCCCGCCGGAATGTCGGCGAGCGTCGTGATTTCCACCTGCGGGGTCCGGAACTCGAGCATCCGGATCGCCTCGCGGATGATCGGATGCTGCACGTCGTCGATCTCCTCGACGTGCTCGAGCCTGGAGTACTTGAGGAAGATGCCCTCCACGAAGGGGCGCATCACCGTGACGTAGACGTACTTGTCGATCGCCGCGGCAATCAGGAAGCCGCCGTACTGGCGGTAGTACGACGGCAGGTCGGTGCCGCCGCCGCCGAGCGTGATGCGCAGCGGGCTGCGCGTGATGATCATCGCCGCGCCCCGGACGTCGAGGCGAAGTCGTAGCCCGACTGCCGGTGGACGGCCTCGACGACGGCGAGCGCCGCGCGCGCGTCGGCGATACCGGCGGCCGGCGTGCGATGCAACCGGATGTCGTCGAGGAACTCGGCGAACTCGAGCGCCCACGACTGGTCGCCGCGGGGAAACTCCCACGCCGTCGTCTCGGGCGGGCCCATTTCCGGCAGCATCTTGTAGAGCGTGATGCGCTCGACGCCGTAACTGCCGCCCAGGCCGTCGACCTGGATCTTCGCGGTCTTGCCGTAGATCTCGAACGAGAACAGGTTCTTCCATTCCGTGCAGCTCACGTGCAGGAAGGCCGCGCGATCGGCCGCCGTGCGGAGCAGCAGGAACGCGTTGTCGTCCACCGGCATCTGCCAGAAATAGGTGTGCGCCGAGCCGGTGACGCTGGGAAAGTCGCCGAGGAACCAGCGCGCGAGATCGATCAAGTGCACGCCCTGGTCGATGAGCTCGCCCCCACCCGAGAGCGCCGGGTTGGCGCGCCACTCGCGGTCGTAGCCGACGCGGCCGCCGTGGCCGTATCGGCCGCGCACGAACATCAGCTCGCCGGCCACGCCGGCGTCGACCAGCTCGCGCGCCTTCTGCAGCGCGGGATGATAGCGGTGGTTGAAGCCGACGCGGACCAGGCGCTTGGACGCGGCGGCGGCCGCGATCACCTCGTCGATCTCGGCAACGGTCCGTCCGGCGGGCTTCTCGACCAGGACGTGCCGGCCAGCCTCGGCCGCATACCGCGAGATCTCGGCGAGCGAATCGTTGATCGTCGCCACGATGACGATGCCGACGTCGTCGCGATCGATCGCCTCGCGCCAGTCGGCGGTGGCGATCGCCCCCGGACTCGTCGCCGCGACGCCCTGGGCGCGGCGCACGTCGAGGTCCGCGCAGGCCGCCAGCCGCGCGCCGGCGAGCGCCCTGGCGCGTTTCTGGCCGATCAGGCCGCAGCCGACGATCGCCACGCCCGGCGTCACTTGCGATCCCACTGCAGCCCGCGATCCGACGGCACGATCCGTCGCAAGGTATACACGTCGCTCTTCCGCAGCTCGTCGCGACGGGCCGGCAGATCGGCCCACGGATCCCACACCGCGCTCAGCAGCCGGCCGGTGATGCCATCGCTGG
>Ga0070673_100001812_pt1 | contig 12748 bp, 9 predicted proteins | sample KBSM23metaG_FD_65342 | JGI IMG/M metagenome (GOLD analysis project Ga0070673, IMG submission 65342) | Miscanthus rhizosphere microbial communities from Kellogg Biological Station, Michigan, USA - KBS M2-3 metaG | ecosystem: Host-associated > Plants > Roots > Rhizosphere > Soil ... | reverse complement strand
TGCGCCGCCGCTGAAAAATCCTGCAGCACCGCGGAGCGTGCCACCCGCGCCTTGCGTGTCGTGCCCGGAGTGTTGCGGCTGCGACCGATGAAGCGAGGGACGCCGGCCGTCACCACCCCGCCGATCGCCGCGATGTCGCCGTTCTTGATGGCTGCAAGCGCGGAGCGCTGCGTGCCGCCGTCGGGCGCGTCGAGGAGCACGATGTCGGCGGCCTTGCCGGCGGCGAGGAAGCCGGAATCGAGGCCGTAGACCCGCGCGTTGCTGCCGGTCGCGGCGCAAACAAAGCGCTCCGGCGTCATGTCGGTCAGGCTCGCACAATGCGCGATCGTGTACAGCATGCCGAGCGGCATGACGCCCGAACCGGTCGGCGTGTCGGTCCCGATAATGAAACGGTCGAAAGCGTCGTGCTCCTCGGCGAGCCGCGCGCAGAGGAGCGTGGTGCGCAGGTTGCCGGCGGTGCAGACCTGCAGGGCGATTCCGCTTTCCTTGATCACGCGCTCGAAGTCGCGGTCGGGCATCGCGGTCGGCCCACCGTTGATATGGAATGACACATGCGGCTGCATGGCGAGCAGGTGGTCGCCGGTGATCGCGCCGGAGCCGGGAATGGACGAGCCGCCGGTGTGGCAGGTCGCGATCAGGCCCGCGGCTTTGGCGTCGCGCACCAGCGCCACGTAGTCGTAGGCGCTCTTCACCGCGCCGAAGCCGGCTTTGGCGAGCGTGACGCCCTTCTCGGCAAGCTCGGTGAAGTCGCGGACCGTCAATCCCGGCTCCAGGATCACCGAGCCGGCTATCACCCGCATGCCACCCGGCCGGTAAGTGGCGAAGCAGCGCTGAGCAGCGATCGCCAACGCCTTCACGCCTTCCGCGTCGCTCGGGCGGCCCGGCACATGCACCTCGGATGCCGAAATCGCCGTCGTGGTGCCGCCGTGCAGATAGCTTTCGAGGTAGCCGACGGTACGCTGGCGCGGGGTGTAGTCGCCGAAGGTGATGTGGACGTGTGAATCGATCAGCCCGGGTATCGCCGTCATGCCGTCGGCGTCGATAACCACGTCCGCGCTTTCGACCGCGGCTGCGGCGGCCGTGCCGACGAGCGTGATCCGCTCACCCTCGCTGATGATCGTGTCGCCTGCAGCGAACGGCGCGTGCCAGTCGCCGGAAACGATTTGTCCCAGATTGACGATCGCGACCTTCACCCGCGTGCACTCCCGCGATCAGTGCTCCGCCTGCTTGAGCGCATCCTGCAGATCGTAGGAAGCGAGCAGCGCGTCGATGAGGCCCGTTGCGTAATTCCAGTCGTAGGTGCGCAGGCTGTGGCCAGCGGTGACGAAGCGCGCGCCGGCATAGAACATCTCATACTGGGTGTGGCGCGAGCCGAATTCCGAGCCGATGGCGTCCCAGGCCGCCTTGAGGAATTTCACTTTCTGTTCCGGCTCCATCGCGGCGGCGCGCTGCGTCTTTTTGATGATCGCCTCGACCACCGGGTTGGCGAAATCGAGCACCGAGGACGGCAGCATGATCAGCGCGCCGCCGGCAAGGTCGCGGATTGTTTGCACCAGGCGCGGATAAAGCTCCTGGGTCAAAACCTGCGCCGAATACATGAAATGCTTGTTCGGCACCCACCATTCACCGACCTGCGAGCCCGATGCCTCCATCCCGGACAGCATGGCGCTGACGCCGCCCACCTGGGCGGCCAGCGTGCCAAGCTGCTCAGCCACCGGCGGCATTTTGGTCGTGCCGATCGCCTCGGTCAGACGGCGCGCCAGCCCGGCCAGGAAGGCAAGCTTCACTGTGAGGCGAATCTGCGCCTGGTAGTTCTGATAAGTATGGCCCTGAGTGTCGTGGAACTGGGCGCGGCACATGTCGGTGTCGCGATAGAGAAACAGGCGCTCCCAGGGCACCTTCACGTCGTCGAAATACATCAGCGCGTCGTTCTCGTCGAAGCGCGACGAGATCGGATTGTCGTAGACCGATACCGCATGCGCCTCATAGGATTTGCGCGAAAGCACGCGCAGGCCCTTGGCGTTCATCGGCAACGCGCAGGAGAAGGCGATGTTCTCCTCGCCGGGCTTGAGCGGCTGCATGTTGGCGACGAAAACCTCGTTGGCCATGATCGAGGAGGTGCCGAGCATCTTGGCGCCGCGGATGGTGATCCCGGTCGAGTCCTCGTCAACGACACGGGCGACCAGATCCTCTTCCTGCTCGCCCCACGCCTTGCCGCGTTCGGCCTGCGGATTGATGATCACGTAGGTGAGGAACAGGTCGTTGCTGACGGCGTAGTCGAAATAATCCTGGAACGCCTTGGCCCGCGCCTCGCTATGGCGGCGGAAGACGTCGATGCCCATCCGCTGGCCGACCAGCGACGAGGCGAGGTGATCGGGCGAGCGCCCCATGAAGCCGCCTGACAGGGCGGCCCAGGCCTGCAACGCCTTGCGGCGCTTGACCATCTCCTCGTAGTTGCGCGGCATCTGCCAGCCGCGGTTGACGCGGCGGTTGGAATTCTCCGGCTGGAAGGTCATCAGCTCGATATTTTCCGGCCGCGCCTGGAAGTCGTAGAGCGCGGCGGCGGAGCGCACCGAATTGCGGAATGCCTTGTGGGTGGTGACGTCGCCGACAAGCTCGCCGTCGAGATAGACGGTGCGGCCGTCGTGCAGCGATTTGAGATGCTCCGCGCCGGTTTTGCAGTCGGCCATGGTTGGGCTCCGCCAGGACGATGCCGCGGCGCGCCTTTTGCGTCACTTGCGATCGTCCGCTCGAGGGACTGATGCTAGCCCTGCGCCCATCGGATACCAAGTCGGATCGTCTCCGGCCGCGAGCGGCCGCGCCCGATGCGCCGCGAGGATGGAGCAGGGCGCTTCAATCGTAATAGTGCGTTTCCAGCAGCAGGCATCCGGTCTCGGACTTGAATGGCCCGTGATAGATCCCGGGCGGGCGAACGGCGTAGGTGTAGTTGCGAAACTGCTCGCCGCCCTTTCCGTTCGCATCGTTGCCGACGATCAGATCGCCGGCGAGCAGAAAAACCTCTTCCCAGTAATCGTGCACGAATGGTGCGGTCGAGAACGTGCCGGCCTCGATGCGCAGCAGGCGTGTGCGATTGCCGCGCCTGTTGTTTTCGTCGAGTGCGCCGGCGATGATTTTCTGTTTGAAGCCTGGCGGATAGCCGGGCGGGACCTGCCAGCCGCTCTGCATGTCCAGCGTGTGAAATTCCTTGTGACCCTTGTCGAACGTCATTTGTCATTTCCCCGTCGCGTGCTGCTTTAATTTGGCGTGTCGACACTAGCAGACACAGGCGTCGCGGTGGACAGTCGGAGCAGCCACCCCTATGCTGATCGAGAGGCTGCCTGCGCCGCCTCGGCAGCCGGCACTTTCGTGGCGAGCGAAGCCGATCTGCGCCTTGCGATAGGGGAGATATCATCATGACCGATTTCAAGTTCGATCCACGCCGAACTGCTCTCCTCAATATCGACATGCAGAACTGCTTCGTCGAAAATTCCCCGGTCGCCGCCCCGCGGGGGCGGGAAATCCTGCCGCGGATCAACAAGATCGCCGAAGTCTGCCGCAAACGCGGAACGCTGGTGATCCACACCCTGCACGTTGTGCGGCCGGACGGCAGCAATACCGGCGTGATGGGCGCGATCATCCCGGCGGTCGCCGCCGGGCTCATCAACAAGGGCAACAAACAGGCGGAACTTCACCCCGAGATCATGGTCGGCAAGCAGGACATCCTGCTGGAAAAGCCGCGCTACGGCGCCTTTCACGGCACCGATCTCGACCTGATCCTCCGCAATCGCGGCATCGACACGGTGATCATTACCGGCATCTGCACCAACGTGTGCTGCGAAACGACCGCGCGCGAAGCCAATATGAGGGACTACAAGGTGTTCTTCATCAGCGATGCAACGGCAACGTTCAACACGCCGGAGGCATCAGCCGACCAGATTCAGCCCGTCGTGCTGGCAACAATGAAGGCCGCCTTCGCCCAGGTCGAGAATATTACGACAATGATCCGCAAGCTCGAAGAGCACAGAGGCGCATTCGCGGCCTGACCGGTTCTGGGCCGCCGGTTCCGTTCGGTGCAGGGCGTGAAAGCGCGATTTGCCGCTGACGCGCGGACGTGTCCCTATTGACACGGGCGATGCTTCACATGTCAAATAAATCCAAGCCGGGACTTTAAGAAATTCAGGCTTGCGCCTGGAGGGAAGGGGGCAACATGGTCGTCCTCGCATGGCTGCTCGCCATCGCGATTGCAATCGTCGTGATTGCGATCGCGGTGATGTTCCTCAACCGGTTCTACCGCAAATCGACGCGCGAGATCGCGCTGGTGCGCACCGGCTTCGGCGGTCAGCGCATCTTGATCTCCGGCGGCTGCCTGGCGCTGCCGTTCCTGCACAAGGTCGAAGAGATCAACATGCGCACCTTGCGCATCGAAGTGCGGCGCACTTCGGAGAAATCGGTCATCACCGAGGACCGGTTGCGCGTCGACGTCGAGCTTGAATTTTACGTGCGGGTCATGCCCTCGGTGGAGGGCGTCGCGACCGCCGCCCAGGCGCTCGGCGCCAAGGCGTTTACGGCCGACGGCATGCGCAATCTGCTCGAGGGCCGTTTCATCGACGCGGTGCAGGCGGTGGCGGCGCGCCATACGATGGACGGTCTGCATGAGCACCGTGCCGAATTCGTCTCCAGCATCTCCGAACTCTTGCGCGAAAATCTCAAGCAGAACGGCATCCTGCTCGACTCGGTCTCGCTGACCCGTCTCGACCAGTCGGCGTTTTCTGCCTTCGATGAGAACAACGCCTTCAACGCAGTCGGCTTGCGCAAGCTTGCGGAAATCATCGCCGTCAACCGCAAGAAGCGCGCCGAGATCGAGGCCGACGCCGACGTCTCGGTGCGGCAGACGCAGCTCGAGGCCACCAAGCAGCGGCTCCTGCTCACCCAACAGGAGGAGGAAGCGCAGATCAGCCAGAGCCTCGAGATCGAGAAGATGCGTGCGGCGAGCGATGCCGAGACGGCGAAGGCGCGCGAGGGCGCGATGATCGCTTCGGAAGACGCGCGCATCGAGCGCGAACGGCAGACCCGGGCGTTGGAGCTCGCCAAACAGAGCGAGGTGCGCAAGATCGAGCTCGAGTCGCAGCTCGCAGTGGAGCTGAAAAAGGCCGACAACGCCATTCGGCTTGCCGCCAAGCACGTGGAAGAGGCGAAATCGCAAGCCCAGGCGGAACTGGCGCGCACCGAAGTCGTGCTCGCGGAAGAGCACGTGCAGACCGAACGCGACCGTGCCGTGGCGGACCGCTCGCACGAGATCGCGCTCAAGCGCGTAAACGAGCACGGCGCGGTGGAACAGGCCAAGGCCGAAAGCGACGCCGACGTGCTGCTGCGGCGGATCCGCGCCGAATCCGAAGGGGTCCGCACCAAGGCGGAAGCCGAACGGCTCCGGCTCCTGGCGCAGTCCGAGGGCGAGCGCGCCGTCATCGATGCCGAGAACTCGCGCAGCGAAGCGCTGATCCGCATGAAGCTCGAGCAGTACCGGCTCGATCGGCTGCCGGAGATCGTGTCGCAGATGATGAAGCCGGCGGAAAAGATCGACTCGATCCGAATCCATCAGATCAACGGCTTCAGCGGGGCGCCCGGGAGCGCGCCCGCCAATGGCGACGCCGGACAGAAGACGCCGATCAACCAGGTGATGGACAGCATTCTCGGCATGGCGCTTCAGCTTCCGGCGCTGAGAAGCATCGGCGATTCGATCGGCCTCGATTTTGCTTCCACCATCAACTCACCGACGACCGCAGTCGCCGAGCGCAAGCCGGGCAATGAGGCCGATCGGAGCAAGAAGTAGCGAATTCACCTTCGTAACGGACGGCCAAGCAAACCAAGGAGTACGTCATGGCCATATCCCGCAGGACATTGCTGAATACCGCAGGTGCAACGGCCTTGACGGCGGGCTTCCCATTCGTGCACGCCCGTGCCGCCGACGGCCCGATCAAGGTCGGGTTCATCGAGGACAATTCCGGCGTCCTCGACATCTACGGCAAGCCGATCGTGATGGCGAACGCGCTGGCGATCGACGAGATCAACGCCGCGGGCGGCCTGCTCGGCCGCAAGCTCGAGCTCAAGCAGTACGACAGCCAATCGGACATCGCGCTTTATACCAAATACGCGCAGCAGCTCGTGCGCGAGGACAAGGTCGATGTCGCCCACGCCGGTATTACTTCGGCTTCCCGCGAAGCCATACGGCAGACATTCCGCCGCGCCAACGTCCTCTATTTCTACAACATCCTCTACGAAGGCGGCGTGTGCGACCGCAACTGCTTCGTCACCGGCACGACGCCGGCGCAGGCAGTGGAGCCGATCATCGACTACGCGATGAAGAAGTGGGGCAACAAGACCTACGTGCTCGCGGCGGACTACAACTACGGCCAGATCACCGCCAAGTGGATCGCGCACTACGTCGAGCAGCGCAAAGGCACCGTGCAGAAGACCGATTTCTTCCCGCTCGACGTGTCCGACTTCGCCTCGACGATCGCCAAGATCCAGGATGCGGCGCCGAACTTCATCTGCGCCGCGCTGGTCGGCGGAGCGCACATCTCGTTCTTCCGGCAGTGGGCGGCGTCGGGCATGAACAAGAAGATCCCGCTGACCTCGACCACCTTCGGCGTCGGCAACGAGCATCTCGCGCTGTCCGCGGCCGAGGGTGACGGCATCCTCATCGCCGGCAACTACAGCCCCGAACTCGACACGCCCGCCAACAAGAACTTCCTGGCGGCATGGGCGAAGCGTTACGGCGACCACAAGGTGGTGCATGAACTCGCCGTCTCGCAGTACCAGGGCATCATGCTGTGGGCCGAGGCGGTGCGGAAGGCGGGAACGATCGAGCGCGAAGCTTTGATCAAGACGCTCGAGACCGGGCTGAAGATCGAAGGCCCGGCGGGAACAGTGGCCGTCGACCCCAAGACGCACCACACGTCGCTCGACATCCATCTCATGGTGGTCAAGGACCAGAAGCTCACGATCATCGACACGGCCAAGCAGCGTCCGCCGGCCGACACCGCCCAGTATTGCGACCTGTTGAAGAATCCGGACGACAACAAGCAATACGAGGTGAAGATCTAGAGAGGCAGCCCGGCCGCGGGCCGGCCGGGCCATCGCCAACGGAAGCCAGCGAATGGACTACGCGGCGATCGTCGTTCTCGAGATCCTGTACATGATCGCCTTTCTCGCGCTGATCAGCGCGGGACTGGCGATCGTGTTCGGCATGATGCGCGTCATCAATCTCGCCCACGGCGAGTTCGTCATGCTCGGCGGCTATGCGACGATTGCCTCAGCCAAGGCCGGCATCAACATCTACTTCGCGATGCTGGTGATCTCCCCGATCGTCGTCGGGGTGATCGGGCTCATCGTCGAGCGGCTGATCGTGCGCTTCCTCTACGGGCGCATGATCGACGTGATGCTGGCGACCTGGGGGCTGAGCTTGCTGCTGATCGGCCTCGTCACGCTCATCTTCGGCAATACCGCGGTCAGCGTGCCGGCGCCGATCCCCGGCTACCAGATCGGCCACTACCAGATGGGCGGCTACAACCTGTTCGTCATTGCCGTCGCCGTCGTCTTGATGTCGGCGATGTGGTTTGCGCTGCGCTACACGCGCATTGGCCTGGTGGCGCGCGGCGCCATGCAGGGCCGCGAGATCATATCCGCGCTCGGCTATAACCCGAGCACGATCTACATGCTGACCTTCACGGTCGGCGCGGCGCTGTCCGGGCTTGCCGGCGGGGTGATGGCGCCGCTGACCGGTCTCCTGCCCTCGGTTGGAGGCGCCTACATCGCCAAGGCGTTCATCACCGTGATCACCGGCGGCGCGGCGGTCATCGCCGGAACGCTGTCGACCGCGGCGCTGTTCGGCACCGTCGATCAGCTGGTGTCGTTTGCGTCGACGCCGGTTGTCGGTGAAATCGCCATGCTCGGGCTCGCTTTGATCCTGCTGCGACTGATGCCGCAAGGCATCACCGGCCAGTTTTTCCGCAATTCGACATGACCAGTTCCGGGTTCGGCATCGGGCGCATCCGCTGGAACTGGCTTGGGGCGCTCGCCGTTCTGCTCGCGGCGCTGCCGCTGGTGAACGAGACCAATACGCCGACGCTGCTGGCGATCTGGGCGCTGTTTGCGCTGTCGCTGGCGCTGATGTGGGGCTACGCCGGCATCATCAGTTTCGGCCACGCCGCCTATTTCGGCCTCGGCGCCTATACCTACGCCATCGCCTCCTTCAACATCGGCGAGAGCACGGTGCCGTTCTTGCTCGCGCTCGCCGTCCCGGCGATCGTCGCGGCGATCATCGGCGCGCTGATGTTCTACGGCCGGATCAGCGACGTTTATCTCGGCGTGATGACGCTCGTGGTCACGCTGATCCTCAACCGCTTCATGAATGCGACCGCGGGCGACGCTTATCGGATCGGAAATGCGCGGCTGGGAGGGTTCAACGGCATTCCGGCCTTCCCGACGCTGAACGTGCCAGGCGATCCCAACATGGCGATCTACGGCACCTCCTACTATTACGTGGTCATCGTCGCTCTTCTCGCCTCCTACCTGGTTGCACGCTGGATCCTGGCGAGCGGCTTCGGGCGGACGCTCATCGGCATCCGCGAGAACGAGCAGCGCATGGAACTCCTCGGCTATGATGTCGCTGGATACAAGACCGCGATCTTCGCCGTAGGCGGCGCGATGGCGGGGCTCGCCGGCTGCCTGTTTGCCAATTGGGCCGAGATCGTGACGCCGAGCGTGTTCAGCCTCGGGACGACCGCCGAGGTACTGATCTGGGTGATCGTCGGCGGCCTCGGTACCCTCATCGGTCCGATGATTGCGGCGGTCGTACTCGGCTCGCTGAAGCTCGGGCTCGGCCACCAGACCACCATCGACAATTCTCTGGTGCTGGGCGCGATCCTGATCCTCGTGGTGCTGCTGCTGCCGCGCGGGTTTGCGCCGAGCTTCGCGGCCTGGCGGCGGCTCATCGCCCAGGCTCAGGTCCACCGCCGCCAGGCCCGCGGCACCCGCCGGCGCCGCCTGGCGCTTCAGGACGCCAAGCAGTGAGCGAGCCGGTCGTCGAGACCCAGGACTTGGCTGTGCAGTTCGGCGGCGTGCACGCCGTCGACCATGTCAATTTCGTCCTGCGCGAGCGCGAGCTGCGCTGCCTGATCGGTCCGAATGGCGCAGGCAAGAGCACTTTCTTCAAGTCGATCACCGGCCAGATACGCCGGGCCAATTCCAGCGGCCGGGTGATCATCCGCGGCCAGGACGTCACCGGCTGGGCCACGCGGCACATCATGCGGCTCGGGATCGGCGTGAAGACACAGGTCCCGTCGGTGATGAACGGGCTCACCGTGATCGAGAACCTCTGGCTTTCGGCCAAGCGCACCGCCGGTCACGACGGCGCCGATGCCGCGGTCGAGGAAATCGTCGCCGAGCTCGAGCTGAGCGGCATCGCCCGCCGGCTGGTGGGCGAGCTCGCGCACGGGCAGCGCCAGCTGGTGGAGATCGGCACCGTTCTCGCCAACAAGCCTTGGCTCGTCCTGCTCGACGAGCCCGCGGCCGGCCTCACCAATGCCGAGACCGAGCGGCTCGTCGCCATCATCAAGCGGATCAATCAGACAGCGACGCTGATCGTCGTCGATCACGACATGCATTTCGTGCGCACGCTCGATTCCTGGATTACGGTGTTCCATCAGGGCGCCATTCTCGTCGAGGGCCGCGCCGACAAGGTCCTCGCCGATCCGAGCGTGCGCGAGGTCTATCTGGGAAACCGGGCATGAGCACTCGCGAGACCGATGATGCGGACGGCCGCGGCGAGGGCGCCGATACGAACGGCGTCGTGCTTGAAATCACCGACCTGCATGCCGGCTACGGCGAAGTGCCGGTGCTGCGCGGCGTGTCGCTGCAGCTCTACGAGGGCGAGGCCATCGGCATCGTCGGCCACAACGGCATGGGCAAGACGACGCTGCTGCGGACTATCATGGGGCTGTTGCGCGCGACCGGCGGCAAGATCGTGGTCGACGGCGTCGATGTCACCACGTGGGCGGCGCACGAGCGAAGCCGCCTCGGCATCGCCTACGTGCCGCAGGGCCGCGGCATTCTTCCCGGTCTGAGCGCGCACGAAAACCTTCGCCTCGCCTGGACGCCGGACTCCGGCGAGACCGAAGAGCGTGCGATCGAACGGGTGCTCGGAATTTTTCCGCGCTTGACCCGGCTGCTCGATCGCCGCGGCGGCGCATTGTCCGGTGGCGAGCAGCAGATCCTGGCGCTGGCGCGGGCGCTGGTATCGTTGCCCTGGCTCCTCGTACTCGACGAACCTTCCGAAGGCATCCAGCCGTCGATCGTGCAGGAGATCGGCGAGCTTCTGGCGACACTGCGCGAGAAGCACCGCCTTTCGATGCTCATCGTCGAGCAGAACCTCGAACTTGTGCTCGACGTCGCGAGCCGTATCGTCCTGGTCGAGCGCGGCCGCATCATCCGCGAACTCGGTACCGACGCGGTGCGCGGCGGCGCTATCGCCGATCTGGTCGGCCTTGGCAATTCGCGGCTCGCCTCGCCGCCACCCGCCGCAGCAAGAGTCGCGTCGGCGAATGGTCCGGTACCAGTCGCTCCGCGGGCGAACGGTACGGCACGACAATCGACGAATGGCGCGCGGCCACCCGTTGCTGCGCCCAACGGTTCACGCGCCGCACGATCGCGAAATTCGCCGCCGGCGGAGTCAGCCGCCACTCCATTGGGGGGTCCCATGTCCACCGTCAGACGGCCCACGCTCGAGCAATTGCAGGACATCGTCGGTTCGCTGCACCTGAGCATGTCGCAAGGCGAAGTCGCCGAATACCTCGATGTGCTGGAAGGCACGTTCCAGGCCTACGATCGCGTGAACCAGCTCCCCGACTACCTGCCGCCGGTGCGCTACCCGCGCACGCCTGGCTATCGGCCGGGCGCCAACGAAAACCCGCTCAATGCCTGGGCGGTGAAGACCGAAGTGCGCGGTGCTGCGCACGGCCCGCTGTCGGGCAAGCGCGTCGTCCTCAAGGACAACATCTGTCTCGCCGGCGTGCCGATGATGAACGGGGCGTCAACGCTCGAAGGCTACGTGCCCGACATCGATGCGACCATCGTCACCCGCATCCTCGACGCCGGCGGCACGATCGTCGGCAAGGCGCATTGCGAATATTTCTGCCTGTCCGGCGGCAGCCATACCTCGGCGCTCGGCCCGGTGCACAACCCCTTCAAATACGGCTACTCGGCCGGCGGCTCGTCGTCCGGCTGCGGCGCGCTTGTCGGCGCCGGCGAGGTCGAGATGGCGATCGGCGGCGACCAGGGCGGCTCGATCCGCATGCCGGCGGCCTATTCGGGCTGCTACGGCATGAAGGCCACCCACGGCCTCGTCCCCTATACGGGCGTCATGCCGATCGAGGCCACAATCGACCACGCCGGTCCGATGACGGCGACCGTCGGCGACAACGCGCTACTCCTGGAAGTGATCGCGGGAGCCGACGGACTCGATCCGCGCCAGTACGACGTGCAGGTCGAGAAATACAGCTACACGACCGGACTCGGCCGCGGCGTCTCGGGCATGCGCATCGGCATGGTCACCGAGAGCTTCGGCTGGCCGTCGAGCGAACCCGACGTCGACGCCAAGGTGCGCGAGGCCGCCGAGCGCCTGCGCGCGGCCGGCGCGATCATCGAGCCGGTCTCGATCCCGATGCACCGCGACGGCGGCGCCATCTGGACGCCGATCGCGCTCGAAGGCCTGGTGGCGCAGATGATGCACGGCAACGGCATGGGCTTCAATTGGAAGGGCCTCTATACGACCAGCCTGCTCGATGCCCATGCAAACTGGCGCGCCCGCGCCAACGAGCTTTCGCGCACGTTGAAGATCTCGATGCTCGCGGGCGAGTATTTCATCAAGCATCACCGCGGCCATTTCTACGCCAAGGCGCAGAACCTCGGACGGCTGCTGCGCAAGAGCTATGACGACGTGCTGGCACGCTACGATCTTCTGCTGATGCCGACGCTGCCGATGAAGGCGACGCCGCTGCCGCCCGCCAATGCGCCGCTGGCGCTGTGGTGCCAGCGCGGCTTCGAGATGCTGCCGAACACCTGTCCGTTCGATGTCACGGGCCACCCGGCGATGAACATCCCCTGCGGCCTCAGCGACGGGCTGCCAGTCGGCATGATGCTGATCGGCAAGCACTACGCTGAGACCACGATCTACCGCGCGGCGCACGCCTTCGAACAGCTCGGGGACTGGCGGAATTTCTGACCTGCAGTCGGCCCACGATGGAGGCCGCCGATGCCGGCGAACAATTACAACCCCTTCAGCTCGGATTTCCTGCGCAGCGGCGCCGACGATCGCCTGCGGCCGCAGGGAACGCTCTCCTACGTCGCCGGGGCGACCGACGACCCGCTGAAGTTCATGACCATCCCGCAACTGCTGGACCGGGCCTGCGCCCGTTTCGGCGGCCGTCCGGCGGCGATCTTCGCCGAGGCTGACACGCGACTATCGTGGTACGATCTGCGCGCGCGGTCGGATGACGTTGCTGCCGGCCTCCTCGCGCTCGGTATCGGCCGCGGCGACCGCGTCGGCATCTGGGCACCCAATCGCGCCGAATGGCTCTACGTGCAGTTCGGCACCGCGCGCATCGGCGCGATCCTGGTCAACATCAATCCGGCCTATCGCGCCTCGGAGCTTGAACACGCGCTCAACAAGGTCGGCTGCAAGGCGCTGGTG
>Ga0070673_100001810_pt1 | contig 12750 bp, 18 predicted proteins | sample KBSM23metaG_FD_65342 | JGI IMG/M metagenome (GOLD analysis project Ga0070673, IMG submission 65342) | Miscanthus rhizosphere microbial communities from Kellogg Biological Station, Michigan, USA - KBS M2-3 metaG | ecosystem: Host-associated > Plants > Roots > Rhizosphere > Soil ... | reverse complement strand
CGTCAGCGTGAAGCGCGAAGCAGGATTGCCTGATGGCTATCCGGCCCTTTCAGAATCTCGCGCTGAAGGTCGTCTCCGTCATACTCGCGGCGTTGCTCTGGCTGATCGTGTCCGGCGAGCAGACGGTCGAGCGCGTGCTGCGCATTCCGCTTGAATACACCAACATCCCGGCGCAGCTCGAGCTCGTCGGCGAGCCGCCAACGGTGGTCGATGTGCGCGTGCGCGGTTCGTCGGGTACCCTTGGGCGCTTGTCGTCTGGCGACCTGGCCGCTGTGCTCGACGTGCGTTCGCCGCGTCCAGGGCAGCGCCTGTATCACCTGACCGGTTCCGAGGTGCGCTCGCCGTTTGGCGTCGATGTCGTGCAGGTGACGCCCTCGTCCATCGCCTTGTTCTTCGAGCGATCGTCGGCCAAGACCGTGCCCGTATTGCCCGTGCTCGAGGGGCAACCGGCGGAAGGCTACGTGGTGGACAAGGTCACCGCGGACCCGTCGAAGGTGGAGATCGTGGGTCCGGCCAGCTCCCTCAAGTCGCTCTCGGGCGCGGTAACTGAGGCCGTGTCGGTCGAGGGCGCGACGACGAACGTGGTTGAAACTGTGACAGTGGGCCCCGCCGACCCTTCAGTGCGTTTACGCGGTCCGCAGACGACCGCACGTGTAACGGTCGCAATCGTTCCGGTCCGATAAGCCATTATTGAAAAGCGATGAAAAAGCTCTTTGGTACTGATGGTGTGCGTGGGAAAGCCGGCGATCCACCGCTCGACGTTCCGACGATCCGGCGGCTTGGCGCGGCGCTCGTGCGGGTGCTGTGCCACGACGAGCCCGGCGCGAGCGGCGCGTCCCGCCCGGTGATTCGCATGCTGGCCGGTCGCGACACGCGCGAGTCGGGCGGGTGGATCGAGCGGGAACTGGCCTTCGGGATCAGGAGCCAGGGCGGGACGTTGACCAGCGCCGGCATTATCCCGACTCCCGCAGTGGCCTATCTCACGCCGCGGATGGGCTACACCGCCGGTGTCGTGATCTCCGCGTCACACAATCCCTTCGAGGACAACGGCATCAAGGTGTTCTCGGGTGCCGGCGAGAAGTTCACCGAAGTGCTCGAGCGCACCGTTGAAGCGGTGGTCGCCGATGCCTCGTGGTCAGTGAACGACGGTGAAGCCGCAGTCGTCGAGCAGGTCGATCTCCGCTCTGAATACACGGCACACCTTCGCGAGATCCTCCCGCCGGATACGCGAACCGCCCACATGCGGTTGGCCGTCGACTGTGCCAACGGCGCGACGACGACCGTCGCGCCGAGGCTGTTCGAGGATCTCGGCTTCGACGTACGTCACATCGGGAGTCAGCCTGACGGCAGGAACATCAACCGCGGATGCGGTTCGACGGCGCCCGAGGCACTGGCGAAGATGGTCGTCGAGGGAGGCTATCCCCTCGGTGTGGCATTCGACGGCGACGGCGATCGGGCGATTTTCGTGGACGGGTCCGGCAAGGTCGTCGACGGCGACGCCGTGATGCTGATGAGCGCGAAACGCATGAAAGTCGAAGGCCGGCTGAAGGGGAATGCGATCGTTGCCACAGTGATGAGCAACATCGGTCTGGAGATCGCGCTCAAGAACGCTGGCATCGATATCGTCCGCTGCGCCGTCGGGGACAAGTACGTGATGGAGGAAATGCTGCGCAGCGATCTGTCGCTTGGCGGCGAACAGTCGGGCCACATCATCTTCTCGGACTATCTGTTCACCGGCGACGGGCTCGCCACGTCGTTGAACGTGCTGCGCACCATGGCCGCTACCGGCCGCTCCCTGGCGGATCTGGCCGCCGAGCTCACGACCTACCCGCAGGTCCTGATGAACCTGCGCGTCAAGGAGAAGGTCGATCTCAACACACTGCCCAGCGTTGCCGAGGTCATGTCCACCGTTGAAAGCCGTCTGGCCGGCAACGGGCGCCTGCTCGTGCGCTACTCCGGTACCGAGCCGCTGCTGCGCGTCATGCTCGAAGGACAGAACGAGGCGGAGATCCGGAAATGGGGGCAGGAGATAGTGGACGCGGTGAAGGAAGCCCTGGCGTAATTCATGGTTCGTCTGTCTGTCAACGTCAACAAGATCGCCACCGTCCGCAACTCGCGCGGCGGTGCAGTGCCGTCCGTGCTCGATGCGGTACGTGTGTGCGTCGATGCGGGAGCGCCAGGCATCACGGTCCATCCGCGTGCCGATGCTCGGCACATCACGGCCGTCGACGTGCACGAGGTATCGGCGTGGCTGCAGACATTGAATGGTCGGGTCGAGTTCAACATCGAAGGTGATCCGCGCCCGGACCTGTTGCACATGGTCCATGCGGTGAAGCCGACCCAGTGCACGCTCGTGCCGGTGAAGCCTGGCGAGGTCACGAGTCAGGCGGGATGGTCGCCGCACACGCCACGGGAGGAGATGGCCGCCGTCGTGCGCGGTCTCCAGAGTGACGGTATTCGTGTCAGCATCTTTGTCGACCCGGAGGAGCCGCCGATTCGATGGGCCGCCGACATTGGTGCGGACCGCGTCGAGCTCTACACGGAGCCGTTCGCCCGCGCCTTCGAGCATGGCGATACGGCGGGCCGCGCGTCGTTCGATGCCTACGCCAACGCTGCGCGCCTGGCCGCTTCTCTCGGTCTCGGTGTGAACGCCGGCCACGATCTGGACCTCGAAAATCTGGTCCTGTTCCGGCGGCTGCCGCACCTGGACGAGGTCTCGATCGGCCATGCGCTCATCAGCCACGCGCTGTTCGTGGGTCTCGAGCGCAGCGTCCGCGACTACCTGGAAGTCCTATCGGTGAAATAAGATGGTCTTCGGTCGCCAGTCTTCGGTCTTCGGTGTGGCCCGTAGACCGTAGACCGCAGACCGTAGACCCAATGAAAGCGGATTCCATCGCCTACGTTATCGCCGGCATGTGCTTTGGCGTGATCCTCGGCTGGCTCATCGGCACGCAGCAGGCTCGGCGTCCGGCGGTTGTACCGGCTGCCCAGGCCGCCGCCACTGAAAGCCAGACGGCCGGCAATCCCCGGCAGGCCCCGCCGCTCGATGAGGGCCGCGTGCAGGCCTTAACGACGATCCTCAAAAGCGACCCGAAGAATCTGGACGCCGTTGTTCAGCTCGGGAATACCTATTTCGACGCCGAGCAGTGGGAAGACGCGATTCAGTGGTATCGGCGTGCGGTCGAGATCGATCCGAAGAATGCCGACGCGAGCACCGATCTTGGCGTCAGCCTCTATTACACCAATCGTCCGGACGAAGCGCTGGCGCAGTTCGAGCAGTCACTGAAGATCAGCCCGCAGCACACCAAGACGCTCCTCAATAAAGGCATCGTCCTGGCGTTTGGCAAGCGGGATCTCAAAGCCGCCGCCGCGGAGTGGGAGAAGGTCGTCACGCTGGCGCCGAACAGTCCGGAAGGACAGGCTGCCCGTCGCGCGCTCGAGGGCATCGCGTCCGCACATGCCGGAGGCGGCGCGACGACAAACCAGTGACCAGACTGCTGCTCGTTGCGGTTCTCCTGCTCCTGATCGCGTGGGCGTTCTGGAAAGTCGTGGACGGCATCATCGAGGCCTTCGGCGGTTTACCGTCGAAGAGCAAGTCGCCGATGAAGCTGGTGCGCGATCCGGTGTGCGGGACATGGGTGTCGCCGCGTGAGTCGCTCGGCCTTCGCGCCGGCAATACCACGCACTACTTTTGTTCCGACGCGTGTCGGGCCAAGTTCGCGAAAGGATCGTAGGGCGGCCCATCACATGAGCACTCGTCTCGAAGAACAGACGCGCGCCGAGATCGTCGAAGCCGGCCGCCGCATGTACGCGCGCGGCTACGTAGCATCGAACGACGGCAACATCAGCGCCCGTCTCGACGAGTCGCGAATCCTCACCACACCGAAGAGCGTCTCGAAGGGCTTCATGACGCCGGACATGATGGTAATCGTGGACTACGAGGGCCAGAAGCTCTCGGGCGACCGCGATGCCTCGTCCGAGCTGCCGATGCATCTGGAGATTTATCGCAATCGACCGGATGTGAACGCCGTCGTCCATGCCCATCCTCCGATCGCCACCGGGTTTGCCGTCGCCGGCATTCCGCTGACGCGCGCCGTGCTCGCGGAAGTCGTGACGACCCTGGGCAGCATTCCGATCGCCGAGTACGGCACGCCGTCCACTGCCGAACTGCCGGCCGCGGTCCGCAAATACATCAAGGCGCACGACGGTCTGCTGTTGGCGAACCACGGCGCGGTCACGTGCTGCCGGACCGTGATGACCGCGTACTACAAGATGGAAACCATCGAGCACTTCGCCAAGATCAGTCTGGTGGCGAGATTGCTCGGTCGCGAGCATCTCATCTCGCGAGAAGAAGTGGAGCGCCTGCAGGGGCTTCGCGGAATGTATGGGATCGCCGCGCCGGCGCCGCTCTGCGCCGATCCCTCTGAGCTGGTCGCAACCGACCAGATCCTCTGTCAGGTACTCGAAGCCCCGGAAGCAGGCTCGGCGAGATTGGTGGCAGACGACGCCACATCGTTGAGGCTCGTGCCCGATGTGGCCACATCGTCGAGACACGTACCCGATGTGGCCGCGACGCTTCGCCAAGCAAGCAGAGACGGGGAAATTCGGCTAACATACGGCGAACTCACGGCGCTCATTGCCGACGCCGTCAAGAATCTCAGAGAGTAGAGTAAAGCATGGGAGAAGCGCTGGGCATGGTGGAGACCAAGGGTCTGGTCGCGATGATTGAAGCGGCCGACGCGATGGTCAAAGCCGCAAAGGTCACGCTCGTCGGCTGGGAGAAAATCGGCGCCGGGTACGTGACGGCGATCGTGCGCGGCGACGTCGCCGCGGTCAAGGCCGCTACCGACGCTGGCGCGGCCGCTGCACGGCGGGTCGGTGAGCTCGTGTCCGTCCACGTGATTCCTCGGCCGCACGCCAACCTCGAGGACGCGCTCCCGATCGGCAAGTCCAACGCCGTCAAGGCCTGATCAGTTCGATCCCACATGATCCTGGCCCGCATCGTCGGGACGGTTGTCGCTACGCGGAAGGACCCGCGGCTTGTCAGCAACAAGCTGCTCGTGGCGCGCCCGATGGACCCGCACGGCAAAGCGGAAGGCAACTATCTGGTGGCCGTCGACACTGTGGATGCCGGTGTTGGTGAGACGGTGCTCATCGTCAGCGGCAGCTCGGCGCGCATGGCGGCGGGCTTGAAGGATTGCCCGGTGGATGCCGCGATCGTCGGCATTGTCGATGCCGTCGAGGTCGCCGCCGGCGACTAACACGTAGGGTGCGTCCTTTTGGACGCGCCACGAACCACATGCAACTCGCAAAGGTCATCGGCGACGTCGTCGCCACGCGCAAGGACGAAGCGTTGCATGGCATCAAGTTGATGGTGCTTCAGCCGCTTAATCCAGACGGCAGCGCCGTCGGCCGAACGCTCATTGCGGTGGATGCGGTCGGTGCAGGTGTGGGGGAGACGGTGTTCTTCGTGAGAGGCAAGGAAGCCTCGTTTCCCTTCTACCCGACCGAAGTGCCAACCGATGCGGGTATCGTCGGCATCGTTGACGAGATAGACGTACCGTAACCATATGCAAATCGCCCGCGTGGTCGGCACTGTCGTCGCGACGCAAAAGCACGCCAAGTTCATCGGCGCCAAGCTCCTGCTCGTGCAGCCGGTGGGTCTCGACGACAAGCCGCGCGGGACGCCGCTGTTGGCCGTGGACTCAGTGGGCGCCGGCGTTCACGAGAGAGTGCTCGTGGTGATCGAAGGCCGCGCCGCGGGCGAGGCCCTCGGCCGCAAGGGCGCACCCGTTGACGCGGCGATCATTGGTATCGTGGACCACGTGGACGCGCAGGAATGACCGAGCAGGAACTTCGCCTGCTGGTCCGTGACGCGATCGCGAAACACAGTGCCGCACATGCCGCCGATCCGCAACCGGCGCGAACGCCGGCCACTCGTCTGCACCCCAGTCATGCCATGATCGCGCTGCCGGCGGGATCCGATGGCGACGGCCTCTGCATCATCGAGCCCGCGGTGGCCTGCAACCACTGCGGTTACTGCAAATCACTTGGGCACTAAGGGGTCGGGCGTCCCCATTTCCAAACCGAGCGTTCTCGTCACACGACGAATTCCCTCGTCCGTGCTTACCCGTCTCGAGGAGGCCGCCGAGGTCGAGCTCTACAGCCGCGGCGAGCTGCCGCACGAAGAGTTGATCGCCCGCATTGCCGGTAAGCAGGGCCTGCTCTCGGTGGTGACCGATGCGATCGACCGCGCCGTGCTCGAGGCCGGGCGCGATCTGAAGATCGTGTCGACCATCGCCGTCGGCTACAACAACATCGATATCGCGGCGGCGCGCGAGCGCAACGTCATCGTCACCAACACGCCGGACGTCCTCAACGAATCGACCGCGGATCTCACGTGGTCGCTGATGCTCGGCGTCATGCGCCGTATCGTCGAGGGCGATCGGCTCGTGCGCCGCGGGGGGTGGAAAGGCTTCGCGCTCGACTTCATGCTCGGATCCGATCTACGCGGCAAGCAGCTCGGCATCATCGGATTCGGGCGGATTGGCCAGGCCGTGGCCGCGCGTGCGCCGGCGTTCGGGATGCGCGTCGCCTACACCGGCCGCGGACCGAAGCCGGGCGTTGACGGCGAGTTCATGCCGCTCGACCGCCTGCTGTCCACCTCAGACGTCGTGTCTCTCCACTGTCCGCTGACGCCCGAGACGAAGCATCTCATCAACCAGACGACGCTCGCGCGGATGAAGCGAAGCGCGTATCTGATCAGCGCGGCGCGCGGTCCGGTCGTGGACGAGGCCGCGTTGGTCTGGGCGCTGGAGAATCGCTTGATTGCGGGAGCCGCGCTCGATGTCTACGAGAAAGAGCCCGAGATCCACAGAGGGCTGCTCGGCTTCGAGAACGTCGTGCTGTCACCGCATCTGGGAAGTTCGGCGATCGAGACGCGCACGACGATGATTCAGCTCGCCGCGCAGAACATCATCGCGGTGCTCTCGGGCCAGCCCCCGCTCACGCCCATTGGCTAGAGCGCATCCCTGTGCGGGCGCGCGTGTTCATCGCAGGTGCGCGAAATCCGATCTGTCTTCGTGTTGTTCGTGTCGGTGGATTCATGAGGTACCGAATCGCGTCGAAGACCGACTTGAATCGACGGTCGTACTTTCGCTCGAGCTCGTCCAGCTTTTTCGAGAGATCAGCATGTGATCGAGCGATGCCGCGCAATCGCACAAACGCGCGCATGATTTCGATATTGACCGCAATGGCACGATCGCTTCGCAGAACGGAAGACAGCATTGCAACACCTGTTCAGTGAAGACATAGGGGCGGTGGCGGCGGCCGCCGCGGGTATTTGAGATCACAGTTTGTGATCTCAAACGGGCAGCCTCGGCCGCAGTCAGCTGAAACATGAAGTCCCTAGGGAAGCGTTTTCGATTTCGGCTGACAGCCTGATTCAACGCCCTAGTCGAGACTGAGTACATCGCTGCCAAACTCTCGTCGAGAAGTACGCGCTGCCCTCGAAAGACCAAGATGACGTTTGTGATTCGCTCGAGCGGGATTAGATTCTTAGCCACGGCGTGCGTCGCAACCGTGCAAGCGAGGTGCCCGTGCACGACAAATGGGACTTCGTCAGAAAGGTGTGGGTAAACCAGATCGTGCCGCGCGCCCCTCGCGGAATCTGCGTACTCGGACCGAGGATGAACCTTCAGAATCCGCGGCGCGCTCAAAGCAGATGGCTATCGGTCTATTCAGGATCCCGATGCACGGTGTCCATTGAGAATGCCGGCAGGCACACGGCGATGTATTCGGCGCCGCCGTGCGGCGTGCTGTAGCGAATCCACTCGCCCGGCGACGTGACGACGGCCTGTCCGGCGTTGACGTCGATCACACCGTTCTCGTACTCGACGCGCACCGTGCCCTTCAGCACGACCGTGATCTCCTCGAACTGCGGCCGCTGTCCGGGTTCCTTCCATCCCGGCGGCGAGACCATGCGCGCGACGCTCACCGCGGAATGGCCGGAGTTGACGCGACCGGTGTACTCCTCGATCCGCTTTGGAGGTGTACCGGCAGCCTGAACGATCGTTGGGCTCTCGATGAGTCTGGGCATGGCAATTTATCGAAGCTTGACGACAGGATCGCGCCGCGGCGGAGGCACGTAGGCGCTGACGAGACTTTCATGGCCGCCCGGGCCGACGGCAGCGACGCCGAACACGTAGTTGTCGATCGAGAGTTTCGGCAGCATAAACTCGGTGACGTCCCCCACAGCCTGCGAGTGCTGCCAGTCGGTCGTCCAGGCCTCGCGCCAGTAAACGCGGTACGACGCCGCACCCGGCGATGCATTCCACCGAAGATTCGCGTCGTAGCCTGACGGCTGCCGGCCGATCATCATCTGACCGCGAGGATTGGTGACGATGGGCGCCGGAGGAGCGAGCGCCAGCGAAGCCACGCCTGCCAGATTCACGCGCGCGTTCTGTGCGAGGTATCGAACATCGACTCCGTCGACCGTGTCGGTGGCCGCATGTTGCCTGCTGAAGTCCTCTTTCGATTCCCGGAAGGCCACGGCGGGGAAGCCGTACTGAGTGAAGGCCGTATGGTCGCTGCCGCGGCTGAAGCGATCCTGCCTCGCGATCAGGCGGACCTTGTGCGATGGCACATACACGGCCGCCGCCCGCGCGATGTGACGCGCCAGCGACCGCGACATTGAATCCTCAGGGCCTTCCGAATACACGCGGACCGACTCGGCATCGGTCGTGCCGTCGCCGCCGCGCGAGTTGCCGACGATATCGTTGTTGAAGTCGGCGTCGACGGGCACCTTGTCCTTGAACAGCTCCATCGCGTGCGCCCGCGCACCCATGAGGCCTTGCTCTTCACCCGCCCACAACACGAAGGCCAGCGTCGCGTCGAATTCGAGGCCGCTCTCCGCCAACACGCGTGCCAGCTCCATCGTCAGGGCGGTGCCGCTGCCGTTGTCGTTGGCGCCAGGAGCGTCCGCGTTGTAGTCGAAGTTGCGGCGCTGTTGAGCATCGGGCCGCGGAGTGTTCGATGGTGCTCGCGTATTGGCGCTGATTTGGCCTTCTTCGCCGATGTTCACCGTGTCGTAATGCGCGGTCACGTAGATGCGCCGCGGGCTCTTTCCGGGCAGCAGTGCGACAACGTTCTGCAGATCGACGTTGCGGGTGATTCGGCCCTGCCGCGCGAGTTTGTGCGTATCGAAGCTCACCTGCAACCGCGGACTCGAGCGCGTGAGCTCGTCGAAGATCCACTGCCGCGCGGCGCCGATGCCTCGCGTGGGCGAGGAGGTGTCCGACAGGGTATTGCGTGTACCGAATCCGGCGAGCTTCTGCACCAACGCGGAGAGGCGGTCCTCCGAGATGCTGGCGACAATTTTCTGAATGCGCGGATCAACGGCCGGCGGAGCGATGTCCTGGGCGATCGACGCGTCAGGTCGCGCGAGGAACGCGACGAGCAGTATGGTCGGAAGACTACGCATCTGTGGCCGAATGCTAGCATCACTTGTTGGTCCGCCTAAAGGCGGACACTACGCACGTCCGGCTGAAGCCGGACACTACACATGCGAGACCCACAGCACGTCGAGCGCGTGATGCGCACGCTTGGCCGCGCGATCACCGGGATGGATCTGCCGGCGGTCGAGAAAATCTCCGAGTCGCAGTCCGAGGATCCGTTTCAAATCCTCATCGCGACCCTGCTCTCTGCCCGCACGCAGGATGCGACGACGCACGCCGCCTCGACGAGGCTGTTCAAGCGTGCGCGCACGCCACGCACGATGGCGCGGCTGGACGCGAAGGAGATCGAGACCCTGATCTACCCAGTCAGCTTCTATCGCAACAAAGCGCGGCACGTGAAAGCCTGCTGTGAGATGCTCGTCGATCGCCACCGGGGCCGAGTTCCGTCAACGATGGCCGACCTGGTGACGCTGCCGGGTGTCGGCCGGAAGACGGCGAATCTGGTGCTGATTCTCGGGTTCAAGAGCGGCCAGAACATCTGCGTGGACACGCACGTGCACCGCATCTCGAATCGTCTCGGTTGGGTGAAGACGCGCCAGCCGGAGGAAACGGAGCAGGCGCTCTATCGATCGACGGAGTCGCGCTGGTGGCCGCTGCTCAATCTGTATCTCGTCACCTGGGGACAGAACGTGTGCCGGCCGGTCTATCCGCGATGTGGGGATTGCGCCATCGCGCCCGATTGTCGAAAAATTGGCGTACGGAGGAGGACTCGATGAGAGCCGTAGCGTGTGTAGTGGTGATGGCGATAGCCGTGGCAACCCAGGCCGGAGCAGCAGGCCAGGCAAGTACGAGTAAGCCTGCCCAGGCCGGCGCGAAGACTGCGGCGCCAGCCGCTCCTGCGCGGTCACCTGGCGGCGGTCCGGTGATCGTGTTCGACACGGCCAAGGGCTCCTTCGAAGTCGAGACCTATCCGAACGAAGCACCGAAGACCGTAACGCTGGTCCTCGATCTCGTGAAGCGCAACTACTACAACGGGCTGCGAGTGCATCGCTACGAGCCAGGCATGCTCGTGCAGTGGGGCGATCCGCAGACCCGCGACATGACGAAAAAGGCGGACTGGGGAACGCGCGGCAGCGGAAAACCTGTTGGCGTTTCTGAAGTGAGTCCCAAGCGGCCGCACCGTGCTGGGGCGGTCGGAGCGGCGTGGGCGGGCGACCCACGTTCGTTCGACGGCCAAATCTATGTCGTGACGTCCGCGCAGCCGCAGCTGAATTCGCGCTACACGGTGTGGGGTCAGGTGGTGTCGGGGATGGACGTCGTCGAGAAGCTGCGCGTCCCCGACGTGATCAAACGGGCAACCGTGAAGCAGAGCGCGACGAAGTAGCGGCCGCTTTCAAGCGGCCTTGCGACACCAGATCCTCGATGTCGGGATAGCGTTCGATCAGCTCCGGCGGGTACACGCCTTCGATCGGCTCACCGAGCTGCGCCTTCAACATCACCGCGTTCACGACCGACTTCGCCGCGAAGTGGTTGTTTGTATAGAGGTACGACTTCCGCACCAGCGCCTTCGCGGCCCCGGCGATGTCGGCAAACTCCTGCAGCTCCTTGCCCGAATACAGATAGTTGTAGCGATCTTCGCTCGCGTCGTGGCGCCACCACTGCTTCGCGTTTCGCCCGTGCAGGCGCATGTAATAGAACGTCTGCACGTTGGGCAGATAGTTCTGGCGAATCGAGAACTGAAACTTCGGTTCGTCGATCTGCACCCAGGCGGCGCCGAACGCATTGAGCATGGCAAGCGTGTCGCCGACCGCGTCGCTCCAGCTTTTGTGACGGAGCTCGACGGCAATGGGGTAATCGTCGAATGCGTGCAGCAGCTGCGCGAGATATTCACGTGATTCCGGCGTGTCTTTGAAGCTGGGCGGAAACTGCGCCAGCAGTGCGCCGAGGCGGCCTGATTCGGCGAGCGGTTCGATGCCGGACCGGAACTCGTCGATGTCGGCCTGTGTGACTTGTGCGAGCAGATCGAGCCACGCACCCCCTGAGCCAGGCGCTCGCTTGAGCGCGGCCTCACGAAACATCTTCGGGTGCGTGAACTTCTGATACAACTTCAGCGAGAACTCGAATGCCGACGGGGTGCGCTCGACCCAGCCGCGTGTGACATCAGCCCGCGGCTGACCGTAGAACGTGGAGTTCACCTCGACGGTGTTGAAGTGTTCGGCGTAGAAGCGCAGCTCGTCGAACCCCGCGGTCCCGGCGCGTTTAGCGCGGGTCGCCGGGTAGAAGAGGCCGTTCCACTTGCCCTTCCCGGTGGGGTAATTCCAGCCCGACGTTCCGATGCGCAAGCCCACGTTAGTACAATAACCAATTGCCGGTCCGGCTAAAGCCGGACACTACAGGAATGCTCACTATCAACGAGATCTTCCATTCGGTGCAGGGCGAGTCCACATACGCCGGACGGCCGTGTGTGTTCGTGCGACTCACCGCGTGCGATCTCCGTTGTAGCTGGTGCGATACGCCATACGCCTTCTACGAGGGCAGCAAGCGTTCCCTGGACGATGTCATCGGCGAGGTCGATCGATACGGCTGCTCGCTGGTGGAGGTGACCGGTGGCGAGCCACTGCTGCAGGAGGAGGTGTATCCCCTCATGCAGCGACTGCTCGACAGCGGCAAGACCGTGCTGCTCGAGACTGGCGGTCATCGCAGCACGGAGCGTGTGCCGGCCGAGGTCGTGACGATCCTCGACGTGAAGTGTCCGGGCAGCGGCGAAGTCGCGAAGAACGACTGGACGAACCTGAAGCGACTGCGTCCGAAGGACGAGGTCAAGTTCGTCGTCAAGGATCGCGCTGACTACGAGTTCGCCCGCGACGCCATCGCTCGGCACGAGCTCGTTGGCCGCGCCTCGGCGATTCATCTGTCCCCGGTGCACGGCGTCCTCGATCCAAAGACGCTGTCGGAATGGGTGCTTGCCGACAAGCTGCCGGTGCGCGTCCAGTTGCAGCTGCACAAGTACATCTGGAGTCCTGACACACGCGGTGTCTGACGCTGTCGTTCTGCTCAGCGGAGGGCTCGACTCGTATACCGCCGCGGCAATAGCGCGCACGGACGGGTTCCGGCTGTTCGCGTTGACCATACGCTACGGTCAGCGGCACGCGAAGGAGTTGGAGGCGGCTCGCGCCGTCGCCACGTGGCTCTGTGTCGAGCGGCACATCGAGTTGGATGTGGATCTTTCCACCTTCGGCGGCTCGTCGCTGACGACGGACGCCCCGGTTCCCAAGGATCGCCCGATCGATCCCAA
>Ga0070673_100001805_pt1 | contig 12761 bp, 7 predicted proteins | sample KBSM23metaG_FD_65342 | JGI IMG/M metagenome (GOLD analysis project Ga0070673, IMG submission 65342) | Miscanthus rhizosphere microbial communities from Kellogg Biological Station, Michigan, USA - KBS M2-3 metaG | ecosystem: Host-associated > Plants > Roots > Rhizosphere > Soil ... | reverse complement strand
GCCTGGAAAACATCTACATCGTCAACGGCGTCAACGTCACCGGCATCGAGTACGGCAACCTCGAGGCGGGCACGCCGTCCATCGGCGGCGGCACCAACCTGCCCCTCGAGTTCTTCCAGCAGATCGACGTCAGCGCGGGCGGCTACCAGGCGTCGCTGGGCGGCGGCATGGGCGGCGTCATCAACAGCGTGCTCAAGTCGGGCACCAACGAGTTCCACGGCAGCGCCTTCACCTACTGGTCGCCCTACTGGCTGTCGGCGGACCCGAACTCGGTCAGCACGGTGGGCGGCGCCCTCGGCTACGTGCGCAAGCCCGACTACGACACCAGCATCGGCGTCGAGGTGGGCGGTCCCATCATCAAGGACAAGCTGTTCTTCTGGGGCGGGTTCGCGCCGCGCTTCCAGAACTCGCACGTGTTCCGGCAGCTGTACCCGCTGCAGTTCGACCAGAGCGCGAACATGGGCATGGGCGGCGCGCGGCTCGACGCCAGCGGCAACCCGATCCAGGTCGAGGACCCGACCTGGCGCGCGCGCATCCCCGAGTCACACAAGACCTATTACTTCGCCGGCACGCTGGACTTCATCCCGCGTCCCGAACACCACCTGACGCTGGCGGCGTTCGGCAGCCCCAGCTTCAACAACGAGATGCGCTCGTTCAACAACATCGAGTTCATCTCCAACCCCGCCTGGGCGCAGGAGCAGCTGACCAAGTCCAACATGGACGTCACCGCGCACTGGACGTCGAAGCTCTACGATCACCACTGGCAGATCGACGTGCTGGCCGGCCTTCACACCGAGTACTTCTATCAGCGGTCGCCCGACGCGGCGCTGAACGGGCGCAACCAGCTCGAGTACTGGGGCGCCAACCTGTCGGACCTCGAGATGGCGCCGAACTGCGCCCCGATCGGGACGTTCCAGCCCTGCCCCGTCGACAACTATCACACGGGTGGTTTCGGCGCGATCAAGAAGGCGAACGGGTCGCGCTGGATGTTCGACCTGAAGTCGACGCATTTGTTCGAGGGCGGCGGGCACCACGAGATCTCGTACGGCTGGCACCCGGAGTGGGTGTTCTACGATCAGGACCGCTGGTACTCGGGTCCGGTCGGCAACCGCGCGCTGGTGCAGCTGTACCCGCAGGACGGCGTCCACACCACCTGGACCTTGTTCACGCTGCGCCCGGGCGAGAGCCCGTCTGACTTCGGACCGATTCACCCGCCGACCGACCTGCTCTATGACCCGTACTACCAGGACAACCTCAAGGCTTCGGTGAAGAGCCTCGTCAACGCGCTGTACCTGCAGGAGAACTACAGCCCGCAGGGCCTGCGCAACCTGACCATCAACCTGGGCGCCCGCCTCGAGTTCCAGAAGCTCTACGACTTCCACGGCCAGCCGTTTCTGGACGCGACAAACATCAGCCCGCGCGTCGGCGCCATCTTCGATCCGCGCAACGACGGCCGATCCAAGGTGTCGTTCTTCTACGGCCGCTACTACGAGGCGATTCCGCTCAACGTCGCCGCGCGCTACTTCGGTGGCGAGGGCATCCTGCAACGCCAGGCCATCCCGCTCAGCGAGTGCCAGACTCAGAATCCTTACGCGTGGAACGGCTCGGGCGAATGGTCCAACTGCAACCTGCCGCCGAAGTCGACGATGCCGAACCAGATGGTGCCCGATAACGCGCAGCAGGGCAGCGTCCTGTTCAACAACGGGCAGAACTACGCGGTCCAGCCCAACCTGCAGGGCCAGTACCACAACGAGATCGTCGCCACCGCCGAGCGCGAGGTCCTCGAGGACCTGACCGTCCGCCTCGACTATCAGCACCGCTGGCTGGGGATGATCATCGAGGATGGCTTCGCCGATCCCAACTTCACCTACGTGCTCGCCAACCCGGGCCACGTCCCGCAGTCGGCGATCGACGACGCGACGAAGTACAGGAACGAGACCCAGGCAGCGTTCGAGGCGCGGCAGAAGATGATGATCACGGACGACCCGCAGCTGCCCGCGCTGCAGTCGGCGGCGGCCTCCGCCGACGCGCGGCTGAAGTCGCTGCAGGGTCTGCAGTCCGCGCCCAAGCCGGAGCGGACGTACGACGCGATCACGCTGTCGGTCAACAAGCGGTTCTCGAAGAACTGGCTGACGCGCGCGTCGTACACGTACTCGCGGCTGATCGGCAACTACGACGGCCTCTACCAGGCCGAGCAGAACTACTTCGCGCCCAACGGCAGCAACGCCTACGACACGCCCGATCTGTACGCCAATCAGAACGGGCCGCTGCCCAACGATCGGCCCCACCTGGCGCACATCGACGGCTTCTACGTGCGTCCGGTCGGGCGCGGCACCTTCACCTTCGGCCTGTCGTTCGCGGCGCGCTCGGGCATGCCGCGCAACTACGTCTCGGGCCTGATCCCGGGCCAGGAGCTGGTCATGCTGCTGCCGCGCGGTTCGGCCGGCCGGACGCCGACGACGACGGAGCTGAACGGCAAGTTCGCCTACCGCCGCCAGCTGTCGCCCAAGGTGAACCTGGAGGCGTTCATCGACGTCTTCAACATCATGAACCAGCAGACGGTCGTCATGACCGACGACAACTACACGTACAGCTGGGCCGGCCCGATCGTGAACGGCACGCCGGCGGACCTGAAGTACGCGAAGGACATCTCGGGCGCGCCGATCCAGAAGAACCCGAACTACGGCCACGCCCTGCTGTACCAGCGCCCGATCAACGGGCGGCTCGGGTTGCGGCTGACGTTCTGACCAGGTAAAGGACGCCCGGCCGTCGTCCCCCCGGCTCCGCGTCGCTCTGGTCGCCGCCGCCTTCGCCCTCTTCTAGCGCCCGAAACTCCGCACGCGCGCGCGGCACACCTCGCGTCTCGACCGGGCCTCGCGTCCGCTTACGTGCTTTTTCCGGCGCGTGGGCTGCGACTGATTTCGAAACGGCAGCCCACGCGCCGGAAAAAGCCCACGCGCGGCGAGCAGCGGCCGGCTTGAGTGGAGGCGTGCTCCGCCGCGCGTAACGGTAGGTCGCTGGAGACCAAGCCGGAGCGCGGACGATGTCCGAGCGAGGGACGCCGGCGGCCGACGAGCGGCCAGCAGGCGTGGGAAAACCCGCGCAGCCCGAGGGCGTAGCGGTGGCATCGCGCTCGCAAAGCAGCGCGGCATGTTCGTGCGTGTCGCGTCTGCTGCCGTCGTCGGGATCGAGGCCGCGCCCATCGACGTCGAGGTCGACATCGGCGTGGGCCTGCCCTGCTGCGCCATCGTCGGGCTCGCGGACGCGGGCATCCGCGAAGGGCGCCTGCGCATCCGTGGCGCGCTGGAGAACAGCGGCTTCAAGCTGCCGCCGCGCCGGATCACCGTCAACCTGGCGCCCGCCGATCTGCGCAAGGACGGCGCGGCGTTCGACGTCCCGATCGCCGTCGGCATGCTGGCCGCGGCCGGCGTGGTCGAGCCGACCGCGCTCGACGGCACGCTGTTCGTCGGCGAGCTGGCGCTGGACGGAACGTTGCGCTCGGTGCGCGGCGTGTTGCCGATCGCGGCGTGGGCGCGCGGTCGCGGGATCCGCCGCATCGTCGTCCCGCCCGAGAATGCCGCCGAGGCCGCGGTGGTCGCGGGACACGACGTGCAGGCGCCGCCGAACCTGGCGGCGCTGGTGGCGTTGCTGCGGGACGAGCCCTGGGACGCCGCCGCGGCCGGCGACGGAGCGGCGGCCCGACCGGCGCTGGTCAACGGCGCGGACCTGACCGACGTGCGCGGGCAGGAGGTCCCGCGCCGCGCCCTGGAGATCGCGGCCGCGGGTGGGCACAACCTCCTGTTCGTGGGGCCACCGGGCGCGGGCAAGACGATGCTCGCCGCGCGGCTGCCCGGGATCTTGCCGCCCCTCAGCTTCGACGAGGCGCTGGAGACGACGATGGTGTACTCGTCCGCCGGCCTGCTCGGCGGCTCGGCGCTGGTGGGCGCGCGTCCGTTCCGCGCGCCGCACCACACGGTGTCGTCGGCCGGCCTCGTCGGCGGCGGCCCCACCGTGCGCCCGGGCGAGATCTCGCTGGCGCACAACGGCGTGCTGTTCCTCGACGAGCTGCTCGAGTTTCCGCGCCACGTGCTGGAGATGCTGCGGCAACCGCTGGAGGACCGCGCCGTCACGATCGTGCGCGTGCGCCGGGGCGTCACCTACCCGGCCGACTTCATGCTGATCGCCGCGCTGAATCCCTGCCCGTGCGGGCACCTGGGCAGCACGGTCCGCACCTGCGTCTGCTCGACGACGGCGATCGGCGCGTACCGCTCGCGGCTCTCGGGACCGTTGCTCGATCGCATCGACCTGCACGTCGACGTCCCCGCGCTGCCGTACCGCGAGCTCGCCCACGCCGACGCGGGCGAATCCAGCGCCGCGATCCGCGAGCGCGTGGTGGCGGCACGCGAGCGCCAGCAGGCGCGGGGCCCCCGCTGGAACGCCCGTCTCTCGTCGGCGGACCTGCGCAAGGTGGCGCCGCTCGACGGCGCGGGGCACGCGCTGCTGGAACGGGCGGCCGCGCGCCTGGGGCTGTCCGCGCGCGCGATCACCCGCATCCGCCGGGTGGCGCGCACCATCGCCGACCTGGCGGGCCGCCCCGCCATCGCGACCGCCCACCTCGCCGAAGCCCTCCAGTACCGCGTTCTCGATCAACCAACGACCTGACCAAAGGAGCGAACCATGTCCAGCATGAAGGAGAAACTGAAAGCGGTCGCCAGCGCCATCGCGGCCATCGAAAAGCAGTTCGGCAAGGGCGCGATCATGCCGCTGTCGGGCGGCGAGATCGCCGAGATCGGCACCATCCCGACGGGATCGGTCGGCCTCGATCTCGCGCTGGGCGTGGGCGGATTGCCGCGCGGCCGCGTCATCGAGATCTACGGCCCCGAGTCGTCGGGCAAGACCACGCTGACCCTGCACGCGATCGCCGAGGCCCAGCGCGCCGGCGGCGTGTGCGCGTTCATCGACGCCGAGCACGCCCTGGACGTCGGCTACGCGCGCAAGCTGGGCGTGCGCATCGAGGACCTGCTGGTGTCGCAGCCCGATCACGGCGAGCAGGCGCTGGAGATCGCCGACAAGCTGGTCGGCACGGGCGCCATCGACCTGATCGTCATCGACTCCGTGGCGGCGCTGGTGCCCAAGGCGGAGATCGAGGGCGAGATGGGCGACGCGCACATGGGCCTGCAGGCGCGCCTGATGAGCCAGGCGCTGCGCAAGCTGACCGCCGCGACCGCGCGCAACAACACCGCCGTGGTGTTCATCAACCAGCTGCGCCAGAAGATCGGCGTCGTCTACGGCAACCCCGAGACGACGACGGGCGGCAACGCGCTGAAGTTCTACGCGTCGGTGCGCCTGGACATCCGCAAGATCGGCGTGGTCAAGAACGGCGAGCAGGTGGTCGGCAACCGCGCGCGCGTCAAGGTGGTGAAGAACAAGGTGGCGCCGCCCTTCCGCGAGGCGGAGTTCGACATTCTCTACGGCATGGGCGTCAACGTGCCGGGCGAGATCGTCGACCACGCGACGACCGCCGGCCTGTTCGACAAATCCGGATCGTTCTACTCGTTCAAGGGCGAGCGGATCGCGCAGGGCCGCGACAAGGCGTGCGCCTACGTCGCCGAGCACCCCGAGATCGCGCAGGAGGTGCGGCTCACGCTGCTCGAGGCGCGCAAGGCGGAGAACGCCGCGCTGGGCGCGCCCCTGCCGCCGGCGCCGGTCGCGGCCCAGGCGGCGTGACCCGAAAACGATGACCGCGTCCGGGGACACCGGTTCCCGGACGCGCTTCGATGTTTTTTCTTCGTCACGGGCCCGGATGTCAATCGTTGTTGGCTCATGCCAGTGTTCTCACTGGAGGTGGCGTCAACGACCATGGGCGGACCTGGCCTCGAAGAAGAGCTCGGACAGGCCGAGGACGACTGGCTGCGCGCCTTTCACGCCGGGCAGCGTGACTGCCTCGAGCGCTGCTACCGGGAGCAGTGGCCGACCGTCGAGCGCGCCGTGGCGACCATCATCGCCACGGGCGCCGACCGGGAGACGCTGGTGCACGAGGTGTTCTTCCGGCTGCTCAACGAGGAGTCCCTCCGCCGCGGCTTCCACGGCGGGTCCTTTTCGGCCTGGTTGCGGGTGGTGGCGCGAAACCAGGCGATTGATTACGCGCGCCGCCGGCGCCTCGAGGTGCAGATCCCGAACGACGCGCACACGTCGAACGACTCCGCGGCGGGGGGCGCGCTCGACCGGCAGATCGACGCGCGGCTGACCCTGCAACGGTTCTGCGAAGACGTGCTGCCGCAGAAATGGCGGCGCGTGTTCGAGGCGCGCTTCGTCCGGCAGCAGGATCAGCCGGCCGCTGCCCGATCGCTCGGCATGCGGCGGACGACGCTCGCGTATCAAGAGTACCGGATCCGGAATTTGCTCCGCCGTTTCGTGTTGCGAGGAGAATCGAGATGATGCCAAGCCCGACGGTCAGTTCAGCCCGTCCTCATCGCCGGCAGCGGCGACTCATCGACCGACATTTTTCCGGCGCGGGAGCGCCCACCGGCGAGCGGGAGATGCGCCAGCACCTGGTCGACTGTCCGCAGTGCCGCGATCACTACGAACGCCATCTCACGCTCGCCGCCGTCGATCCACAGGCCGCGCTCCCGGCCGGCGAGCGGCTCGCGCGCGGCCTCGGATTGTCCGCCAGGCCCGCCGCCCCACCCGCCAAGCGGCGCTGGCTCGCCTTCGCGCTGTCGGCGTCCGCCGCCTGTGCCGTGGCGATCCTTGCCATGGGCCTCCGACAGGGGCCGGCCGACGTGCAGCCGCGCGGTGGTGTCTCGGCGCCGCGTGGCCAGCTGCTCGCCTACGAGGTGACGGAAGCGGCGGGGATACGGGCCGCCGTCTCCCCGCTCAGAGCGGACAGCGCGCTCGCGTTCGCCTACGCGAACATGGGGCACAGACAGCGCCTGATGATCTTCGCCGTCGACGAAGCGCGACGCATTTACTGGTATCACCCGGCCTGGGAGAATCCGGGCGACAATCCGGTCGCCGTCGAGATCAAACGCGACGATGCCTTCCACGAGCTCACGCAAGCGGTTCGCCATCGCTTCTCGGGACACCGGCTGCAGCTGTTCGGCGTCTTCCTCGACCGCGCGATGTCGGTTCAGGAGGTCGAGAGGCTGGTGGCCCGCGCGCCCGACGGCCCACGGCAGCAGATCCAGATCGACATTCCGGGAGCGGAGGTGGCGACCCTCGACCTCCAGCTGGTGAGCGGACCATGAGGCGAGGTTGGTTGCTGGCGCTGGTGATCGGCGCCGTGGGGGGGAAGGTGGACGCGGTCGCGGCCGCGTCGGCGGGCTCCGGCCCGCCTCCCGCCCGCTTCGCCATCATCGTGGGCGTCAACGCGAGCATCACCGGGGACGCGCCCCTCCGCTACGCGGACGACGACGCCGCCGGCTACCTCGAGCTGTTCCGGACGCTCGGGGCCCGGACCTATGTGCTCAGTCGGTTCGACGACAGCACGCGCCGGTTGCACCCACAGGCGGCCGCGGAGGTGCAGGACCCGGTGCGAACCAACCTCGGTCGCGTCGTCGATCAGGTGGCGGCCGACGTGGCCCTGGCGCGCGCGCGCAACGTGGCGACCGTCGTCTACTTCGTCTACGCGGGCCACGGCAACGTCGATAACGGCCGCGGCTACCTGGCGCTGGAGGACGAACGCCTGTTCGGCGCCGACCTCGAGCGCATGATCGTCGACCGGATCGGCGGCGGGCAAACGCACTTCATCATCGACGCCTGCTATTCGGTGTTCCTGGCGTTCAGTCGAGGTCCGGGCGGCGAGCGTCGCGAAGTGCACGGGTTCTCGACGCTGGGCGGGCTCGGGGCGCGCGCGGGGGTCGGGCTTCTGCTCTCGACGTCGTCGGCCCGGGAGAGCCACGAATGGTCGGAGTTCCAGGCCGGCGTGTTCAGCCACGAAGTCCAATCGGGCCTGCTGGGAGCGGCTGACGCCAACAGCGACGGGCAGATCGACTATCGCGAGATCGCCGCCTTCGTCGAGCGCGCCAACGCGTCCATTCCGAACGAGCGATTCCGGCCCGATGTCTATGCGAAGGAGCCGGCGTCCGCGACACCGCTGGTGGACCTGCGTCCGGGGCTCGCCCGGCGGTTGGAGGTCGACGGCGCGCACCCGGGACGCTACGCCGTCGAGGACACGCGCGGCGTGCGCATCGCGGACTTTCACAGCGCGTCGGGGCAGCTCACGCGCCTGATCCGTCCGGCCGGCAGCGGCCCGTTGTACCTGCGCAGGCTGGCGGAGAAAGCCGACGCTGATCTCGAGTACGTGATGGAGGCGGCCCCGGCCGTGCTGCGCTTCGAGGATCTGCGACCGCAACCCTCCAGCGCCCAGCCGCGCGGCGCCGCGCAGGACTCCTTCCGGTTGCTGTTTTCTCTCCCGTTCTCGCAGCAGGTCGTCGACGCGTTCGTCGTGCGCCAGCCGGCCATCGCCGAGGCGCCCGTCGCGGAGCATAGGTCGGGGCCGTCATTGCGCAGGCCGGTCGGGTTCGGCTTGCTCGCCGTCGGTGTCGCCGCCGCCGCGGGCGGGACCTGGGCGGTGTTCTCCGCGCTCGACGCCCGGGCGCCCGCCACCGCCAGCCAGGCGCAACTGTACGAAGCGAACAATCGTATCGACGAACGGAACGACTGGGCGCGTGTTCTCTACGGCGTCTCCGGCGTCGCGCTGACGGCGGGGGCGGTGCTGTTGCTGTGGCCCCGGCTGGCAGAGTCGCACGCTCCCGTCGCCGTCGGCCTGTCCCCTCGTGCCGAAGGAGGTGCCGTCCTCGGATGGTCCGGCCGGTTCTGACATCGAGCGCTTTTCCTTCGTCGCGCCACCCGGGCCGGCTCGTTCCTCATTAGACTCGAATTTCTGCAAGGAGACCTCATGACGCGCTTGTTTGCCGCCGCGCTGATCATCCCGTCGCTCGTCGCTTGCGTCGACGGGAGGCCGATCGTCGACAATCAGTCGTGCCCGTGCGCGCCGGGCTGGTCCTGTGACAGGTCCAGCAACGTGTGCGTCGCGAACGCGGGCAGCGGCGGCAGCGGCACCAGTGGCAGCGGCGGCAACAGCGGCAGCGGCGGTACCACCGGCGGCACCAGCGGCGGCGCGACGCCGTGCGATGGGGGCGCGGTGATCACTTGCACCGACGGAAGCATGGTCTGCAGCTTGGCGGCTTGCCCCACGACGGGGACGGCAGGCACCGCGGGCGCGGCCGGCCGGGGCGGAACCAGCGGCACGGGGGCAAGCGGCGGCGCCAGCTGCGCCGCAACGTGCACCACGGCGCCGGGGACGGTGTTGACCCCAACGCGCGTCGAGGAGGCCTACGCGGTGCTCGAGGGCCGCTGGGGATTGTGCGCGGGCCCGTGGGGATTTGGCGCCCCGGCTGACGTCATCGGCGTCGAGTTCGGTCCCGGCTCCTCCGAACCGAGGGGATCGGGACTGACCGTTGGGGGAGACCTTTATTACCTGGTGTCCGGGCCCTCGGGGCCCGAGCGCGGGAGCGGCTTCGACTACCAGCTGAAGTACGACGTTTCCGCGTCTGGATCGTTGCTTCAGCTGAACATTCACCCGGCGCCCAACTCGGGCTTCGGCGGCTCGATCCGGTATTCGGCCTGCCCGGTGGAGCTCGAGCTCAATCTCATGTACCAAAACGCCGGCAGAATTCTGGTGCCGATCGGCGACGGCTCCGGGTTTGGCACCGGGACAGGCGGGACGGGCGGAACGGGAGGCAAGGGCGGCACGGGAGGATCGGCCGGCGCGTCGGGGGCCGGCGGGAACAGCGCCGGCGGAGGGACCGGCGACGGGATGACCTATCCGCTCAGCTTCGTGTGCACAGGCGCCGGTGCGAGCTGCCCGGCCGGTCAGGCGTGTCCGGAGGTGCCGCGGTCCGATACCAGCTGCGGCGACATCCCCGGGGTCCTCGGCCACCCGTCGATCCCGCAGACGAGCGCCCATCCCGTCGGTTGCCAGGCCCTGCTGCCTTTTGGAAACCCATACTATCTGGACATGCAGGTGCAGTGCGTGTGCATGGCGATAGGGGGTACGACCAGCTGGCAGTGCGCCCTCTGACGGGCCGTCGAGGAACCTAGGCGCTGCGATCGCCGAGCTGGGCGCGCAGGCGCTGGACGCTGGCCTGGTAGACGAGGTTCTCGGGCGCCAGCTCGAGCGCCTGCTGCCAGGCGTCGAGCGCTTCGCCGTAGCGGTGCTGGGCGCGCAGCGCGATCCCGAGATCGAACAGCTCGACGGCGCGCTCGAGCGGATTTCGTTCCGGTTCGACGGCGGCCGCCTTGCGGACCGCGTCGGTCAGGTTCGGGGCGGTGGCGTGGCGGATGGGACCGCTCGCCGGACGCGGACGGAAGGCCTCGGGCGGCAGCGGCAGGCTGATGCGCTCGGTGTCGCCCTCGGGAACGTAGGTGGGCGTCTCCGACGGGCGGATCGGACCCGACGCCTCCAGCATCTCCACCTCCGACAGCGCCAGCACGCCGCCCGAATCCGACGGATTCGCCGCCTCGACGGGCTGGGGAACGGCGTCGCCCTCCAGGCCTTCGCTCTCCAGCAGCGAGGACAGCGCGGCGGTCACGTCGCGCTCCTTGCTGCCCGCGCCGATCTGGAGCAGCGCGCGCGCGATCGCCGCGCCCAGCTGGCGCGCGCTGGCGAAGCGCTCGCGCGGATCGTAGGCGGTCGCCTTCTTCACCAGCTCGGCGACGTTCGCGGGCAGCGACGGAACCTTCGCGCGCGGATCGCAGCCGCGCGCCGCGGTCACCGCCTTGACGACCTCCGCGTCCGAACCGTTGAAGGGGCGGACACCGGTGAGGCATTCGTAGAGGACGATGCCGGCCGAGTACACGTCGCTGCGGCAATCCTCGCCCTCGTGCCGGATGCGCTCGGGCGCCGCGTAGCGATAGCGGCCGACGAACAGCTGGTTGGGCGGCGTTCGCGAGGTGGCACGCGCCGCGCCGAAATCGATCAGCTTCGCGGTGCCGCTGCTGGAGACGATGATGTTGTCGGGGCTCAGATCGCGGTGGATCAGCCCGAGCTCGCCGCTGCCGTCCTCCAGCTCGTGGACGTGCTGCAACGCCTCGCACACGTCCCGCGCGATGTGCAGCGCCGCCGCCGGCGACAGCCGCTCGCGCCGCACCATCATCCGGCGGTGCACGGACCGCAGGGTCAGGCCGGGGACGAACGACATGGCGATGAAATAGCGCCCTTCCAGCTGGCCGAAGTCGAATACGTCGACGATGTTCGGGTGACTGAGGCGCGCGGCCAGCGACGCCTCGCTGACGAACATGTCGACCAGCTCGGGCCGGTTCTGCAGCGAGGTGAGCATCGTCTTGATGACGACCCGCTTCTCGAAGCCGGCGACGCCCTTCATCTTGGCGCGCCACACCTCCGCCATGCCGCCGGTCGCCAGCAGCGATTCGATCTCGTAGTTGGCGAACTGGGTCCCGGGGACCCAGGCCGGCCCGGCGGCTTCCACCGCCGTCACCGCCGTTATCTGTTCGTCTCCGCGCGCGCGCATCATGGTCGTGGTCAGAAAAACGCCCCCGCTCCCGTGGGCGGGGAGCGGGGGCGTGTGGGGAACACCGTTCGAAACTAGAGAGCCCCCAGGAACGCTTCCAGATCCTTCCGCTTGCCGTGGGAGAGGTCGATGTTGAACCGATCCTCGTGGTAGCGGATGGCGGCTCGGATGTTGCGGGCCCCGCCGTCGTGGAAGTACGGCGCGCGCGCCGCGAGGCCGCGCAGCGGCGGCACGCGGAACTTCGCGAGGTCAGCAAAAACGCCGTTACCGCCCCGGCCCATGTCGCAGATCCGGCGGGTGACCGGTGGGTCGGTGTTCTTCTTGGTGACGGCCAGGATCGGGAACGCTGGGTTGCAGTTCGGCTCGTCAGCCGTACCGATGTCCATCATGCGAATCACCGAGTGGCCGCCGACGTTGGGCGTGTTGTGGCAGGTGCTGCACGTACCGGTCATCGGGGTCTCCGTCCCGGACAGGTCCGTGAAGCCCGGGACCCCGCTGATCACGAACTCGTTGAAGTTGAACACCTCCTGGCCGCGGTAGATGGCCGCCTTGGCGTCCTCCTCGCAGTCGTTGTTGTGCTTTCCGTTGACGGCGAACACCTCCCACGCGTCGAAGATGTTGAACACCTTGCGGTTGAAGCCCGGCAGCGTCGGGTCGTTCATGCCCAGCGTGAACGGGAACGTCGCCAGGTTGGCCGGGCCGCCCAGCGCGCCGCCCGCGTCCAGACGCCCCGCCTGGTTGTCGCTGATCTGCGCGAAGAACACGCCGAACATGAAGTCGCGGCCGGCGTTCCTCTGATCCGTCGGCACGGGGTTGTTCGTGACGTCGCGCTGCTCATGCAAGCCGGCAGCGCCGTTCATCAGGCCCGCCAACGTCACCGGGATATCCTGGACCGGTGCGCTGGTGTTCAGGATGCTCGACACCTTCGACTCGTTCGCCACCGCCGTCGGCCGGCGGAAATTGAGCACCCTGACGCTGTCCGAGAAGCCTGACGGATCCTCGGGCGCCACGGTGAAGTCGCCAGCGACGGGGATCGTCCGCGTGAAGCGGGTGACGGCCAGGTTGACGGTCGTGGGCACGAACGTCTCCTTGCGCGCCTTCTTGGTGGAGATGTCGGCATCGGGCCGGCTTCCCTCGTCGACCAGGTTGAACAGCGGCGCCAGGCCGTCCGTGTCCTTGAACAGCTGCTTGTTCGCCTCGGCCGTCATCGTCCAGCCCTGATCGGGG
>Ga0070673_100001804_pt1 | contig 12764 bp, 5 predicted proteins | sample KBSM23metaG_FD_65342 | JGI IMG/M metagenome (GOLD analysis project Ga0070673, IMG submission 65342) | Miscanthus rhizosphere microbial communities from Kellogg Biological Station, Michigan, USA - KBS M2-3 metaG | ecosystem: Host-associated > Plants > Roots > Rhizosphere > Soil ... | reverse complement strand
CTGTGGGGTCTGTGTTTTTTAAATTTTAACTAATAAAGTTTTTTTAATTTTTCTATTATTTTAATATTAAATATTTTCTTGATTAATATCCTTGCTAAAAAATAAATATTCGTATTTTTTGTATTATCTATGGATGAAGTATATCGATTCTAAGTTTATATATTAGTCACGGTGCTGTACATGATTTCGAGTTATTCAAATACAATTTAAAGCAGATTCCTTTATGAGCTTTATTGTTGTAAATAAAGGCTATTAGAAGATTTTGCTTGAATCTTTTATTGCCTTAAAAAGAGAAAGCACACAGTAAATTAGATCTTAAATACAAGATCTACAATCAAGAGATCAACAAAATAAAAATACGGACTGGGTGTAAGTTGGTAGGCTAAAAACCTTTAGAAACATTGTTAAATATTATTGGAATAGATGCAAAAAATTGAATTTGAGTTTTAATTTAATTTCCAAATTTCACTGAATAAAAATAATTTATGAAAGAGATCTAGTGTCTTAATTTTCAATAAATACAGGCCAACCTGTAAACCCTTACAGGTGTAATAAAAAACACCCGCACATAAAATATAATGTGAATTTATATTTTAAACAAAAAAAGTATGTTCATTTTTTATTAAAAGCCCCAGCTAGACATGTAATTTTTGAATTAGCGAGTTTTAAGGGTGAATTATAAATAATTGGAGTTAAGTTATGGCTGTAATGGGTACGGATAATATCATTGCAACTTTGGAATCCCACGCAAATTTAAATGGAGGCAAGATTGCTTTTGAATATTTGGGACGCCAATCTGGTGGTATTCAATCTCTGACGTATGCAGATCTGAACGAGCGGGTTCAATATCAAGCTCAAATATTAATGAATCTTGTAGACAGTGGCGATCGTGCCGTATTGCTGTTCGAGCCTGGACTGGACTTTATCGTATCGTTCTTTGCTTGTCTGAAAGCTAAAATTATCGCAGTACCTGTCAGCTTGCCTTTTAATCGCAACGGTTTTTCTAATATTTTGAATATTATGAATGACTGTGAGCCAAAGATCGTACTCACAACCAAAAAGATTCTTGAGCTATCAGGTCTGATCACATTAAAAGCCCAAAATGAAAGTTTAATATTGCATGCTGTTGATGCCGAATTGCAGCGTGATTTGGTGGAAAAGGATTTTCCACATATTGCTGAAGACGATATCTGCTTCCTTCAATACACTTCAGGGTCAACTGGTTGGCCTAAAGGGGTAATCGTCACCCATAAAAATATCATGGCAAATGAAGTCATGATTGCTGAAGCTTTTGGTACACAAGCCGATGATATCGGTCTTACATGGCTACCTGTCTATCACGATATGGGATTGATCGGCTCGGTTTTACAGACCGTGTATGTAGGTCTGACTTGCTATGTGATGTCACCGCTGGATTTTATTCGTAAACCTCTTAAATGGCTGCAATTCATCAGCGAAAAAGGGGTCACGATTAGTGGTGGGCCAAACTTTGCCTATGAATTGTGCCTACACCGCATCTCGGATGATGAAGCTGCATCGCTTGATCTGAGCCGTGTGCGTGTGCTGTTTAACGGTGCCGAGCCGATCAAGGCCAACGTCATGCAGCGTTTCATGGAGAAGTTCAATACTCAGTCGAAATTGAGACTAGATACTTTCTTGCCGTGCTATGGCTTGGCAGAAGTTACGCTCTTAGTCAGTGGTGTAACTGGTCCTCTCAATGCTATTTCAATCGATCGTGAAAAGTTGAATGCCAACTTGGTACAGACTAGTCAAGATCAGACAGCTGTGCAAGTGGTGAGCTGTGGCAAGATCTCCACACACATTGATTGCCGTATCGTCAATCCGCATACCCACCAAGAGGTAGGGGCGGATGAAGTCGGTGAAATCTGGTTAGCAGGTGAGAGTGTTACTGCGGGTTACTGGCAGAAGCCTGAGGTCAATCAGGAAACCTTTGCTGCAACCATCCTCGATAAAGCAGGTAAGCCTAGTCAAGAGCATTACTTGAGAACGGGTGATATGGGCTTTATCAAAAACGGAGACCTGTATGTAACTGGTCGCCTTAAGGATGTGATCATCATCCGTGGCAAAAACTATTACCCGCAAGATATCGAGTGCTCCGTCGAAGTAGCGCATCCTGCTGTCCGTAAGGGTTGTGTCGCAGCAGTGAATTTCGGTAATTCTGACGGTGTTACGGTTGTGCTTGAGATCAAGAAGAAGTCGATAGACAAGACCCTTAATTTTGAAACCATCAGAACTCAGGTTAAAGAGCAAGTGGCGGCTGATATCGGCTTGCCTGTAGAAGGTGTCTATTTACTGCATCAAGGTCGGATAAACAAGACCACCAGCGGCAAAATCAGAAGAAGAAAAATTAAAGAGCAGATCGAGCGCGGTCAACTGATCTGCCTAACCCATCCAAACCGTAGAACGGTGATGGCCCGAAACTATGTCAAGAATGGCTTAGAAGTCATCCGTGATCGTGAGCAGCGGGGGCAACTGATTCGTTATAGCTCCAATCTACTCAATTCAATGATCAAGGAACGAGAAGTGCGCGCGCTCATTTTTAATCGACTGAAAAGTGCTTTGTTTTAATCCTTACCCTTTAATCATTTGAGCAAAAACTCATGTCACTTACGTCCAATTTGCGGCAGTTTCAATCTGCTGCTCGTCTGGAGCAAATTTTAGGCTCCGTACATGATACTAATAATGATTTTTCTTGGTCCGCGGCCATCGAGCGTGATGAGAAGGAGCAGTACCCTCAGCGTGCTGTTGACTTTCTGAATGCTGTGGGCATGAACCGTTTTTATGTACCTTCAGAGCTTGGAGGTCGCATGGAAATTGGTGAAGAGTTGCTATATCTGCATCGCGTGCTGGCACGACGTGATCTAACAATTAATTCGACCTATAGTACTAATGCTTGGTCTGTGATCGTATGGATCGGCGGTAATCCTAATCAATGCGAAAACATCGCTAGTCGGATTTTGAGTGGTGCTGCACCAGCGCTTGCTTATAGCGAGAAAGCGCATGGAGCCGATCTGTTATCCAGTGAAGTAACTGCACAAGCTTCCGAGAGCAAGTACGTCTTAAATGGCGAAAAGTGGTCGATCAATCGTGCGACTCTAGGTGACTCTTTAAGTCTGATTGCTAAAACATCAGATGATCGTGGACCCCGTAGCCTGAGTGCATTCTGGCTTGATAAGCGTCATATGGCTTCTAAGGGAACCTACAGCCTGAACCGCTTGCCGACGGTGGGTATGCGTGGGCTAGATATTAGCGGTATTGGCTTTAATAATGCTGAAATTCACAAAGATGCCCTGATCGGTGAAGAAGGTCAGGGATTGGAGCTTGGACTCAAGACGCTACAGGTGACGCGTGCATATTGCAGCAGCTTCTCTCTAGGTGCGGGTGATACGATGCTACGCATCGCGACCGAGTTTGCTATCGAACGCGAGTTGTATGACAAAAAAGTCATTAACATTCCGTTGGTGCGTGAGCAACTTGCTACAGCTTATGCCTATCTATTAGCAGCTGAAGTGTTATCACTCGTTGGTGCGCGCGGGTTACATGTCTGTATCAATCAGTTCAGCACATGGTCACCTATCATCAAGGTACTAGTACCTGAATATGTAGAGTCACTGGCCAAAATTACTTCCTCAGTGCTTGGGTCGCGTTTTTTCTTAAGAAATGCATATGCTGATGGAATGTACCAGAAAGCTTTCAGAGATCATCTGATCGTTAGTGTATTTGACGGCAGTAGTACCGTCTGTCTAGACAGCTTAAGTTTTCAACTCAAATCTGCCAATAAAGGGCGTAGCAAAAAAGCCGACCATCTCGACCAAGCCAAAGCTAAAGCACGCTATCGCCAGTTGTATGACTTGCAGGTGGAAACCGACGCTATTGATTTCCGCGAGCTTGAGATTTTCAACCGAGATGGTGACTTGGTGATGGAGTCACTGGGAACGATCATCGAGATGCTCAACGATGCTGACGCTACAGTAGGGCTGGCTGCTGAGACCCTGTCCACGCTACGTGAGCGCGCTGATCAGCTTCTTATCGAGCAGCGCACGCTAGATCAAAAAATTCAAGATTATTTCTCAAGTTCAGATGCGGCTAAAGAGTTCGAAACATTACGTTTCAGCTTAGCCCGCGACTATGCCGAGCTGTTTGCCCGCATTGCTGTGCTGGGTTTTTGGGTCTTTAACCGTCGTGGCCTAAGACCTGCTTTGCAGGATGGTGCATGGCTGATTATTTTCCTAAATGCTGCTGAAGGGCAGACGTCCCCTCCAATGAAATCACTGCGTGAAAGCACATTGGCAGATCTGCTAGACCGAATTTCAAACAACCATATGTTATCTGTCATCGATTTTGCACTGGCACCGCGTGATGCCAAACCGATTAAAGAGGAAATTACCCCGTGAATAAAGATAAAGCCTACTGGAGCGCAATCATTCGTACGCTAGTAGCTAAAGAAATGCGCGTCGAACCTGAGACGATTGACCCACAGCAAAAATTTACCAGTTATGGTCTTGATTCGATTGTTGCTTTGTCTGTGTCTGGGGACTTAGAAGATCTGACAAAACTGGAACTTGAGCCGACACTACTATGGGATTACCCGACCATTAATGCGCTGGCGGAATATCTCGTTTCTGAGTTGCAGCAGGGAGTTGCTTCATGAACAACATTGCACGCCTAGATCCAGAAATTCTGTCTCGTCATGCAATTTCTGCAGAACAGCTTGGTATTTGGTATATCCAGCGTCTTGAGTCAACTTGCAGTGCCTATAATATGGTGGTGGCCTTTGATGTGAAGGTCAACCAACCATTAGGCAACAAGCCGATGGAGATTCTAGAGGCGGTAATGCATGATTATCCGCTACTGCGTGTAAGCATGCCTGCCAATGATCAGGGGATTGAGCAACTGATCTGGGATCGAGTCTATCCTAATATTATCGTGTCGGATGCCCGCCATGTCGATGCATCTGATTTGACACAATTAGTCGAGCAAGATACTAAGCAGCCCTTTGACCTGACTCAGCCACCGCTGTGGCGTCTTCATTGCTATGAGCGGGGGCAGGGTCATTATGTGATTGCGGTTGTGATTCATCATGCCCTCATGGATTTCTGGTCGATTGGTCTCTTGCTGCGTGATGTATGCAAACGTTTTGGACTCATTACAGAGTCAGATACAGTGAACGGAATCGAGTTCGCACATTATGCAGATAAGCAGCAGAGCACTGTGACTGATGATGCGGATGAGAGTCTACTCTTCTGGAAAAATGCGTTGCAACATGCACCACACGTGCATAGCATTCCGCTTGATTATACTCGTCCGGCTGTACAGCAACATAAAGGCAGTTCGGTGATTTTCCGTGTGCCTGAGTCAGTGTCATCTGGTCTTGTGAGCTTGGCGAAAGATTATGAGATCACGTTGTTCGGACTCGTACTATCTGGTTTCTATATCCTGCTGCACAAACTATCGAATGAAAATAATCTAGTCATTGCCACAGCAGTAGCAGGTAGACTTGAACGTTCTTTGCGCAATGCGCTGGGGCAGTTTGTCAATACAATTGCTCTTCACATGGACATGGACGCTGATCAGACTTTACGTCAATTTACACAGCAGGTGCAGGAACAATTAAGACAAAGTCTCAAGCATCAAAAAGTTGCTTTTTCCAGAGTGGTTGAGGCTGTTTCACCAAAGCGTGATGGCAGTATTAATCCATTGGCGCAGGTGGGGATGTTCTGGGAACGTCTAGGTGGCATGGATGAGTTTAAAGAACTACTCTTGCCAATCCAGACCCCAGCTACCTTGGTTGGTCAAGACCTGACGTTAGGAAGTTTTCCAGTTCGCCAGCAAGAAGGTCAACTTGATCTTACGCTGGAAATGGGTGGTGAATATCAGGGCGAGCTGGTTGGCGTACTGAAGTATAATTCCGAGCTATTCTCTGCACAGTCTGCAGAGAATATGGTGCAACTACTGCAAGTCGTACTATCAGAGATGGTGGCTCATCCTGAGCGTAAGATTGTTGAGTTAGATATCGCACCTAATTATGCGGATAATATCCAGCTAGGCCTCCTGTGTGGTCAAGTTACTGACTATCCAAGACATGATCTAATGGGAATGATTCTGAAGCAGGTTGATAAGTGTGGTGACAACTATGCTATGACTTCTAGAGATCATGCTGTCAGTTATCACGAGTTAGGTCAGCATATCGCTGGTATCGCTGAATATCTGCGTGCACATGGTATTACCAGTGGCGATCGTGTAGGTCTGATGTTAGACCGCACTGTGCTATTGCCAGCGGCCATTCTTGGAATCTGGGCGGCAGGAGCAGCATATGTACCGCTTGATCCTAATTTCCCAAGAGAACGTCTACATAACATCATCGAAGATGCTGAACCTAAAGTCATCTTGACTCAAACCGAGTTGATGGATGCTCTCACAGTTTCTGTACCGCGTTTGGATATCAATCAAGCTGGTCTTGTACCCCTTGAGCAAGTGCGTGAGACGCTTGCCTTTGGTGATACCGCTTATGTGATGTATACCTCTGGCTCGACAGGCAAGCCTAAAGGCGTGCGTATTGGGCATAGCTCAATAGTCAATTTCTTACTGTCTGTGAATGATAGGCTGCAAGCAACTGCTGAGACTCAATTATTAGCGATCACCACTTATGCATTTGATATTTCAATTGTTGAGCTGCTGATTCCATTGATGTACGGTGGTGTGGTGCATGTGTGCCCGCGTGAGGTGTCTTTAGATGGTAATCAGCTGGTGGACTATATGCAGGCGAAGTCGATCAATGCTATGCAGGCAACGCCATCCTCTTGGAAAATGCTCTTGGACAGTGAGTGGAACGGCACCCCAGGTCTGACTGCACTTAGCGGAGGGGAAGCACTGGATCCTATACTCGCAGAAAAACTGCTGAGCAAAGTCAGCTGTTTATGGAATGTTTATGGGCCGACAGAGACTACTGTGTGGTCTAGTGCAGCCCACATCACTGATGCAAAATATATTGATTTAGGCGAACCACTGGCCAACACTCAGCTTTATGTTCTAGATGAACAACAGCGGTTGGTACCACGGGGCGTTATGGGAGAGCTCTGGATCGGAGGCGATGGTCTGGCAGTTGATTACTGGCACCGACCTGAGTTGACAGATGCGCAATTTAGAACTTTGCCATCCCTTCCAAATGCTGGTCGCCTCTATCGCACTGGGGATAAAGTCTGTCTGCGAATGGATGGACGTTTGACTCATCACGGACGTCTGGATTTCCAAGTCAAGATCCGTGGATTCCGTATTGAATTAGGCGAAATCGAGAATGTTCTCAAACAGATCGACGGTATCACGGATGCAGTCGTGTTGGTTAAGACGACAGCCAGCAACGATCAGAAACTAGTAGCCTATGTGATCGGACATGAGATTGACATCGCTGATCTGAAAAAGACCCTACAAATCCATCTCCCAGCTTATATGGTGCCAAGTACATTTATTACATTGGATGAGTTTCCAATGACGGCTAACAATAAGTTGGATCGTAAGGCGTTTCCTGAGCCAGTGTTTGAGCAAAGTAATGATTATGTTGCACCGCGCGATCCGATTGAAATTGAACTCTGTACTACCTTTGAGCAGATTTTGTCGGTTAAACGGGTTGGTATACATGATGACTTCTTTGACTTGGGTGGACATTCGTTACTGGCTGTGAAGCTTGTTAATCACCTCAAAAAAGCATTTGGTACCGAACTATCAGTTGCTTTGCTGGCGCAATATTCCACTGTGGCTAGTCTGGGTGAGATCATTCGTGAAAATAAAGAAATTAAGCCTTCCATCGTAATTGAACTGCGCCGTGGAACTTACGAGCAACCGTTGTGGCTGTTCCATCCAATTGGTGGTAGTACCTTCTGTTACATGGAGCTTTCGCGCCATCTCAATCCGAACCGTACCTTGCGCGCTATTCAGTCTCCTGGACTGATTGAAGCAGATGCTGCTGAAGTGGCAATCGAAGACATGGCAACGCTCTATATTGCTGAAATGCAAAAGACGCAGCCTGAGGGGCCTTATTTCCTTGGTGGCTGGTGCTTTGGCGGTGCGATTGCATACGAGATCAGTCATCAGTTGCGTCAAATGGGGCAGCAGGTCACAGGGATTGTCATGATCGATACCCGGGCTCCAATTACAGAGAATGTGCCTGACGATGCTGACGATGCCATGCTCTTGTCTTGGTTTGCTCGTGATCTGGCTGTGCCTTATGGCAAAAAGCTGACGATACCAGCGCAATACTTGCGTGAATTGAGTCCAGATCACATGTTTGATCATGTGCTTAAAGAAGCTAAGGCTATCAATGTTATACCTCTGGATGCTGAGCCATCAGATTTCCGACTTTACTTTGATACCTATTTGGCGAATGGCGTTGCACTCCAGACTTATTTCCCAGAGCCTGAAGATTTTCCGATCCTCTTGGTTAAGGCCAAAGATGAGCTGGAAGATTTTGGCGAAAGTCTGGGCTGGGATCAACTGATCAAAGATACGCTTATCCAAGTGGATCTACCTGGTGACCATTCATCGATTATGTTCGCTGAGAACGTCGCGGCTGTGGCTCAGACGATTGATCAGATGTATCCAATTCCCGCATAAAAAATACAAGAAGGTAGAACCACTATGGTGATCATAGAACATGCTTTCCTCATACCGGCCGAGATTGACAAGGTTTTTAAATATCTTGCAAATCCGGGCAATGATGCAAGCTGGCAATTGTCATGTAAGCATTCTGAACTGCTAGATAATACTCCGTGTGTGGGCAGCAAGTATGAAATCGGTTTGAGCTTTGCTGGTCGTGAGTTGGCCTTTAAAGGTGAAATCACACATCTGGTAAAGAATGAATTGTATGCCTTTCAAGTGCTAGAAGGACCTTTTCTTTATACGGGTACTTACCACTTCAAACCACATCCTGAAGGCACATGGATTGAGTGGCTCTTTGAGGCAGAACCAGGCGGCTTTTTTGGTGTATTTCCCGATGCACTACTAAAAAAGATGGTTCTTGCCCAGTTCAAGAAAGACCTTGCTAATCTCCAGGCACTGGCTCAGAAGGGTGGAACCTATGAGGCAGTGAGTCAGCAAACGCAAGAGATCGAAAAACCATCGCAAGAGATCGAAAAATCATCACAAGAGATCGAAAAGCCAGTTCAAAAGACTCATCCAATGATGGAGCAATATGCGCGATGGATTCTCAGACATCGCCGTATTGTGCTGACGGTGGTGATGCTTTTGACGATTGCACTGGCGTATCTCGCATCTGGTGTAAAAATTATTATTGATCCAGATGCGCTTGCGCCCAAAGGACATCCTTATATCACCTCGACCAAGCTGATAGAAAAGAAATTCGGCTCCAAGTACATGGTCGTGATTGGTATTACACCGAAGCAGGGTGATATTTATCAGCCGCAAGTGTTAGAAAAAGTCAAACGCATTACCGAAGAAGTGGATAATACACCGGGTGTGGTTCGATCCACCTTGATGAGTCTGGCCGCACGTCAGGCTAAAGGGATCACCGCCAATTCGGATGGATTTGATGCTAAGAAACTACTGCCGAACAGTTCTGTGACCGAAGGTGATGTCGATCACCTGAAAAAACTGTTGGCGCTGAATCCAATCTACATGAATTCGGTCGTATCTAAAGATCAGAAAACTGCTGCTATTTTGCTTGAGCTTGAGGAAAGTCCAGAGGGCTTCCAAAAGATGATGGGCCCAATCAACAAAATCGTAGCGGCTGAACAGTCTAAGGATATGACTATCAGTGTCGGCGGCAATCCTGTTTATTTGGATAAAGCTGAAGATTACTCTAAACGGATCAATATCTTGTTCCCGATTGCCATACTGGTCATTGGGTTATTGCACTTCGAAGCATTCCGCAGTAAGCAGGGTTTGATCCTTCCACTAGTTACAGCTTTACTGGCTGTGGCATGGGGTATGGGTATGATGGGGCTGTTCAAACAGCCAATGGATATTTTTAACTCTCCTACACCTATTCTGATTCTGGCCATTGCAGCAGGGCACGCCGTGCAGTTGCTCAAGCGATACTATGAAGACTTTGATCGACTGACTGCCCAAGGTATGGAACCTAAAGCTGCGAATAGCGAAGCTGTGGTGCAGTCTATGGTTCGTGTTGGTCCGGTTATGATATTGGCTGGCGGAATTGCAGCGGCTGGATTCTTCTCGCTGTTGACTTTTAATATTCCGACCATCCGTTCATTCGGTATTTTTACAGGAATCGGGATCATCAGTACGCTGATCATTGAGATGACTTTTATTCCTGTACTTCGCTCGATGCTACCACCACCTTCGGTTACCAAGGTTGCACGCAAAGGTTTACCGATCTGGGACTGGATTCCAAAACGCATTGGCGATGTCATTTTGTCAGTTCGTCCGCGCATGATGCTAATGACTGTGATTGCAGTACTGGGTATTTTTCTTGCTCTAGGTACTAGCCGTATTGTGGTGGATAACGATAGCCGCAACTTCTTCTCACGCGACCTACCAATGCAGCAAGATGACAGATTCTTGAATCAGTCTCTTGGTGGCACAAACAGTCTCTACATCATGGTCGATACAAAGGTTCGTGATGGTATTGAAAATCCAGAAATTCTAAAAGCGATTGATAATACAGAAAAGTTCGCGAATTCAATTCCAGAGGTCGGTAAAACCATCTCTATCGTGGACTATATCAAGAGAATGAATCAGGCAATGAATGCCGATCAGCCACAGGCATTTCAGGTTCCAGCAACCAAAGATGTTGTTGCTCAGTATCTGCTGTTGTATTCAATGTCTGGTGAGCCGACTGATTTTGAATCTTACATTGATACAACTCAACGCTATGCCAAGATCACGATTCTGTTAAAAACAGGTAGTAATCATCGCATCAAAGAAATTCTTGAGTCGCTAAAAACGTATATGGCGGGTCAATTGGGTGATAAAGCCGTCGTGAGTTTTGGTGGTGATGTGACTCAGACCATTGCTTTGACTGAAACAATGGTTCACGGCAAGCTCATGAATATTCTACAGATTTCATTTGCCGTATTCTTTATCTCAGCGCTAGTTTTCCGTTCGCTCTCTGCGGGACTAATTGTCCTGACGCCACTTCTATTCTCGATTCTTGCGATCTTTGGTGTGATGGGCTGGCTCGACATTCCGCTCAATATTCCGAACTCCCTCATCTCGGCCATGGCTGTCGGTATTGGTGCAGATTATGCCATTTACTTCCTTTATCGCTTGCGTGAAATCTTGCGCGAAGAAGGGGGCGATATCAAAGACGCTATTCGTAAAACTTTAAGTACTGCTGGTAAGGCTTCGCTTTTTGTTGCGACTGCGGTTGCTGGTGGTTACGGTGTGCTGTCCTTGTCGCAAGGCTTCCATGTGCATCAATGGCTAGCGATGTTTATTGTTATTGCGATGCTTTTTAGTGTATTTGCAACCTTAATTATGGTACCTACAATGATTCTAATCTTGAAACCTCGTTTTATCTTTCCCTCAAATAAGAAGAACATTACCGTTGCACAAACTGTTGTGACAAGTCTTTTGTTGGGTACTGCACTCACCATGTCAATGCCTAAAACATCTTATGCAGATGAAGTTCAAGACATTGTTAATCGTAGTGATGATGCCTCTAAGTTCTTGTCTTCAAGTGCTAGTGCTAAATTTGTGCTGACGTCTAAAAGCGGCGAGCAACGGGTACGTTTGACTAAAAATATGACTAAGCTTGCTGGAAATACTCAGAACAATATGCGTTTGACTGAATTCATCTCACCAGCAGATGTACAGGGAACCACGACGCTGTTGATTGAGAACTCAAAAGGCAGTGATAGCATGTTTGTCTATTTGCCTGCCTTGAAAAAAGTGCGCCGTCTTGCATCGGCGAATAAGGGCGATGCTTTTATTGGTACGGACTTTAGCTATGGTGATGTACTTGGTTATAAGCTAAGTGACTGGAAATATACGAAACTGGCAGATGGCAAATTTAATGGCAAAGATTGCTACATGATTGAAGCAACGCCAATTAATAATACTGTGAAAAGTGACTTTGGTTATAGCAAACGTCGCATGTGCATCCTCAAAGACAACTTTGTTACAGCAACCATCGACATTTGGGATACTGCAGGTAAGCCGTTAAAACATATTGAGTTCACGGATATCCGTCCTTACGGCAAAGTGAAACCAAGATGGCAGGCCATGAAATCTATGGCAAAGAATCTACAAACTCAGCATATGACACAAGTTATCGTCAGTGATTTTGTCGCAGAAAAAACCTTATCCGATAAGATTTTCTCACCGCAGAGTCTTGAAAAATGACGCAAGGTACCTATTGGGTATTGGCATGTTGCAGTAGCTTTATGCTACTGCAGCATGCTTATGCAGATGACAGCGAAATTAGTTTTGTGAGCCAGAACTCAGCCAGATTCGATGTGTGGTCATCGGATCGTGATCTAAGCTCGTTAAAAAACATTGGGCAAGCAAGTTTCTGGTCCAATGGTACGCTTAAGTTTAACCCTGAGTTTAAGATCCATTACGACATAAATATTGGAGACGAAACGGACCATACTGTAAACCCAGATCAGGTAAGTAAGGTGAATCGCAACTTACGTGAGTTATATGCCTCTTATAACTGGGATCAGACGTTTTATCTCGACTTTGGTCGTCAGATTGTAGTCTGGGGGAGAGCTGACGGGATTAATCCAACGGATAATCTATCGCCCCGTGACTATACGCGTCTAGTGCCA
>Ga0070673_100001803_pt1 | contig 12772 bp, 9 predicted proteins | sample KBSM23metaG_FD_65342 | JGI IMG/M metagenome (GOLD analysis project Ga0070673, IMG submission 65342) | Miscanthus rhizosphere microbial communities from Kellogg Biological Station, Michigan, USA - KBS M2-3 metaG | ecosystem: Host-associated > Plants > Roots > Rhizosphere > Soil ... | reverse complement strand
CGGTGGGGTACGAAGGGGTACAGTGACCCCCTGCACCACCCGAACCTCGATCGTGCCAACGAAGTTTTCGTTATTCGGCTTTAGTGCGTTCGATCTTCCTTTTCAGGGCCGAACCAGAACCAGTCCGTCTTGGCCGTCCTCAGCATCAGCATGGAAGCCCGACCATCCGCCCCGGATGAAATCGCGCTGCATGACCAGCCCAGAGTCCTCAACCATCGACCTGAAGGCTTCGGGCGAATAACCAATCGCGCCCAGCGGGAACTCTTGGTTATTAATCCAACAATGATCGTTCAGCTGGTGCTCGAAGCTCAAATTGAACTGAGTCAAATTGGTCTCGCGCGCTTTGGCCAAGACTTCGGTAGTGAGTACAAAGCAGGTGAGGATTGCCTGTGCCCCGGGCTTCATCACGCGGTGGAATTCCTTCAGATAATGGCGGATGTCCTCCTCCCACATGTGCGTGAAGACCGACCAACCAAAGACCTTATCGATAGATCGATCCGCGGCGGGCAAAGTACAGTCCGTGGTCTGGTAGGCGCCTGACGGATTGTTCATTTTGTCTTGGATATCGAAGTGAACAAATCCAAAATTTGGATAAAGCGGTGAAATATTTTCTCTGCAAAACTCAATCGATGGACGAATAATATCGATCCCTAGGTATCTCCCGTTGGGACCTAAGATCTTGGTCAAAGGGATCGCGTCGCGTCCAATGCCGCAGCCGATCTCCAAGACATGATCATCACTGTCGAGGTTGACGAATTTTCGCAGTGAATCGATATGCTGCGTGGAAATGACCTCAAAGGTTTCCGTGCCGCCTCCGGTCAAATTCAATAGTTCCACGGGAATATCGAACTCGTGAAAGCGATACGTCTCAGATCGATCGCTCACCTCTTTTTGTCTAGGCTGGGAGTTGAGAGGTCCAACTTCTCAACCGTCCTTGCGAAGTACCGCGCAGAACTCCTGTGAGGCCGGGGGAGTGTCGCCGACCATTTCGACGTGGAGGTCGGTTAGGCCCACATCATGCAATCCCTCGATTATTTCGGCGAATGTTTCGGGCGTAAATTGCCACGCATGAATCTCGATATGATCTCGAGCGTCGCCGTCGACGCCACTGAGAGCATCGGCCAGTGATAGGCCGAACGGCTCGCCATGATCGCCTGCCCAATGACGCGTGAAATCGTTGTGCATATAGCTCAAACGCTGACGGATGACCTTCCGTGGCTCATGCGTCGTCCGGCGCTCCGTCCATGCCCCAACTACGTCAGCGATCGTCGAAGCCGGATAGCATCGATCGAAACAGTAGCGATGATCGGGAATCAAAAGGACATAAGCGCCGCCCGGCTTAAGTACTCTAGAAACGTCACGAAGATGTCGCACGAGGCACGGATGGTGTTCGATATTATGACATGAGGCAACGGTGGCGAACCTGGTGTCAGGGACGACGTCAAAATTTCCGCGGCGACTGACGTAATGAATCGTTTCTGGAACGCGGCTGGAGTCTTCTCCTATTGCGTCATAGCGTGATCTCATTTCACCCGAGGACATCAGATCGAAATATTCGACCAATGGACCTCTAAACTGTGGATTAACACCCGGCCCGATTTCCAGCAGTAGATCCTCAACGACCCAGCCTGGAATGAACTCAACACGCGAGATAGGTCGATACGCTTGAACAGTCATTAAATCAAAATCTCCAGAACTATTGCATTCGATCGACCGCGGCCCGACGCGGGTCAGGTTTCTTATGGGATGCGTTGGATCGGATTGATTGTCTCGTTCGGCGCGTAGGTTACAAAATGGTTGTACCGCATGTAGCTGATCCGCTCATCGTAATTGAGAAGATCCATGGGCTGCGGTAGTTCTTTTTCCAAGGTAGATCTGTTGAAGAGCATGAATTGTTCGAACGTATAAAGGCGAGTGTTGCGACCGATGAAGTGGAATACGGCGCTCTTGCGGCTAAGCGTCCGATTAGCCCTCGCCAGTCCGCCATGTGCCAACAAAGAGTGCCAGAAAACGACGTCCCCCGCCTTAAGCGACAGACAGCGGCGCTCGGTCCTCCTGATGGATTCAAGCTTCAGGAAACGATCGGTCCAGGCATTTCCGAGGTCGGCAACCAACTGGCGCTTCTCATCTTCTGGCAATTCGCCAAGAGCCGCTCGCCGGCGTCGTTCTGCCAAATCAGCATCTGTCGCAACCACATGCTCACTGCAGTAGAACGGCCACTTGTGGCTCTCCGGGACGTAGAATAGCGGACCCGCATCGAGCGAAATATCCTCGAGCGCTACCCAGCATCCCGCCATTGAGAAGCACGGTTCGGGCCAAAAGAAGATCGCGTCGATGTGGGCTTCCTGCTCGGTACCCCGCTCAAAGTTCAACGAACCAAAGACAACCGGCTCATCGTTGAACGCCCACCGTAGAAAATCCAACACCTTTGGAGCGGAAGCGAGATTAAGGAGCTCTGGGTGGCGCTGATGGAGCTGACCAATGCGATCACCGAATCCGTATTCGTCTTCTCCAGTTGGGACTTCGCGGCGGACCGCCGCGACAATTTCATTGTAGGCCGCGACCTCCTCACCTGAATATGCACCGCGCAAGATCGAAAACCCCTGATCGGTCCACTCACGCTTGAGATCGTTCGATACCAAGTTGCTTCCCAGCCACTCGGGCGTCATCGGGCCGATCGGCAATGCGGGAGGCAGGTCCTCCCTTTGCATTATAGAACCCTCAGAAGCCGAAAACCCCGAATTAGAAAACATGGAGATACTTCCCTGCACTGCCGAGGTGCTGACCCCTGGCGATTTCACAATAGTTCATACACGCCGAGCGCTTCTTCGACGTCGGCGTAAGCGGTCGCCTTTCCCTGATTAAGAACCAACGCGTGATCACAGAATTCTCGGATTAGCTCGGCGCTGTGAGATGCTAGGATGATCGTTCGATCACCCCTCTTCACAAACAGCTCATCGTGACACTTCTGGTGAAAGTTGGCGTCGCCGACCATGATGACCTCATCGATCAGGTAACAATCGAATTCGATTGCCAGCGATAATGCGAAGGCAAGCCGAGCCTTCATTCCCGACGAATAGGTCTTGACCGGCATTCGGAGCTGCGGGCCCAGCTCTGTAAAATCCTCAACGAAGTCTTTGATTTCGGCGTAGCTGTGTCCGTAAATCCGAGAAATGAAGCGAGCGTTGTCGTAACCCGTAAGGCTTCCCTGGAATCCACCGCCAAAGCCCAGCGGCCAGGAAACGCTCATGTTTCGCCGGATCTTGCCGGAGGTAGGCATTTCAACTCCGCCAAGGAGCTTTATGAGCGTAGTCTTGCCGGCGCCATTGCGACCGAGAAACCCAATATGCTCCCCCTGGCCGATCTGCAGATCGATCCCCCGCAGGACCTCCTTGCGACCAGATCCCATCGGATAGGATTTCCTAAGTTGCTCGCACTGAATCATTCGACCACCAGCGTGCGGCGCACGCGCCGGCAAAGTCCCAGCCCGATAAGCGTCAGGATCAGCGACGCGGCGATCGGGACGGAAAGATCATAGACGGCATTCACGCGGTCTCCGAACAACCCGTACCGCAACAGCTCCATCGGGCTCACGAACGGCGAATAGAGCATGAATTTCTGGAGATTCGGCGTGAGCCACGACACCATCGAGAATGTCCCTGAAAAGGGAATCATGATGTAGAGCGTAACCGGCAATAGTTTTTCCAGTAGCTCCGACATCTCAGACACAGGCGCCAGCACCAAGCACAGCGAAAACGTGAAGAAGCAGTAGAGGAACCAGCCGAGCAGCAATGCTCCAATATCTGCTGGCAACGGGAATTCGTTAAGTGCGTAAAGAATTGCACCAATGAACAGGAACGCCATCATTGATCCGATGACTTCGATGACGAAGCGGACGAAGATGAAGTCCAGAACCTTGATCTGGCGGTGATAAAGCAGGCTTCCGTTCACCGAGAATACCCGCGACGTCCGCGTCACAACGTGCCGAAATAAGGTGAGCGGAATGTAGCCGGTGGCGACGAATGCCACGATACTCACACCGTGCTCTTCGGGCCCTTTCATATACCGCCACACCAAGCCGACTAGCACGGCAAAGAGCAGTGGCTCGGCCATCATCCACAAGAAGCCGATGTTTTCACGTCCGAAGCGGGTGACGAGCTCGCGGATCATCAGCGCGCTGATCACTCGGCGCTGTATTCGCCAGCCTGCAATAATCTTGCTGACCATCAACTCAGTCTTCGGGCGCGTGCTCTAGGATACCGACGACGATCATCCAGCCGATGAAATAGAGGCAGATCGAGGCAGCGAACACGACGAGAATGTTCTTGAGCCGCCGAGGGAGGGTGGGTTCATCCGGCTTGTTCGGCTCGACGACGCGTTCGAGGTAGAACTGCTGTTTCTGAGCCTCGGTACGCGCGGTCTCGAGCGACGCGCTCGCTGCCGTCAACATTTGCGTGGCGAATTCCTGCTCGACCTGAAGTTTCTCGTAAGTCCCGAGCTTCGAGGCAATGCCGGTTGGAGTACCGACCGCCCGCGCATTTTGTGCTGCAATCTCGCGACCGATGGCCGCGATGCGATTGCGCACCGCAGGAATGGATGGATTCCGTGGGGCGACGCGCTCCATCAGGTCGAGCTGGGCCTGAAGCGCAGCCTGTTCCGACACCAGGCGGTTCGATACATCGAGTACTCCAGAAGCCTGCTTCGCCGGGTCGATCAGAGACTGCTCGTTGCGAAAGGCGCCGAGTTGGACGCGGGCGTTACGCACTCTGTCCTGCGCTTGAACCACCCTCCGCTCGGCTTCGGCGATGGCACGCCCTTGTGCCCGATCGTTAAGGCGATTGACGAGCTGTTCGCTAAGCTCGAGCAGCCGCGAGTTCAGGACGTAGGCGTCATCCGGCGTGAATGCCTTAACCTCAACCACCGCGAGTCCGCTGTCCGCATCGCTGTTGGCACCGACCATCGAGCCATAATAATGATAGAGGCTCTCGAAGGTCCCGCTTGAGAACGGCCGTGGGAAGCGGCTCAGGAAATCCGCTCCACGATCAGAGAATTTCGCGCGGACGTCGGTCTTCTGTTGCAAGTCGCTCAGTGCGTCTCGCGACCTAATGTACTGGATGACCTCCTTCGTCTGTTCCTGACCAGCCGAAATTCCGGTCGTTTGAACGAGGTTTGCCAGCGACAATCCCGAGGAGCTCTTCTGACCCGGCGACTTGATCACAAAGCTCGATTGGGAAACGTAGATGGGGCTCGCAATCAGTCCAAAGTAAATGATGGACAGTGTCGTGGGCAGGCCGACGAATAGTGCCAGCCAGCGGTGCTTGGAAATCCAGCTGCGCTTGCGAGGCTTCACAACGTCGCGCAGAAGTGCCTCGGTATCAATTACGCCGATGTTCATTCAACGCCTCTGCTTGCGCATCGCAAGCGATGCCAACTAAAAATGACCGTAATTCAATGGAATAGATCAAAAACCCGCTCACGAGCAAGCGTCCAACGAAACCTGTCCCAGCATCCAGCCGGCGATCGATCCAAAGTCCGCGACCGGTGCGACTGATTCCAGGCTGCTTATTCCACCGACGATCTTAGGCCTTCCGTACTGAACGCGCGAGACTGCCCTGTCGATAGCATCCGCGAGACAATGTGGAGTGAGTTGGTCGAGGGAAATAATGTTGGCGGACCGTCGAGAAAGGTCCTTCCCTTCGTAGCGGTTGGTGATCGACATGCACCCGGCGAAGGCGATCTCTAGAGGCGGATAACTCGGATGTGGGCTGACCATCAGCGAAATTCCCACCGCAGCTTGATTAAGCATCACGGCATACTCTTCCAGGGACAATTTGGCTGCATTTCGAGCATTGAGCAGCCCCGCGAGCCTTGCCTGGTCGAAGTCCTCGCCCGCGAAAACAATTTCATACCGCGAGTGCTCGATCGGGTTGCGCGACTGCCAAAGCCGTAGCCCCTCGCAGAGCAGCTCGAAGCAATTGCGGTCTACGCTCGGCCGTCCGTAGGCCAGGATGAGCGGACGCGGCTCGGTCGGCTGAATCAACTCGGCGAGGCGCCCATTGATCTCGTACGGAATGGAGAAGGCTTGCTCGAAATCGTAGCGTGCGAGGACGTAGTTGACCAATTCTTCGCTGTTGATGATCGCGACGGTTTCCTCGCGCCGGTGATAGGTCGCCTCGGCGAGCGCAAATTGGTTCGACCATTTGTAGAAGCCAGGCTCATAATCCTGGATGATATATGCAAGCCGAGGTGAGCCGCCGTGCATCTCGCGCTGCCGGTCCAATAGACGATAGCCCAGATCAGCGGTCCACCATGCGGTGGCGACGTACATTTCTCCCGAACGCACCGAAATTGGCAAATTTTGGTGTTCTGCAACCCCGACAATCGTGTTCCCGTCGACATCGTCGTCCGGCATTGCCCTGGCGAAATTCCTCTTCAGCCTCTTGCTCAATTCCACCACCGACTCTGTGTCTACGGTGTCTGAAGTGATCAGGACCCGTACGCTGAGGTCCTCGGGCAGCGAATCGATCAGATCATTAAGGACTTTCAGCGCGGTAGTAATGCCGCCGTAAATCTTGCGCGGCTGCATCGTCGGCAAGAGGGCCGTGAGCCGCCCAGTCTTTCTCCGGCTGCGCGCTACCGAGACCGGGTACACTTCCGGAACTGCGCGATAGAATTCGGAACGCACTGTTGAATCTCCAGGGAGGTATCGTGACGGCCGGCCGAAAGCGTAGGGCAGGTCGGCCGCCGAAAGGCGAAGCAATGGCGAGCCCGCTTCGCTCGGAATATCTTGTGCGGTGACTTTGGCGAAAGAGAAGCCCGCGGCTTGCGTAAGATACAGCAACGATCGCTCGATCGCGTGTGCGAAAGTGCCGTCGATTTGCCCCTCTTCTCCCTCGAAGTCATCGTAAGAGATGCCGCCACCAAACAAGCTGTCGAGCGCCTCCCGACGGGCCCAGAACATCGTGCTCGTCGGGAATTCGAGCGTGTCGTGCGCACCGAGGTCAACGTTCAAGCGGGCGAGCAAATGGCGCGCGTGCTGGAAGTCATACCCCCAATTGCGCAGTCCCACTACGGCCGGGAAATGATCCGAGTAGACCATCCCGACGCCGGTCTCGTCCTCGAGCAACTTCAAGATCGACAAGACGATGTCGCGTGACCCGATCAGATTGTCGCGAAGGTAGCGTCCCCAATCGGCATAAACAGCGCCGTGTGGCGACTTCTTCGTGTGCAGGTGAAGGATGACGTCTGAATCCTTCGCGAAGCGGGCCCCCTCGATAATAAAAGGTGCTACGTCACGGCCGCGATTGGGGGCTACCACCACCTCCCCTGGTAGCGCATGCTTTGACAGCGAGGTGCGGATCGTTTCTGCCTTCTGGACACTGTCACAGGTTACGATGATCTGCATCGGGATCCGAAGAGCAGCGATTTGCTTGAGTATGAGGTCCGCGACATCCACGTAAAATCCGTGGATGACCGCGAGGATTCGCGGAAATGTGCGCGGCTCGGCAATTTCTCCCAGTAGCGGCAAGGCGATCGTAGGATTCTGCACGGCCGGCAGGTTGAATGCCTGTTGCGCACCGTACTCATTGAACAAGCCGTCCGTTCCCATTGAAGGGACTGCAGACACGTTGCGGTTCGCGCAAACCGCCGATTTGCCACTCGTTCTGTGCTGACAATGATCTCGCAGGCGTTCGATCGTGTCTTCGCCGAGAATGCTTGCGAGCTGCGGATCATCGATCTCGACCAATCCGGCAGTAACCAGCTGAACTTTGACCAAGGGGAGGCCGCGGGCGATCAGTTCCTGCCAATGATGGATAGTCGGATTGCGCTCGACGCCCTCAAGCCGGAACAGCGCGTCGACGGAATGGCCCTTTTCACGGAAGCGGTCTTTCAGCTCGATTTCGACGCCGTGGATGAGGGCGTCCTTGTCGTCATAGTAAGGGATCGAAGAAATTATCGAATGCGCACCAGAGACGAGAGCTGACCTTCGCAATCGGAAGAAGTAGCTCTGGGCGTGAGCTCGAACTTCGATGTTTTCGGTGAGGAAGAGTACGTCTGCCTCGCTCGCCTCGATGCGTTGCAACAACTGGCCCAGCTGTGCTCCGCCTCCGACGGGCAGGATGCTGTCATTGGTAAACGTCAGACTGCGCGCAGCAGCGAGGCCCGGAAGTATTTCGAGAGCGTGACGCCAAGCGCCGAAATCGAAACCGACATTTTCTCGTACGAGCCGGATTTCGCAGCTTTGGATGCCCGGGTCGACGAGAGATGCGAAATCGCCCGAGTTAATGACCAGCGCCACGCGATACCCGGCATCCTTGAACGACGTGATCTGGTAGTGCTGACAGGCCGAGAGGCGGCCGTCAGGGCAATAAGCGACAAAGACCAGCCAGTCGTCCTCCGGCTCGATGGCTGCCAGCCGATCCAGCCGAAACTGAACGGGGCCGGCAGCCGCATGGCGAGGCCCGTGGTTGATCGAGGTCGGCAGCGGTGAGCGACCCTCGGAAATGCCGGTCGTAACATAGTGAAAGAACGGGTTGAGACCCGACCGTGCCACATCTGGATATTCGCGGAGATAAAATCGTGTGCTGAATGCTGGCGTGGGATCTCGCCCGAGGTCGGCGCCGATCCACAAGTAGTGGATGTCCGGATCCAGGCCGAGCGCCTGTACATCGGGGTATTGCCGAACATACCATTCGGGCTCGAAATGACCCGTCTCCCGGATAGCGGAGAGCTGGTGAAGCCGATGGTCGTCGAGGACGCCGGTATCGAAAACGGGGCGTTGCACTGGCTTAATGGGGGCGATCTTCGTCAATGCCGTGGAGAACGAAATGCTCCAGCGGATCCATGCCTGACTCTGCAACGTCAGGATTCATTTGAAGATACCGATCAGGATCGAAAAGCCCGAGGCGCCGCAACCGCTCGTCTCGCCGTTCCCGCTGGCGTGAACGAGGCAATAAGCCCGACCACCGCGAACTGCGCGACACGGCCTGATGGATTTCGCGCAACCACTGCACTTTCGCTGCTTCCTTGCGAGCTCTTTCTTCCCGGTCGAGCAACATTTTGGAGAGCGCGGCTGTCTCGCCGAAATGCAGGTTCAAACGGCGCTCGAAGTCTTTGGCCCGCTGTTCGGAGGTGGCGAGCTGCTGCTCAATCTCCGAAGCCCTTCCCTCTGCCGCAGCCAATTGATCTGTGAGCTTCGAGACCAGTAGTTCTTCTCGAGCATGAATCTGTCTCAGCTCAATGAGCTTGCTTTCAGCCGTGCGGCGATTTTCGCCTTCCGCTTCGCAAGCGACGCGAACCTTTGCCAGATCGTCGCGCATCGCCTCGCGCTCTGCCTGCGCTCGCTCGAAGGCTCCTTGCCAGGAAGCGATCGCAGATTCCGCCTGGCGCCTTAGGCTCGTCTCAAGTTCGAGGCTGCGATAGCCTTCGTCTAACTTGGCGCGGAGTTGCTCTCGTTCGGACCGAACTTCGGCTAACTCACGAAGAGTCTGCTCGATCTCCTCTTGCCGCTGCCGAAGTTCGCTTTCGCGCAGCTTGAGTTCGTTACGAGCGCCCTGCGCAGTGCCCAATTGAGCCTGCAACTGCTCGAAGTCGGCAAGACGAGCCCGAAGTTGATCCTCGGCTTCTGCCAACCTGACCTTCACAGACTCGAGCTCAGTCAGGCGATTTTGGGCTAACTCGCTCGCTACAGTGAGTTCGTCCGCCCGTCTGGCAGATTCTGCCACCAGAGCATCATGCTCTTTAGTAGCCTGCTCAAGAAATCCTTCCGCGGCTTCTGCTCGAGCCTTGGATTCCCTCAACAGCAAGAGATCCTGCGGCTCATCCCGCGGGTTGATAATCGCCTTGGATTTCCACGTAATGATGTTCGAGCAACCGACATGCTCATGCAGGAAGACCTTGGGAAGGGCCTTCGTTATCCGGCCCTTTCGAAAGACTGCGACAAAGTCGTTCCAAATGTCGTCTTCGCGCTCAGCTATGAAACTTTCCACTAGCGTGACCGGCTGACCCTGCGATATCGCCCACTGAGCCAGCGCTTTTCCTGAATCAGGATAAAAGCGCCAGTTATCTTGCGGGTACCGATGGACTACGCCGTTGGAGGGTGCACTGATGTAGATGTAGCCGCCGTCCTTCGCGGTGCGGCACATCTCGAGAAAGGTCATCCAGAAGCACGGATCGTGCTCGAACACGGAGGTCGCCATGACAAAATCGAAAGAGTCGTCGTCGACCGGCAGTGGTTTCCCGGGCTCGACGACGAGGTCGACCCCCTCCCCCTCTTCGATATCTACCCCGACATATTTGGTAGTCGGCAGAGCGTTTTCCCGCAGAGATCCGTTGACGGCCTGAGACCCGACTTCGAGGATTGAGGCGTTACTGAGGTCGGCATAGATATTCATCGCCAACGTGCCGATATGAAAAGCTGTGTCGTGCATAATCAACTCGATCTTACAATTGCCGCGGTCGCGCCGACCGTTATTGTCTCGATGGCAGACAAACGCCGAATTCTCGTGCGGGCAGGCGATAAGCAGGCGAATACCGGTTCGGTTCGGTCTCGTAATAAGTCTTTAGTTAGCGCAACCACCCAATTCTGCTCGATAATTTTTCTGGCGACGGCTTCCTAGATGGGGCGCGTTTCAATCGCAACCTGCTACGAGTGCTAGCTGGACTGATATACGCAAGGTACAACCGCGGACAAGCATGGCGAATTCTTATACCCTGAAACCGGCCTGAGGCCCGCTTACGGTCATGTTGCAGCGCCGCAACACCGGGCGCTGAAATTCTTGGATTCACCGGAACCAGCTTCGCTATTCTGCGTCTCGACTGCCGTAAGGGTTTCTCTGCTCAGCTAGAGGAGTGACGATAAGTTAACACGATAATGGATGATTGTTGCGGATCCGATAGGTTTCGCTTTTGAAATGCATACCTGGATGCTATTGGAACGCACTGGCTGCCTCTGAATTAAGCAGTTTGATAAGAATAAGTCAGAATTAAACTAAAGTTTACTTTCGAACGGGAAACTACGAGTTTGTAAGAAAGGGGTTTCAGTATGAGTCGATTGTTCACTGGCGTTGCTTCGGCCGTTGCGCTGGCGCTTAGCGTCACTGCCACGCAGGCCAACGCTCAGGGCCTGAGGGGATTCCGGGCAGAGGCCCAAACGGGCATCAGCAGCTTCCATTCGGAAGGTGCAAGCAAGTCGAAATGGGGTTGGGGCGGCGCCGCCGGCGTCGACTTCGATCTCGGCGGCTTCGTTCTCGGCGGCGAGGGCACCTTCTGGTGGGCCCCGGCCGACAATCGTGGCGTCCACGATGGAAATGGCGTCGCCAATCACAAGACGTTCCAGGAATGGGGCATTGCGGCTCGCGCCGGCGTCGAAGTTTCCCCGGGAACGCTGGTCTACGTGAAGGGCGGATACGTCAATAACGAGCAGCGCAAGGAATTCATTTCCTATCCGCCGTTCGGAACCTGCGCGGGCGCAACGAGCCCGACCGACCCGAAGTGCTACTACTACGACCATCGCAATCACGGCGGTTGGGTTGCAGGTGGCGGCATCAACCAGAACATCACCGACATGTTCTACGTGAGCGCGGAAGGCCGTTATTCGCGCTACAACAACCACACGCACACGTTGACGGGTCTGCTCGGTCTCGGCGTCTTGATCGGCGGGACGCGGACGGAAGAGGCTCTGCCGCCTCCCCCGCCGCCACCGCCGCCTCCCCCGCCAGCCCCGGCAACGCAGACCTGCCCGGACGGCAGCGTGATCGACGCCACGGCGACCTGTCCGCCTCCCCCGCCGCCGCCCCCGCCGCCGCCACCTGCGCAGCGCGGAGAACGCGGTTAACATATAAAATATCGAACTACTTTGGGGCGGGCCTTCGGGTCCGCCCTTTTTCTGTGGAGCGATGGTGCGGGGGCCATTTGCAGATCCCACGGATTCGGCAATGCCGCTGCGGGGCCACAACTTATTAGCAGATATCGCTAATACAAATTTAACCAAACCCGTGCTTGATCGTGGTTAGTTGTTGCGAGTGGAGTTTGTTGCGTTGCAAGCAGTAATTCTTGCGGGGGGGCTCGGCACAAGACTGGGCGAGGAAACCTCGGTTCGTCCAAAACCCATGGTCGAAGTCGGCGGCAAGCCGATCCTTTGGCATATCATGAAGACCTATTCGTTTCATGGCATCAACGACTTCGTGATCTGCCTTGGATACAAGGGCTATCTGATCAAGGAATACTTCGCCAATTACTTCCTGCATACCGCAGACGTAACCATCGACCTGAAACAGAACTCGGTCGAGGTTCACCAGAACTGGAGCGAACCCTGGCGGATCACGCTGGTCGAGACCGGCGCTGACACCCAGACTGGCGGTCGGCTCAAAGCAATCCGCGGCTACCTCGATCCGACTGAGCCCTTCTGTTTCACCTATGGTGACGGCGTCGCAAGGATCGACATCGCGGACCTCGTCTCGTTCCACCGCGCGCACGGCAAGAAAGCGACGGTCACTGCTGTTGCTCCCCCGGGGCGCTTCGGCGCGCTCGAGTTCGCCAACGGCGACCTCAACCTGATCCGCAGCTTTCATGAGAAACCGGCCGGTGACGGCGCCCTGATCAACGGCGGCTATTTCGTCGCCGATCCTTCCGTTCTCGACCTCATTGAGGGACCAGACACCATCTGGGAGCGCGGTCCCCTGGAATCCCTGGCAGCAATGGGAGAGCTCGTCGCCTACCGGCACGACGGCTTCTGGCAGCCGATGGATACGCTTCGCGACAAGCTCCACCT
>Ga0070673_100001801_pt1 | contig 12778 bp, 4 predicted proteins | sample KBSM23metaG_FD_65342 | JGI IMG/M metagenome (GOLD analysis project Ga0070673, IMG submission 65342) | Miscanthus rhizosphere microbial communities from Kellogg Biological Station, Michigan, USA - KBS M2-3 metaG | ecosystem: Host-associated > Plants > Roots > Rhizosphere > Soil ... | reverse complement strand
GCTGCTCAACGAGCTGATGGCCTTCGACGCCGAGCGCCTCCCCTCGGGCACGTTACGCTACGCTGCGCCCGAGGGGATGCACGACGACGTGTGCATGGCCCTGGCGATGGCCATGTGGGCGGCCTCCAGTCCCTCCCGGCAGCCGCAGAAAGTGATCTGGGGATGAGCGCAGGTGATCTGATCGCGTCGATGCCCACCCCGTCGCGTCCCGGCGGTAGCACCGGCGAGGACGACCAGAAGCAGTCCATGCTCTACGACCTCGTGCAGCAGCTCCGGGACGACTTCCGGGAGCGGGACGCCCTCTACAGCGCCTACGACACGGTGCTGTTCCAGCAGAACGAGGTGCAGATTCCCGACAACTACCGCAAGACGGCGCTGGAGGTGAAGTCGCCCCTGGCCCCGCACATCATCAACACCGTCACCGCCGCCCTGGCCACCAACCCGCCGAACGTGCAGTTCGACCCGGTGGCCTTCGGGGACCCCGCCCAGGCGAACAGCACCCTGCGCGAGAAGTTCTTCGAGGCCGCCTGGCGCCGCCAGGAGGAGGAGGCCCAGCGCAGCATCTTCCGCCCCTTCATGCACAGCATGGTGGCCAAGGGCGAGGGGGTGATCAAGACCGTCGAGCGCAGCAAGCGGGCCTGGGCGAAGTACACCAAGGACCAGGCCAAGCTGCGCGACATCCTGGCCGAGGACGACGCCCTGGCGGACGACGACAAGGAGAAGCTCTACGACCGCCAGACGGAGGAGTGGAAGAAGGCGCTGCCGTACCCCATCGCCAGCACGGACGTGCCGCCGGACACCTTCTACTACGTGAAGAACGAGGACGGGCTGACCTTCGCGTGCGAGGTCAAGACCGTGCCCTTCTTCGAGACGCTGGAGCGGTTCCAGGCCAGCGTGGACGAGAAGGGGCGCATCGTGGCGCCCAGCGACCAGCGGGCCACGGGCCTGCCGCGGCACGAGTGGGCCACCGCGTTCGGGAGCACCGTCCCCGGCCGCAGCCAGTGGCAGGGGCGGGGACGGGTCAAACCGCTGACGATGGTGGAGGCGTGGGACGCGAATGAGGTCACGTACATCCTCTACGGTCCTGGCCAGGTCACTCGTGGGGGTAAGCGCCTGGGACGCGGCACGGTGGTCAAGTCCATCCGCCACCGCTACGGGGATCGCGTCACTGGTGCGCTCCGTGGCCCGTACTTTCACGCCCTCGGCCTCACAACCCACTCCCGCCTGCCAGAACACGCCGGATTGGGAATTCTGTTCGGCTTTCTGGACCTGTTCCCGATGCTCGATTCTCTGCTCACTATTCAAGCTAATGCGGCGTTTCTCTACGGATTTCCGGCCTTCAAAGAGACCGCCCCTCAGGGTCCGACCCTCCAGGGTCCCTTCGGCAACGATCAGGCTGAGGGTGATTCGGGGCGCACGCGCATCGAGCCGGGAACCCTTTACCCTCGCGACATCGCTCCCGTGGATATGCCCCGCTCGGGCGTAGACCTGGACAAGAGCATCCAGTTCGTGCGGCAGTTCATCGAGATGGCCCTGCCCAACGTGGTCTCGGGCATGGTCAACGCCGAGCAGTCCGGGTGGGCCATCACCCAGGCGTCGCAGCTCGCCCGCCTGGGCTGGCAGCCGATCATCGACAACGCCCAGTTCGCGCTCTCCCGGCGCGTCGGCTTCGAGTCCTGGCTGGTGCAGAACCGCATCCGGGAGCCGGTCCACGTCTGGGGCGAGGTGCCGGCCAACTACGCCACCGCCAAGGCCCGCCAGGGGTGGCTCACCCTCGGCCCCGACGACCTGAACAGCGTCCACCGCTACCGGGTGAAGTTGCAGCCGGAGACGCCGGCCGACCAGATTCAGAAGATCAGGACCCATAAGGAGCTGCTGTCGCTGCGCCTGGAGGGGTGGAACGACGCGGTGACCGAGATGGGCGGCAACCCGGACGAGGTGGAGGCCGCCTGGCTGCTGTACGACCTGAAGAACGACCCGGTGATCAAGGCCGAGCTGAAGAAGCGCACCCTCCAGGAGCTGGGCATCGCGGACGAGGAGGCGCTCGGCAAGGCCAACGCCGAGGCCCGCGCCGTGCAGCCCGGCGGTCCCCCAGGCGGACCGCCGCGGCCTCCTGGGCCGCCTGGACCTGGAGGCCCGCCGCAGATGGGCGGTGGCAGCGCCCCCGGCGGGACGCCAGGTCAGCAGGCGGGCATGCCCCCCAACGCCGTCGCCATCACCCCGGGGTTACCCGGAGGCGGCGCCCCGATGGTGCCCCCGCCGCGGAACGCCGGCGCGGCCTCCATGCCCGGTGCGCCTGGCGCCGTGGGGCCGGTCGCCCCCGGCAGGTAGCGCGTGGCCATGCTGCCGGGGCCTCCCGGCGGGCCGAACCCCCTCCTGCCCGGGGTGGGGCCGCGTCCCCCGCGGCCCTCACCCGGCACCTCCCCCTTGGTGCCCTCGCCCCCGGCGCCGCCTCCCGGGCCGCCAGCACCCGGAGGGACGCCGCCGGGGGTCGGGGGGGCGCCTACCCCGGCGGGGAACCTCGCCGCCGCGCTCAAGCAGGCCGGCATCGACCTGCCGCCCGACCCCGCCCTGGAGCAGCGCGACCTGGGCCGGCGCTCGCCCCGGGGCAGCACGAACCACATCTACGAGATCGTCGCCGCCGACCTGGCCCACTGGCTGGAGGTCATGCCCAAGGTGCTGGCCCGCGCGATGCGGGGCGGCCCCCACCGGCAGGGGCCGTTCAAGGTCCCCGCCACCGGCAAGCAGAAGTACGAAATCTTCAAGGGCAAGCTGTTCAACGACGACGGCTCCCCCAACGTGGAGGGCCGCCAGGAGCTGCTGCGCCGGATGACCCCGCAGCAGTACGCCCAGGTGGTGCATATCGTGACCCGCGAGATGCGCCGGGACGGGGGCATCGGGGACACCGAGGAGGCTGAGGCATGAGCGGCGGTGAGTGGTGGAACGACACGGGCGGCGGGAGCGACGGCGTAGGCGACTACAACCCGGCGCAGACCGCCCAGGCCCAGAGCCAGCTCGACCCCAACACGGTGTACTCCCCGCCGGGCAGCGCCGCGCCCGTCGATCAGTACAACTACGTCCCCGACCCCAACGCCCCCGGCGGCTACCAGACCTTCGCCCCCGGCCAGATCGCGCCCGTCGAGGCCCCCACCTTCTCGAACACGTCGGGCCAGTACCCCGACGACGCCTCGATGACCAACTCCATCGCCAACCAGTGGAGCAACGCGGCGACGATCACCGCGGACGGCTGGGCCAACATGCCGCAGCAGGACCAGGACCAGTGGAAGTCCTACTACGGGGCGAACCTGGCGCCCTACGCCTGGGGCCAGCAGTCGGGCAACTACAACGTCCCCGCCGGAGCCGAGGGGTTCAACGCCCTGCCGCCGGACCAGCAGAACACCTGGTACGGCCAGTACGGGGCGCAGGCCCCCTCCATCTGGGCGCAGCAGGCGGCGCAGAATATCCAGAACCAGCCGAGCCAGCTCGGCCAGATCGCGGCGCAGAACCCCTTCTTCGGCAACTACCCGGCGAACCAGGGCGGCGGCACGGTCGCCCCCTCCACCTACGGGACGAACAACAACGGCACCGTCGGGGCCGGCACGGCGGGCATCCAGTACGGCTACGGGGTGCCCTACTTCGGCGGGCCGCAGCAGCAGATCAACCCCGCCAACCTGGCTGGCCTCGCCAACCCCAACCTGTCCCCCGGCTACATCCCCGGCTCGGGCACCTACAACCAGTTCAACCTTTCTAACGGGCAGTTGTTCGGCAACATCGCCGGGGTGCTCTCCAACCTGAACTACGGCGTGGGCGGCCCCGGTGACCCGACCAACGGCACCGAGCCGCAGACCCCCGACCAGTGGATTCAGGGCGACAAGCTGTTCAACTGGCAGGGGAACATGGGCCAAGGGAACCTGGCCGGCTTGGACTACATCGCCACCTTGTTCGGGCGCTCGGACACCCCCTCCGGCATCGGCACGCCCACCTGGAACGCCCCCAAGCAGTACTGGGACGGATTAGCCCAGGCCATCGGGCAGGGCAAGGTGCAGCCCACCGCCCGCGGGTGGCAGCTCCTCCAGCAGAAGGGCTACACCCCGCAGGGCATCGGGGGCGCCGCCCCCGCGCAGGCCCAGAGCGTGGGGGGCGCAGCCGGGGGCGCCAACGGCCCCATGGGGCCGGGGACGCAGGCGTTCAACTACCAGGCCGCCTACATGGACTACCTCTCCGCCCGGATGAAGAACCTCGAAATCCCCGGGATGGAGAACCAGAACCAGCAGTTCCACGACCAGCTCGCCTTCGAGCAGGCCAAGCAGAACTGGCTCCAGCAGTACCAGCAGCAGACCTTCGGGGAGGGGCAGCGCCAGTTCAACGAGCTTCAGGGTCTGCGCCAGGGGGAGATGCTGGGCACCTACAACGGCCAGCAGACGCTCGCCGCCAAGGCGCAGCAGGACCAGACCTCGCTCGGGTACCTCGGCCTGCTCGGGCAGCTCCGCGGGCCGGGCGACATCTTCCAGTACCTGAAGGTGCTCAACGGCACCCCCGGCGGGATCAAGGACATCGTGAACGCCGCGTCCGGGGCCTACCGGATGCCGGGCAGCACCGGGGGCAACGTCAGCGTGGGCGGCTACTCCAACGGCGCCAACCTGAACAGCCTGCTGGACCAGATGAACAACCCCAACTTCGGGCAGGAGGGGCAGAACCTGAACCTGCCGCTGCCCAACCAGATCAACGCCCAGGCGCTCCAGCGCATGACGCCCAGCCAGCAGCAGACCCTCCTGGGGGCCTACGAGGCGGCGGGCTACAACCCGAACGACGTGCTGGCCATCTTCCGCAACTCCATGCCCCAGTACGCCGGGGTGTCCAACGCCGGCCGCGTCAACCTGTTCCGCTAAACCCGCCGGACCCGCAGGGAGCCAGCCATGGGCATCGCAGACCTGCCCGACATCGACGAGGACGACTACCGGAACTACCAGGCGGACATCTTCCGCCGGCAGGCCCAGCCCCTGTCCGACAGCGCCTCGTTCCTCTCCTCCACGGTTCCGTTCCTGGCCCACGTCGAGCAGGCCCAGGTGGACCTGGCGCCCCCACCGACCCCGCCGACCCCGGCGATGAATCTGGGGGCGCCGTCCGGCTTCGACCCCCTGTCGTCGGGGGGCATGGACGGGATGAGCACGCAGCCCCTGTTCGGCCAGGACAGCACCACGTCCAACCTGTTCGATGAGCTGACCTCGTTCGACGGCGACGAGGACCAGCCGGCCTACAAGAGCGACGGCCTGGGGGCACCGGCGGGGACACCCCCGACTCCCGGTCCGTGGGCGGGCACCGCCCCCGAGAAGCCGAACCTGTTCTCCTGGGCTGGCACCCAGCTCGGGAACCTGGCCGACGCCGCCAAGGGCAACCCCTTCCTGGAGTCGGGACAGGGGCAGTTCGCCCGCGGCGCGGTGCGCGGGCTGTCCAACGTGGCCCACAGCCTGGGCGGCTCGGCCGAGGACCTTCGCCGGGGCGACGTGCTCGGCGGGATCGGCGGGGTCGCCAGCGCCGCCCTCAGTCCGGGGAACGTGTTCCGCGACGCGGCCGCGGAGATGAACGTCCCCGAGCAAATCCTGCCCCAGATCAAGCCGGACACCCCGTTCCTGGGCGGCCTGAACAACCCCCGCGAACTCGCCGGCATCGTGCCCGAGCTGCTGATCCCCGAGACCGCCCTGGAACGCACCGTGGGCAAGGGCGTCGGCAGCCTGGTCAAGCCGGTGGGCCGGGCCATCGGGGAGGTCACGTCGCCGCTGGTGGACCGCGCCCTCAGCGCCGGCCGGCGCATGGCCGAGGACACGCCGCTGGGGGCCACTGCCGGGCGCTACTACCACGGCACCACCGAGGGCTTCGACCGCGCCCGGGTGCCGGAGCGGGGCCGGAGCTACGCCCTCCCCGGCTACTACGCCAGCCCCGATCCCGAGGTGGCCGCTCGGTACGCAGGCTACTCCGACGAACTCGGCACAGCCATCGGTGGCGAGGACGGCATCCCCGAGGGTGCCCAGATTCGCCCCTTCGACCTCGACCCGGACGCGAACCTGTTCGACGCCCGCCGGCAGCTCCCCGAGGATGAGGTCAGAGACATCGTGGGCGCGATGGCCCGCATCGCCCCCGAGCGCGTGACCGACCCCGAGGGCCTCGTCTCGAAGGCCATGGCGCGGCAGGCGCCGCCGTGGAACGGCAACGCCATCGGCGCGCTGTTCACCCTGCGCGGGGCGAACACCGGGATGGGCGACACCACCGATGTGGTCGTACAGGCCCTGAAGGACCTGGGATACCAGGGCGTCCGCGCCGACGAGGGCGGCGAGATCGTCTCGCTGTTCGACACCGGGATCGACAAGGCCAAGAACGCGCTCTCCGGGGAGTACGGCGGGATCACGGCCGGGGGCGGCACCGACGGCCTGGGCGACGGGGCCATGCGCGCCCTGGAGTCGCCGTTCTTCTCCCCCGCCCGCACCGGGCGGCAGGCCGCCGCCGACATCGCCCTGGGCACCGCCGGGGGCGTCGCCGGGGCGGCCACCGCACCAGAGGACGCCACCTGGCAGGAGCGGCTGGAGCGGGGCGCCGCCGGGGCCGCGCTGGGCGCCGGCCTGGGGCCGCTGGCCCGCGCCCCCTCCGGCATCGGGGGCGTCCTCCGCAAGCTGGCGGAGAACGAGGAGGGGTCGCTGAACATCGCCGGGGGCGACGGCAAGCGCCGCCTGCGCCGGGGCATCCCCGACTTCGGAGAGGCGCGCCCGCCCATCGAGCCGGAGCAGTGGGAGGTGATGACCCCCCGCCAGCGGCGCAGCGCCCGCGACGCCGCCGAGGCGGGCCGGGCCTACGAGCCGCTGCCGCGGCAGGAGATCGAGCGCCGCCGCTCGCTGCGCCAGTCGCAGCAAATCCAGGAGGAGGTCGCGACCGAGACGCCGCACCTGGCCCCGTCCGAGGACCCGCTGCCGCCGGCCGAGCGCAGCGCCGACGCCCTCACCCGGATCATCAACGAGATGTCCCCGGGCGCCAAGGAGAAGGTGCTCCAGCAGTCCAGCGGGCAGACCATGCGCCTCCAGGCGCCCTACATGAAGGGGCTGGTGGAGAAGACCCTGGAGGGGGTGGACGAGAACGCCCCCCGCTACGACGAAATCCTGAAGATCACCAACGGCCAGGAGTCGGTCGGGCGGCTGGTGGCCGACGCCGCCGACGAGGCCGAGGCGGGCATCCGGCAACCGATCCGCTGGACGAAGCGCATGGGCGAGCGCCTCGGCAACCCGCAGGCCCTGGACGAGATGCCGGAGCCGATGCGGAAGCAGCTCCTGGCCGAGCGCGACCGGATGGCCAAGGAGCTGATGGTCAGCCACGGCTACAAGAACACCGCCATGGCCAACCAGGACGCCCAGACCATCATCGAGCACATCGGCCAGTTCGCGAAGAACGCCCGGCCGAACGAGCCGGTGAACGAGGCCATGCTCCGCGCCGGCCGCGACGCCCGCGCCGGGGCGCAGTGGCCGAAGTTCATCGCCATCGACGAGTACGAGAAGGCGCTGGCCGACCCCAACGCCTCCGCGGAGACGAAGAACACGCTCAAGCAGGCCATGGACTACTGGGACACCCTCTCCCGGGTGCTCTCGCTCTACTCCGGGGAGACGGCCTCCAGCGAGGTGGCGCGGGCGTTCCGCTCCATGCGCGAGAAGCCCACCGGGGTGCGCGTCGGCGGGGGCACCTTTAAGCCCGGCGACACCCTGCCGTCCGGCGAGAAGGTGCCCGGGAAGAACACCGGCGCGCTCGGCGCCGAGGAGAAGGCGTTCCAGACCCGGCTCGCGCAGCAGCGCAAGGACCTGGAGCTGCGCGAGGACAGCACCCCGGCGTCGCGCCTCCAGCGCCAGCGCAGCCGCCTGAACGGCAAGCGCCCCAACGGCCCCATGGACGACCTGGGGCTGGAGTGGGAGGACATCTTCCGGCGCGACCCGAGCGACACCGACCAGCGGGCCAAGATGCTTGCGGGCCTGGAGGACATGGGCGGGTACCGCTTCCGCCGCGACTGGACGCCCCGCCTGCGGGCGCTCGACCTGGACGACCCCGACGCGGTGAAGCAGTTCTGGACCGACGCCCGGGACACCGCCGGGCTGGACGAGCAGATGATGCCCCTGGTGGACTTCAACCCCCAGATCGAGGGGCAGAGCTACCTGGGCGGGGCGGACGCGCTGACCAAGAAGGACGCGCTGAACCTGGTCAACAAGACCCTGATCAAGGACGCGGCCAACGCCTACCGCGCGGTGCGCCAGGCCAAGCTCACCAAGGCCCCGCTGGACGAACTCCAGCGCCTCCAGCAGGAGGCCACCGCCGCCTACGGCCGGGTGGGCATCGACATCTCGGAGTGGCCCGAGAGCGGCATCCCGATCATCGAGAAGGTGGTGGACAGCCTGGGGGAGAAGATCGCCAAGGAGTGGCCCGAGGACCGGGTGGCCAAGGCGGGCGAGGCCGGAGGCACCGAGATGGTGGAGAAGAAGCGCCAGCTCCTGGGGCTGTTCGACCAGGCCATCAAGAAGGAGCAGAAGCTGGCCGGCATCCCCGTCACCGGCATCCAGGACTTCCTCTCCTACGGCAGCAACAGCGTGCTGACCACGCCCCGCTACCTCCAGGCGGCCACGCTGGAGTCGGCGTGGAACATGATCAACGAGCCGCTGGAGCAGGTGCTCAAGGGCAACTACGGCGGGGCCAAGCAGCAGGTCCTCGGCATCCTGCGGGCGTTCAACCTGCCCACCAGCGACGACCTGCTCAAGCTGGGGGAGGGCATCAAGGCCCCGGCGATGGTCAACGCCCTGCGCGGCATGAAGGACATCGGGCCGATGCAGGCCACCGGCGAGCTGCGCGACCTCGCCACCCGCCAGGGCCACATCATGTCCGACAGCCCCAACAAGCTCGGGCGCCTGCTCAGCCCCATGCACCGCTTCAGCCGGGGCCTGTCCGAGGCGTTCCAGACCGGCTCGTACTTCGGGGAGGTCTCCCGGCTGGCCAAGGACGCCAGCGAGCAGGGGGTGCTGCCCGGGGGCAAGAAGCTGATCAAAATCCTGGACGAGAACGGGGAGTTCCGCTACCCGAACATGGCCGAGCTGTTCGGCAACCTCCCGCAGGAGATCGTGGACGCCGCCCTGAAGCGGTCCAAGACGATCACCGAGGGCGGCGAGGCGGACGTGATCGAGAAGCAGTTCGGCCAGTGGAAGGGGTTGCTGAACAAGCCCGGGGCCACCAGCGCGGAGCGCACCCTGGGCATCTTCGCCAACCTGATGTTCCCCTTCGTCTACGGCCTGCGCCCGGCGATCCACGCCGGGTTCGCCACCGCAGCCGGCCCCGTCCGCTACCCCGCCAAGGCGCTCAGCGCCCTATCCCGCGGGGACAAGGGCGAGGCGGCCTACATGATGAAGAAGTTCGGGCTGGCCACCGCCTTCGACGGCTACATCGTCCACCAGGTGATGAGCGGGAACATCACCGGCCACGGCCCCTCCGACGCCGGGGCGCGGCAGGCGATGATGGAGGCCACGGACGAGCGCGGCGACCCAGTGTGGCGCCCGGACAGCCTGCGTCTGCCGTCCCCGGACGGGGGCCACTTCTGGGTCAAGTACACCTCGCTGCCCGGCCCCGTCTCGGTCGTCGCCGCCATCGCCGCCAACGGCTACGAGTCCTACATGTACGACGGCAAGCCGATGGAGGACTACGGCCAGACGGCGCAGCGCATCGCCCCCCAACTGGCCGCCGCCGCGCTCGACACCACCTACATCCGCGACTTCATCGACCTGGCCACGGCGATGAACTCCACCGGCGGGGACAACACCCTCCAGCGCCTGGGCGGGCAGATCGCCGGGCGGTTCATCCCCGGGGCCGGCGCCCTGCGCCTGGGCGCCCAGCTCAGCGACCCCACGCAGCGGGCGACCCAGGGGGCGCTGCAAGACATCCAGAGCGGCATCCCCGGCCTGCGCCAGCAGCTCCCGGCCCTCAAGTCCCCCTACAGCGGGGAGGACCAGGAGCTGCCGCTGAACCCCCTGACCGCCCTCGGTGGCCTCTCCGGGAACATCTACGCCTCCCCCTCCCGGCCGTCGCCGGTCGCCCGGGAGGTGATGGAGGCGTCGCGCCGGCGCCTGCCGTGGGAGGGCGGCGAGCGCCCGGCGGACGTGGCCGACGTGCGGGTGACCCCGCGCACCTTCACCCGCGGGGAGCAGACCCGCGGCGCCGAGTTCCAGGGCCTCCAGCAGACCGGCGCGGGCATCCGGGGGGCGCAGGCGGCCTACGGCGCGGAGACCAAGGAGAACCTGCTCCCACTGATCACCAGCCCGCAGTACATGGCCCTGCCCTCGGAGCAGAAGGCCCGGATGCTGTCCCAGGCGATGAGCGCGTCCACGTCCGAGGGGGACTGGGCGGCGCAGGGGGCGCCCGGGGTGCAGCTCAAGCCCGAGGCGCAGGTCAAGCACGAACTGATGGGCCAGGCCATGTTCCGGGGCCAGGACGAGGGCACCCCCGCCCAGAACGCGGCCCTCAACCAGCAGATCATCACGGCGCAGAACGCCCTGTCCCAACTCACCCAGCGGTACGGCCGGCGGGCCGCGATCATCATGCTGGACGAGCAGGCGCCCCAGATGCTGGAGCTGGCCCTGACCTACAAGAAGTACAACCCGGACGTGCGCTGGCTGATGGAGCAGGAGACGCGGGGCAGCATGGGCATCCCCGAGTCTCCCTACGGCGACCTGTTCGTGCCCGACTACGGCGGGAGCACCGGCGGCACCGCGGTGAGCGCCCCGACGGACGCCATCACCGGGCGCAGCCTGCCACCGGGACTGCGGGGGTTGTTGAATGGCCGCTGACAACGGGGTGGGCAAGCAGGCCCTGGCCGCCTCCTGGGCGCTGTCCCAGATGGGCAGCCGCGACTACTACATGCTCTGCGAGCGGTTCATCGAGAACGCCTACGGCACCAGCGGGCGCTACGGCTCGGCGTCGCAGGCGGGCAACGCCCTCAACTGGGGCACCGACCCCGACCAGGCGGACGTGGGCGACCTGGTGTTCTTCAAGCCGGACCCGAGTAACGGCAACTACGGGCACGTCGGCATCTACGTCGGCAACGGCGAGATGGTCAGCGCCACCAACGGGGGCATCACCCGCGACAACTTCCAGACCAATCCCTACTGGAAGAACCTGTTCGTGGGCTTCGGTGACCCGCCCGAGCAGTGGTCGGGGCGCCCCGCCACCAACGACCTGATCTCCGGGGCGGCCAACCTGGTCAGCAAGGCCAAGACCGCGGTGGGCAACCTCACGGGCGCTCGCAAGGCGGCCGGAGACGCCTACTGGGGCGCCGCCGCCCCGTACGCCGACTTGATCGTGCAGGCGGCGGCGGACAACGACGTGCCCGCCAACGTGCTCGCCGGCCTCTTGATCCAGGAAAGCGGGGGCAACGCCCGCGCCGTCTCCAGGGCCGGAGCGCAGGGGCTGATGCAGTTCATGCCCGGCACGGCCCGCGGCATGGGGGTCACCGACCCCTTCGACCCGGCGCAGTCCATCAGCGCCGGGGCCAAGTACCTCAGACAGCTCGCGGACCAGTCCGATGGGGACTGGGAGCAGGCCGTGGGCAAGTACAACGCCGGCCCGGCGGGCAACCTGAACAACGCCGAGACGCGCAACCACATGGCGAAGGTCATGCAGTACGCCGACACCATCGGCGCCGGCATGGGAGGGGGAGCAGACATGCCCACCGCACCGCAGCCGAACCCCTACCGCGGCAGCGACCGCGGCGCCGGCACCGGCGGGCCGACCCTGGACGACATCATGGAGGCCGTCCAGGGGGCACGGGACCTCACCGGCCAGGCCAAGGACGCGGCCGTGTCCCGCATCCAGCAGATGCTCGAGGAGATTCAGGGGCGCCCCGGGCCGTCCGCGGCGGGGCGGCTCCAGGGCAGCGGGCGGCTCCCCGGCTACACCAGCGAGGCCGCCGCCCGCGGCGGGGTGCAGCGGGCCACCAGCGGCGTCTCCAGCCTGCTCGACCTGATCGGGCGGGGGACGGACGCGGTGCAGCAGGGCGCCGGGCAGCTCGGCGCGGCGCGGGACGCCGCCCTGCGTCAGCGGGGCAGCCTGCCCGACCCGGCAGCCCTGCCGCGCACCAGCCCCACCGGGGGGCCGAGCGCCGCCGCCCAGGTGGGCGACTTCTTCAGCGGGGTGGGGTCGGCGGCGCAGGGCTTCTTGGGCGGACTCAACGGGGGGCAGGCCGGTGCCGACTTCGCCCGCGGGGCGCTGAACGGGGCGCTCCCGGGTGCCCAGATCGGGACCTCCGCCCTCGGCGGCGGCGGTGCTCCCGGTGCGCCTGGCGGGGGAGGGACGCCCGGCGTCTCCGCGCCTCCCGGTGGTGGCTCCTTTCCGGGCGGCCCCGGTGGCGGAAGCCCCCCCGGTGGCGGGAGCCTCACCGGCGGCCCGGGAGAGGAGATGGGGCCGGCGAACCTGACCCCGCCCGCTGGGCAGCCCGGTGGCCCCCCGAAGGCCAGGACCCGCTCCCCCGCCTACATCGACCCCGAGAAGTACAGCGGGATCAACCGCTCCACGGTGGAGACGGCCAACGGCCTGACCGACTCCATCTACCAGGCGCAGCAGGAGCTGGCGGGCCTCACCGGCAACGACGCCAAGTCGATGATCCGGCGGGAGGAACTCCAGAAGTCGATCACCGACGCGCAGGGCCGGCTGGTCACCCTCACCCCCAGTCTCCAGAAGATCGAGGCCGAGGAGGCGACCACCCGGGAGGGCGCCG
>Ga0070673_100001799_pt1 | contig 12793 bp, 9 predicted proteins | sample KBSM23metaG_FD_65342 | JGI IMG/M metagenome (GOLD analysis project Ga0070673, IMG submission 65342) | Miscanthus rhizosphere microbial communities from Kellogg Biological Station, Michigan, USA - KBS M2-3 metaG | ecosystem: Host-associated > Plants > Roots > Rhizosphere > Soil ... | reverse complement strand
TTGCTGTTGTCCAGAAGATTGTCCTCGACCATGGCGGCAAAGTCGCTGTGGAATCGACGGGGGAGGAAGGCACTACGTTCAAGTTGAGGTTGCCGGTTACGCCGCGGTGAAGACCGTATTTGAGTGCGTAGCAGCCATTCGATGCATGAAGTCCACGGCGAAGCTGTGCAGAAGCTCGATGAATTCGCGCAGCACACGATCTACCGTGCTATGGGCCATAGCGGAGAATCTGAAATTGGACGAGTCCGGGGATCTCAAAACCGAAATTACAAGATCTTAAACTGGACTTGAGAATTGGGGAACGGACTACTCAACCCCAAACTTCTGATAAGAATTGCGCGGACCATCAATGATTCTCGCAGGAGTTTGGGGGTTGAGTAGTCCGTCCCCTAATTCTCCCCGGACTCGTCCAATCTCAATTTCTTCACAAAGGACCTACCGCCCCTTGTTCGCAAATTTTTACAAATCTCCCATACCACGCTGACACTCGCTGAATTTTCGTGTGTTAGCTTCCGCGCTGAACTTGGTGTCTCAGCTTTCGCGGGGTGACTCCGCATATGCCAACAAGCTCTGGCGCGGGAACGTCACCCCGACTTTTCAGTCAAACTGAAACGGTCAGGAGTGGATCGGCATGGGTGATTTCCTGAAGAAGGATGTCGAGACCCCACTTTGCGGCTGCTATCTTGCTGCCGGCGTACGCCTCAGGATCGAAACCAATTCCGAATCCATACTCGCGATAGCGCGAGAAAACCTGGAGCTCTCGGATAACGGCCATGATCGGGAGGAAGTCCGATTGAAGCTGTGGGTTGAGAGCGAGCCTTCTCCCTACCTCGAAACGAAGCCCTACTTTCGTGGCCTTGGCCATCTGGTCTTCAGCGGCTACGACGATCGCAGCTCCCTGCTGATTGACCTACGAAACCGCTGCGGCGCAGGCCGCTTTACGCAAGGGCTGGCGCAAAATTCCCGGTATTGGAAGTCCGCATTGTTCCCGTCTCTGCTCGGCATTGTTGGGCCATCTGTCGGTCTGACGTCCCTCCACAGCGCCTGTGTCAGCTGGAAGGGGAAGGGATTGCTTCTTGCCGGGCGGGGCGGCGCAGGAAAGTCCACGTTGTCTCTCGCACTTGCCCAGGCGGGGATGGATTTTCTTTCTGACGATCGCACGCTCGTCCGCAACAACAACGGCAACCTGATCGCTTTCGGGTTGTCGCGGGAGATGAAGCAGCGCACAGAGGCTCTCGCGCATTTCCCAGGATTGCAGGATGCAAACTGCGAGACGTTCGCGGGCGACACCGTGTGGAAAGGAGAGCCCGCTGTCCGCTTTGACCCTGCCGAGGTTCTCGGCGTGACGCGCGTGGAATCGTGCGAACCCTCCTGGATTGTCTTTCTTGAACGCCAGCCCGATCCCATTTTCCAGTTGGAAGAAATGCCTCCGGAGGAAGCGGCCGCCCTCCTGGAGCAGGACTTGCACCAGGAGATGCCTGAGGCTTCACAAAGGCAGCATCTCACCATCAGAATGCTCTCTCGAAAATTCTGTTGTCGCCTGCGATACGGCGGCGATCCTCATGCCGTCGCTGCAGGGCTCCGGCAGTTGTTCATGAAGCGCGGTGGCTCTGACGCCCGAGCTCAACGGCCTCGAGATGCGCAGGCTCCCAGGCAGCCCTTTTTGTCCAGCGACCCCCTTCGGCGTTTTCGCGTCACAAGCTTTCGCTCCGATGTTTATGTGATGGGTAGGCACCTGCGTATCGAAACGGACAGTCCTGTCGTGTTGAAGCGTATTGTGAAAAACTTCAACATACCCGAGATAACGCCGAAAAGTTCTCCTCAATTCGTCTGGAGAATCGCCTGCGAGTCTCGTCTGGAGCCCTCCTCATGGCCTTCGTTGACTGCGTTCTGCAAAGGTTCGCTGCGTTACATCAATCTCGGGCAATTCAGTTTCGTCGCTGCCGATCTCGATGCACGCGAAGCTGTGGGCATCCTGCCTGAAAGCCTGTGTGAAGACGAAATCGGTTTCTCGACGGTCTTTCTCGCAAGCCTTCTGCACCTGACAGCGCCGGCACTCGGTCTCACCCCGATTTCAGCAGCCTGCGTTTCCAGAGGCGGGAACGGCCTTCTTCTCTTCGGGCCGCCTAACAGCGGTAAGACAACTGCAAGCTACTGGGGAAGGAAGCTGGGGCTAGAATTTCACGCCGATCAGGCCACGTTTCTCGAGCTTGATCACGGTGCTGTGTATGCGTGGGGAGAATTCTGGCCCGCGGCATTCCGTCCGGAGACCGTTCGGTTTTTGCCGGAACTACCGGGCTTGTCACGCTCGTTCCGCTACCTCGATCGAACACTTTTGTGCGTGGACAAATCGGCATTGTCCGGAGCGAACCGGGGACGAGTGACTCCAGCTGCGTGCATTTTTCTCGAGAGGCATGCACCGTCGCCGCCCAGACTTATCCCGCTGCCGCATTGGGAAATTCCGAAACAAGTCTTTACGGACGCAGGCTCCGAGGAAGATCGCACCGCAATCCTGGCGCTAATCGGGAAGGTTCCAGCCTACAGGCTGCTCTACGATGATGATCCCTCTATCGCTGCCCGATTCTTCCGCAGTGTGCTGGAAGCGCACCAGTTGATGGAGCAGCGCACGTGAGCCGAACACTGCATCGGCTGGTGATGGACGAATTGCACCTGGCAAATCGTGAAGACGTGCCTGTTGTGTGGCAATCGGTTGGTCCGCCCGAATGGGAGCGTGTTTTGGCGTGGCTCGATATGAGCGGCATTGCAATCTACTTTCTGCACCGCATGAAAAATGCGAACTGCCTTCACGGTCTTCCGAAGCCTACGATCGCCGAATTAGAAAGGCGCCACTCGGACAATCAGATTCGCACGGAAGCCATTCTGCAGGAGTTCAAAACATTAACCGGTTTCTTTGAGCAGGCGAACGTGAAGTACGCCGTGCTGAAGGGAATCTCGCTGTTGCCCGACTACTGTCCGGACGCGGCGCTTCGCACGCAGTACGATCATGACTTTCTTATTGCGCCCGAATCGGTTGGCGCGGCCCGAAGCGCGCTGGAGAGTGCGGGATTCCGCGCCAGGACGGATGGCAATGTGGACGCTCCGTTCATCTATCGGAAAGTAGAGCCCGAGATCCGCTTCCCTCAAAAGTCCCAGGCGTTGTACTCAACACGCCTCGGCAGATCCGTCGATCTCCACCAACGGCTTTGGGAGGATGGAGAAGAACGAATCCATGTCAATCTTCCTGATGACTTTTTCGAGCGCGCTCAGGTCCGTCATTGGGAAGGCATCCCATTTGTGGCGCTCTGTGACGAGGACTGTTTGCTGTTTCAAATCCTCCACGCCTTCAAACACATTCTTCGGAACTGGTGCCGGCTGTCCGTCTTCCTTGAGATTGCCTGGTTTTTAAACCAGCGATCGTCGGACTTCGCCTTTTGGCGTGGCTTTACAGGCCGAATTGAAAGCGTGCGATGGGCACGCGAAGCGACATATCTGGTGTTTACTCTGGCCGAACAGCTCTTTGGCGGCCCTACTCCCGACAGCCTGCGGGATAGGTTGAGAACCCCGCTGACCCCTGCATTGCAACTTTGGATTGAAAGATATGGAAGGCAATCGGCGGTCTCGAACTTCAACAGCGACAAGTGCACCTTGTTTCTTCACCGGGAATTTATCGACGATTCGTCGGAATGGGCGTTGATTCGAAGGCGTCGGCTATTCCCATTGCATCGTCCGCACCGGCCTCCCGCAGTGGTGTTCCAGAGAGGGTTTTCGGCTGTCGGCAGAATGTGGATGGAGAAAGCCCATGCCGTCCGTCGTTTGAAGTTCCACGGCTCTGCGGGTCTTCGATACTTGATCGAATATCCTCGATGGACGGTGCTGCGACGCCTGCGGCTGGCAGCTTCCGGAAACGTGTGACCGGGGTTTTATGTTCAATGTACGCGTGTATTTGACAAATGCCTGCCTCGCCTGCTTCGACCTGGCGGTGACGGCTGTCTGTTACTTTGCGGTCCGTCCTGCGCAGGCTGGCACGATTGTCGAGCACGCGGCGCTTCCACTGTTTATTCTCCTTCTCTGGCTCTCGCTTTCCTTGTATTTCGGAATGTATCGATCTCGCCGCCTGGACTCTCTGCTGGCGGACGTGGCCATCACTCTGAAAGTGTCCGCCGCGAGCTGGCTTTTCATTCATACGGGCTCTGCCGTTCTTCCCCTTACGCTGGCTGGGTTTTCCACCACTGTCTTTATCCTCACAAACTTTGCAGCACTGACTGTGGCCAGGTCTCTGCTCCGTGTGTGCCTGCGCGAGTTCCGTCGTCGAGGATACAACGTGAAGCGGCTCGTCTTGATCGCCGCGCCGGAAATCGGCCTCAGGCTTGAGGAGAAGATTGGGAGGCGCTCTTACTACGGTTACCGCATTGTCCGGCGATTTGACTACGTCCAGACCGGTGATGCGCGCGGCATGCTGGACGGTGTAACGGAGTTTCTGCGGTCCACTGCTGTCGATGATGCCATCCTCGCGCTGCCCGCCGACGCCAATGAAATGTGCGGTCGCCTGGTGGCGGAGTGCGAAGCTCAGGGGATTAATGTGCGGATCGTCCCGGATCTGTCTCCACTCATCCGGACGGAGACACAAATCTACGATTTCGACGGGATTCCGCTGGTCAACGCGCGTTTGTATCCGACCGAATTCATCGGATACATGCTTTTCAAGCGTACTTTCGATCTCTGCATCTCGATTCTTGTCTTGACGCTTCTCTCACCGTTGCTGCTTCTCGTGTCGCTTCTGATCAAGATTACATCGCCCGGTCCGGCCTTTTTTACGCAGGACCGAGTAGGAATGAACGGCAAGAGATTTCGGATAATCAAGTTCCGCACAATGCGGCAGACACCTTCCCTCGATCCGGACTCGCACTGGACGGTGCATAACGATCACCACATCACCCCGCTTGGCCGCTGGTTGCGTCGCACGAATCTCGATGAACTTCCCCAGGTCTTGAATGTGCTGAAAGGTGAAATGAGCATTGTCGGGCCAAGGCCGGAGCGCCCCTTTTTCCTCGAGCGATTTCGGAAGGAAGTTCCCGAATACATGGCGCGGCACTACGTCAAAAGCGGCATTACGGGCTGGGCGCAGGTTAATGGCTGGAGGGGAGACACGGCTATTCCAGAACGAGTCGCTCACGATCTCTTCTATATCCGGAACTGGGCGGTGTCGTTCGACATCAAGATCCTTCTCCTGACACTGGCTCGCATGTTTATTCCCGGCGCTGGAAGCCTTCAACGTGAAAGACAGGGAAGATCATGACGATGCATCGAGACACGAACAGGAAATTACTGCAGCGCGGGCGGTCACTGTACCGTAACTGGCTCTGGATCCTTGCCGGAGGTTGTGCATGTGCCGCTGCCGCATTGATTGTCAGCCTGTTCATGCCGAACGTGTATCGGGCCACGACATATCTTCTTATTTCGGAATCCAGGCTTGGCGACAGTGCGCGAGATACAAACCTGCAGCAGATGGCGATGCTGCCGACGTTTATTCCGTTTGTCGATAACGATGCATTGATTGACGAGTCCTTAAAGAAACTGAAGCTCGATCAGCCTCCCTACAACCTCACCCTGGACCTTTTCCGTCGCAGGAATTACCTCGATGTCAGAACGCCGAAGTCCACTCGCCTGCTGGAGCTCAATATTGAATTTCCAGATGCGCGCCTCGCCGCCGATCTGGCGAACGCGGTGGCGCAGGGCGCTGTCCAGTACAACCAGAGATTGAATACAACAGATACCGTCGCCACGCAGGAGTTTTTGAGGACGCAGTTGGATCGCGCGCAGGAGGCTCAGGCTGAGACTGCCGAACAACGGGTGAAGATTTTGGCGGAAGCGCGGATTGAGGATCGGGAAAAGGAACTCAGCATCCTCCTGGCCGAGAAAGATCGACTATCGACGCAGCTTCAACAGCTGCGTCTGGAACTGGTTCAGAATCAGGGACGAACGCAGTCACTGGAAAAGGCGCTGGCTGAAGAACCCGAACTGATTTCTCTGAAGAGAAGCGTAACCTCCGATCGTTACGTAGAGCGCGCTGCGGCCAATAGTTTTCCCGATGGCACGCCCCTGGTCATAGCTGAGGAATCCGTCAACAAGGTTCGGGAGGAGATGCGCCAGACATTTGTGACTGCCAGCGTCAATGGCGCAGCCGAAGCCGCCGGAATTGAGGCCGCGACGGCTCGCTTGAACCAGGTAAACAAGGAAATCTCCGAATTGATCAGCCGCATCACCGCAATGCGAGGCAGCATCGAGGCTGCAGGGCAGGCGTACCTGCTGGCGGTGGAAACGACGAAGACCGCCAGTCGCGACTACCAGGCTGCATCGGTCACGGTCAGTTCAAAGTCTCAGGATATAAAACAAATCGCTCCGGCCCTGGTTCCGGAACGCCCTGTTCGGCCCAGGATTCTTATCAACACCGTGATGGGCTTTTTGTTGGGAGCCTTGCTGTTCTGCGGTTGTGTCCTTGTAATACAGAGCTATCGTGATTTGCAATCGCCTGAGCCGTTCCCGGTTGAGCAAATCGATGTTGAGGCCGTGGCTGCCCATCGGCGTCGATGAAAATGAGGTCCCCGTCTTTTCCGCGTCGTCTTCTGATTAACAGCACCGCGGTGTTTGGCGGTGAAGCAATCGCACGCCTGGCGACGGCGCTCATGGCGCTGGTCGTCGCAAGGTTCTACGGGCTGGATGCTCTTGGCAACTACGGCTACGCGCTCGCGCTTGCGAGCGTTCTCCTGCTTGTCCCGGATTTCGGCCTTCACCTGTTCGCCATGCGGGAGCTTTCATCCTCGCCAAAACGTCTGACCGAAGTCTTTTGGGACATCCACTGGCTGAAAGCTGGATTGACCTGTGCTGTCGCCGCATTTGCCCTGGTTTTCGGGGTGTGGGGCATTGCAAATCGCGAGCGGCGTGTTGTGTTCTATATCCTCGTTATCCGCGTCTTGTTGCAAAGCTTCTCGCATGCCGCTATGGCGATATTCAAAGCCCTCGAGCGGATGCACTACGTGGCGCTTCAGCAATCGGTCAACTCGGCGGTGATTGTTCTATGGGTTGCGATGTCCCTGATCCTGCGAACTCCCTTGCATCTCATGGTCGCGGGTCTTGTTGCCGGCCAGTTCGCGGAAACTCTGGTAGGCTGGATTATCCTTGGCAGACTGCTGGCAGCACCTCATTTCAGGAGATGGGATTGGAAAGCTCTCCGGAGTATTGCCGGCGCAAGTTTTCCGTTCGGCCTGACTGCGATTCTTCTCGCGCTGAACCTGCGTGTCGACATTCTTGTGTTGAGTCGTTACGTTTCCAGCAGAATTCTGGGACAGTTCAACGCGGCCGCGTGGTTCGTGGTCGCCATGTTCCTTGTCGCTTCACTGCTCATGTCTGTGCTGTTCCCGAGGCTTTCCCGCGTATTGGCTGAACGCTCCGGATTGGGCAGCGACTACATCCGAAGCCTCGTGAAGAATGTTCTGATGTTTGCGGCGGTGGGTTCGCTTCTTGTGTGGATTGCCGCCCCGGGTCTTATCCGTGTTTTCTTTGGTCCGGACTTTTCGCCGGCCGCGCACATTCTTCGCATATTGGCGCCCGCCCTCCCCCTGGTTTTCCTGAATACGATCTTCTTTTATATCTTTGCGGCAGCTCGACGTCGATTCGTTTGCCTGGGCACGCTGAGCTTCGGAATCGGTCTGGGGGCGCTGCTGAGTATCTACCTGTCTTCGCGCTATGGAGGAACCGGGGCCGCGACGGCAGACGTTGCGCGCGAATTCGCCATGAGCGGTCTCTATCTGTGTTTTCTGATTCAGGGCAATCACGCCAGATTTGCCGGTGTCGCCCTACTCAAGGTTTTTGCGGGAGCAACGGCCCTGCTGTTTCTTTCTGTCTACTTTGCCGGAATACTTCATATCCAGTTCATGTGGCTTGCGGCGTGGATGTTCTTTGTCCTCATGGGAAGTCTGGCCACGTTGGGTTTTCCGAACATCAGAGAATGGCAGCTTCTTACGGATGACCGCCTATGATTCCGTCAATTGTTGTCGAACGACGATACGCGAAGTGGGCTCTCCCCATGCTTCTTGCATGCACGATGGGAGTGGGTCTAACTCTCTCGGGCCATCCCGTTGGTTTCGTGGCCGCATTCTTCGCTGTTGCCGGCTATTTCCTGTTCGGGGCGTTGTCGATCGGAAATCCGCTGATTCTTGTCACCGTACTCCTCCTCACACTCGAATTTTTGCCGCCGCTTTACATCGGTCCATTCGGAGAAACCCCGATTTTCGCGTCATTTGTTCTTCTTCCTATTGCATTCGCAATTATCGTGGTGCGTTTCCCGGATATTCACTTCAAGTGGGATCCGATATCGACGGGGCTTTTCGCCCTGCTTGTCGGAACAGCGTTATCCATCCCGTTTGCGTTCTGGCTTTCGGGAACGCAAACGGGATGGAGCAGTTTGTCGCGCTGGATCCTTATGGCTCACGCGGTGCCCGTCTATTGCATCATTCGAGGATTTGCGCATCACCAATCGGCTCGCGAAGAGCGCCGAGTTTATAGCCTGCTGTTCGTAGGAGCCGTGTTGTCGGCGGTCTATGGCATCGTAGACTTTGTTTGGCCCATCCCTTTCCCACACCCCGCCGCGGATCAGTACATCTGGTTAGAACAAACCATTCTCAGACGCGCTCAGGGACCTTTCTACGAGTCTTCGAATTTCGCAAATTTTTGCGGGTTTTTCCTGATCGCAGGGGCGATTGCGTTGCTGGCCCGTAGAGAGCGCTACCTGGGGTTTTCCCGTCCGCTTCTGATGCTGCTCGTTTCCATGCTCAGTCTTGCCCTCGTTGTTGCCTTTTCGAGGAGCGCCTGGGGAAGTGTTTTGGTTGCATTGCTCGCATCCGCGGCGTTGTCACGGCTCGTCAGGTTGCCGCGCGGTCTTGCGCTGCTCTTCGCTTTTCTCGTGCCTTTGGGGATTGTATGGATGTTGTCGCCCGGGCTTTGGGATTACCTCGTGAGCGCGCGTATCGGGCGGCTCTTTGAAATCCTCGACGATCCGAATTCCGCGACCAGCGGGCGCTTTGACACCTGGATTCGCGTTCTTGCAATCATGAGAGATGCGCCGCAGTACCTCGTCTTTGGAATCGGGTATAAGACCCTTACGGTAACTCGTCTCTTTCATGGCGAAATCATTACCGACAATGGATACCTGAGTCTCTTGCTGGAATGCGGTGTCGCGGGCCTCGCAGGCTTTGTTCTGTTCTCCAGAGCCATTTTTCGAACGTTCCTTCGGCTCGCCCGTTCGCTTCATGACTTTTCGGCATTTTGGAGCACGGTGCTCGTTGCGATCTGGTGTTGCGAATTGGTGCAGCTTCTGGCGACGGACGCCCACACCTATTGGCGCAACATCTGTGTCTTTGTCGCATTGGCGGCCCTAACTCTGAATTCGGCCGAGCGCAAGCAGCCTGCCGCGGGGTCTTTATGAAAAAGGCTGTCGTTTTCCTGGAACAGCAGAGCTGGTTCGGCGGCGCCCAGCGCGTCCTGGGGACCGTGCTGGATTCTATTGCTCCTGAATACGAGCGGATTGTTACTTTCCCGGACCACGGCCCGTTTCGATCGAGTCTTGAAGAGAAAAACATCGAGACGGTGGATTTGCCGATTGGCGACTACAGGCCTGGAAAGAAGACTTTTGTGGAAAAGTTCACGTTCGCGTGTCGAAGCCTGTATTGCGGTGTGAAACTCGCCTCCTTCATCCGACGGAGGAACGTTGCGCTCATCTACATCAATGGGCCACGTTGCATGCCGGCTGGAGTGCTTGCAGCATGGCTCACACGACGTCCTGCGATTTTTCATCTTCATCTGTTTTTGACACGCAAGCTCGATATCGCTCTGGTTGCGCTGCTGGCACGCCGCGTGTCACGAATCGTTGCGTGTTGTGAGGCAGCAGGGGCTTCGCTTCTGGATGTCGATCGCCGTCTCGCCGTAAAGACCGACGTTGTGTATAACCCTTTGCCTGAGCCCGAGACGCGACTGGCCCGGGAGGAACAAGGAGCGTGGCGCTGTTCGGATCGAATCACGATTGGGATGGTCGGCAGAATTACCGAAAACAAGGGGCAGCTCTTGCTGTTGCGGGCAGTCGGCGGTCTGCCTGCGCAAATTCGTGCCAAAGTCCAACTCTTGATCGTTGGCGCGGAGGCTCCGCGGTGTGTGCCGGACCTCGTCTACGGCCAGACTCTCCGGGCTGAAGCTGCCCGCCTCGGTATCGAGGACCAGATCACGTGGACAGGCCACCTGTCGGATACGAGACCCTGTTACGCGTCGATGGACGTTCTTGTACATCCTGCACTGCCTCCCGAGGCGCTGAGCATTGTTATCCTGGAAGCGCTCGACTCCGGTGTACCTGTGGTCGCTGCAAGAACTGGAGGCATTCCGGAAATGATCCGGGACGGCTTCAACGGCCTGCTCGTCCCCCCCGGAGACGAAGTCGCGCTGAGGCAGGCTCTTGAAGTTGTTCTCGAAAACGATGCTGCCCGCGCACGTCTTCAAGCAGGCGCGCGCTCAGGTCTGGACAACCGATTTCTTCCCGAGAGATTTTCTTTCAGCATTCGCAGCGTTATCGGCGAGTTCTGTCCGCAAGAGCGGCTGTGAAGAACGATGGAAGGCAAAACCGCCCTCGTTCATCACTGGCTTGTGACCACTCGCGGTGGTGAACGCGTCTTCGAAGCGCTGGCGGAACTCTTTCCGTCTGCGGATCTGTTTACACTTGTCTGCGACAAGACGAAGATGCCGCAATCGCTCAGCGCTCGACGCGTTCGCAGTTCGTTCCTTCAGCATTTTCCAAAGGCCACTCGGTGGTACCGCTACTATTTGCCGCTGTTTCCTTACGCAACGGAGCAGCTGGATCTTACGGGATACGACTTCATCGTCAGCTCCGATGCTGCAACGGTTAAAGGGGTGCGCGGCGGGAAAGCAACGCACATCTGCTACTGCCATACGCCGATGCGTTATGTATGGAATGGCTATGAAACGTATCGTCGCATGGCGGGGCCGCTCAGCAGTTCTGCCCTTGCAGCGTTTCGCAAACGTCTTTGCCAGTGGGATTATGAAGCCGCGCAACGCGTGACTCTGTTCGTCGCCAATTCCAGGAATGTTCAGAAGCGAATCCGGGAATGTTATGACCGCGAGAGCTGCGTCATTTACCCGCCAGTGGATACAGAACGGTTCCTGCCTGGCCCTTCGTCGCAGCGCTCCGAAGACTTCTTCCTCATTGTTTCCCCGCTCGTTTCCTACAAGCGAGTGGACCTTCTCATAGATGCATTCAACGGACGCCGTCGAAATCTGGTGGTCATCGGCGACGGTCCCGAGAAGAAGAAGCTGGAAAGCCGCGCGGGGCCAACGGTTCGATTACTCGGTTCGCAGTCCGATGCCGCGGTGGTTCAGGCAATGCAACAGTGCCGGGCCTTTGTATTTGCGGGCGAGGAGGACTTTGGAATCGTCATGGCTGAAGCTCAGGCTTGCGGCAAGCCCGTCATTGCGTTCGGTCGCGGCGGGGCCGCCGAAATCGTGGATCCCGGCGAGACGGGTTTGCTATTTGAAGAGCAGTCGACAGAGTGCGTGATAGATGCTCTTGACAGATTTGAGCGTGCTTCCTTTGAGCCTTTTGCGATTCGCAGATCCTCTCTGCGGTTTAGCCGGGAGCGCTTTCTCAATGAGTTTCGAAAACTCGCGGCACGCACTACTCTTGGGGAAACGTGAGCCAGACTATCCGTCCCCTAATTTGGGACGGCTGCTGTGGACAATGCTCCGTTCTGATAAACTTGAACTCACGAGGAGCGCATCATGAAATTCTTTCTCGATACAGCGAGTCTCAATGAGATTCGAGACGTTGCCAGCACCGGCATCCTGGATGGCATCACGACAAACCCGACGCTGATTTCCAAGGAAGGCAATTCTTTCGAGGATCAGCTGCTGAAGATCTGCGCCCTGGTCAATGGTCCGGTCAGCGCGGAAACCGTCAGCCCGGATGCGGCAGGTATGGTTGATGAGGGACGGCACCTCGCGAAGCTACACCAGAACATTGTCGTCAAATGCCCGATGACCCGAGAGGGCCTCAAGGCCACAAAGACGCTCGCCGATGAGGGCATTCGCGTTAACGTTACATTGATTTTTTCGGCGCCACAGGCGCTGATGGCGGCTAAAGCCGGCGCAACTTACGTCAGCCCATTTGTTGGCAGGCTGGACGACGTTGGACAGGACGGCATGGTTCTCATCAAAGAGATTGTCGGCATCTTCAACAACTACGATTTCAAGGCAGAAGTTCTCGTCGCCTCTGTCCGTCATCCGGGCCACGTCATTCAGGCCGGCTTGCTTGGTGCTGATGTCTGTACGCTGCCGGCGAAGGTCTTTGAACAGATGCTCAAGCACCCGTTGACGGATCGCGGTGTCGAACAGTTCCTGAAGGATTGGCAGAAGGTCCCCGTCATCAAATAATGGCCCGCGTCACGGCTTCCGACCGCATCGAGCAACTAGCCCAGCGCAATCGCGCTGCCGAGATCGGTGGGGGAAAAGAACGGCTCGATAGGCAGAAGGCCGAAGGCAAGATGACGGCCCGCGAGCGCATCGACGTTCTGCTCGACAAGGATTCCTTCGAAGAATTCGACAAGTTCGTCAAGCATCGTTGCCTCGACTTCGGCATGGCCGATCAGCAGTACCCCGGCGATGGCGTGGTTGCGGGACATGGCCGAATCGATGGTCGGCTCGTCTATGTATTCGCCCAGGACTTTAGCGTCTTCGGCGG
>Ga0070673_100001794_pt1 | contig 12801 bp, 5 predicted proteins | sample KBSM23metaG_FD_65342 | JGI IMG/M metagenome (GOLD analysis project Ga0070673, IMG submission 65342) | Miscanthus rhizosphere microbial communities from Kellogg Biological Station, Michigan, USA - KBS M2-3 metaG | ecosystem: Host-associated > Plants > Roots > Rhizosphere > Soil ... | reverse complement strand
GCCAAGAACGTCCGCCTCGCGATCCAGATCAACGAGCGCAAGAAGATCGCCGTCGCGTTCGAGGGCAACAACAAGATCTCGTCGTCGACGCTGCGCGACGAGCTGACGCTGCTGACGCGCGGCTCCTACGACGACTTCGAGGTCACGGCCAGCGGAGACGCGATCCAGCGCTATTACCAGGCGGACGGCTACTTCTTCGCGCGCGTCGATTGGCGCCGCGAGCGGCTGTCCGCCGACGAGGAGCGCGTCGTGTTCACGATCGACGAGGGCCCGCAGCTGCGCGTGCGCGGCATCGAGTTCGCGGGCAACAAGTCGCTGTCCTCGGACGAGCTGGCCGACGTCGTGTCGGTGCGCAAGTACCCGCCGCTGGGGCTCGGCTCGGGCGGCTACGTGACCGGCAAGCAGATGGAGCAGGACGTCGAGCGCATCCTCGAGCACTACAAGGGCAAGGGCTTCCTGGAGGTGCAGGCGCACGCAGAGGCCGCCACGTCAGCGGCCGCGCTCGGTGCGCTGGGCGCGGTCGCGGCCGGCGCCGAGACGGTGTCGCGCGACGCGAAGACGATCTTCGTGCGCTTCACGATCGAGGAAGGCCCGCGCATGATGCTGGCCAGCGAGGACTTCCGCACCGCCGCGGGCGAGCCCCTGCCCTACGACAAGAAGTTCCTGATCGAGAGCGTCACCACCCGACCCGGCGATCCGTACACGCTGCAGGCCATCCGCGAGGACGGACGCCGCCTGGAACGCTTGCTGGGCGACGCCGGCTATCCGACGTCCAGCGTCGATCCCGACGTCAGCCGCGAAGGCGATCGCGTCAAGCTGACCTGGGTGCTCAAGCTGGGGCCGCGCGTCCGGGTCGGGCCCATCTTCGTGCGCGGCAACTTCAAGACCACGCCCGAGACCATCCTGGAACAGATCCCGGTGCAGTCGGGCGGCTACCTGACGACCACGGCGGTCGAGCGCGGCCAGCGCAACCTGGGCTTCCTGCAGCTGTTCAACAACGCGACACCGATCTCCTTCCCGGGCAAGGACGAGAAGCGCGAGGTCGTTCCGATGGTGGTCGAGGTCGAGGAGCGCTACGAGCAATACAGCGTTCTGCACGCGGGCGTCGGCGTGTCGACCGAACAGAAGCCGCCCGACTCGGCGCTGCCGTTCGGCGTCTACGTGCGCGGCGGCTACGAGAACCGAAACTTCTGGGGCCACGGCTGGAACGCGGCGGCGAACCTCACCTACGGCACGTCGTTGCTGCGCGGCGACCTGCTGTTCCTCGATCGCCGGTTCTTCGGGACGCTGTTCCGCTTCGACGTCACCCTCAACTACCTGCAGCAGGAGACGGCGCGCCTCGGCGACATCCGGTCGGGCGCGGGGTCGATCGGCTTCTCACGCGAGATGTATCCCGGCGTCGACGCGGGCATCCACTACAACCTGCGCAACACCACCCACACCGAGCCGCTGATCCGCAGCGCCGGTCCCGACGAGACGATCTCCAGCGTGCGGCTGGGCACGACGGTCGGCAGCTTGTCGGCCAACATCGAATGGCTGCGCATGGACAACCGCCTGGTCCCCACCCGGGGCTTCCGCATCAACGCGCTCGCCGAGCTGGCGCTGCCCGCGCTGTCGGCGCCGCTGCGGCCGTTTCCGCTGGACGTCGGCGACGACACCTTCCTGAAGGTCAGCGTGCGGTCGCTGTCGGTGATACCGCTGGGGCGCTTCCTCTTCCTGCGCCACGGGTTTCGTTTCGAGCAGGGCTTCCCGCTGGGCGGCGCGTCGCTGCTGCCCAAGGTCGAGCGCTACTTCGCGGGCGGCGACACCACCATCCGTGGCTTCCAGCTGGATCGCGCGCGCGTCGAGGTGGTGAACTATCGAGATCCGTCGCTGGGGACGGCGATGGTCGATCGTGTGGACTACCGCCCGCTGGGCGGCAACCTCCGCATCCTGCAGAACATCGACCTGCTCTTCCCGATCAGCCCGCCCTGGTTCGGGTCCGTGTTTCTCGACAACGGCGTCGTCGCCGACTCGCTGGACGGGCTGTCGGCCAGCGCGTTCCGCCACGGCATCGGCATCTCGCCGCTGCTGATCCGGCTGCCGATCGGCGACGTCAGCCTGGCGTGGGCGTGGCCGCTGGATCCCGGGCCTGGCGACAACACCTGGACCGGCGTCTTCCACGTCAACGTCGGCTTGCTGTTCTGACGCTGAGCTGGCGACGCTACTTCTTGGAGCGGTGCGAGAGGCGTTCGAGGCGCCGGTCGATGATGGAGCGGTCGGGCGCGTTCGGGGCCAGCTTCAGGTAACGCTTGAGGGCGCGGATCGCCGACGCCGTTTCGCCCTGCTGCTCGTACGCGAGCCCGAGGCCGCGGAACCCGATCGGGTCGTTCGGAGCCAGCTTGACCGCCTCGCGGTAGGCGGCGACCGCGCCCTTGCCGTCGCCCGCGAACAGCAGCGCGTTGCCCCGCTCGTAGTGGGGGCGCGGATCGGACGCGTCGGTCGACGGCGCCGCGGCCGACTTCTTGGCGGCGGGCTCGCGCATCGCGACCTTGCGCGTGTGCCGCTCGTGCTTCTGATACGCCACCTTGGTCGGGCGGATGCCGCCGCGGCGGCGCCGTTTCGAGGTCCCGGCGGCGTCGTCATCGTGCGACGCGCGGACGGGCGCGGCCGGCCTGGCGGCGGCTGATCGCGTGGGCACGGCATCGGCCACGCGCGCCAGCGTCGGCTTCGCCGCGCGGGCCGGCGGCGGCGCCTTCGCGACCGGCGCCGATGGCGCGGGCGTCGGTTCGATCGTCGGCGCCACGAGCTCCGGTTCGGGCGCCGGCTTCGCCTGTTGCGCGGCCACCGGCGCGGCCGTCATTTTCGGCCGGCTGAGCAGCTTGATCCCACCGACGACGACGGCCACGATCGCGACGCCCATCCCGATCCCGATCAGCGGGAGGTTCCGCCGCGGCTGCACGTAAAGCGGGCTCGCCGCCGGGACGAGAGGCGGCGGCATCGCGGCCGGCTCCGACTCGGCGGTCATCGTCACCGCCTCGATGATCGCGTCCGAGTCGCCACCCAGCACGGGCGCGGGCGGCGGCGTCGCGTGGCGCGCGGACGGGCCCGCGACGTGCGTCGGCTCCTCCGAGTCGCTATCGGTCACCAGCGGCGTCACCAGGAGCGGCGGCGGCGTCTTGAGCACCGGGGCCGGCGTGGGCGGGGGAAGATCCAGCGCCTGCGCCGGCGTCAGCGATCGGGCCGGCCTTCCGGCCGCGGGTGCCACCGCCGGCCGCGCGGATGGTGTCCTCACCGGCGCGGGCGCGGCAATCGTCCGGGCAAACGCCGCGGCGGCGCCGCCGCGCGCCGGTGGCGCCGAGGCAGGGGCCGTGGTGGCGGGGGCCGCGGCGGCGCGAACAGGCGCCGCGGGCACACGAGCGGGCGGCGGCGCGGCGGGCGGCGACAGCGCGAAGGAGATAGGCGCCGGGGATCCGTCGAACGGCAGCGGCCGGGTCGGCGACGCGGCAGCGGCGGTGCCGACCATCGTCGAGCGGATGCTCTTCTGCGCCGGGACCGACGCGAGCGGCGGCGGCGGACTGGGCGGCTCGGCGGGCTTGGCGGCTTTGGCCGGCTCGGCGGGCTTCGCCGCCGGCGCCTTCGCGGGCGTCGCCTGAAACGATGCGTCCGACACCACCTCGATCGCCGCGCGGCCCGGCGATCGCTTCAGCGACGCCGCGCAGAACGGGCACTTGGTTCCCTGCAACAGCTCGCGAACGACACCTTCGGGAATCGGACCGTGGCAACGCGGGCAGGTGGTCCCGCTCATTGCGCCCGGCTCCGTGGATCGGCGGCGAATGCGACCAGCTGGGCGACGCCGGCGCGCGCGGCCTGGACGCCCTCGAATGTCCCGACCTTCCTCGACGTCTCGCCCGAGCTGACGTCGAAGAACATCACGCTCACGCGGATCTTGTCGTCGCCGGGATCGATCTCCGCCCACATCAGGCGATCGGCGCCCAGCGAATGGCCCACCGCGCGATAGCAGGCGGGCGTCGGCTCGATGCACTCGATCGCCAGCTGCGCGACCTCCATGCTGACCGCGGCCTTGATGCCGGCGCTCGCGCCGGCGAGCTTGACGCGGCTCATCTCGTCGTTGACGGCGCGCGCGACGACGGGGACATCGAACGAATCAAGCGGCATCCAGGCGAGGCGCGCGGGCTGCGAGGGCGTCGCCGGCTTCGCCGCCGTTGCCGGCGCGGGCGGCGGATCGCTGGCGCACGCCATCCCCACGCCGGCCAGCAACAGCGATCCGACGAATATCCGTCTGGATCGCGTGGGCTCCGAACTCCGCCCCGTGGCTGTCATCCTCAATTGAAATCAATCGGGAAGCCAGGCGTCATCTTGAGCGCAAATCGCCTTTTACCGAAAGTCGTAGCGCAAGGCGCTACGCGGGTGCGGTGGCCTCGACGCAGGAGAACGGTCACCAGCTGACGGGAATCGTTCATGTTCTGACACCCGCCTACCGAGATAAGGGGCGGATGATCGGGGCCGGGCGCGTCCGCGCAGTGGCGTATGGGTTGCTTGACTGCCGAGACCGAAACGTCACTCGGAGGCGACCGTGATTCGCAGACTGTCTTATCTGGCGATCGGGCTGGCGGCGCTGGCCGCCGCGTGTGGGGGTAAGTCCGCCGCCGGAATCGGCATCCCCGGCACCGACGCGGGCGCCGACAAACCGGCGACCGACGGCAACCCCACGACCGACGGCAAACCGACGACCGACGCTCCCACGACCGACGGCAAGCCGACCACCGACGGTCCGCCGACGGACGGAAACCCGACGACGGACGGCAATCCGACGACGGACGGCAACCCGCCCGACGGTGGCGCCGCGGGGCCGCTGGCGTGGGCGGGCGTCTACGACTCGAACGGCGTCTGGGATCTGTCGGGACCGATCAGCGCCCAGCGCACGCTGGGTGACGTGGTCGCGGATCTGCTCATCGACCAGATCGTCGGCCTCGCCGGTGTTCCATCGGCGATCGAGGATCAGGCGAAATCCGTGGTGCGGGCGCTGGTGGGCGGAAAGATCAAGTCGCTGGTGGACGCCGCGACGCCTGCGGCGCTCAAGCCGGGCAGCGATCTGTTCATGAAGCTGACCGCGGTCCTCGCCAGCACGCAGGTGACGTCCACGATCGACGTTTATCCGGGATCGGCGGCCGGTTCGGTGCGGGGGTCGGAGGAGCTGCGGAGCTTCAAGTTCAGCTTTCAGGGGCGCACCGCCACGCTGCCCGTCGGCGATCTGCTGGAACGCACTGTCCCGCTGGTCACGCTGGGCGCCGACTGGAAAGGCACCCAGTCGGGCGCGGACGTGCTGGTGATCGATCAGCACGAGTTCGCGCTGCGCCTGGGCAAGATGATCGTCTGGGTCGTCGACAACGTCATCCAGGACGCCGCGGGCGGGCCCTCGCTGACGCAGGCGGCGGCCTCGGCGATCGATTGCGGCGCGATCACGTCCGCGATCACCGGCGGCAAGACGTCGTTCTCGTTCGGGGTCGGCTTCCTGTCGTTCTCGGTCAGCGCGTCCTCGCTGACGACCGGCTGCGGCGCCGCCGTCGACACGGTCAAGACCAAGGCGCTGGGCCTGTTCGACGTCGATGCGGGCGTCTCGCTGGGCGGCCGCGTCCAGGCGCTGGACGACGACGCGGACGCCGTCGCCGATCGCCTGAAGAGCCTGACGGGCTTCGGCGGCATGGTCACCGATTCGGCGATCGCGCCGCAGGTCGCCGCGCGCTTCGAAGCGTTCCGGCGCCGGCAGCCGGGCACGCCTACCGGGTTCGGCCCGAACTACGCTGACATGAGCAACACCATGGGAACGACGGCGCGCCTGCCGATTCGCGGGCGGATCATCCGCGTCGTCGACGGGTTCAATCCCGCGACCACGACGCCTTTCGCGCAGCTGTCACAGGAAGAGCTGCCCAACGAGTCCGTCACGGTCACCACCGGCGGCACCACGCTGGGCGTCGTGACGACCGACGGCGAGGGCTACATCGATCAGACGCTGGACATCACCGCCGCGGCGCTGGCGCCGGGGACGCACGCGCTGGGCTTCGCGGTGCGCGGGCGCCTCGCCGGCACCGCCTCCGCGATGCTGCTGTCGCCGCAGGCGCCGGGCGTGGTCGTTCGCTCCGACGTCGATCTCACCTACCTCGACACGCATTTCATGTCGACGACGGACAAGCTGGCGTTGCTCGTGCAGCGCGGCAGCGAGCGCACCACGCTGCCGGCGATGCAGGCCGTCTACCGCGGCATGCGACGGGGCGCGACCTCCGCCGATGACGTCCCGCTGTCGTTTCTCTCGGGCAGCCCGAACTTCTTCAAGATGCCGCTGGAAGAAAAGATGCGCGTCGATCTGATCGCTCAAGACGGCGTCGTGCTGAAGCCGTTCAAGGACATCATCGCCGCCAAGGTGACCGACGTGAATCTGGGCGCGATCGTGCCGGCCCTGGAGGAGCAGGTCGGCTACAAGCTGACCGCGTTGCTGCGCCTGCGGCTGGACGTTCCGCCCGACACGAAGGAGATCCTGATGGGCGACGACAGCGAGGCGGACGCGGTCGCCTACAACCTGTACCACCGCTTCACCAGCAAGCAGCTGACCGCGGACGGCCTCGTCGCGGCGGCGGACGCCGTGCCCGTCGACGCGACCTGGAGGCCCGCGATCGTCGAGCTGGCGGGGCGCGTCGCGCCCGTGCTGCCGGCGAGCGCGCCTGTCGTGACCATCTACATCAACCGCACCGGGACGCCGAACGCGCGCTTCCCGGTCGCGAGCTGGGCGGTGCCCGGCCTGACCCGCGCTCACACCGGCGCCTGGCCGCTGGCGCTGGACCTGTTCGAGGAGGGACGCCTGAGCGGACCGGCGACGGCGGCGGTGAAGGCGCGCCTGATCGAGCTCGGGCAAACGAACGCGACGCTGTCAGCGGCCGCTCAGGACGCCGTGACGGCGGGCTTCGTCCAGGCGGCGACGGTCAGCGCGTTCTAGCGCCGGACCCTCACCCCGACCCTCTCCCCCAAGCGGGAGAGGGAGAAAGGTGTCAGCGGGCGGCGACGAGGGCGATGGTGCCGTGCTGCTTCTCGAAGCTGTCCTTGGCGGACGTCGCGTCCTTGTAGGTCGGGAAGTTGCCGTAGCGGACGCGGTAGGACATACCGCGCCCGGGGACGTCCCCCGCGACAACGAACGCGCCCGGGTATTGCTCGGCGAACGCTTTGGCCTCCGTGGCGGTCGTGAACGTGCTGAGGTGAAGCGTGAACTTGCCCTTCCCCTTGGCGGAATCGGCGGCCGGAGCCGTCGCCGCGGTCGGCTTCTGAGACACCGCGGCCGGAGCGATTGGCTTCGGCGGCGCGGGCGTCGCGGCGGTCGCGATCGGCTTGGGCGCCGCGGCGACAGGCGCGGGCTTCGGTGCAGGCGCGGGCGCGGCGACGGGCGCCGGCTTCGGCGCGGGCGCCGGCATGACCGCCGCCAGCTTGGCTGGCTTCGGCGCCCTCGGGCTCGGCGCGATCAGGGTGTTCGGAAACGTGAGCGGGGGCGTCGGCGGCACGACGGTGGCGGCCGGCGTTTGCGCACGATCGAGCGCATCCAGAGGATTCTGCAGATCGGGCGACGCCGCCTGCCCGCGCGATTCGATCCGCTTGCCCACCATCACGCCCAGCACGAACAGCATGCAGGCGACGACGGCGCTGCCGAAGAACAGGAAGAACACCTGGCGGTTGTCCAGGCGCACCTCGATCTTGTCGCGCCACCGCTCGGCGTTTCGGTCGACGTCCCGGAGGGCGGCCTCTTCCATGCTGTCGATCGCAGTGTATCGCACCGTCATGAATCGTCCTCTTTCCTCACTGAGAGTCCTCGGCAGTTGAATCCGTCGCGCGCGCCATCGTCTCGGGCGCGGACACGCCCAGCAGCGCCAGCGCGTTGCGCGTCACCTGGGCGATGGCGTCGACCCAGTACAGCCGGGCCGCCGTCTTGCGCCAGTTCCAGGTGGCCCGCCAGTCGCCCGTCCGGTGGCGCTCCTGGGGCAGGATGGTGTCGCCGTGCACCTTCTGCAGGCGGGTGTAGTAGCTCTGGAACTCGCTCGCCAGCTCGGTCAGGTAGGTGGCCACCCGGTGGGGCTCGCGGGCGATCGCAGCGTCGGCCACGAAGTCCGGGAAGTCGGCCAGCCGGCGCAGGATGGCGATCTCCTCGGGCAGCGCCAGCTCGGCGGCCAGCGCCGCGTCCAGCGGCGGCCGCGGCGCCTCCAGCGACGCCGCCCGGCGCTTGATGGCGGCGCAGCGCGCGTGCCCGTACTGGACGTAGTAGACGGGGTTGTCCATCGACTGCCGCTTGGCGACCTCCAGGTCGAACTCCAGCGGCGTGTCGTGGCGGCGCATCAGGTAGAAGTAGCGGGTCGCGTCGCGCCCCACCTCTTCGATGACGTCGTCGAGGGTGACGAACTCCCCCGCCCGCTTCCCCATCTTCACCTCGACGCCGTCGCGCAGCAGGCTGACGTTCTGGATCAGGATCACGCGCAGCACCGCGGGGTCGAACCCGAACGCCTTCAGCGCCGCCTGCATGCGCGCGATGTGGCCGTGGTGGTCGGAGCCCCAGATGTCGCACAGCTCGTCGAAGCCGCGCGCGATCTTCTTGCGGTGGTAGGCGATGTCCGCCAGCAGGTACGTCGGCTGCTTGTCGGACTTCACGACGACGCGATCCTTGTCGTCGCCCCACAGCGCCGTGGTCTTCAGCCAGACGGCGTCGTCGCGCCGGTCGATGTAGCCCTTGCCGTCCAGCGCGCGCAGCGTCTCGCCGACGTCGCCCGCGTCGTGCAGCGCCCGCTCGCTCTGCCAGACCTCGAAGTCGACGTCGAAGCGCGCCAGCGTATCGCGAATCATCCCCAGCGCGCGCTCGATCCCGTACTGCTTGATCGGCTCGATGTCGGCGGGCGGCGCCGGGGAGACCCAGCGCGCCCCGTCGCGCGCGAACAGATCGCGGCCGAAGCCGCGGATGTATTCGCCCTTGTAGCCGTTCTCGGGGAACGCCACCTCGGGGACGGCCGGATCGGCGGCGCGCGCCGCCTCCATGTAGCGCGTCCACACCGACAGCGCGAGCATCTGCACCTGGTTGCCGGCGTCGTTGATGTAGTACTCGGGCGTCACGGCGTAGCCGGCGAAGCGCAGGAGGCGCGTCAGCGCGTCGCCGACCGCGCAATGCCGGCCGTGCGCGACGGTGATCGGGCCGGTCGGGTTCGCCGACAGGTATTCGAGGACGATCTTGGGCGTCGGACGCGGCGCCCCGCGTCCCCAGTCGGGGCCGGCCGCCAGGATGGCGCCCAGCGTGCGCTGCCAGAACGCCGGCGCGAGCCGCAGGTTGATGAATCCGGGGCCGGCGATGGTGACCTCCGCCAGCGTCGAATCGGGGCCCGTGGGCAGGCGGGCGACGATCGCCTCCGCCACCGCGCGCGGTGTTTTGCCGGCGCCCTTCGCGATCGCCAGCGCGACGTTGGAGGCGAAGTCGCCGTGCTCGGGCCGCTTCGCGCGCTCGAGCGGGACGCTGGCGGGCGCGGCCGGAATGGTCCCGTCGCTGGCCAGCGCGGCCAGCGCCTGCGCGAGCAGGTCGCGCACGGTCTCGCGGGCACTGGACGGAGCTTGCACGTGGATCACCTACATGTAGTTTCTACGCATACCACTTATGCGTCAAGTTACTGGCGTTTCAGGGACTTAACCACGCGGCCGGATTACTGAATCGGGAACAGGCCGTTGCTGGCGTGAAAGTCCTCGTAAACGGGCAGGTACCCGTTTGCTGACGACAGCCCGAACGGGTTGACGCGCACGATCTGGCCGCGGGTCGGACCGCCCCCCTGCCCTCGACCCAGCCGCCGCTGGTCGACGACGAAGAAGAACGGCGCCGCCTTGCCCGTGATGCTGTCGATGCGGTTCGAATCGATCGGCCCGAGCACGATCCGCGCGGGCGCGGACACCTCGACGGTCGAGAGATTGACGACCGACTCCTGCCGGAAGCCGCCGTGAACATCGAAGTGGATGTTGGTGCCGGAGGGCGGCGCGCGCTCGATAGCGGCGAGCACGAACGCGACCTGCGTGTTGCGGAAGCGCGCGCGCACGTACTGCACCCGGCCGGGGCGTGTGTTGGGATCGGGTGAGATGGCCTGGGTGTCGCTGTCGATCGGACCACCGAAGTAGAGGCACGCGTTGGGCGCCGTCACGTCCCCCGTCCACGTCTTCATCCACTCGATGAGCTGTGGCGCTTCGGGGCGCGCGAAGCCGGTCTTCGGCATCATGTCCATCGCCATCTGCTTGGGGTCTATGCCCGAAACGTCGGCCAGCTTCCCGGGGTTGTTCATGTCCAGGATCGGCTCGAGCGCCGGATTGAAGTGGTCGATGTAAAAGCCGTCGCCGCTGCGATCGGGAGGCTGGCCACCCGCCGGGGCCCCGGGCACGTCGAAGGGCATGCCCTTCTGCAGCGTCGGGTAGACGGGGTGCATCGGCTGCTCGCACAGGATCGCGTCGGGTGACTGGCCGGGGTACGGTCGCAGCGGGATGCGCGAGACCAGGCGCGGGTCGCGTTCACCCGGCGTGGCGAGTGGCCGACACAGATCGTCGGCGGGGTTCTTGGTCATCATCGGGTCGATGAGCGTACCGGCGGCCCTGTTGGTCGTTCCGGCCGAGAACGAGCCCGACGCCGAGCCGCTGACCAGGAAGCCGGCGTTCACGTTCACCGCGTAGGAGGTGAGCTGCGGGAAGCAATTGTCTTGCGTCAGCGGCGGACCGTCGCCGCAGAGGCTCGTGAACACGCACTTCCCGGCAGCCGTGCAGAACTCGCCCGGGTTGCACGACTTGCCCGCGCCCTTCGAGCACAGGTCCTGTCCGGTGAGGCACAGGCCTTCGGGCGTGCAATCGACCGCTCCCGCCGGACAGCCCGAAAGGTCCGGTGTGGTGCCCGGCTTGCACATCGGCAGGCAGACGCGGCCTTGGCGACAGTCCCGGTTCTGCGCGCAGATGTTCAAGCAGCGTGGCTCCCCCTTGTACGCGACGCAGCTGAATCCGCGCAGCGAGTCCCCCGTCGCTGGCGGTAGCTGCGTGCTGGGGTCCGCCGGATCCAAGCAATCGTTCGTATGGTCGATGCCGGTGCCGCCCGTCCCCGTCGCCCCGCCGGTGCCAGCCATGCCACCCGCGCCGCCGCTGCCGCCCGAGCCGCCCGATCCAGCTGCGCCACCCATGCCGTCGGTACCCGCCATGCCGGCTGCGCCACCCGTGCCGCCCATGCCGTCGGTCCCGGCCATACCCGCGGCGCCACCCGCACCGCCGGTCCCCGTCGCGCCACCCGTCCCTGTCGCTCCACCGGTGCCCGAGATCTGGCAGGGCGAGAGGCTGGAGCGGACGACCTCGTCGAGGTGCGGTGTCAGGGTCAGCTGGCTCTCGGTCGCCTGGACGATGTCGTAGCGCCGCACGCTGCTCTTGAAGGGCGCGCACTGCGTGGTCAGCGACGCCTGCTGGTTCGCGCTGATGCACAGACCGGTGACGGTCAACCCGCCCCCGACCTTGTCCAGCGACGGATCGCGATCGCAGATCAGCCCGAGCGGGCAGTCCGCCGAGGTCGTGCAGCCGCGCAGCGTGACGATGTCGCCCGGGAGAACGCCCGCCGTGCAGAACCCGCCGCCGCCGTCAGTCAGGACGGACAGGTGAAGCATTCCCGAATAGCGCGGGCCGGTCACCGTTCCCTGCCAGGTGACGTCCCAGCCCTGCGTGATCGCCGCTTCGCGATCGGGAAAGAACACGTGCGTTCGTTGCGGCCGCACGTCGAGCGCCGTCGCGTTGTCCTCCGTTCCCTGCGTCCAGAACGGTTCGATGTACGGCGCCGTCGGCAGGACGAGCGGTGGCAGGTCCAGGCGCGTGGGACCCAGCGAGGGATCCAGCGAGACCGCGTAGCTCGTGACATTGCGGTCGCGCGGGCGGTTCGGGAACGGCGTCGATTCGAAGACGACGTTCGATGAATCGGAGCCGTTCTTGTAGACGAAAGGTTCCTCGGACAGCGGGAACGGGTCCTGGGGACTCGTCGGAGGAAATAGCTCGGTCTGGCTGTTGTGAACGACGGCCTTGAGCGGTCGCGACGCCGGGGTAATGTTCACGAGGTAGATCGTTCCCGACGACGTCAGCACCCAGGCGTAGCCGCCGTTGACCGTGTCTTCCTTGGTGTCGCCCGTCATGTCCGCCGCCGCCACGTCGATCGGGATCGCCGGGAAGCGCAGGCCGCTCGTGGCATCGAGCGAGGACGGGCGCCGGTTCACCTGACCGTACGGGATGCAGGGATTCTGCGGGCTGACGTCGACCACCGGAGCCGGCATGTTCGGATCGCTCGACTTCTTTTGCGGATCCAGCGCATCGAAGTTCGTCTCGCACTCGATCTCGGAGCCGGGGTTGAAGACATGCACGATGCGCAGCGATCCGTCGCGCGCGATCACATAGAGGTAGTTGCGCTGTCGCGCTTGCCCGACGAACTGGCCCACGTACTCCGGGCCGGTATCGGCGGCGCCCTGGACCACCCACGGATCGACGCCGAGGCGAATCCTGTTGCTGCCCCCCGACAGATCGTTGAGCGCGACGGTCTTCATCGGATTGAATGCCGACGTCGACGGCGCCAGCGCGAACGACATGATGAAGGGCTGTTTGGAGAGCGACACGTACGCGTGGTCGCCCGTCGGGAAGATCGCGATTCCGGTCGGGGCGTACTTGCCCGTGTCGCCGGCGGGCGCGCCCCCATCCGTGGCGCCGCCGCAATCGGCCGGGCAGCTCGGCGGCGCGGCT
>Ga0070673_100001789_pt1 | contig 12806 bp, 10 predicted proteins | sample KBSM23metaG_FD_65342 | JGI IMG/M metagenome (GOLD analysis project Ga0070673, IMG submission 65342) | Miscanthus rhizosphere microbial communities from Kellogg Biological Station, Michigan, USA - KBS M2-3 metaG | ecosystem: Host-associated > Plants > Roots > Rhizosphere > Soil ... | reverse complement strand
CATGATCACGCCGAACCACACGCTCGCGTCGTCGGCGAGTTCGACGTTGCCGATCACCTGGGCGCTGTCGGCGACCCAGGCGGTGTCGGCGATGCGCGGCGTGAGAGTGTCGAGCTGGTAGACGGCCATGAAAAAGTTCCGGTGCAGGCGAAGCCGATAATTCTAAGGATGATCCCCGCAGGCCCCTCGCCCAGGCAGCGCGCGCTCGAACTGCTGTGCCTGGCCGACCCGCTCGAGAAGGCGGCGCAGACGCGCGCGCTGCTCGCGGGCCTGGCCGTCGACGCGATCGATCCGGCCGCGCGGCTCGTGCCGCCTGCAGCCCTGCCCGGCCGCCCCGAGCGCCCGCGCCTGGTGCCGCCGAAAGACGTGCCGACCCGCTCGCCATTCACGCTCGACGGCCGCATCGCGCTGCTGCATGCGGTCACGCACATCGAGTTCAACGCGATCAATCTCGCGCTCGACGCGGTCTGGCGCTTCGAGTCGATGCCAGTCGCGTTCTATGTCGACTGGCTGCGTGTTGCGAGCGAGGAGGCGCTTCACTTCACGCTGTTGCGCGAGCACCTCGTCGACCTCGGTTCCGACTACGGCCGCTTCGACGCCCACGACGGCCTGTGGACGATGACGCAGCGCACCGCGCACGACGTGATCGCGCGCATGGCGCTGGTGCCGCGCACGCTGGAGGCGCGCGGCCTCGATGCGGCGCCGCCGATGCAGGCCAAGCTGCGCCGCGCCGGCGACCTGCGCGCGGTCGCGATCCTCGACGTGATCCTGCGCGACGAGATCGGCCACGTCGCGATCGGCAACCACTGGTATCGCTGGCTGTGCGCGCGCGATGGGCTCGACCCGCAGGCGCTGTACCCGCAGCTCGCCGCGCGCTACCAGGCGCCGCGGCTGCGGCCGCCGTTCAACCTCGAGGCGCGCCGCGCGGCGGGCTTCACCGAGGCCGAGCTCGGCCTGCTGACTTGACGTGACCTGACGGATCGAAACCGAAACGACCCCATGAACATCTTCGTCGCCGGCTTCCACCACGAGACAAACACCTTCGCGCCCTCGCCGGCCGACTGGGCCGCGTTCAGCGCCGGCGCCGGCTACCCGCCGTATGTGCGCGGCGACGCGATGCTGCAGCAGATGGCGCCAACCAGCACCGGCCTGGGCGGCTTCGCGCAGGCCGCCGCAGAACGCGGCTGGACGCTGCAGCCCTCGGTCTGGGCCGGCGCGATGCCGTCGAACCGCGTGACGACCGCCGCGTTCGAGCGCATCTGCGCGGAGATCATCGCCGACCTGCAGCGCGGCGGTTTCGATGCGATCTTCCTCGACCTGCACGGCGCGGGCGTCGCCGAGTGCGCCGACGATGCCGAGGGCGAGCTGCTCGAACGCATCCGCGCGCTCGTCGGGCCGTCGATGCCCATCGTCGCGGCGCTCGACCTGCATGCGAACGTCACCGAACGCATGCTGCGCCTGACCCATGCGATGACGGCCTACCGCACCTACCCGCACGTCGACATGCGCGAGACCGGCGCGCGCGCGGCGCAGATGCTCGCGCGCCGGCTCGCGCCCGGGGCCGCGCTGCGCGTCGCACACGCCGAGCGCGTGCCCTTCCTGCTGCCGCTGAACGCGCAGTGCACCTTGCTCGAGCCGGCGCGCTCGGTGATAGCGCTGCTCGAGCAGCTCGAGGCCGAGCACGATGTCGAGCTGAATTTCGCGATGGGCTTCTCGGCCGCCGACTTCGCCGAATGCGGGCCGGTGCTGTTCGGCTACGGCGTCGATGCCGCGCGCGTGCGCGCCGCGGTGCAGCGCCTGCACGACGAGGTCAGCGTGCAGCGTCGTGCCCAGTGGCGCATCGAGCTGCTGACGCCGCAGGCCGCGGTCGCGCAGGCGATCGCGCTCGCCGCCGATGCGCAGGCGCCGGTCGTGATCGCCGACACGCAGGACAACCCAGGCGCCGGCGGCGATGCCAACACGACCGGGCTGCTGCATGCGCTGCTCGCGGCCGATGCCGGGCGGCGCCTCGGCGGCCGGGTCGCGCTCGGGCTGCTCGTCGACCCCGACGCGGCGCGTGCCGCGTGCGCCGCCGGCGTGGGGGCGACGCTGCACCTGCAGCTCGGCCGCGCGGTGCCGACCTGGAGCGGCGCACTGACCGACGCGCCGGTGCGGGCCGAGGTGCGGGTGCTCGCGGTCAGCGATGGCGTCGTGCCGATGTTCGGGCCGATGACGGCCGGCGCGACGATGCAGCTCGGGCCGAGCGCCTGCGTCGAGCTGCAGGGCATCCGCGTGCTGCTCGCGAGCGCGAAGGTGCAGATGCTCGATCTCGACCTGTACCGCTTTCTCGGCGTCGAGCCGGCGCAGATGAAGCTGCTCGTCAACAAGAGCTCGGTGCACTTTCGCGCCGCGTTCGCGCCGATCGCCAGCGCGATCCTGGTCGCGAAGGCGCCGGGCCCGATGGCCGCCGACCCCGGCGACCTGCCCTGGACCCGTCTGCCCGCGCACATGGCGGTGCGACCCTGAAGACATGGCGCACCCGGCGCCGGAGTACCGACGCCACCCGCAGGCGGGTGCTCAGGCCGCTTGGTGAGCTGAAGCCGGACACGGACAGTCCCTGCGGACTGTCCGTGCCTGCGGAAGGCCAAAGGCCTCTGGCCGTTGGCGGCCAGGCGCTGGCCTGAGCGGCCTGCCGGCACGGCGATCAAACCCGGGCAGAATGCGCAGCTCGCCGAATGACCGTGAGCGCGCGGCCGGCCCGCGCGACCCTGCTGCGCCCAGCGCACCCGACACCACCCGATGCAAGAACAACTGAACCTCACCTCCGACGACAACGGCGGCAGCGCCATCGGCCTCGCGCACTACGCCGAGCGTGCCTACCTCGAATACGCGCTGAGCGTCGTGAAGGGCCGCGCGCTGCCCGATGTCTGCGACGGCCAGAAGCCGGTGCAGCGGCGCATCCTGTACTCGATGGAGCGCATGGGCCTGGCGTTCACGACCGCGGCCGGCCCCAAGGCGGTGAAGAGCGCGCGCGTCGTCGGCGACGTGCTCGGCAAGTTCCATCCGCACGGCGACACCGCGGCCTACGACGCGATGGTGCGCATGGCGCAGGATTTCTCGCAGCGCTACCCGCTCGTCGATGGCCAGGGCAACTTCGGTTCGCGCGACGGCGACGGCGCCGCGGCGATGCGCTACACCGAGGCACGGCTGGCGCCGATCACGCGGCTGCTGCTCGACGAGATCGACGAAGGCACGGTCGACTTCGTCGCCAACTACGACGGCTCGACCGAAGAGCCGAAGCAGTTGCCGGCGCGCCTGCCATTCGTGCTGCTGAATGGCGCGAGCGGCATCGCGGTCGGCCTGGCCACCGAGGTGCCCAGCCACAACCTGCGCGAGGTGGCCGCGGCCGCGGTCGCGCTGATCCGCAACGAGCGCGCCAGCGACGACGAGTTCGCCGCGCTGATCCCCGGCCCCGACTACCCCGGCGGCGGCCAGATCATCAGCAGCGCCGACGAGATCCGCGCCGCGTATGCGAGCGGCCGCGGCAGCCTGAAGGTGCGCGCGCGCTGGAAGATCGAAGACCTCGCGCGCGGCCAGTGGCAGCTCGTCGTCACCGAGCTGCCGCCCGGCGCGAGCGCGCAGAAGGTGCTCGAGGAGATCGAGGAGCTGACGAATCCGAAGGTCAAGGCCGGCAAGAAGACGCTCAGCGCCGAGCAGACGCAGCTGCGCGCCGGCGTGCTCGCGGTGCTCGACGCGGTGCGCGACGAATCGAGCAAGGACGCGCCGGTGCGGCTGGTGTTCGAGCCGAAGACGCGCACCGTCGAGCAGCAGGATCTGATCAACATCCTGCTCGCGCACACCGCGCTCGAGAGCTCGGCGCCGATCAACCTGACGATGATCGGCAGCGACGGCCGGCCGACGCAGAAGAGCCTGCGCCAGATCATGGCCGAATGGATCGCGTTCCGTTCCGTCACGGTGCAGCGGCGCACCCAGCATCGCCTGGCGAAGGTGCTAGCGCGCATCCACGTGCTCGAAGGCCGGCAGCTGGTGCTGCTCAACATCGACGAGGTGATCCGCATCATCCGCGAGTCCGACGAACCCAAGGCCGCGCTGATCGCGCGCTTCCGGCTCAGCGAGATCCAGGCCGACGACATCCTCGACATCCGGCTGCGCCAGCTGGCGCGGCTCGAGGCGATCAGGATCGAGCAGGAGCTGAGCGGCCTGCGCACCGACCAGGGCCGGCTCGAGGACATCCTGGCCAGCCCCGCCTCGCTGAAGCGGCTGCTGATCAAGGAGATCGAGCTGGATGCGAAGACGCACGGCGACGAGCGCCGCACGCTGATCCAGGCCGAGAAGAAGACCGTCGCGACCGTCACGGTGGTCGATGAGCCGATCACCGTGGTCGTGAGCCTGAAGGGCTGGGTGCGCGGGCTCAAGGGCCACGAGGTCGATGCGGCGACGCTCGCGTTCAAGGCCGGCGATGCGCTGTACGGCACCTTTGCCTGCCGCAGCATCGATGCGCTGCTGGTGTTCGGCAGCAACGGCCGCGTCTACTCGACGCCGGTGGCGCAGCTGCCCGGCGGGCGCGGCGACGGCCAGCCGATCACCTCGCTGATCGACCTCGAATCGGGCACGCAGCCGGCGCACTATTTCGCCGGCCATGTGCAGCAGACGCTGCTGCTCGCGGGCACCGGCGGCTTCGGGCTGCTGGCGCGCGTCGGCGACCTGCTGGCGCGCCAGCGCGGCGGCAAGGGATTCCTCAGCCTGGAGGACGGCGAGAAGCCGCTGCCGCCGGCGCTGGCCGATGCGCAGTCGCAGGTCGCGTGCCTGTCGCTGGCCGGGCGGCTGCTGGTGTTCGGCCTCGACGAGCTGAAGCTGCAGCCCAACGGCGGGCGCGGCCTGACCTTGATCGACCTCGATGCGTCCGATGCGCTGGTCAGCGTCGCCGCCTTCGGCAGCGGCGGCGTGCAGGTGCTGGGCACCGGGCGCGGCGGCAAGGCCCGCGACGAGCTGCTGAAGGGCACGGCGCTGGCGCCGTACCACGGCAAGCGCGCCCGCAAGGGCCGCGCGCAGGACGTGCTGCTGCGCGCCCTTCGCGTGCTGCCGGCGCCGGGCTGAAGACGGCGGCGCGACTGGCGGAATCGTCCTACACGCGCCGGGCATCACGCCTGATCGAAGCGCGCGGGCGGCCTTGCTGGAATCGTCTTCTTCGGGCGCCGTCCGGCGACGCGCGCCCGCGCCCGGAAAGGACTGTTCCATGAGCCCCCACGAAGACACCGTCGTCGACAACGAATCGGAGAGCCGCACCCGCCTGTGGGACCTGATCCGCGACATTCATTTCGCGATGCTGACCACGCGCCACAGCAACGGCGAGCTGCAGGCCCGGCCGGTGACGACGCAGAACTCGCGGCTCGATGAAGACGCCAGCCTGTGGTTCTTCATGTCGCGCCGCGGCGAGCCGGTTGTCGACCTGCTCGCCAACCCGATCGTCAATGTCGCCTATGCCGACCCGGGCGAAGACAGCTATGTCTCGGTCTCGGGCACTGCCTCGGTGGTCGACGACAGCGCGAAGAAGCAGCGCCTGTGGTCGCGCCATGCCCAGACCTGGTTCCCCGGCGGCCCGAACGACCCGGACCTGGCGCTCGTGCGCGTGCGCATCGAGCACGCCGAGTACTGGGACATGAAGGCCAGCCGGCTCGAACGGCTGCTGCATCTGGCGAAGTCGGTCATCGGCCGCAAGCGGCCGGAACGGCTCGGCGAGCATGGTGAAGTGCGCATGAACTGATATAGCGCTGGACGGATGCGCGGCGACGGCCACGACATCCTTTCAGTTGCACGCATCTGCCTCGGCATCGCCACAACGCCCGCATCGGAGACCGCGCCGTGCCCGTGACCTTCGACATTGTCCACACCACGCACTACCGATACCACCAGCCGGTGGAGCTCGGGCTGCACCGGGTGATGTTCCGCCCGCGCGGAAGCCATGACCTGCACGTGCTCGCGACCGACCTGCAGGTCACGCCGGCGCCTCTGAGCATCCGCATGATCATGGACGTGTACTCCAATTCGATCGCATTGCTTGAGCCGCAGAGCCCGGCCGACGAACTGAAGATCGTCAGCACGTTCACGGTCGAGAGCAGCGACACGCCGGTGCTGGAGCTGCCGCTCGACCCGCAGGCCGAGCACTACCCGTTCAGCTACGCCGACGAGGACCGGATCGCGCTGCCGCACTACCTGGCGCCGTACTACGACGACCCGGGCGGCGAGCTCGAGGCCTGGGCCCGCCAGTTCGTGCTTAGCGACGGCCCGACCGGCACGCGCGATCTGCTGCTCGCGATGACGCAATCGATCCGCGATGCGATCCAGTACGTGGTGCGCCTGGACGAAGGCGTGCAGACGCCGCTCGACACCTTGCGTTTGAAGTCCGGCAGCTGCCGCGACCTCGCGACCCTGATGATCGAGGCGGTGCGCCGGCTCGGCTATGCGGCGCGTTTCGTCTCGGGCTACCTGTACGCGCCGTGGCGCGACCGCGCCGACCCGGGGTTGGTCGGCGCCGGCGCGACGCATGCATGGCTGCAGGTGTACCTGCCGGGCCCGGGCTGGATCGCGTTCGACCCGACCAACAACCTGATCGGCGGCCGGGAGCTGATCCGCGTCGGCGTCGCGCGCCACGCCAGCCTGGCGCCGCCGGTCAGCGGCTCATGGCACGGCGTCGGCAGCGATGCCGCAGGGATGGCCGTCGATGTGCAGGTGACGCGGCGCTGACGCGCCCGGCGTGGCGACGCGCGCCGCTCAACCGGGGCGGCGCGGAATCGCCCTGATCACGGCGTTCTCAGCAGGCGCACGAGCACGACCGCGATCGCGACGAACAGCGCCAGGCTCCAGAAGTCGTAGGGCACGCCGAGCAGGTCGACGGCCGCATCGGCGCAGCTCGCGCGCGCCTCGAACACGTCGGGCGCGAGCGCATCGAGCTGCAGCCAGCGGCTGACGATCTTGTCGGCCAGGGTCAGGTTGCAGGATGCCGATGCGGCGGCCTGGAAATGCTGCCACAGCGCCGCCGCGACGCCGCCCAGCGCGAGCAGCAGCGCCAGGCCGGCACCGACGCGCCGGCCAGCGGCGCTGCGCCAGGCGAGGCCCAGCCCGCAGGCGAGCGCGATCGCGAGGAAGATCACGCGCTGCAGCACGCACCATGGGCAGGGTTGCATGCCGAACGCATGCTGCGACACCAGCGCCGCACCCACCGCCGCGAGGCAGGCCAGCGCGACGCCGGCCAGCCAGGCGCCGGCGCGCGTCGAAGCGGCGGCCACCGTCAGGCCACCTGGGCGATCAGGTCGATCTCGACGCAGGCACCCATCGGCACCTGCGCAACGCCGAACGCGCTGCGCGCATGCGTGCCCTTCGCGCCGAAGACCTCGGCGAGCAGCTCGGAGCAGCCGTTCGTCACGAGGTGCTGCTCGGTGAATTCGGGTGTGCTGTTGACCAGGCTCATGACCTTGACGATGCGCTCGACCCGGTTCAGGTCGCCGACCGCAGCATGCAGGGTGCCGAGCAGGTCGATCGCGACGGCGCGCGCCGCGAGCTTGCCGGTCGCGGTGTCGGTGTCGCGCCCGAGCTGACCGACCCAGACCTTGCCGTCGCGCTTCGCGATGTGGCCCGACAGGAACACCAGGTTGCCGCTGCGCACGAACGGCACGTAGGCGGCGGCCGGCGCCGCCACCGGCGGCAGGTTGATGCCCAGGCGCGCGAGGTGGTCGTAGACGGAGTCGGATGCAGAAGCCATGGGTTTGCCCGCGGGGCTGGTGATGAGGCTCAAATCCTACACTCCTGCCGATGCGTGCTGCGGCCGACCCCGGCTGGCGCATGGCCGGCCTCGCGCTGGCCTGGATCGCCGGCGTCGCGCTGCATCTGCAGCAGCGCGAGCTCGCGCCGCTGGCGTTGTATCTCGCGGCGATCGGCGTGGGCGCACTCGGCCTGCTGATCGGGTCGCGCCGGCAGCGTGCCTTCGCGGCGGCGCTGCTCGGGGCCGGGCTGATCGCCTGGGGCGCATCCGGCTGGCGCGCGACGCAGCGTCTCGCCGATGCGCTGCCGGCCGCGCTCGAAGGGCGCGATCTGGTTGTGACCGGCGTGATCGCGAGCCTGCCGCAGCGCAGCGCGGCCGGGCTGCGCTTCCGCTTCGAGGTCGAGGCCGCATCGATGCAGGGCGCGCCGGTGCGCCTGCCGCCGGTGCTCGCGCTCGGCTGGTACCGCGGCATGCACGACGACGCGGCGCTGAGCGAGCCGCAAGCCGACCTGCGCGCCGGCCAGCGCTGGCGCTTCGGCCTGCGGTTGCGCCGGCCGCACGGCAACCTGAACCCGCACGGCTTCGACTACGAGCTGCAGCTGTTCGAGCAGGGCGTGCGTGCGACCGGTCATGTGCGCGATGCGCCGCCACCGGCGCTGCTGCAGCGCGCCGCCGGTTTCCCGATCGAGCGGCTGCGCCAGCGCGTGCGCGACGCAATCGACGCGAGCGTGCCGGATCGGCGCGCCGCCGGCGTGCTGGCCGCGCTCGCGGTCGGCGACCAGGGGGCGATCGAGCGCGACGACTGGGACCTGTACCGCAACACCGGGATCGCACACCTCGTGAGCATCAGCGGGCTGCACATCACGATGTTCGCGTGGCTCGCCGGCGCCGCGATCGCGGCGCTGTGGCGGCGCAGCGCGCGCGCCGTGCTGGCGCTGCCGGCGGCGGCCGCGGCGCGCTGGGGCGGGCTGATCTGCGCGACCGGCTATGCGCTGTTCTCGGGCTGGGGCGTGCCGTCGCAACGCACGGTCTGGATGCTCGCACTCGTCACCGTGCTGCAAAGCCTCGGCCTGCGCTGGCCGTGGTTCCTGGTGCTGCTGCTGGCCGCGGTCGTCGTCACCGCGATCGACCCGTGGGCGCTGCTGCAGGCCGGGTTCTGGCTCTCGTTCGTCGCCGTCGGGTTGCTGATGGCGTCGTCGCAGCGCCACGTGGCCGCGGTTGCAGGCGACTCGGCGGCCGACGCCGGGAGCGGCTGGAACAGCAGGCTGCGGCGTGCGCTGGGCGCGCTGGCCGGCGCGGCACGCGGCGGTCTGCGCACGCAGGCCATCGCGACGATCGGTCTGACGCCGCTGACCCTGGTGTTCTTCCAGCAGGTCTCGCTGATCGGGTTCGCGGCGAACCTGATCGCGATCCCGCTCGTCACCCTGGTCATCACGCCGCTGGCGCTGCTCGGGACCGCGCTCGTGCCGCTGTGGAGTCTCGGCGCGGCCGTGGTGCAGCAACTCAACAGCGTGCTGGGCTGGCTCGCGCAATGGCCGGGTGCTGTGTGGCGCGCCCCGGTCGCGCCGCCTTGGGCGCAATGCGCCGGACTGCTCGGCGCGGTGCTGCTGGTGCTGCCGCTGCCGTGGCGCGCCCGGCTGCTCGCGCTGCCGCTGCTGCTCGCGCTGCTGCTGCCGGCGCGCCCGCTGCCGGCCACGGGCGACTTCGAGCTGCTCGCGCTCGATGTCGGCCAGGGCACGGCGGTGCTGGTGCGCACCCGCGCGCATTTGCTGGTGTTCGACGCCGGGCCGCAGTATTCGCGCGAGAGCGATGCCGGCCAGCGCGTGCTGCTGCCGCTGCTGCGCGCGCGCGGCGAGGCGCGCATCGACACGCTGGTGCTGAGCCACCGCGACCTCGACCATGTCGGCGGCGCCGCGTCGGTGATCAGGGGCCTGCCGGTGACCGAGCTGCTGAGCTCGCTCGAGCCCGATCACCCGCTGCGCGCGCTCGCTGCGCGCACGACCCGCTGCAGCGCCGGCCAGGCCTGGGACTGGGACGGCGTGCACTTCGAGCTGCTGCGCCCGGAGGCGTTCGATTACGCGCGCACGCTGAAGCCGAACGCGATGTCGTGCGTGCTGCGCGTCGTCGGCGCCGCGCACAGCGTGCTGCTGACCGGCGACATCGAGCGCGAGCAGGAGGCGGCGCTGGTCGCGGCGGCGCCGCAGGCGCTGCGCAGCGAGGTGCTGATCGCGCCGCACCATGGCAGCCGGACGTCCTCGACCGCGCCCTTCCTCGAGGCGGTCGCGCCGCGCGTCGCGGTGTTCCAGGCCGGCTACCGCAACCGCTTCGGCCACCCGGCGCCGGACGTGCTCGAGCGCTACCTGGAGCGCGGCATCGCGGTCCACGCCAGCCCGGACTGCGGCGCCTGGCACGGGCCGACGCCGACCGCGCCGCTCGGGGCTTGCGAGCGTGACTTGGCGCGGCGCTATTGGCACCATCGCAGCGAGCTCGGGTCGATCGATTCGCCATGAGAGGTCGGGCATTTGGCCTGGAATTTGCTACCCTGTTTGCGAGGAGACGCGCCTATGAGACCCAGCTTTGACGAAATGCGCACCGACACCCAGACGGTGCGCGAACACTACCGCGGCTATGACCGCTGGCTCGCCCAACAGGCGAGCGACGTGATGCTGTCGCGGCGCGAAGAGGCCGAGATGATCTTCCGCCGTGTCGGCATCACCTTCGCGGTCTATGGCGCGAAGGACGAAGACGGCTTCGGCAACGAGCGGCTGATCCCGTTCGACCTGATCCCGCGCGTGATCCCGGCGCATGAATGGGCCGAGATGGAGAAAGGCCTGGCGCAGCGGGTCACCGCGCTGAACCGCTTCATCCACGATGTCTACCACGGCCAGGAAATCATCAAGGCCGGCCTTGTTCCGGCCGAGCAGATCCTGAAGAACGCGCAGTTCCGGCCCGAGATGATGGGCGTCGACGTGCCGGGCGGCATCTACTCGCACATCTCGGGCATCGACATCATCCGCGCCGCCAACCCCGATGGCAGCGGCAGCTACTACGTGCTCGAAGACAACCTGCGCGTGCCCAGCGGCGTGAGCTACATGCTCGAAGACCGCAAGATGATGATGCGGCTGTTCCCCGAACTGTTCAGCCAGCACCGCGTCGCGCCGGTCGCGCACTACCCCGACCTGCTGCTCGAGACCTTGCGCTCGGTCGCGCCGGCGTCGGTCAACGAGCCGACCGTCGTGGTGCTGACGCCGGGCATGCACAACAGCGCCTACTTCGAGCATGCGTTCCTGGCGCAGCAGATGGGCATCGAGCTGGTCGAAGGGCAGGACCTGTTCGTCAAGGACCGCTTCGTCTACATGCGCACGACGCAGGGGCCGAAGCGCGTCGACGTGATCTACCGCCGCGTCGACGACGATTTTCTGGACCCGCTCGCGTTCCGCAAGGATTCGGCGCTGGGCTGCGCCGGGCTGCTCGACGCCTACCGCGCCGGCAACGTGACGCTGTCGAACGCGATCGGCACCGGCGTCGCCGACGACAAGTCGATCTACCCGTACGTGCCCAAGATGGTCGAGTTCTACCTCGGCGAGAAGCCGATCCTGAACAACGTGCCGACCTACCTGTGCCGCGACGCCGACGACATGAAGTACGTGATGGCGAACCTGGCCGATCTCGTCGTCAAGGAGGTGCATGGCGCGGGCGGCTACGGCATGCTGATCGGCCCGGCCGCGACGAAAGCCGAGATCGAAGACTTCCGCAAGGCGGTGCAGGCCAACCCGAGCGGCTACATCGCGCAGCCGACCTTGAGCCTGTCGACCTGCCCGACCTATGTCGACAGCGGCATCGCGCCGCGCCACATCGACCTGCGCCCGTTCGTGCTGTCGGGCAAGCAGGTGCAGATGGTGCCGGGCGGGCTGACCCGCGTCGCGCTGAAGGAGGGGTCGCTGGTCGTCAACTCGTCGCAGGGCGGCGGGACCAAGGACACCTGGGTACTCGAAGCCTGATTTCCGGAGACCACCACATGCTGTCACGCACTGCAGACCACCTCTTCTGGATGGCGCGCACCATGGAGCGGGCCGGTCAAGCGCGGAGCGCTTGGAGCGAAGCTCACAACACGGCGGTGCGCGCGAGCGCACGCGGTGTTTTCGGCCAACAGGAGTTCAACGATGCTATCTAGGACTGCAGACCATCTGTTTTGGATGGCTCGCTACATGGAGCGGGCCGAGAACACCGCCCGCATGCTCGATGTGAACTACCAGGCCTCGTTGATGCCGCAATCGGCGGACGAGGCCGAGAAGGGCTGGAAGGGCCTGCTCGGCATCAGCGAGCTGAGCGGCGACTTCTCGGAGCGATACGGCGAGATCACGCCGAGCAGCGTGATGCGCTACATGGTCAGCGACGCGCAGAACGGCTCGAGCATCCGCAGCTGCCTGCAGGCGGCGCGCGAGAACGCACGCGCCGTGCGCGGCACCCTGACCACCGAGGTCTGGGAAACCCAGAACCAGACCTGGCTCGAGTTCCAGCGCATGGTCGCGAGCGAGTCGTTCCTGCGCGACCCGAGCAGCACCTTCGAGTGGGTCAAGTTCCGTTCGCACCTGTCGCGCGGCGTCACGGTCGGCACGATGCTGCAGGACGAGGCCTTCCACTTCCTGCGCATCGGCAGCTTCCTGGAGCGCGCCGACAACACCGCGAGGCTGCTCGACGTGAAGTTCCACGCGGTCGCGAGCGAGTACCACGGCACGAACGGCTCGGCGCCCGGGCGCGACACCGAGGTCGACTTCTATCACTGGTCGGGCATCCTGCGCTCGGTCTCGGGCTTCGAGGTCTACCGCAAGGCCTACCGCAACGTGATCCGGCCCGAGAAGGTCGCCGAGTTGCTGATCCTGCGCCCCGACATGCCGCGCTCGCTCGCGGCCTGCATGCAGGAGGTCGTCGCGAACCTGAAGATGGTCGCCAACGAGCAGTCGACCGAGACCTTGCGCAAGGCCGGCCGGCTGCAGGCTGACCTGCAGTACGGCCGCATCGACGAGATCCTCGCCACCGGCCTGCA
>Ga0070673_100001788_pt1 | contig 12808 bp, 6 predicted proteins | sample KBSM23metaG_FD_65342 | JGI IMG/M metagenome (GOLD analysis project Ga0070673, IMG submission 65342) | Miscanthus rhizosphere microbial communities from Kellogg Biological Station, Michigan, USA - KBS M2-3 metaG | ecosystem: Host-associated > Plants > Roots > Rhizosphere > Soil ... | reverse complement strand
TTCGTCGCCGCGCTCGGCCATCCCTACGGGCCCAACCAGGAGCGCGGCATCTTCCGCTCGAAGGACGGCGGCAAGACGTTCGAGAAGGTGCTCTACAAGGACGAGTACACCAGCGGCAACGACGTGCGGATCGATCCTGCCGATTCGAACGTCGTCTACGCTGCGCTGTGGCAGCAGCAACAGAGCTACATCGAGGGCGGCGGCTTCGGCGGGAACCAGGACAGCAACAGCGGCGGCATCTTCAAGTCGACCGACGGCGGCTCGACCTGGAAGCCGGTGACCGAAGGTCTCCCGATCGTGGGCCAGGCCAACCTCGCGATCGCGGCGAGCAGTCCGAAGACGCTCTATGCGATCGTCGGCGTGGCGCCCGCGGCGGGCGGCCGCGGCGGCCGCGGCGGCGGGCCGCAGACGCCGGGGGCCACTCCACCAGGAGGCGTGGCGATCTACAAGACCACGGACGGCGGCGATCGCTGGACGCTCGCCGCCGGCAGCCGGCAGCCTGACGGCCGTCCGCTGGCGCGCATCGGCGGCGGCGATCTGCCGACGCTGACGGTCGACCCGAAGGATCCCAACGTCGTCTACAGCTGTTCGACCGTTTTCTGGCGCACCGAGGATGGCGGCGTGACGTGGTCGGCCGTGCGCGGCGCGCCGGGCGGTGACGACTATCAGAAGGCGTGGGTCAATCCCAACGACACCAACATCATCCTCGCCGTCTCCGACCAGGGGGCCGTGGTCTCCGGCAATCGCGGCGCGAGCTGGAGCAACTGGTACACGCAGCCGACGGCGGCGATGTACCACGTGTCCACCGACATGGCCTTTCCCTACCGCGTCTGCGGCGGCCAGCAGGATTCGGGTTCCGCCTGCGTGCAGAGCCGCGGCAACGACGGCGAGATCACCTTCCGCGACTGGCAGCCGGTCATGATCCAGGAGTACGGCGAAGCGGCGCCGGATCCGAAGAATCCGGACCTGGTCTACGGGAGCTCGCGCAACGGCGTGTCGTTGTTCAACCGCCGCACCGGACAGAAGAAAGAGATGGGGCCGAATACCGCGCCGGCGCCCGGCGCCGCCGCCTTCAACCGCAACGTCCGGACGATGCCGCTCGAGTGGTCGCCGGTCGATCCGAACGTGCTCTTCTACGCGCAGAACGCCGTCTACAAGACGATCGACGGCGGCACGAGCTGGACGCGCATCAGCGACGACCTGACGCGGCAGACCTGGGAGGTGCCGGCCAACGTCGGCAAGTACGCGAGCACCGTCACGCCGTCGCCGTCCGGATCGATCACCGCGCTCTCGCCGTCGCCGAAGGACGTGAAGATCCTCTGGGCCGGAACCGACGACGGCCACATCCAGGTGACGAAGGACGGCGGCGCCACGTGGGCCAACGTCACGCCGCCGCAAATCAAGCCGTGGACGCGCATCTTCAACATCGAGGCTGGTCACTTCGACACGCTGACCGCGTACGCGGCGGCGAACACGATGCGCGTCGACGACTTCAACCCGCATTTCTGGCGCACGCACGACGGCGGCAAGACGTGGCAGGAGATCAACAGCGGGATCGCCCCGGGTTGGGTCTCGAACTCGATTCGCGAAGACCCGAAGCAGAAGGGGCTGCTCTACGCCGCCACCGACACGCAGGTGTGGGTGTCGTTCGACGACGGCGACTCGTGGCAGTCGCTGCGTCTCGACATGCCGGCGATCTCCGTGCGCGATTTGCAATTGAAGGACGACCCGACGTGCCTGTGCGCGGATTTGATCGCGGGCACGCACGGCCGCGGCTACTGGATCCTCGACAACGTGACGCCGCTGCGCCAGGCCGCGGCCATCCGCGCGGCCGCGGGCGCCAACGCGGCGTATCTCGTCAAGCCGGCGCCGGCCGTCCGCGTCCGCTTCGGCATGAACGATCCGACGCCATGGCCGCCCGAAATTCCCGCGGGCGAGAATCCGCCGCCCGGCGGCATCCTCGACTACTACCTCGCCGCGGACGCGCTGGGGCCGGTGACGATCGAGATCCTCGACGCGAGCAGCAGCGTGGTGCGCAAATACTCGAGCGAGGATCCGGTGCGCAACCCGGATCCCGCGCTCGATCCCGTGGCTTACGACAAGCTGTGCCGCGAATCGCCGACCGCGCCGGACTGCGGCCTGCCGCTCTACTGGCCGGCGCCGCCCATGACGATCTCGACGCATGCGGGGATGCACCGCGTGTCGTGGGACCTGCGCTACCAGCCGCTCGCCGAAGGCGGCGGACGCGGTGGCGGCGGCGCCGCGGTGCCGCGCCACACCTATCCGTCAGTGAACGCGCCGTGGGCGGCGCCGGGCAACTACACCGTGCGGCTCACGGCGAACGGCAAGAGCTATACGCAGCCGCTGACGCTGCACCTGGATCCGCGCGTGAAGACGCCGGCGGCGGGATTGGCGACCGTCTCCTCGCTCACGCGCGAGATGTACGAGGGGGCGAAGGCGGCGCGCGCGACGGCGGAAGACGCTCGCGCCCTCACGACGAAGCTCGAGGGGATGACCGATCCCGACACGGCGGCGTTCAAGGGTCAGCTTGCCGCGCTGACGCCACCGCCGCCGTCTACGGGCCGGGGTCCCGGTGGAGTCGTGGGTGCGTCGCAGACGGTCCCCGTGCCGGCACCGCCGGCGGGCACAGCGCCTGCCGCCCCGGCTGGACGCGGCGGCGGGCGCGGTGCGGGGCGCGGCGGCGGCGCGCCGGCGACCGGGCCGGCGGCGTTCGACACGCTGAGCGGCACCATGATGAACGCGGCGATGGCGATGCAGGGGGCCGATGCCGCGCCGACTGCGCGTGAGATCGCCGCGGTGACCGAGGCACGCCGCCAGTCGGCGGCGCTGATGGCCCGGTGGACGAAGCTGACGACTGTCGATCTGCCGGCGCTGAACGCGAAGCGTAAGGCGGCCGGTCAGCCGGCCATCGACTGGCAGCCGAAGCCGAAATCGGCGCGCTGAGCGCTCACCACTGTCGCGTCGTCAATCGGCACGGAGCGCCGCGACGGGATCGATGCGGATGGCCGTGCGTGCGGGCAGCAGGGTCGCCGCGACCGTGACCGCGCCCAGCGCGGCCGCGGTCAGCGCCACGCTCGGCGGATCGATCGCCGCGATCCCGAACACGGCGCTCGCGAGAATCCGCGATACCGCCAGCGCCGCAAGCACGCCGGCCGCGAGGCCGCCGGCAACGAGCACGAGCGCCTGGCGCAGCACCAGCGCAAGAATCTGCGACGGCCGCGCGCCGAGCGCGACGCGCACGCCGAACTCCGGTGTGCGCAGGACGAGCGAGTGCGAGACGACGCCGTAAAGGCCGATCCCGGCCAGCGCCAGCGCCAGGGTGCCGAATGACGCGAAGAGCGCGAGCGGAAAGCGCCGTTCTGCCAGCGCCGAATCGACGTAGTCGGCCATGGGCTGCACGTGGAAGACGCCGAGTAACGGATCGAACTCGCGGATGGACGAGAGGATCGCTCGCTGCAGCGCGGCCGCCTCGCCCGACGTCCGCACCACGAGTCGCGTGTAGTGGAACGGATAGAGCGCCTGGGGGACGTAGATCGCCTGGCCCGGCGCGCGCTCGAGCCGATCGTAGCGGACGTCACCGACGACGCCGACGATCCGTGCCGGCTGATCGATGCCGGCAAACCGAATCCGCAGCCGCTGCCCGATGGGATCGCCGGTGAAGCGCCGCGCGGCGAACGACTCGCTGACGACCACGGCGGCGGCGTCCGGCGCGCCGTCATGATCGCTGATCAGCCGGCCGCGGACGAGCGGGATGCGCAGCGCCTCGAAATACCCGCCGCCGGCGATGAAGATGTCGGCCGCCGGAACGTCCGCGTCGGGAAGCTGCGCATCGGCGTCGGTGCGGACAGGCGCGGGTTCGATGTTGCTGAGCGGAACGTTGCTGACCATCCCTACAGCGGAGACGCCCGGGACCGCCGCGACGCGTTCCATCAGGCGACGGTAGTAGTCGACCAGTCCTTCGCGGGTCGCGGTGAACGGCCGCGATCCGATCACCGGCGTCAGCGTCAGGACGCTGCCCGGGTCGAAGCCGGCGTCGAGAGTCAGCAGCTTGCCGTAACTCCGCCCAAGGAGCCCGGTGGCGAGCACCAGCAGAAAGGCCAGCGCGATGTCGACGACGACGAGTCCGCCGCGCAGCCGTTTGCCGAACGCCCGGCCCGCGAACCCGGCCGACCGCTTGAGCACGTCGTTGACGTCCGCGCGCGCCGCCGCCCACGCCGGTGCGAGTCCTGAGAGCACCGCGGTCGCGACGCTGACCCCCAGCGTGAACAGCAGCACCCGCCCGTCGATCCGCACGGCGTCGAGCCGCGCCAGCTCCTTCGGCGCCCAGTGGAGGATCGCGCCGACTGCCGCCCGCGCGACGAGCAGGCCGGCCGCGCCGCCGAGCAGCCCGATCGACAGGCTCTCGATCATCACCTGCGCCGCGAGCGCGCCGCGCGACGCGCCGAGCGCCCCGCGCACGGCGAATTCCCTGGTGCGCTCAGTCGCGCGGACGAGTTGCAGGCTCGCGACGTTGGCGCACGCCATCAGCAGTACGAGGCTGACCGCGGCGAGCAACAGCCAGAGCGCAAAGCGGATCGGACCGACCAGCCGATCGAGCATCGGCTGCACCCGCACAGGCACGTCCCGCGCCTGCTGCCCCGCGGTCTGGCGGAAGAGATCCCGCGCGATGGCGCCAAGCTCGCTCTGGGCCTGGGCCGCCGTCGCTCCGGAGGCCAGCCTGCCGATCACGCGGAAACTGCCGGTGTCTCGTGCCGCCACGCTGGCCGGGTCGAGGCCCAGCGGAGCGAAGAACTGCGGCCGCTCCGCGGCGTTGCTCATGCGCAGCGGCTGAAAACCTGGCGGCAGGATGCCGATCACGCGGTACGGCACCCCGTCCGTGTCCACGACGCGCCCGATCACGCCGGCGTCGGCGCCGAAGCGGCTGGTCCACAGCTCGTGCGTCAGTACGAGAACGTTGGCGCGCGGGGTGTCGTCCTCGGGCCGGAAGCCGCGTCCGGCGGCGACGTCCACGCCGAGCGTGTCGAAGAAACCGGCGCTGACGCGCATGCCGCGCAGCACATCGGTCCGGCCTGCGTCGCGGAGCAGCAACTGCGAATCGTCGTAGGCCGCGAACCGTGTCATGGTCCGGCCGCGCCGGCCCCACTCGTCCACGACCCATCCGGGCACGCGGCCGCGCGGATCGCTGGATTCCAGGCTGACGGCGACAAGACGATCGGCGCTGCGGTACGGCAACTGGTCGACGAGCACCGCCTGCACCACGCTGAAGATCGCGGTGTTGAGGCCGACGCCCAGCGCGAGCGTCAACAGGGCGGCGGTCGTCACGACCGGCGCGCGCCGCAGCGCCCTGATGGCGAACCGTGCGTCGGAAAGAACCCGTCTGGACACCGCCACCTCCGGCGCTCATCATCCATCACTTTGCGATTCGTCGTAATCCGCGGTCCGGAACGGAACAGCGCACACGCGTGTGCGCGTTCCGCACGCGCGCCGAAGGTGCGCGGATTCAGTTGTTTACCCGCGCCTGCGCGGCGGTACGGGCATTGCCCCTTCCGCGGCATCTCAAAAGGGGGACCCTGTGATCCGTACGTGTGGTGCTGCTGTTGGTATGTTGCTCGCGATCCTGTTCCTGGTGTCGGTCGCGTCTCACCTGACGCAGCCGTCATCCGCCAGTCAGTTCGCCGCAGCTGCCGCGAAGCGGTAGCCGAATCCGTCACCGCCGTTTCGGGTTTGTAACCGCGCACGTCTGCCCGCGTGCGCGGACGTCCAGGCCCCTGCTTTCTGGGCCTTTGCCCTCGGCCCGACGCGCGAAGCCCCCTGGGTATCTCTCTTGCACAACCGCGGGCACCCATGGACGTCCAGGATTTCGCCGCCCGCCGCCCGACCGCGCTGGAGCATTCCTTCGACGACCGCGCCGCCGCGGCCGCCGCCGTGACGCGCACCGCGTCGCGATCGATTGTCGTCCCGCTCTTCGCGGCGACGATGTTCGCGAGCGGGCTGCTGCTCTTCCTCGTCGAGCCGATGGTCGCCCGGATGGTGCTGCCGATCCTCGGCGGCGTGCCGATGGTCTGGAACGGGTGCGTCGTCTTCTTCCAGATCGTCATGCTCGCCGGCTACGGGTATGCGTTCGGCGCCTCGCGCTGGTTGTCGCTGAAGCAGCACGTCGTGCTGCACGCGGCGCTGCTCGCCGCGCCGGCGCTCGTCCTCCCGTTCATGATCGCGCCCGGATCGGTCACGCCGCCCGCGGGCAACCCGCTGGGGTGGCTCCTGCTGCTGCTCGCGACCACCATCGGGCTTCCCTTCTTCGTGCTCTCGACCAGCGCGTCGGTGTTCCAGCACTGGCTGTCGCGCACCGACGATCCCGCGGCGAAGGATCCGTACTTCCTCTATGCCGCGAGCAACCTCGGCTGCCTGCTCGCCCTCGCCTCGTACCCGACGATGGTCGAGACGACGCTGACGCTCAGCCAGCAGGCGCGCTTCTGGGCCTACGGATATGCCGGCTTCGTCGTGCTCGCCGCCGGATGCGGCGTCATGGCCTGGCGGCGTCCTGGCGTGCGGAGCGTGCCGGCGGAAGCCGCGCGCGAGCGCGCGTCGGACACGACCGTGACGACGATGCGGCGCGTGCGCTGGACGATGCTGGCGTTCATTCCGTCGAGCCTGATGCTCGGCGTGACCAGCTACATCTCGACCGACATCGCGGCCGTCCCGCTGCTGTGGATCGTGCCGCTGGCGCTGTACCTGCTGACGTTCACCGTCGCGTTCGGCCGGCACGCGGAGAAGGCGGGGGGCGTCGCCGCGCGCGCGCTGCCGCTGCTGGTCGTGCCGCTGGCGCTCTTCATGGCCACCAAGGTCAGCGCGCCGCTCACGCCGATCCTGTTCCTGCATCTCGGCACGTTCTTCGTGCTGGCGCTCACCTGCCACACCTCGCTGGCCAACGATCGCCCCGGCGCGTCGCACCTGACCGAGTTCTATTTCTGGATGTCGTTCGGCGGCATGCTCGGCGGCATGTTCAACACGCTGGCGTCACCGCTGCTGTTCAAGAGCGTGGTCGAGTACCCGCTCGCTGTGGCCCTGGCCTGTCTCTTCTATCGTCCGTCGGCCGTCGATCCATCGGCGAACCGCCGCGGCATGATCGACGGCGTCCTCCCGGTCATCGTCGGCGTCGTCACGGCTGTCGCGCTGGTGCTCCTGAACGCGCGCGGGGCCTCGCTCGCGCCGCGCGTCGAGTTCCTGGCCATCCCTGTGTTCGTCGCATTCACGCAGCGCCGCAACGCGCGGCGGTTCGGCTGGAGCATCGCCGCGTTCTTCGCCGCCGTCCTCATGTTCAACAACGCCGACGGCCAGCTGCTCTACGGGACGCGGACGTTCTTCGGCGTCTACCGCGTGAACGAGGATACGAAGCATCGCTACCACGGGCTCGCGCACGGCACGACGCTGCACGGGCTGCAGGCGCTGGCGCCGGATCGCCGCAGCGAGGCGCTCACCTACTTCCACGCGACCGGCCCGTTCGGTCAGGCCTGGCGCGCGCTCCCGCGCGCATCCTCGGGCAGCAACATCGCGGTGGTCGGCCTGGGCGTGGGCACGCTCGCCAACTACGCCGGGCCGGCGCAGCGGTGGACGTTCTTCGAGATCGATCCGGCCATCGAGAGCATCGCCCGGACGTCGAGCTACTTCTCGTTCATGGACCAGTGCGGCGATCGCTGCCACGTCGTCATCGGCGACGCCCGGATCTCGCTGACGAAGGTGCCCGAGCAGGGCTACGACCTGCTCGTCCTCGATGCCTTCAGCTCGGACTCGATTCCGATGCACCTGCTGACGCGCGAGGCGCTGTCGCTGTACCTGTCGCGCATCAAGCCCGACGGCGCGATCGTGATGCACATCTCGAACCGCCACCTGCGCCTCGCCCCGGTCATCGCGAAGATGGCGGCCAGCGAAGGGCTTGTCGGGCTGCAGGAAGTCGATCTGATCGGGCCGAACTGGCCGGAGGGGAAGAACGCCTCACACTGGATCGCGCTGGGGCGCACCCGGGCGGACCTCGGCAGGCTGGTCGACGATCCGCGGTGGACGCCGCTCGTCGCGGCCCCGTCCACGCCGCTCTGGACCGACGACTTCTCGAACATCCTCAGCGTGCTCGATCTTCGCTAGGCCGCGCCGTTTGCTACCCTATCGGGGTGGACACGGCCCGCTGCGACCTGCTGCTGACCAACGCCATCGTGCTGACGATGGACCAGCAGTTCACCGTCCACTCCCCCGGCGCGGTGGCCGTTGCCGGCGACTCGATCGCCGCGGTCGGCCGCGACGCGCTCGCCTTCCAGGCCGCGGAAACGATCGACTGCGGCGGCCGCGTGGTCATGCCGGGGCTGGTCAACGCGCACACCCACGTTCCGATGACGCTGCTGCGCGGCCTGGCCGACGATCTGCGCCTCGACGTCTGGCTGATGGGCTACATGATGCCGGTCGAGCGCGCGTTCGTCAGCCCCGACTTCGTGCGGCTCGGCACGCGCCTCGGCTGCGCCGAGATGATCCGCTCGGGCGTGACCTGCTTCGCCGACATGTACTACTTCGAGGAGGCGATCGCCGAGGCGACCGCCGCCGCGGGGATGCGCGCCCTCTGCGGCCAGACGGTCCTTCGCTTCCCGACGCCTGACGCCACCAGCTACGAAGAGTCGCTCGCGCGCGCCCGCGACTTCATCGAGCGCTGGCGCGGCCATCCGTTGATCGTCCCGGCGCCGGCGCCGCACGCGCCCTACACCTGCACCCCGGAGATCCTGCGCGCCTGCGCCGAGCTGGCGGTCGAGTTCGACGTGCCGCTGCACACGCACCTGGCGGAGACGACACTCGAAGTGGAGGACTCGCGACGCCTGTACGGCATGCCGGTCGTCCCGTTCGTGAAGAAGCATCGGCTGTTCGACGCCAAGGTCCTTGCCGCGCACTGCGTGCACGTGGACGACGGCGAGATCCGCGCGCTGAAGAACTCGAACGTCGGCGTGGCGCACAACCCGTCGAGCAACCTCAAGCTGGGCGCCGGCGTCGCGCCGGCGGCGCGGATGCTGGAGCTCGGGGTGCACGTCGGCATCGGCACCGACGGCGCCGCCTCGAACAACGACCTCGACATGTTCGAGGAGACGCGGCTGGCGGCGCTGCTCGCCAAGGGCACGAGCGGCGACCCGACGGCGATTCCCGCGCGGACGGCGCTGGCGATGGCGACGCGCCTCGGCGCCTGCGCCCTGCACATGGATCACCTCACGGGATCGCTCGAGCCCGGCAAGCGCGCCGATCTCATCGTGCTCGACGTCGAGCGCCTGCACACCATGCCGGCCTTTGCGCACGACGCCGGCGGCATCTACGGCCGCATCGTCTACGCGTCGAAGTCGACCGACGTCGTCGACGTGATGTGCAACGGGCGCTGGCTGATGCGCGATCGGCGGCTGCTGACGCTCGACGAGCGTGAGCTGCGCGAGGCCGCGGCCGAAGCGGCGTCGCGCGTCGACGCCTTCCTCTCGAGCCGCGAGGTCAGCGTGCTGCAGAAGCTGGTCGCCGTCGGCGGCGCCGTCGAGCAGGAGAGCTTCGAGGTCCAGGTGAAGGCGCGCGTGCCGACCCCCGGGCAGGTGCTCGCCGTCATCGACGGCGATCGCGTCACCGTGGTGCGCTCCAGCCACTATCACCAGTTCGACACCTACTGGTCGTTCGACGATCCCGAGCAGGGCTGGCTGCGCTACCGCGAGGACGAGTTCCTCGACGAGGCCGGCAACGTGACCGGCGCGCGCGCGCGGCTGACGCTGACCGGGCGGACCAAGGAAGACCGCTTCGGCGGCGTCCTGCTGTCGCGTTCGCGCTATTACGCGCCGGCGACACACTCCGCGCGGTTCTATCGCGAGTACTTCCGGCCGGCGAGCGAGCGCATCGTGGAAAAGGATCGACGCCGGTGGCTGCTGGCCTACCGCGGCGTCGAGTTCTACGTCCACCTGGATCGCCTGCTCAACCCCGCGCGCGACGGCTATTTCATCGAGGTCAAGTCGCGCACGTGGTCCCGCCGCGACGCGCGCGACAAGGCTGCGGTGATGACCGAGTTCCTCGCCCTCTTCGGCACCAACCCCGACGACACGATCAGCGACGGTTACGCCGAGCTCGCGGCCGGCGCCTAGAAAGGGTTCTAGTACTGCAGAGCTTCTGACGCTCGGCCCGATCAGAAACGACACATTTGTTACGTCGGTCCCGAAATCCCCGGGTGCATCACCTCAGGGTTTTCCCCCTCCCAACCCGGAGGATCACCACTTCTAGACTACGGACTTCTGCCCTATCTTATCGGCGGGCTCTACACCGCCCATCCGACCTACTCGACGCAACCGACGTCGATCGCCCCTTTGTCGAACCGAAAAGGAGTCCGTGATGGCTCGAACATTATCCGTTCTGATCGCGGCCGTTGCCGCATTGACGTGGCAGACGCCTGCGTCCGCCCAGACAGAAACCTACGCGAAGGCGGCGCCGCGCCTGGCCGCGACCGTCCTCAACCCGTGCACGGCGCAGTACGTCAACGTCTCGGGCACGACGAACCTGTCGGTTTCCGAAGCCGTCGATGTGAACGGCCGTCTGAAGTTCGTGTTGTCCGCGGCGACGAATCTGACCGGGACGAACGCGGCCAGCACCCTGCTCAGCAATCCGGCGACCAGTTATTCGTTCACGGAGATTGAGACCGTGGTCGGCCGCGCGACGGCGGCGCAGCCGCTCGAGCTGGGCTTCGACAGCAAGATGCAGGCGAGGGGGAGTACGGCCGGCGATCGCTGGGGCCTTGCGGTCCGCATCAAGGTTACGATCGACGAGTTCGGCACGATCACCTCGGCGAGCGTGACGCCCGGTCCCACGCGCTGCATCGGCTGAGTTCGTGGACATGTTTCGACAAATCTAAAAAAGCAGGGCCTTCTCCGCCAGGCAGAACCGGTAAGACTTCGGTTTAGCGCGGCGGAGAAGGGCCACGTACTCGGTCGCGACACGCTGCGGGTGTCTGCGTCGATCCCCTTTCAGTTACTTCTTCAGCAGCCTGCTAGAAACTTCTCCAGCCGACGCGCTGTCGCCTTTCGGGAGTCACTTTCGATTCTCCAGGTAGAGGGAGATCGAAACAGATGACGACAGCAGGGTCAGTAGTTCCCAACGAGACAACCGTAGCGGCGAGCGTCCGGGCCAATGCGCTGGCGGACCGCCTCGAACAAGGCGCGCGGGCGCTGGCGGCATTCGCCGCCGGCCTCACCGACGCGCAGTGGCAGGTGCGCACGCCAGACGGACGCAAGGTCGGCGTGATCGTCCATCACGTCGCCTTCATGTATCCGATCGAAATCCAGGTCGCGCAGGCCGCGGCGGCGGGCCAGGCGATCGACGTGACGTGGGACGCCGTGCACGGCATCAACGGCAAGCACGCCACCGATTTCGACGGCGTGACGAAGGCGGAAGCGCTCGATCTGCTGCGCCGCAACAGCGAAGCGGCCGCGGCGGCGATCGGCGCGCTGACCGACGCACAGCTCGACACCGCGGTGACCGTCGCGCTCAACGCCGGTGCGCCGCTCACCTGCCAGTTCGTGCTCGAAGACCACGCCGTCCGCCACAGCTATCACCACCTCGCCCGCCTGCGACGGGCGCTGACGGCATAGAGAGGAAGAAGACGATGACAGTGATCACGAACGCCACGATCCCCGCCGACGGGCTCGAGGCGGTCAAGGCGCGGCAGCGCGCGATGTGGGGATCCGGTGACTACGCGGTCATCGGGACCACCCTGCAGATCGTCGGCGAGCAGCTGAACGAAGCGGCCGACGTGTCCTCGGGGGAACGTGTCCTCGACGTCGCCGCCGGCAACGGCAACGCGACGCTGGCCGCGGCGCGCCGCTTCGCCCGCGTCACCTCGACCGACTACGTCCCCGACCTGCTCGATCGCGGCCGCCGTCGCGCCGAGGCCGATGGCCTGGAGGTCGCCTTCGAGGTGGCGGACGCCGAAGCGCTGCCCTACGCGGACGCGAGCTACGACGTCGTGCTCTCGACCTTCGGCGTGATGTTCTCGCCGGATCACGCGCGCGCGGCCCGCGAGCTGCTGCGCGTCTGCCGCCCCGGCGGACGGATCGCGCTCGCCTGCTGGACGCCCGAGGGCTTCCTCGGCCAGCTGTTCAAGGTCGTCGCGGCGCACGTGCCGCCCGTACCCGGGGTGCAGTCGCCGCTGCTGTGGGGCACGCAGGCGCACGTCGACGCGCTCTTCGCCGGCGCCGCCTCGATCGCGTACGCGCGCCGGACCTACACGTTCCGCTATCGCTCGCCCGAGCACTTCGTCGACGTCTTCCGGAGCTTCTACGGCCCGGTGCACAAGGCGTTCGCCGCGCTCGACGCGACCCGTCAGCGTGCGTTCGAAGCGGACCTGCTCGCCCTGCTGCGGCGCGTCAATCGCGCCGGCGCGAAGACCCTCGTCGTCCCCGCGGAGTATCTCGAAACCGTCGTCACGCGCTGAGCCCGGCCGGAATGGCCGGCCAGCGCACGAAAGAAAACCGCACGGAAGTCCTACCGTGCATCAGGAGGGATCATTCATGAGAGTCAGTTCAGTGGCGAGACCGCTCGCCGGTATCGTGTTCGCGGCCGTCGTGGCTGCCGGTGCGTCCGTGCCGGTGATCGCCCAGGCCGATCATTCGCATCAGGCCGCGGGGAAGAACGATCAGGCCGCCGCGCTGGTCAAGGTCGTTCGCGACGCGACCGAGCGATTCCGCGACGTCTCAGTGGCGGAGGCCGAGGGATACGCGCTGCAGTTCGGCTGCGTCAGCGG
>Ga0070673_100001787_pt1 | contig 12816 bp, 10 predicted proteins | sample KBSM23metaG_FD_65342 | JGI IMG/M metagenome (GOLD analysis project Ga0070673, IMG submission 65342) | Miscanthus rhizosphere microbial communities from Kellogg Biological Station, Michigan, USA - KBS M2-3 metaG | ecosystem: Host-associated > Plants > Roots > Rhizosphere > Soil ... | reverse complement strand
GTGCTGCCGGACGCCGACCTCGACATGACGACGAAGATCGTCGCCGACTCCGCGTTCGGATGCGCTGGCCAGCGCTGCCTGGCCTCATCGGTCGTGATCACCGTCGCCGACGCAGCGAAGCCGTTCACCGATCGAATCAGCGACGCTGCCTCGTCACGGAAGATCGGTTACGGCCTGGACGCCGGCACCGAAATGGGACCGGTCATTTCCGCCGAGAGCCACCAGCGGATTGAATCGCTCATTGCGAAGGGCATCAGCGCCGGCGCCAGGGCCGTGGTGGATGGCCGGAAGGCAGCCGTCAACGGCTACGAGAAAGGCCATTTCATCCGGCCGACCGTGCTCACGGACGTCGACCCGGCCGGCGAGCTCGCGCGCACCGAGGTGTTCGGGCCGGTGCTCAGCCTGATGCGTGCCGATTCCGTAGAGGCGGCCATCGATCTCGTGAACCGCTCGGCATACGGCAACATGGCATGTCTGTTCACATCGAGCGGCGCTGCGGCACGTCAGTTCCGCTACGAGACACGCGTCGGCAACGTCGGTATCAATGTCGGCGTCGCAGCGCCGATGGCCTATTTTCCGTTCTCGGGCTGGAAGGACAGTTTCTTCGGCGACCTTCACGCACAAGGCCGCGACGCCATCGACTTTTATACGGAAAAGAAGGTCGTCGTCGAACGGTGGCCCTCGAACTGGAGTCGGAAGTTTTGATGTGAGGCGCGCGCTCGTTCCTCTTCTGTGTCTCGCGATCGCCGTCCTCCTTCTGCCGGCGATCCAACATCTGCGCGAGCAACCGCCTGCCCCACCCCGCGCCGTTCGTTTGTTTCTGACCGCCCCGTCAGGGGCGGAACTCGGCGTCGGGGACGAGCCCCTGGATGCGGCGATCTCCCCTGATCAGCGTGAGCTGGTCTTCGTTGCCACGCAAATGCGGCGGAACACGTCGAGCCAGGTTCCACCCGGACAGATCCAGTTATGGCGCCGACGACTCGACGCGGAGCTCGCCGAGCCGATCGCTGGAACAGAGGGTGCGCGGCTCCCCGCGTGGAAGCAGAACGGCAACGTCCTGTCGTTCTTTGCTGAGGCGCAACTGAAACTTCTGGACCTCAAGAGCGGGGCTGTCACGGTGGTAGCCGACGCGCCCGCTCCGGCAGGCGCGACATGGCTCCGCGACGGCTCCTTGCTCTTCGTGCCGGGTCCGGGCGTCGTGCGGCGGCTGCTCGATGGCCAGGTGACCGATGCGACACGACTCACGTCAGGCGACACGGCGCACGCGTATCCACTCGCCGTCGCCCCGAGCCAGGATTTCGTCTATATCGCGGTACGTGATGGCCGCCGCGTTGTTCGCCTCCACCAGGGGAACAACGAAAGCGATATCGGGACGACAACGGCGCATGCGGCGTTCATCAGTGCGGATCGCGACACGCTGATCTTCGTGAAAGATGAAGCGCTTCTCGCGGACGAACGCGAGGCGGAGAGCGGGCGCATGGCCGGCCGCGATGTGCCTGTTGCGCTGAGGGTCGGCGTCACCAGGTCCGGTCGAGGTCTATTCGCAGCATCCTCCGATGTGCTCATCCACTCCCGCGCAGTCGAACGGCCACGACAACTCACCTGGCTGGCGATGGACGGGAATCGCACGGGCACGGTGGCGGATGTCGGCGACTACTGGCAGGTCCGCCTGTCGGCCGACGACAGCCGCGTTGCGGCAACGACGCGGGATCCGCTGCTGCGTTCGCTGGACGTGTTGATGCTGCCGGTGGCGGGCGGTTCGCCGGCATTGCGGCTCACCGCGTCGATCGCCGCTGACTCTGACCCGGTCTGGTCTCCCGATGCGAAGCGGCTGCTCTTTCGATCGATGCAGCGGGGCAAGCCCGAGATCATGGTCACTCCGGCCGAGATCGATCCAAACGCCGCGGATGATCCGGCACGTCCACTGAACGCGGCCGGCGATCTGCCGACCGACTGGCGCGGCAATGAAGTGCTGCTACAGAAGCGAGGAGCAGCGGGATTCGATCTCTCCCGCGTGGATGCTGTCAGCGGCGCATCCACGGTTGTCGCCGAGACACCATTCAATGAAACCGACGGACGATGGTCTCCGGACGGCCGGTTCATCGCCTACGTCTCCGACGAACCCGGCCGGCCTGACATCTATGTCCTGTCAGGCCGCGTCCGCCAGCGCATTTCATCCGGCGGCGGTACAAGTCCGCGCTGGACCCGCGATTCGCGGTCGCTGCTCTTCCTCCGGGGATCGACAATCATGCGTGCGGACATCGGCACGACCGGCGCCCGGTTCGATTCTCCGCGCCCGCTGTTCGATGCGCCCGGGATCCGCGACTTCGACGTCGCACGCCGCGGCGACCGGATCCTCGCACTGCTGCCGGAGCAAATCGAACCAGTCAGCAGCGTGCCGGTGATCTTGAACTGGCGCTCGCTCTTGCCAGCCGATCAAGAAAGGTCGAAGGCCCGGAACCAGAGGCCAGCGCCCGTTCTATGACCGGATAGCGTCATAAAACCAGTCCACCACCGTATCGCGCGTGCCGCCGCGCACTTCGGTGACTTCGTGCAGGATGTCGGCCGGAAACGCCACCAGGAGTCCGGCTTCCGGAACGAGGTCGATGTCGCGTCCAGGCAGAAGGAGCCGCAGCACGCCGCCGTCGAACTCGCCTGCCGGCGACACGGCGCGAGACGTGTTCAGGAACACCACGAGCGCGACGGCTCGATGGGCGGCGCCTTCCCATTCCGGGTCGTCGCCGCGATCGCGATGCGCGCGATAGAAGCCGCCCGCCGGGTACCGAAGAAACCCGGCCCCCTCGCGCTCGGCCACCTGTATTCCAAGCCCTGCGATCACGCCGTCGCGGCAACTCTCGAGCCTGGCTTCGACTTCGCGGACGAGATTGGGCGCCGGGTCGATCACGGTCGCCGCTCGAACGTCCGCTTCCGCGTGGATCCCGGCGTTCAGAATCTCCGCCAGTTCCGCGTCTCCAGCATCCATACCCCTCCGGATCGCAAGACACTCGGCGGGTGACAGGAACGCAGGCAGGCGGAAAACGCTCATGAACCCTGGAAATTACCTCATCAGGAACCCGAAACGGTGCCTTGCCGTATCTGATGTCGAAGTGATATCACTTCGACATCAGGAGGGAACGATGGTCCGTGAACGGTTGCGCCATGGGTTGCCAGGGATTCCGGTTCTGATCTTCGCGCTGGTGGCGCTGGGCAGCATCGTCTGGCTGTTCTTCTCAAGCGTCGAGACCCAGTACCGGGAGGCGTCGGTCGGCGGGGTGCTGACTGCAATAGCCCTGTTGCCGCTCTGGGCATTGCTCATGAAGGGGTTCTTCATGGTGGCGCCGAATGAGGCCAAAGTGCTTCAACTGTTCGGCGACTACGCCGGCACCGCGAAGACCAGCGGCCTGCGCTACGCGAACCCGTTCTACAAGAAACGGAAGCTTTCGCTGCGGGTGCGGAACTTTGAGAGCGGCCAGCTGAAGGTGAACGACAGCGAGGGCAACCCGATCGAAATTGCCGCCGTGGTCGTGTGGCGCGTCGTGGAAACCGCCGAGGCGACGTTCGAGGTGGACAACTACGAGCATTATGTCCACGTCCAGAGCGAGGCGGCGCTTCGCAATGCGGCGACAAGCTATCCGTATGACACGCATGAGGACCATGTCGTGTCGCTCCGCGGCTCGACCGGCGCAGTTGCCGAGCATCTGAAAGCCGAAGTCCAGCAGCGACTGGACAAGGCCGGTGTCGAGGTGCTCGAGGCGCGGATCAGCCACCTGGCGTATGCGCCCGAAATCGCCTCCGCGATGCTGCAGCGGCAGCAGGCCGGTGCCATCATCGCCGCGCGTCAGCGCATCGTTGAGGGAGCAGTCGGCATGGTGGAGATGGCGCTGCAGATGCTCGCCCACAAGGGCATCGTGACCCTGGATGAGGAGCGGAAGGCCGCGATGGTGAGCAACCTGCTGGTCGTCCTCTGCGGCTCGAAGGACCCGCAGCCGATCGTCAATACCGGAACGATCCATCAATAGCCCGTGGCGGAGCGGAAGCCCTTCCTCCTGCGAATCGACAGCGCCGTGCTCGACGCGGTGCAGCGCTGGGCGAACGACGATCTGCGCAGCCTCAACGCGCAGATCGAGTTCGTCCTGCGGGATGCGCTGCGCCGCACCGGCCGGCTCCCTCGCCCAGACGACCCCCAGGTTCCCGGACCACCCGATTCACTGGATCCCTGATCCCCGATCCCGATTCGACCGATAATCCCTGCCGTGCGACCCCTTCTCAAGTGGGCTGGCGGCAAACGCCAGCTGCTTCCGGCCCTGGAGCAGTACTACCCCGCGTCGTTCGACCGCTATCTCGAGCCCTTCGTCGGCAGCGGCGCCGTGTTCTTTCACCTGGCCTCCACTGGAGCACTCGATGGCCGGGCCGTCACGTTGTCCGACGTAAACAGGGATCTCATCGGCTGCTACCGCGCCGTTCGGGACGAAACGGAATCCGTCATCACGGCACTGCAGGCGCTCGAGCGCGAACACCGCCGCCGCGGTGACGACTGTTATTACGACGTGCGCGATCGACGATTCAATCCGCAGCGGGCAGCGATGGCGACAGGCGACACCGGTCTGCTCACCACCGGCTATCCGCCGGAGCTCGCGGCGATGCTGATCTTCCTGAACCGCACCGGCTTCAATGGCTTGTTCCGGCTCAACCGGCTGGGAGCGTTCAATGTGCCCGCGGGCCGGTACCGGGAGCCGCGCATCTGCGATCCGGAACACATCCAGGCAGTGGCGGGCGTGTTGCGGCGGCCGCGCGTCGTGATCCAACACCGTGGCTTCGAGGAGGCCATTGGCGAAGCAGGTAAGGGTGACTTCGTGTACTGCGACCCGCCGTACGCGCCGCTCAGCCGCACGTCGAGCTTTGCGAGTTATACGGCTGCCGGTTTCGGAACCCTCGATCAGCAGCGTTTGCTGCAGGCCATCGTCCTCGCCTGCCGTCGCGGCGCGCACGTCGTCATGTCCAATTCAAGCGCGCCGGAAATCGAATCCGCATATCAGGACCGGGCTGCACGCCAGGTCAAGATCGCTGTTCACCGGGTCCCGGCCAGGCGCGCTATCAACTCCCGCGCGGCATCACGGGGTCCGGTCGACGAGCTAATCATCACGAATGTGCCCGCGGCCTTGGGCGGAGTACGGCCGCGGATGCTGAAGGCCCACAGCACGAGGCCCAGGGCCCAAAGGCTATCTCAGGCCTAAGCCCTTACTGCTGGACCAGCCCTTAGGCCATCGGCCTTTGGCCTTGGGCCGGTATGCGTTAGTCTGAGAATACGCGAAAGTGGCGGAACTGGCAGACGCGCCAGACTTAGGATCTGGTACCTGAAAGGGTATGGGGGTTCGAGTCCCTCCTTTCGCACTTCCTCATGAAAACCGAATTCACCGACGTCAGCGAAACGAAGAAGACGCTCACCATCGAGATCCCCAGCGACATCGTCGACGCGGAGATCGACAAGGTCGCTAAGGACTACTCGAAGCAGGCGAAGATTCCGGGGTTCCGACCAGGGAAAGTCCCCGCCACGATCGTCAAGCAGCGCTTCAAGGACCAGATCCTCCACGACGTGATGCACGGGCTGATCCCGCGTGCGGTCGAAGAGGCGCTGCAGGAGCGCGGCATCGAGCCGGTCGATACGCCGAACATCAAGGACGTCCAGTTGCACGCGGGGCAGCCGCTGAAGTTCACGGCGGCGGTCGAGACCGTGCCCGCGTTCGACCCGGGCGATCTCGGCACGCTGACGGCGACGCGTCCATCGACTGCTGTCACCGACGACGCCGTCGATCAGACGTTGCAGCGGCTTCGCGAGCGCGCGGCGAAGTTCGAGCCGGTCGAAGGCCGCGCCATTGCGGACGGCGACACCGCCGTGCTCGACATCGATCGCAAGGACGCGGATAAGGAATCGGACCGGCACGAGAACGTGTCCGTCGAAATCGGCGGCCCATCGAACCCGCCGGGTTTCGACGCGAACCTCGTGGGACTCAGTACCGGCGACGAAAAGACTTTTCCGGTCCACTTCCCTGCCGACTACAGCGTCAAGGAGATGGCAGACACCGATGTCACCTACACCGTCACGGTGAAGGACGTCCGTCGCAAGGTGCTGCCGGAGCTCGATGACGAATTCGCCAAAGACCTGGGCGCCTTCGATTCGCTGACGGCACTCCGGGACAAAGTGCGGACGGACATGGAGGAGGATGCACGCGAGAGCGCCACGCGACAGGTCCGCTCCACGATCCTGAAGCAGCTCGCGGAACGCGTCACGTTCGACCTTCCGAGCTCGCTCGTTGAACGCGAGATCGATCGACGGCTCGAAGAGTTCGCACGGCAACTGATGCAACAGAATGTTGACCCGCGTCAGGCTGGCATCGACTGGGGCCAGTTCCGCGAAGCTCAGCGGGAGCCCGCGGGGGCGGCTGTGGCCAGCGCACTGGCGCTGGACGAGATCGCCCGGCGCGAAAACCTTACGGTTGCGGCGGAAGATGTCGATAAGGAGATTGAACGATTCGCCGCCAGGGCCGGTCGTACGCCGGCGGCATTGCGAGCGCAGCTGGAAAAGGAAGGCGGCGTCGCACGGCTGTATGCCGGGCTCCGACGGGAGAAGGCGGTTGACTTGGCGGTGACGCGTGCTACTATCACCGACGAGTAGCCCGCCGAACCCGTTGACGACCAACGATTTGCACAGCAAATCACCATTCGCCGTTCAGTAATTTCGAACGATTCACTAATCACTAATTACAGATCGTTGATGAACTACTCCCAGCTAGTGCCGATGGTGGTCGAACAGACCAATCGCGGCGAACGCGCCTACGACATCTACTCACGCCTGCTGAAGGACAGCATCATCTTCATCGGCACGCCGATCGACGACCAGATCGCCAACCTCGCGATCGCGCAGATGCTGTTCCTCGAGGCAGAAGATCCCGACAAAGACATCATGCTGTATATCAACAGTCCGGGTGGATCGATCACCGCCGGGCTCGCGATCTACGACACGATGCAGTTCATCAAGCCCGACGTGCAGACGATCTGCATCGGCCAGGCCGCGTCGATGGCCGCAGTGCTGCTCGCCGCCGGAGCCAAAGGCAAGCGCTTCTCGCTGCCGAACTCCCGCATCGTGATCCATCAGCCCTTGATGCAGGGGCTGGCGGGACAGGCGACCGACATCGATATTCATGCGCGGGAAATTCTGCGCATGCGCGAGCGGCTCAACGAAATCCTGGTGAACCACACCGGGCAGACATTCAAGCGGATCCAGGACGACACGGAACGCGATTACATCATGTCGGCGGACCAGGGGAAGGAATACGGGATAATCGATGACGTCATCCGCAAACGGGTGTAACATCGAGACATACCCTGCATAAGGCATGGTCAAGAAGAACGGCGAGACAGAGATTCTGCGCTGCTCGTTCTGCAATAAAGATCAGAACGACGTCCGCAAGTTGATCGCGGGCCCGACGGTCTTTATCTGTGACGAGTGTGTCGAGGTCTGCAACGACATCATCGCGGACGACAACCGCTTCGAGAATCGCGGCGTCCGTTCCTCGCTGCCTTCCCCGCCCGAGATCAAGAAGTTCCTCGACGAGTACGTCATCGGCCAGGAGCGCACGAAGAAGAAGCTCGCCGTCGCCGTTTACAACCACTACAAGCGTATCGAGATCCAGAAGCAGCCGCGCAGCCGCAACGATGTCGAGCTGACGAAGTCGAACATCATGCTGATCGGCCCGACCGGCACCGGCAAGACGCTGCTCGCGCAGACGCTCGCCAAGCTGCTCTCGGTGCCGTTCACGATCGTCGACGCGACGACCCTGACCGAAGCGGGTTACGTCGGCGAGGACGTCGAGAACATCATCCTCAAGCTGCTGCAGGCCGCCGGCGGCGACATCGAAAAATGCCAGCAGGGCATCATCTACATCGACGAAGTCGACAAGATCTGCCGCAAGGATGAGAACCCGTCGATCACCCGCGACGTCTCGGGCGAGGGCGTCCAGCAGGCACTGCTGAAGATTCTGGAAGGCACGGTCGCCAACGTTCCGCCGCAGGGCGGCCGCAAGCACCCGCACCAGGAGTTCTTCCAGATCGACACCACCAACATTCTCTTCATCTGCGGCGGCGCCTTCGTCGGTCTCGACAAGGTGATCGATCGCCGCGTCGGTAAGAAGACGCTCGGCTTCAAGGCTGAGGTGAAGTCGGTCTCGAAGCGCGAGGTCGGCGCCACGCTCGAGCAGGTCGAGCCCGAGGATCTGATCAAGTACGGCCTGATTCCCGAGTTCGTCGGCCGGCTGCCGGTGGTCGGCACGCTCCACGAGCTGGACAAGCCGGCGCTCGTGCAGATCCTGACGCAACCTCGCAACGCGATCACGCGTCAGTACCAGAAGCTGTTCGAGTACGAGAACGTGAAGCTGCGCTTCACCGATGACGCGCTCGAAGCCATCGCCGAATCGGCGCTGTCGCGCAAGATCGGCGCGCGCGGGCTGCGCATGATCATCGAAGACCTGATGCTCGACCTGATGTACTCGGTGCCCGGGCAGAAGAAGCTCCGCGAGGTGGTCGTCACCCGCGAGATCGTCGAAGCCAAGGACAAATCGATTACGCTGATTGAAAAGGCAGGTTAGGTCCCGGCCTGAAGCCTACTGGGGCTCGAGGCCTGTGGCCTGAGGCCTCCAAGGATCCTGATGGAAGTCTACGAAACGCTCCCCATTGTCCCGCTCCGGGACGTGGTCGTCTTCCCGCACATGATGATGCCGTTCGTCATCGGACGGCCCTCGTCTACGCGTGCGCTGGAACACGCCCTGTTGAAGGACAAGCGGATCTTCCTCGCCGCGCAGCACGACGCATCGGTGGATGACCCGCGCCCGGACGACATCTACACGATGGGCTGCGTCGCCAACGTCGTTCAAAGCCTGAAGCTGCCGGACGGCAACATCAAGGTGCTGGTCGAAGGCGTCGATCGCGCGCGCGCGGTCGAGTGGAAGGAAGACAAGGGCTTCTATCGCGTGGTCGTCAAGGTGCTGCCGAAGCAGAAGGAAGCATCAGGCGAAGTCGAATCGACCATGGCCCGGGTCGTGTCGCTGTTCGAGCAGTATGTGAAGCTCTCGAACAACCTGCAGTACGACGCGATGATTGCCGCCGTCCGCGTGGACGACCCTGGCAAGCTCGCCGACACGATCGCCGCGCACCTGCTCGTCGGCGTGGACGAGAAGCAGAACCTGCTCGAGATCATCTCCCCGGTCGAACGGCTCAACCGCATTGCCGGCATCCTCGAGATCGAGGTGGACAAGCTCCAGGTCGATCGCCGCATTCAGTCTCGCGTCAAGAAGCAGATGGAGAAGGCGCAGAAGGAGTACTACCTCAACGAGAAGATGAAGGCGATCCAGAAGGAGCTGGGCCGCAAGGACGACAAAGGCAACGAGATCGACGAGCTGAAGAAGAAGATCGAACAGTCGAAGATGCCGAAGGACGTCGAGGAGAAAGCGGTCCAGGAGCTGAAGCGACTCGAGGCGATGCCGCCGATGTCGGCGGAAGCCACGGTCTCACGCAATTATCTGGACTGGCTGATCGCGGTCCCCTGGTACAAGAAGAGCCGCGAGAACCGCGACCTGAAGCACGCCGAAGCGGTGCTGCACGAAGATCATTACGGGCTGGAGAAGATCAAGGACCGGATCCTGGAGTTCCTCGCTGTCCGCTCGCTCGTCAAGAAGCCGAAGGCGACGATTCTCACGTTCTCCGGACCTCCGGGCGTCGGCAAGACCTCGCTGGCCAAGTCGATCGCGCGCGCGATGAACCGCAAGTTTGTGCGTCTCTCGCTCGGCGGCGTGCGCGACGAAGCGGAAATCCGCGGCCATCGCCGCACGTATATCGGCGCGTTCCCCGGCCAGATCATCCAGATGATGAAGAAGGCCGCGACGCAGAACCCGGTATTCCTCCTGGACGAGATCGACAAGATGTCGATGGACTTCCGCGGTGACCCGTCGGCGGCGCTGCTCGAAGTGCTCGATCCCGAACAGAACAACACGTTCCTCGACCACTATCTCGACGTCGAGTACGACCTGTCGAACGTGATGTTCATCTGCACCGCGAACGTCCTGCACACGATTCCACAGGCGCTGCGTGATCGCATGGAAGTGCTGCAGCTGGCTGGCTACACCGAGCAGGAAAAGATCGAGATCGCGAAGCGCTTCCTCGCTCCGAAGGCGATCGAGGGCGCCGGCCTCACCTCCGACAACATCGTCGTCCAGGACGACGCGATTCAGACAATCATTCAGCGCTATACCCGCGAGGCGGGCGTCCGCAACCTGGAGCGCGAGATCTCCTCAATCTGCCGGAAGGTCGCGCGCAAGGTCGTCGTCGAAGGCAAGTCGTTCAAGGAAGACGTCACCTCGCAGAAGGTCACCGAGTATCTCGGCGTACCGCGCTTCCGCCCGAGCCTGGCTGAGGAGCAGAACGAAGTCGGCATTGCCACCGGCCTGGCATGGACGGAAGTGGGCGGTGAACTGCTCGTCACCGAAGCCACGCTGATGGCGGGCAAAGGCAAGCTGACGCTCACCGGCAAGCTCGGTGACGTCATGCAGGAGTCGGCGCAGGCGGCGCTCAGCTACGTCCGCTCAAAGGCGGCGGAACTGAGCCTCAGCGAGGACTTCCATTCCAAGATCGACATCCACGTGCACGTCCCTGAAGGCGCGATCCCGAAGGACGGGCCGTCCGCCGGCATCACGATGGCCACCTCGCTGGTCTCGGCGCTGACGAAGATTCCGACGCGCCGCGACGTGGCGATGACCGGCGAAATCACGCTGCGCGGCAAGGTGCTGCCGATCGGAGGCGTGAAGGAAAAGGTGCTCGCCGCCCACCGCGCCGGCGTCACGAACATCGTCCTGCCACGTGACAACGAGAAGGACCTCGCCGACATCCCCAAGAATGTCCTCGACACCCTCGACGTGCACATGGTGTCGACAATGGATGAAGTGCTGAGGATTGCGCTGGCGGGACCGCTGCCGACCAGGATTCCGGCGACGCCCGTGGTCGCCGAGGTAACAGAACCAGCTGGAGATCACCGCCCACACTAGTAGGCCCAAGGCCCAGGGCCAGAGGCCCAGGGGCTGGTCGGGGAACAAGGCTTCGTTCTTCGCTTAGGCCTTCGGCCTTGGCCCTCAGGCCTCGTCAACGTGCAGATCTCCGCTGAATTCGTAACCAGTGCTTCGGGGGCTGGCGACTTTCCGAAGGAACAGTTGCCCGAGGTGGCGCTCGTGGGCCGCTCGAATGTGGGCAAGTCGAGCCTGTTGAACGCACTGATGCGCCAGGCGCTTGCGCGGACGAGCGCGGCACCGGGCAAGACGCGGCTGGCGAACTTCTTTCGCGTGAAACGGGGAACGGCCGCAGCGCTGTTCCTGGTCGATCTCCCGGGCTACGGATACGCGCGCGGCGGTGATGCTTCCGCACAAGCATTCAACCAGCTGGCTGAATCGTATTTCTCGCGGCCGGGACACCGCGGCGCCGTGCTGCTCGTGGACTCGCGGCATCCGGGGCTCGAGTCGGACATGGACGCGTGGCGGTGGCTGCAAACGCAGCCATGGCCGCGTGCGGTAATCGGAACCAAGGTCGACAAACTGACGCGCGCCGAGCGGGCGCGCCATGCTCGTGAATTCGAAACGTTGTTTGATAGCCCCGTGCCGCTGGTCTCGGCGCTCACGGGCGAAGGACTGGATGAACTGTGGAAGATGATCGCAAGCCTGCCAAAGGCAACGGCGGCGTAGCAACCGCCAACCCTCCTGCCTCCGCTGAAGTTTCCCCCTCCGCGCAAAACGCCGCAGGGGACAAGCCCGCAGGTAAACCTGAAAAAGCGCCCGCCGATAAGACCCCGGCTCCTGAGTCAGGCGCAAAACCGGAACAGACAGCCAAGAGTGATCAGGGCGGCAGACCGGAGCGAGGCGGCAACGGCGGCAGGCAAGGCGAACGTGCTCAGGGCGGTCCGGGAGAGAGCCGGCCGCCGCAGGGTGGCGGTGGCCAGCAAGGCGGGCAGCCGCAAGGGGCCCCGGCACAGGCGATTTCGCTGTCGTCGATGAAGGAGATGAGCATCTCCTCGCTGACGAAGATCGCCAAGGATCTGGAAATCGCAGGCGCGACGGGCATGCGCAAGCAGGAACTGATCTTCGAGATCCTGCGCGTGCGCGCCGAGAAGAGCGGCAACATCTTCTCGGAAGGCGTGCTCGAGACGCTGCCGGACGGCTTCGGATTCCTGCGCGCCCCCGACTACAACTACCTGCCCGGTCCCGACGATATCTACGTGTCTCCGTCTCAGATACGCAAGTTCGACCTCCACACCGGCGACACGGTGTCCGGCGTCATCCGGCCGCCGAAAGACGGCGAGCGCTACTTCGCGCTGATCAAGGTCGAGGCGATCAACTTCGAGCCGCCAGAGAAGACGAAGGAAAAGATCTTCTTCGAGAACCTGACGCCGCTCTATCCGCAGCAGAAGGTGAATCTCGAGACCGCACCCGAGAACCTCTCGGGACGCGTCATGGATCTGCTGACGCCGCTCGGCAAAGGTCAGCGCGGCCTGATCGTCGCACCGCCGCGCACCGGCAAGACGATGCTGCTGCAGAGCATTGCCAACAGCATCACGACCAACCATCCGGAGGTCTATCTGATCGTGCTGCTCATCGACGAGCGGCCGGAAGAAGTGACCGACATGCAGCGCTCGGTCAAGGGCGAGGTGATCTCGTCCACGTTCGACGAGCCCGCGCAGCGCCACGTCCAGGTCGCCGAGATGGTCATCGAGAAGGCCAAGCGCCT
>Ga0070673_100001785_pt1 | contig 12821 bp, 11 predicted proteins | sample KBSM23metaG_FD_65342 | JGI IMG/M metagenome (GOLD analysis project Ga0070673, IMG submission 65342) | Miscanthus rhizosphere microbial communities from Kellogg Biological Station, Michigan, USA - KBS M2-3 metaG | ecosystem: Host-associated > Plants > Roots > Rhizosphere > Soil ... | reverse complement strand
ATGTCGAACTGCTGGCGGTAGGCGTCGCGCGCCTTCTGGATCGAGACGACGTTGCGGTCGAGATAGCCGAGCTGCTCGTTGAGCTTGCGCACGTCGTTGAACGCGATCGCGACGGTCTGGCGCGTGTCGACGCAGGCCTTGTCGCGCAGGTTCTCGGCCTGGGTCAGCAGGTTGGCGTACTGGCGCTCGCGGGCGGAATCGCTGCCGCCGTTGAAGATGTTCCAGGTGACGGCGATCTCGGCGCCGACGTCGTGCTTCTGGTACAGCACGCCGTCGAGGTTGTGGCCGGCGGCGCCGCGCGCGCGGGCCTCGATCTTGGGCTGGAACGCACCCTGGCGGCCGGCGGCGGCCGCGCGCGCGGAGCGCAGGCCCTCGATGGCGCTCGCCACGGCCGGACTCTGGATCGCGGCCAGGCGCATCGCCTCCTGTTCGCTGGCGGGCAGCGGCCGCACCAGCGACACGGCGCTGACGTTGTCCGCCGGCGGCGCCGACCCGACCAGGCGGACGTAGCGCTCGGTGACGTCGTGCAGGTTGGCGCGCTCGGTGACGAGGTTGGATTCGGCCAGCGCGACGCGCGCCACCACCTGCTCGAGGTCGACGCCGCGGCCGACGCCGGCATTCACGCGCGACTGCACCTGGTCGAACGAGACCTTGTGCTGGATGTAGTTGTCCTCGGCCAGCGCGACCAGCTTGCGATAGCGCACGACGTCGTAGTAGGCCGTGGCCGCCTGCAGGCCGAACTGCTCGGTGGCGTCGAGGAACTCGAAGTACCGCTCCAGCTTGACGTGGCCCAGGCGCTGGACCTCGTGGTGGGTGGACAGGCCGTCCCACAGCAACTGGCTCAGCTCCAGGCGGACGCCGCCCTGGTTGAAGCGGGGGTCGCGCGGAACGGATTGCGTGTTCTCGTAGTTGCGCCTGCCGGCCATCCCGCTGGCGTCCAGGTGCGGCTTCCAGTCGCCCGACGCGACATCAATTTCGGCGTTGGAGGCGCGAAATGCGTTGAATTTGGCGGCAACTTCCGGATTCCCCTCGATCGCCTTCTGGACGGACTGCGCCACGGGGGAAGTGGTCTGCGCCAGTGCCGCGCAGCTGGCGAGCGTCAGCAGGCCGAGGCCGAGAAAGGTCTTTTTCATGGGGATGAGGCGGGTCCCTGACGAGATGTCGTGTGTTGTTTCAATGATACTGGCCGGGGTCGGCCCGGATCGCTCGTGAGCAGGCACGGACGTGCATCAATTCGAGGCAATCATGGAATCCGACGCGTATTTGCGGGTGCCGGCGACTCGTCCGCGGCGCCTTGCGGTTCAAGGACGTCACCAGGGCGCCGATAGAGTCAAGTGGACTTCGATTCCTCCTGCCCCGCCTTGCCCGGCCTGCCGTGGCCGCGGCCCGGTGCCGCGCTCGCCGCGGCGCAGGCGATCGCCCCGCGCGCGGCCGCCTGGCTGCGCCTGGCGGTGCTGCGCCTTTGCGCCGGCCTGGTGCTGGTCGCCTTGTCGGTGCACGCGGTCGACCCCGACCGGCTGCTCAAGTCCGCCCTGAAGTACGGCCCGACCGCGGTCGCCAACGCCAGGGCCCTGCAGCAGCTGATGGCGTCGCTGGCCGGCCGCGACGACGTGGCGAGGATCCGGGCCGTCAACGACTTCTACAACCAGCGCCTGGCCTACATGGAGGACATCGACAACTGGGGCCAGGTCGACTACTGGGCCAGTCCGCTGGAGGCGCTCGGCAAGGGCGCCGGCGACTGCGAGGACTACGCGATCGGCAAGTACTTCACCCTCACGTCGCTGGGCATGCCGCACGCCAAGCTGCGCATGGTCTACGTGCGCGCCAGCATCCCGGGCGCGCCGAACGGCTTCGTCGCGCACATGGTGCTGGCCTACTACCCCACGCCGGAGGCCGAACCGCTGGTGCTCGACAACCTGCAGCCGGTGATCCGCCTGGCCGGCGAGCGGCCCGACCTGACACCGGTCTTCAGCTTCAATGCCGAGGGCCTCTGGCAGGGTGTTGGTAGCATCCGTGCCAGCGGCGATCCGTTGACGCGCCTGTCCAAGTGGCGGGAAGTGCTGACGCGGGCTCGCCAGGACGGATTCCAATGACGGCCCGCCTTGCGGGCGGCAGCCGGTCGCGCGCGATCGGCCAAGAGGAGAGCGCATGTCGCTGATTCGCCAGGTGTGGTTGCTGTTGTCGGTGACGCTGCTGCTTGCCTTTGCGGGGGCGATCGGCGTGTCGGTGCACGCGGCGCGCCACTACCTGCAGACGCAGCTGGCCCTGAAGAACAACGACACCGCGCAGTCGCTGGCGTTGACGCTGTCGCAGCAGAAGGGCGATGCGGTGGCGCTGGAGCTGGCGATCTCCAGCCAGTTCGACACCGGCTACTACGAGCGCATCCGCCTGTTGTCGCCGACCGGCAAGACGATCGTCGAGAAGCAGGCCGGCCCGCACCCGCAGAAGGCGCCCGGCTGGTTCGTCGCGCTGCTGGGCATCGCGCCGCCCGACGGCGTCGCGCAGGTGAGCGACGGCTGGCGCCAGATCGGCCGTCTCGAGGTGCGCAGCCAGTCGGCGTTCGCCGACGACGAGCTGTGGCAGAGCACGCTCGACACGGTGGGCGTGCTGCTGCTGCTGGTGGTCGGCGCGGGCATCTTCTCGACCGTCGGCGTCAACCGCATCCGCGTGCCGCTGCTGCGCACCGTGGACCAGGCCAAGGCGATCACGGAGCGCCGCTTCGTCACCGTCGACGAACCCGACATGCCCGAGCTGCGCAACGTCACCCGCGCGATGAACGCGATGGTGGGCCGGGTCAAGGCCATGTTCGACGAGCAGGCCGGACAGGTCGAGCTGCTGCGGCGGCAGGCGCACTGCGATCCGTTGACGGGCCTGTCCAACCGCGCGCACTTCCTGAGCCGCCTGAAGGTGATGCTCGATGCCGAGGACGGCGCCGCCAGCGGCGCGCTGGTCATGGTGCGGCTGGTCGAGCTGCAGTCGCTCAATCGGACGCTGGGCCGCTCGGCCACCGACCGCATGCTGCAGGACGCCGCGGCGGCGATGGTGGAGTCGTCGCGCCGCGTCGCGGGCGCGGAGGTCGGACGCCTGAACGGCAGCGACTTCGCGCTGGCGCTGCCGGACGTCGAGTCGCTGCGCGAAGCGGCGGCCGACGTGGCCGCGCGCCTGCGCAGCCTGCTGCGCGCCCAGGAGGGCGGCACGCACGGCGTCGTCGGCGCGGTGCGCTGGACGCACGGGGCGGCCATGTCGACGTTGCTGGCGGCCGCGGACCAGGCGATGGCGCGCGCCGAGAGCCAGGGACCGTACTCGGTCGAGCTCGACGACAACGCCGACAGCCACGCGCTGGGCGAGGACGCCTGGCGCCACCGTATCCAGGACGCGCTGGCCGCGCGCAGCGCCCAGCTCGTCGACTTCCCGCTGGTGGGCCGCACCGGCGAGCTGGTGCACCACGAGTCGCCGCTGCGGCTGCGGCTGGGCGCCGAAGGGGCGCTGGTGTCGGCGGCGCAGTGGCTGCCAATGGCGCGCCGCGCCCAGCTGACGGCCGACGTCGACCTGCTCGCAATCGAGCTCGCGCTGGCCGCGATCGGGACCGATGGCTTGCCGCGTTCGATCAACGTGAGCCCGTCGTCGCTGGCGGACTCGGCGTTCTCCACGCGCGTGCATGCGCTGGTGGTCGCGCACCCCACGGCGTCGCCGCAGCTGTCGCTGGAGCTGGCCGAGGCCGGCGCCGTCAAGCAACTGCACTTGGTGCGCGAGCTGGCCGAGCAGCTGCACGGCGCCGGCACGAAGATCGGCCTGGAGCACGCCGGCGAACGCCTGGCCGACACGCGCGGGCTGCTGGAAGCCGGCCTCGACTTCGTCAAGCTGGACGCCAGCCTGCTGCACGGCCTGGCCAGCGACGACGCCCGCGCCCAGCACGTGGCCGGCACGGTGCGCATGCTGCATGGCATCGGGCTGCGCGTCTACGCCGAAGGCGTCTCCGAAGTCGACGACGCGGCCGCGCTGTGGGCGGTGGGCGTCGACGGCATCACCGGCCCGGTGGTGCAGGCGGGGCGCGGAGCGGGCTGAGCTTCGACTATCGGACGGAGCCCGCGAGGCATCCATCGCAAGGGGTCTGGCATCTCCTCGTGTACAGACCGGTGACATGGGTAACACCCGTGCGAGGACATGGGTGACAGTCATCCATTCTCGGGTTTGACGCTGTTGAGGTCGAATGTGTCGACCTTTTGGTGGCAGTAGTAGACGTCGTAGACACCGTCGAGGTCAGGCCTGGGGCGCAGCGCCACTGGCTCGCCGTGCAGCGCGTAGGAGGTCCGGAGTCGGCGACCCTTGAACTTGACGATGCCACAGGCCTGGACATTGCGCACTTCGTCGTCGGTGCCGTATTCGATCTTTGGCAGCCCTCGCGGCATCGCACGAGGACTGCATCGGTAGCGATCGATCGGTGTTCGCATGCCGAGCGCTTCATGCGGTCGCTTGCTGTTGTAAATCACACGCCAATGGTCGAATCGCTCCTGAACCGCAGCAAGGTCGTGAAAGGGCTGGCCAGTCATGGCTTCAGCCAGAAGCGTTCTATGGAAGCGCTCGTCTTTGCCGTTGGTTTGAGGATGCAAGGGCCTGCTGTGGCTTATCGTTATGCCCAGGCGCACCAGCCAAATTCCCAACTGGGTGATGCCTTGGCCACCGCTGCCCCAGGGCGCGCCGTTGTCGGTGTTGATGCGATCTGGCAGGCCGTAGCGCTCGAAGGTCCTGCGTAGCGCTGGTTGCACGAGTACACGTGTCTGACCAGGGAGTGCCTCCAAGGTCACGTTAAAGCGCGAGTGGTCGTCGATCGCCGTCAGCGGGTGGCAACGACCCTTGCCGAGCGGCACGTGGCCTTTGAAGTCCACCTGCCAAAGGGCGTTGGGTCGATCGTGCTCGAAGCGATGCCATGGCGTGGATGCCGCGCTGGCCTCGGCGTCAATCAAACCGTGGCGATGCAGAACCGAAGTGACCGTGCTGGGCGCGATCTCGATTGAGTCATCGCGCGCAAGGACGTGCGAAATCTTGCGCCCGCCCCACGCCGGATGTGCCGTGCGCAGCGCCACGACCTTGGACTCCAGATGCGCCGCCGTCCGAGTTGGCGAGCTCAACGGACGACGTGAGAGATCGTCCGATCCAGGCCGAGCAAGCCACTTGTAGCCGGTCTTGCGGCTTATGCCGAAGCGTCGACAAAGCTCACTGACGTTGGCATCGGCCTGGCGCGCCAGGCAAACGAATTCTTCGCGTTGATCGCTCACGGTGACAGGACTCCAGGGCAATTCAATCTCCCCGCTGACTAGGCGGGAAAAGTGTTACCCATGTCCTCGCACACCTGTCACCCATGTCCCCGGTCTGTACACGAGGAGAGGCCAGACCCCTCGGAATTCGCCATCCCGTCTGTCTAATGCGCCCGGTGCAACGCCAGGCCACCCTTGACCAGCACCGCCTCGACATCCGCAAACCCCGCGCGCCGCAACGCGTCGCCCTGCTCGTCTACCGTCATGTAGAGCTGGTCGTTGAACAGCCCGCCCTCGCCCAGGAAGTGGTCGCAGACGAGATAGCTCCCTCCGCTTGCCAGCAGCGGGCGAACCTGCGCGTGCAGCGCCTGCGCGTAGTCCTTGTGCCGCAGCTCGTGCACGGCCTGGTGCGTGACGACGGCGTCGAACGGGCCCAGCCTCTCGCTCCAAGCCGGTTCGCGAAAGCTGCGCTCGACGAAGCGCACGCGGGCCGAGCGCTCGCCCAGGCGTTCCGCGGCGAGCTGGTGCATCGCGGGCGAGAAGTCGAGCGCGACGTAGTCGAGCGTGGGCCAGGCGCGCAGCAGGTGGTCGGCGAGGAAGCCGGGGCCGGAGCCGAGTTCCAGCACGCGGGCGCCGTCGCGGCCGACCAAATGTGCGAAGGCGTCGAAGAACTCGGGGCGTGCCGGCCTCTTGGCCAACGCGGTCTCCGCCCAGGGGCGGGCGTCCGCCATCAGGCGCAGGTCGATGGGGCTGGGAACGTCGATGGTCATGGTCGTCGGGGCTCGTTGAGGAGCGGGCCAGTCTGCCAGCGAACGCGTGAAGAATCCTTCCCGGTCGGCGTCGGCTTCGCTAACGCAGCTTTCGAAAGCTTGAGCTGCTCGTAACCTGGTCATCCTGCGCGCAGTCGCAGGATCCACCCCGGCGAGGACGCCGCCCGGCCCGCGTGGATCCTGCGACTGCGCGCAGGATGACAGGCATTACGCACCGCCAAGCAGCACCGCCATCTGCGCGAGCCAGGCGAGCGGCGCCGTGTCGGCGCGCAGGATCAGCGCGCCCAGGCTGATGCGCGTGAAGCCGCGCGCGGCGGCCGCGGCCTCCTCTTCGGCCGTCAGGCCGCCCTCGGGGCCGCTCAGCGCGAGCCAGCGGCCGCGCGGCGCGGGCGTCACGGCCTGCGCCAGCGGCGGCGCGCTGCCGGTGCTCATCACGAAGCGGCCGGCGTGAGGCGCCGGATCGGGCTGCGCCGCGAGCCAGGTGCCGAGGCTGCGCACCGGCGCGACGACCGGCACGCGGGTGCGGCCGCTCTGTTCGCTGGCGCCGACCGCCACGGCCTGCCAGTGCGCCACCCGCTTGGCGGCGCGCTCGCCGTCGAGCCGCAGCACCGAGCGCTCGGTCTGCAGCGGCTGGATCGCGGCCACGCCGAGCTCGGTGGCCTTCTCGATCAGCGCGTCCATGCGCTCGTTGGTGGGCATGCCCAGCGCGATCTCGAGCTCGAACGGCAGCTCGCGGTCGACGGCCTCGTGGGCCTCGACCACGACGTCGACGTCGCGCTTGCCCATGCGCGTGACCTGCGCGTGCCATTCGCCGCCCGCGCCGTCGAACAGCCGCAGGGCGTCGCCGGGCTGCAGCCGGCGCACCTGGACGTGGCGCGCGGCATCTTCCGGCAGCGCCAATTCAAGGCCGGCGGACAGGGGGGATTCGACGAACAGACGCAGGGACATGGGGCTGGACAGGCAAGGAGCAGCCGCCAGTGTGCCGCATGCGCGGCGTCGCGGGTCCAGGACCTAGAGCGCCAGCGCCGCGCGCACGATGTCGCGCGAGTACGGCGCCGCGACGTCGCAGACGAAGCGCTGGAAGTCGACGTGCGCGGTGTCGTCGGCACGGTCGGAGATCGTGCGCACCACGCCGAACGGGCGCGCGAAGTCGTGGCAGACCTGGGCCACCGCGGCGCCCTCCATCTCCACGGCCAGCGCGTCTGGCAGCAGCGCGCGCAGCGCGTCGCTTTCGGCCCGGGTGGCGACGAAGCGGTCGCCGCTGACGACGAGCCCCTGGTGGATCGCCGCGCCGACGGCATGCGCGTCGGTCGCGACCACCGCGCGGCTGGCCTGCGCGAGCCGCGCCGACCACGCGGCGTCGGCGCCGAAGCGGGCGCGGCCCGTGAGCGGCACCTCCCAGCGCGGGAACAGCGGCTCGGCGTTCATGTCGTGCTGCAACAGCGTGGCGCCGACGACGATGTCGCCCACGCGCACGTCCTGGCCCAGGCCGCCGGCGACGCCGGTGAACAGCAGCGCGCGGGCGTCATAGCCATCGAGCAGCACGGCCGTCGTGGTGGCGGCCGCGACCTTGCCGATGCCGCAACGCACCAGCACGACGTCGTGGCCGTCGAGGCGGCCGAAATGGAAGTCGCGCCCGGCCCGACGCTCGGTGCGCAGGCCTTCGAGGCAGGGCCGCAGCGCGGCGATCTCCTCGTGCATCGCGCCGACGATGGCGATGGGACTATTCGGTGGCACCAAGCTGCTTGCGGAAGCGCGCCGCGGCGTCTTCGCCGTGCGCCTTGCGGATGTGTTCGACGAAGTCGAGGGCGACGGCCTGCATGCCGGCCAGGTCGGTCGAGCCTTCGATCTTGAGGATCAGGCGGTAGCCCTTGATGAGGCCGAAGCGCTCCTTGGCCTCGTGCGTCAGCAGCGTGTACAGGGCGTCGTAGGTCCAGTCGCGCACCGCGACCTCGACGCCGACGCGCTGGTGCACGGTCTTCATCCGAGGGGTCGATTGCGGCGCCACCAGCCCGGCGGCGATCAGCACCTCGAGATCGGACCGCGTGCTGCCGTTGACCTTGCCGACCCACGCGTCGCCGCTGCAGCTGGCGTCGATCACCATCAGCAGGTTGCGCGCGGGGCGCGACAGCTTGATGCTATGCGCACGGATTTCCGTCTTGCCGGCTTCGGTGCGGGCGTAGGACTCCGCATGCGTGGTGGTCAACATCGTGGTTCCCCGGCGGCCGGGGAGCCGCGAAGTTCGTCATTTGCCGCCCCGCAGCTCGCGCCGCAGGATCTTCCCTACGTTGGTTTTCGGCAGATCAGAACGGAATTCAACGACCTTGGGACGTTTGTAGCCGGTAAGATTTGTTTCACACCATGCGCGCACGTCGGCCTCGGTGAGCGCCGGATCCTTCTTCACGATGACGATCTTGACGGCCTCGCCCTGCTTGTCGTCGGGCACGCCGACCGCGGCGCATTCGAGCACGCCCGGGATCAGCGCGACGACGTCCTCGACCTCGTTCGGATACACGTTGAAGCCCGACACGAGGATCATGTCCTTCTTGCGGTCGACGATCTTGAAGTAGCCGCGCTCGTCCACCTCGCCGATGTCGCCGGTGCGGAAGAAGCCGTCGGCGGTCATGACCTTGGCCGTCTCGTCCGGGCGCTGCCAGTAGCCGGCCATCACCTGCGGGCCGCGAATGGCGATCTCGCCGCGCTGGCCCAGGCCCACCTCGTTGCCGTCGTCGTCCAGCAGCACGACGTCGGTGTCGGGCATGGGCATGCCGATGGTGCCGCTGTAGGCGGTGGTGTTGACCGGGTTGCAGGTGGCCGCGGGCGAGGTCTCGGACAGGCCGTAGCCCTCGCAGATCGGGCAGCCGGTCTTCTGCAGCCACAGCTGCGCCGTGGCCTGCTGCACGGCCATGCCGCCGCCCACCGACATCACGAGGCTGGACCAGTCCACCGAGTCGAACTCCGGATGGTTGGCCATCGCGTTGAACAGCGTGTTGACGGCGGGCAGGCTGTGGAACGGCTGGCGGCGCAGGTCCTTGAACATCGCCGGGATGTCGCGCGGATTGGCAATCAGCAGGTTGCACGAGCCCATGCGCAGGCCCAGCATCATGTTCGTGTTGAAGCCGAAGATGTGATACAGCGGCAGCGCGCAGATGGTGACGATCTGCTGGCCGGCCGGCACCTTTCTCAGCGCGGGCTGGTACCAGGCGTCCGACTGCAGGATGTTGGCCACGAGGTTGCGATGCAGCAGCACCGCGCCCTTGCTGACGCCGGTGGTGCCGCCGGTGTACTGCAGCACCGCGATGTCCTCCGGCTTGACCTTGACCGGCTTGAAGGTGGCGCGGCGGCCGATGGCGATGGCGTCGTTGAAGCGCAGGGCGCCGGGCAGGTCGAACGCCGGCACCATCTTCTTGACCTTGCGCACGACGTAGTTGACGAGCGTGCCCTTGAGCAGGCCCAGCATGTCGCCCAGCGAGGCGAGGATCACCTTCTTGGTCGGCACCGCGGGCAGCACTTCCTGCAGCGTGGTGGCGAAGTTCTCGATGATGACGATGGCCTTGGCGCCCGAGTCCTTGAGCTGGTGCTCGAGCTCGCGCGGCGTGTACAGCGGGTTGACGTTGACGACGACCAGCCCGGCGCGCAGCAGGCCCGCGACGACCACCGGGTACTGCGGCACGTTGGGCATCATGATGGCGACGCGGTCGCCCTGGGCGAAGCCCAGCGTCTGCACGTAGGCCGCGAATGCGCGCGACATCTCGTCGATCAGCCGGTAGCTGAAGTCCTTGCCCATGAACTTGTACGCCGGCAGGTTGGCGTATTTCGAGAAGCTGTTGTCCAGCAGCTCGACCAACGACGCGTATTCGTTCGCGTTCACGTGCGGCGCCACCCCCTCGGGGTAGTTCTTCAACCAGTTGCGTTCCATCTTGTCTCCGGCGTGCGGTGTCTGTAGCGAGTAAAGGGAAATTCTTGTGTGGACGGCACGGTAGCCGATTCTGCGGATCGGTCTATCGCACGCGCGACGCCAGGCGGCTTATTCCACGGCCTTGAGCATGTCCTCGACGACCTTCTTCGCGTCGCCGAACACCATCATCGTCTTGTCCATGTAGAACAGCTCGTTGTCGAGGCCGGCGTAGCCGGCGGCCATCGAGCGCTTGTTGACGATGACCGTCTTGGCCTTGTAGGCCTCGAGGATGGGCATGCCGTAGATCGGCGAGCCCTTGGTCAGCGCGGCCGGGTTCACGACGTCGTTGGCGCCCAGGATGATGGCCACGTCGGCCTGGCCGAACTCGCCGTTGATCTCGTCCATCTCGAACACCTGGTCGTAGGGCACCTCGGCCTCGGCCAGCAGCACGTTCATGTGGCCCGGCATGCGGCCCGCGACCGGATGGATCGCGTACTTGACGCTGACGCCCTTGTGCGTGAGCTTGGACGCGAGCTCCTTGACGGCGTGCTGCGCGCGCGCCACCGCCAGGCCGTAGCCCGGCACGATGATCACGCTTTCCGCGTTGCCCAGGATGAACGCGGCGTCGTCGGCCGAGCCGCTCTTGACCGGCCGCGCCTCGGCCGCGCCGGCCGCCGCGCTGCCCGGCTCGGCGCCGAAGCCGCCCAGGATCACGCTGAAGAACGAGCGGTTCATCGCCTTGCACATGATGTAGCTCAGGATCGCGCCCGAGCTGCCCACCAGCGAGCCCGCGATGATCAGCATCGCGTTGTTCAGCGAGAAGCCGATGCCCGCCGCGGCCCAGCCCGAGTAGCTGTTCAACATCGACACGACCACCGGCATGTCGGCGCCGCCGATCGGGATGATGATCAGCACGCCCAGCACGAAGCTGATCGCGAGCATCGTGAAGAACGCCGGCCAGCTCTCCGTCGCGATCCAGACCATGCCGCAGCCAACCATCCCGAGGCCCAGCACCAGGTTGAGCAGGTGCTGGCCCTTGAACTGCACCGGGGCGCCCTTGAACAGGCGGAACTTGTAGGTGCCCGACAGCTTGCCGAACGCGATGACCGAGCCGCTGAACGTGATCGCACCGATCGCAGCGCCGAGGAACAGCTCGAGCCGGTTGCCCGTCGGAATCGCCTCGCCCTTGGCCAGCCCATGCTCCATCGCCCAGGGCTCGGCGACCGCGGCGACCGCGATGAACACGGCCGCCAGGCCGATCATGCTGTGGAAGAACGCGACCAGCTCCGGCATCTTGGTCATCTCGACGGTCTTCGCGCGCCAGGCGCCGTAGCCGCCGCCGGCCACCAGGCCCAGCAGCACCCAGCTCAGGCCCAGCGGCGTCCCGGCGAGCTTCCAGATCAGCGCCCCGGTGGTAACCGCCGCGATGGTCATGCCGACCATGCCGAACACGTTGCCGCGGATCGACGTGGTCGGATGCGACAGGCCCTTCAGAGCCTGGATGAAGCAGACGCTGGCCACCAGATAGAGCAGCGTGACGAGGTTCAAGCTCATTGGGTCCCCCCCTTTTGCATCTTCTCGAAGAGACTCGCGACCATGCCGACCACCGAGTCGGTGAGCGCCATGGCGCCGGCCGCCAGCAGCGCGGCGATCAGCACCAGGGCGCCGCGCTGCAGCGGCATCGGCGGCAGCAGGCGCAGCGCGTACAGGAACAGCGCGACGCCGGCGATCACGTGCACCACGCGCCAGAACAGCGGGCGCCGCGGCGGCGCCGCCCCGGGCACGAGCGCCGTCATTGCTGGCCTTCCTTGGGGGCGGCCGGCCGCTCCTTCTTCCGGAACATCTCCAGCATCCGCCGCGTGACCAGGAAGCCGCCGAACACGTTGACCGCCGCCAGCGCGACGGCCAGCACGCCCATCGTCCTGGCCAGCGGCCCCTCGGTGAGGCCGGCGGCCAGCATCGCGCCGACGATCACGATGGCCGAGATCGCGTTGGTGACCGCCATCAGCGGCGTGTGCAGCGCCGGCGTGACGTTCCACACCACGTGGTAGCCGACGTAGATCGCCAGCACGAAGATGATCAGGTTGATGATCGTGGGGGAGACGATGTCCATGGGGACTCCTCGAACTGGAATGCGGATTACTTGCGCGTGACTTCGCCCTGGTGCGCCATCAGGCAGGCCGCCACGATGTCGTCCTCGAGGTCGAGCTTGAACGCCGCGTCCTTGTCGACGACCAGCTTCAGGAAGTCGAGCACGTTGCGGGCGTACAGGGACGACGAGTCGGCGGCGACCAGCGCCGGCAGGTTGGTCTCGCCGACGATGGTCACGCCGTGCTTGACGACCGTGCGGCCGGCCTCCGTCAGCGGGCAGTTGCCGTCGGTGCCGGACGCGCCGCGGCCGGCGGCGATGTCGACGATGACCGAGCCCGGCTTCATCGACCGGACCATCTCCTCGGTGACCAGCACCGGCGCCGCGCGGCCCGGGATCAGCGCGGTGGTGATGACGACGTCGGCCAGCGCGACGCGCTTGGCGACCTCCACCTTCTGGCGCTCCAGCCACGCCGGCGGCATCGGCCTGGCGTAGCCGCCGACGCCTTCGGCGGCTTCCTTTTCCTCGGGCGTCTCGGTGGGCACGTCGATGAACTTGGCGCCCAGCGACTCGACCTGCTCCTTGACCGCGGGGCGCACGTCGGTCGCCTCGATCACCGCGCCCAGGCGCTTGGCGGTGGCGATCGCCTGCAGGCCGGCGACGCCGACGCCCAGCACCACGACGCGGGCGGCCTTGATGGTGCCGGCGGCGGTCATCAGCATCGGGAACAGGCGCTGGTACTTGTCGGCCGCGATCATCACCGCCTTGTAGCCGGCGATGTTGGCCTGCGAGGACAGCACGTCCATGCT
>Ga0070673_100001783_pt1 | contig 12827 bp, 8 predicted proteins | sample KBSM23metaG_FD_65342 | JGI IMG/M metagenome (GOLD analysis project Ga0070673, IMG submission 65342) | Miscanthus rhizosphere microbial communities from Kellogg Biological Station, Michigan, USA - KBS M2-3 metaG | ecosystem: Host-associated > Plants > Roots > Rhizosphere > Soil ... | reverse complement strand
GATCTTCCCGCCCGAGATGCACGGCAACATCGTCGCGGTGACCGATCGGCTGACGGCCGCCGGCATGGTCACGCCCCGCCTGCTGCCGACGCGCGACGGCCGGCCGTACGTGGCCGCGGAGGACGGCGGCGTGTGGCGGCTGCTCACGTACGTCGACGGCGTGGCGTTCGACGTCGTCGGCAGCCCGGCGCAGGCGCGCGCCGCGGGCGAGCTGGTCGGCCGGTTCCACGCCGCCGTCGACGGCATGAAGCACGCGTTCGTCGGCATGCGCGTCGGCGTCCACGACACGCCCCGGCACCTCGCGCGCCTGGACGAGGCCGTGACCGTGCACGCCGGGCACCGGCTGATCGCGGAGGTTCGTCCGCTGGCCCGCGCCATCCTGGACGGCGCCGCCGCCCTGCCCCCGCTGCCCGCGCTGCCCCCGCGCGTCTGCCACGGCGATCTGAAGTTCAACAACATCATGTTCGCGGGGCGCCAACCGCCCGACGACGCGCGCGCGATCTGCCTGATCGATCTCGACACCGTCGGACCGCTGTCGCTGGCGTTCGAGCTGGGCGACGCCTGGCGGTCGTGGTGCAACCGCGCCGGCGAGGACGACGTGAACGCCGTGCTCGATCTGGAAATTCTGGGCGCGTCGCTGCGCGGCTACATCGCGGGCCTCGGGCGCGCGCTGTCCGACGACGAACGCCGCGCGCTGTTGCTCGGCGTCGAGTGGGTCAGCCTGGAGCTGGCGGCGCGCTTCGCGGGCGACGCGCTGTTCGAATCGTACTTCGGCTGGGACCCGGCGCGCTTCGCCGGACGCGGCGAGCACAACCTGGTGCGCGCGCGCGGGCAATGGTCGCTGCACCAGGCGCTGCTCGCGACGCGCGCCCAGCGCGCCGCGATGCTCGGCCTGACCTAGGACGAGTTCAGTCTTTCGAGGTTTGCCAGAGCGTCGCCCGCCTGACGGAGCTCGTCGGCCAGCATCTGAGCCGTGACGTCGCCGACCGACCTCTTGCAGTAAACAAAAACGCGCGCCGGCACGGCCCGGGCATCTTACGCCCGCCGACCTGTTCTGTTATTGTCCAAACGGATGTTCGACCTGTTTCGGCGGGATCTGGCGCGCTGCTTCAGCATCGAGAGCAATGACGGTAACCCCGCGTTGTTCGAGAAGCTGCAGATCCTGGCCTCGGTGCCTCAGCTCCAGGCCATCGGCGTGTTCCGCTTTGGCTCGTGGCTGATCCAGAAAGATCCGGTGCCGAAGCCGGTGAGCTACCCGTTGAAGGCCGCTTATTACCTGGTCGAGCGCGCCATGCGCATTCTGTGGGGAATCCAGATTCACCCGGGCGCCCAGATCGGCGCGGGTTTCTACATCGGTCATCCTGGCGCGATCATCGTCGGGCCCGTGAAGATGGGCGCCGATTGCAGCATCTCCGAACGTGTCACGCTCGGCGTGCGCACTGACGGCCAGGGGCTTGGCGGCGGATTGCCGACGTTCGGCGACCGCGTGTGGGTGGGCGCCGGATCGGTCGTGTTCGGCAAGATCCACATCGGATCGGGCGTGACGATTGGCCCGCTCACGGTCGTGGGTCGTAACGTGCCGCCGCGCGCGATGGTGATCGGCAACCCGATGCAAGTCTTGAAGACCGATCACGACAACACCACCGCCAACTACGGTGCGCATCCGCTGCCGGATGCGATCGTGGTGCCACCGCGCAACGTCGCACCGGTCGACGACCTCGCCAAGAAACGCGGCAGCGGCTAGCCGCCCCCGCGCGAAGCGCCGGATCGCGGCTACCAGAAAAAACGATAGTCGCACACCGCGCCTGTGGCGCGGAGCGACTAGAGCGACTCGAGGTACGTGATCAGGTCGGTCTTCTCGGTCGCCGTCAGGCCCATGGACATGACCTGGTCGTAGTGATCGACCACCGCGGACAGCGTCGCCGCGCTTCCGTCGTGGAAGTACGGCGGGTGCTGGGCGAGGCCCCGCAGCGGCGTGGTCCGGTACTTCTTGCTCGCGCTGCGGTCCGCGTACGTCGGGTCCATCCCGGTGTTGGCCGGCACGTGCAGCGTGTCCTCGGTGCGCCCGTCGCCCTTGTGGCAGCTGGCGCAGCGCTGGTCGAACACGTTGTGCCCGTTGTCTGCATTGCCGCCCGTACCGCTCGTATCGATGGCCGGAAGCGCGCCGGGAACGCCCAGGCTGAACTGGTACGCGCGCAGCCCGTCGAGCTTCGGCTTCACCAGATCCTCCGTACCGGCCGGCAGCGTCTTGTTCACGCCGATGCGGTCGTCGACGAACGTCCCCTGCCCGCCCATCTGCGTGACCGCCACGTAGTTGTTCCAGTAGCGGATGTCGCCGTCGCCGGTGAAGGTCGCGTGCGGTGAATCCTTGAGGCCGTAGGCCGGCGGGATGAACACCGGATCGTTCATGCCGTCGACGTTGTAGCGCGGGTCGTACTTCCCCTTGCCCCACGACATGTAGACCAGCTTCTGCTGCTCGGTCACCGCCGGCGACGCCGCGATGATGGCGCCCGGGTCGAGCTCCCGGTTGGGCGCGCCGTCCACGCGATGGCCGATGCCCGGCATGACCGAATCATCGACGGTCGAGTGGCAAAGCGCGCAGGTGATCCCGACGCGCATCAGCTGATCGCCCGACGCCCCCGCCACGACCTGGCCCTTGATGCCAACCACCGCGTTCATCTTCAACAGCGCGACGGTCGTCGCCGGGCTATCGAGGTCGACCATCGACAGGATGTTCGGCGGCAGCGCGTCCGCGTCCACCTTCAGGCCCAATCCCAGCGCGGCCTTCGGGCTGACCGCGGTGCTGATGACCGTGTGCATCTGCAGCGTGTCGGTCCACAGCGCCTCGTCCCCGAACGTGTCGTTGCGGAATGTTTCCTTCCCCTGCGCAATCATCGCCGGATCGTTTGCGTTGTCCTTGTTGTCATCGCCGCAAGCGAGCGGCAACGCGCTCAAGCAAGTGAACGCCGCGATCGTGCATCGCCGCCACGACCGCGCACCAATAGCAAGCCCAACCAGATCTTTTCCACCCATGACTGACCTCCCCATCCGTTCTCCTCAACCCTAACCATGCGACGCGCCACCCTAACCGGGACCAACCCCGGGTCGAGGGTTCGGGGCAGCCCATCCTTTCGGGGGCGCGCCGCCTTTCGTGATCACGGCGGAGGCGAGCGAATGGGTTTTCGTAATCTGCGCAACAGGTAGCAGCTGAAGTGGCCCATACCCGAGGCTCTGTATTTTCAAAGCCAAGAGCATCGGCAGGCACATCCTGGGTACCGCCGAGGGCACCCAATCAGCGACGCCCGAATGACCTGAGAAGCCGCCCGCAATGATGATTATCGCGTCGTTGCGTCAGGTTCGCACAACGCTTGGATCGTAACACCACCGGCCTCATCGAACTTTTCTCGACGCCACGGCATTTTTCAGAGCAGGACGCCGGGCCTGTCCATTATTCATGGACTGTCGCCGATCTCGCCCGGGTCGCATGGTGGGTGCGCTCGACGAAGGGCACCGCACCCCCGCGGCCGCCGTCGTCGGGAGATGGGAAAGGAGCGAGGTCATGCGGAAAGCGCGGAACGGAGTGACGCGAATTGGAGGTGCCGTGGTGGCGCTGGCCCTGTTCGGGGCGGCATCGTGCGGGCAGCAGCCAGGACAAGACGACATCACGTTGCGCCAGGGCGCGGTGGTGCCGTCCGCCAACGGTCCCGGGCAGGCGCCCGAGATAGTGCCGGCCACGATCCCCCGGTTCCAGACCGAGTTGCCGCGCTTCTTCACGTACGCGCCGATCTTGACGCGCAACGCGCAGGGCCAGGTCACGCAAAAGGAGTTCACCGTCCGGATCGCCAAGTTCAACGAGCAGCAGCTGCCGTCAGGTTTCCCGTCGACGCCGCTGTTCGGGTACGGCGGCGACGTGTTCGTCAGGTACGACGCCAACGGACAGCCGCAGCCGGCGATCGAGCAGACCGGGCCGGTGCAGTTCGTGCGCACCTCGCCCGGGCCGAAGTTCGAGCAAACGCGCCTGGTCCCCGACATCACCCACTACCGAAACGAGCTGGCCGGCGACCACCTCGCGCCCGTCGATCCGACAGTCGACTGGGCCAACCCCAACAACTTCCCCAAGCCGACGCCGCCGTTCGCGCCGTTCCCGCCCGGGTACCCGCAGGCGCAGTCGCCGATCACGCACACGACGCACTCGCACGGTCTCGAGGTCCTGCCGGAGTTCGACGGCACGCCCGACACCTGGTTCACGATGAACGGCATCGTCGGTCCGGAGTACGTCTCGAACGACTACCACCGACCGAACAGCAACCAGGCGGCGCCGTTCTGGTATCACGACCACGCGTTCGGCGTCACCCGCCTGGACGTCGGGTTCGGGCTGTCCGGCTTCGCGATCTTGCGCGATCCGGCCGGCGAGCCGCTCGATCGGCAGGGCAATGAGGACATCCTGGGCTTCGAGGATCCGAACGACTGGATCTCGACCGTGGCCGCCATCCAGCCCGGCATCAGCACCAACCGCCGCCAGGGTCGCTTCTCGCTGTCGCTCGCGGCGAAGAACTTCGTCGAGCTGCGCGGCCGCCAGTTCAATCTGACCGCGGGGCTGCCGGCGAACATCACGCTGGACTTCTTCCTGCCGACGGCGCAGGCGAACCCGTTCTGGTTCGGCGCCGTGCAGATGTACGTGGACTGCCCGAGCAAGGGCGTGAACAACGCGTTCCTGTCGCAGGTCGAGCTGACCGGCAAGCCGACGGGCACGTTCAGCACGCTCAGCTTCCCGGTGCCTCAGGCGACCCGCACCGCGGTCGGCAACTCGTGCGAGGACTTCAACGTGCGCGTCACGGTCAACGTGCCGTTCAACGCGACCGGGACGTACCTGCTCGACAACATCCGGGGCATCACGATCACGCCGACCACCGTGCTACCCGAGCACGAGTTCGACAACTTCTTGATCGTCCAGGATCGCTCGTTCCGCACCGACGGCAGCGTCTTCTATCCTCAGGCCGAGGATCAGCCGGCCGGCACGCTGGGCGCGAACCCCGACGTCAACCCGTACTGGATGCTGATCGTCAACGGCGGGACCAACGTCGTCAACGGCAAGGTCTGGCCGAACATGAACGTGAAGCGGCACCTCTACCGCTTCCGGATTCTCAACTCGGCCAACCAGCGCTTTTACCAGTTCAGCTTGTCGAACGGGATGCCGGTGCGGATCATCGGCACCGACGGCGGCTACAAGAACACCGTCGAGACGATCACCACCTGGCAGCAGGGCGTCACGGAGCGCACGGACATCCTGATCGACTTCTCGAACATCCCGGTCGGGACGCAGATCGTCCTGCGCAACACCGCGCCGGTGCCCCAGCCGGTCGGTCCGGCCCCGGATCCCAACACCGACGGCACCGTCATGCGGTTCACCGTGGTCAACAGCCCGGCCGTGCCGCCCAAGCCGGTGCCGACCAATCTCGGACCCCAGGTCCCCGTGCTCACGCCCGACCGGCCCACGCGCCGCCTGATCCAGAACGTCGAGACGGATGACGCGGGCCGCGTGCTTCAGGCGGAGCTCGACGGCCAGTTGTTCCACGAGCTGACCACGGAGCTGCCCACGGTCGGCGCGACCGAGGACTGGGACTTCATCAACTTGACCCCGCTGGATCACAACAAGCACGTCCACCTGATCCAGTTCCAGCTCATCGACCGCACGCCGTTTGATCGGGCGGGCTACCTGGCGGCCTGGATCGCCGCGAACGGCAACCCGCCGTTCGATCATCCGACGCTGAAGCCGGATCCCGCGCCCTTCTTCACCGGACCGCCGGTGGGACCGAGGCCCGAGGACAACGGATGGAAGGACACGATCTTCACGCCGGTCAACACCGTGACCCGCATCCGCATCCGCTGGGCGATCCAGTCGCCGACGCCGGCGAACGTGCCGGTCGGTACGAACACCTTCCCGATCAACCCGGTGTTCGGCATCGGCTACGTCTGGCACTGCCACCTGGTCGAGCACGAGGACAACGAGATGATGCGACCGCTGACCGTCATCCCGATCTGGATGGCGGGCGTCGCCTATCCGGTCGCGTTCCGCGGCAACCCGGGCGTCGACCGCGGCATCGTCGACTTCAACGGCGTCGACTACGAGGCGAAGGTGGCGCACACCTCGGTGGCGGGACAGACGCCGAACCTCCACCCGGAGCTGTGGAACCGCGTCAACAACCAGAACGGCGACTGGGCGGTGCAGACCCCGTACGCCGTGGGTGACCGCGTGTTCTTCAACGGTCAGGTCTTCCGGGCGGTGCAGGCGCACCAGGCCACGGCGACGAACAGCCCGCCGAACGCGGCGTTCTGGCAGCTGGTGATGTAACCGTGACGGGCCCCGTGCACAGCGGGTCCCCGTCGATCGCTCCGACCGGCGACACCCGGGTGGTCACCCGGGTGTTGGCCACCAGGCTTCTGCTGGTGGCGATCGCCGCGGGCGGTCTCGTCGTTGCGGTGGTCGCGCGCAGGGTCGGCAGCAACCCTGCGGCGGCCGTCGCTTCGGCGCAGCCGTCGTTTGTCTGTCCGATGCACCCGGAGGTGACGTCGTCGTCTCCGGGTGATTGTCCGATCTGCCGGATGGCGCTCGAGCCGATCGCGAACACGGCGTCGACGGAGCCGGCGGCGCTGCACCTCGCCACGGTGGCGAAGGAGCTGCGGGCGTTCGACGCCGTGTCGCGCGTCAAGCGCTTCGACACGTCGCAAGAGATGCGTTTTCACGCCTGGGCCCAGAGCCGCGACGCGGGCATCGCGCTGATGCACATCGATCAGGCCAAGCTGCTGGTCCCCGGCGAAGAGGGCCAGTTCTCGCCGCTCGCCCCGCCTGGCGCCGACAGCAGGGTGCGCGTCGGCGACGAGCGTCCCGAGCCTTGGGACGAATCGACGGTGCGCGTCTGGTTCCACGCGGCGCCCGGCGTGACGTTGCCGGCGAACGGCACCGGATCGGTGAAGTTCGCGACCCGGCTGCGCCACGATCTGGTCATCCGCGAAGGCGCCGTCTTGCGGTCACCGGACGGACCCTACGTTCTCGTCGCCACCGACGATCGGCACACGCTGACCAAGCGCCGCATCGAGGTCGGCAGCATCATGTACGGCTACGCCTCCGTCATCTCCGGGCTGAAGGAGGACGAGTGGGTCGTCGCCTTGCACGCGTTCCCGCTGGACACCGCCCGGCGGCTCGGCTGGAGGGCCTCGCCATGAGCACAACGACGCTCGCCCGCATCGTCGGCGCATGCGCGCGGCGCCCGTACGTCGTCCTGGCCGCCGCGGCGTTGACGGCGGCCGCCGGCTACGCGTCACAACGCGGCCTGGCGCGCGACGCGATCCCGGATCTGTCCAATCCGCAACTGGTGCTGGTGGCCGAATGGATGGGGCACTCCGCGCCCGAGGTCGCGGCACAAATAACGGAACGGTTGACCGGCGGACTCGAGGGCGTACCCGGCTCGACGGCGGTTCGCGGATCGTCGATGGCGGACATGGCGTACGTCGACGTCGAATTCGGGTCGGAGGCGTCGCTGCCCGCCGGGCGCGCCGAGATCGTCCGCCGCATCGATGCGCTCCGGACGCGGATGCCGGCCGCCGTTCACATCCAGGTCGGCCCCGAGGCGTCGGCGACCGGCTGGGTGATGCAGTACGCCCTCCGCCCGCCGGAGGGGAAGAAGCCGATGCCGATGGGCGAAGCAAAACATCGTGGGCCGGGGGCGGAGGTCCGCCCGCTTCGCGAGTTCCAGGACAAGGTGCTGCAGCCCGCGCTGGTCGGGATCCCCGGGGTCGCCGAGGTGGCGACGCTGGGAGGCGAGCGCGAAGAGGTGGTCGTCCAGACCACCGACGCCGAGCTGCGGGCCGCCGGCGCCGCGTTCTCGGACGTCGCCACCGCGCTGCGGGCGCGGCTCGACCGCGCGCCCCGGCCGACCGCGCCGCACGATCTCGAACACGATCCGGTGCTCGGCAAGCTGACGCGCGTCAGCGTCCAGCCCGCGATGTCGGGGGGCGCCGCCGACGTGAACGGCGCATGGCCGATCGTGGTCGGCGTCGTGATCGCGAAGCGCGGCGCCGATCCGACCGCGGTCATCGCGCGCGTCAAGGAGGTGATCGAGAGCCATCGCAAGGAGATACCCCAGATGGCGAGGCTGGGCGTTCTCTATGACCGTTCGGAGCTGGCGGGGCGGGTCGAGACGACGCTGCTGCGCGCGGTCGCCGAGGAGGTGGCGGTCGTGGCGCTGGTGGTGCTGCTGTTCCTGCTGCACTGGCGGAGCGCGCTGGTCCCGATGGTGACGTTGCCGCTCGTCGTGCTGCTGACGTTCGCGGCGATGCGGCTGTTCGGGATTCCCGCCACGGTCATGAGCCTGGGCGGCATCGCCATCGCGCTGGGGATGGCGGTCGACGCCGAGCTGGTGGCGCTGGAGGCGTGCCACCGGCGGCTGGAAACCGATCCTGGCGGTGGGACCTCGGGCGTCAGCTTGTGGCGGCGGCGCCGGCTGGTGGCGGCGGCGGGCGCGTTCGCGCCTGCAATCCTGACGTCGCTGGTGATCGCGGCGCTGGCATTCATCCCGGTGTTCGCGTTTGGCGGCGAGACGGGCCGCCTGCTGCGCCCGCTGGCGCTCACCAAGACGCTGGTCATCCTGCTGGCGGCGATCGTCACGCTGACCGTCGCGCCCGCGCTGCGTGATCGCCTGGTGCGCGGCCGCATCCGGCCCGAGCTCGGCAACCCGCTGACGCGCGTCCTGGTGCGCGCGTATCGGCCGTTCGTTCACTTCGCGCTGCGCCGTCCCGCGCTGACGCTGCTGACGGCGGGCCTTGCGGCGCTGTCGTGCCTGCCGATTGTTTCGCGTCTGGGGAGCGAGTTCCTGCCGCGCCTCGACGAAGGCGACCTCTTCTACATGCCGACCACCGCGCCGGGCCTCAGCCACGACGACGCGCCGTTCGAGCTCGCAACGCAAAATCGCCTCATCGCGAAGCAACCCGGCATCGATGCTGTGTACGGCAAGATCGGCCGCGCCGAGACGGCGACCGATCCGGCGCCGCTGTCGATGGCGGAGACGACGGTCCGGCTCAAGCCGCGCGCCGAGTGGCCGCGCGTCGAGATGAAGCGGTGGTATTCGGGTTGGGCGCCCCGCCCCGTCAAACGCGCGCTGGGGCTCATCTGGCCCGAGAGCCGGCCGATGACGACCGCGGAGCTGATCGACAGCCTGGATAGCAAGACGCGCGTCCCGGGCTGGACGAACGCCTGGACGGCGCCGGTGCGCGCGCGCATCGACATGATGGCGACCGGCGTGCGCACCCCGGTGGGGATCCGGATCGTCGCCCCGACGCCGGCGCGGCTGGACGCGCTCGGATCGGCGGTGCAGGCCGTGGCCGCGCGCGTGCCAGGGACGCGCAGCGCGGTGTACGAGGGGCTGGGCGGCGAGACGCGGGCGCGATTCGACCTGGATCGGGACGCGGTGAAGCGCCACGACGTCGACCCGGCGACGGCGCGCGCGGTCGCAGATCTGGTGCTGGCGGGCGGCGACATGGGCGAGCTGGCGGTACCGGGGGGCGCCGTGCCTGGCGCCGCCCGCCCGATGCGTGTACGGCTTTCGCTCTCCGCGCCGTGGCTGGTGAAGCAACCGCAGGACCTGGTCCGCGACGCGACGGTGCGCAGCGGGCGCAATGCCCAAAGTGGGACTGGCCAGCCCGTACCCCTCGCGTTGCTCGGGCGCGCGACGTGGGCGACGGTGCCCGCGACGATGCGCGCCGAGGGCGGCCAGCTGTCCGGTTACGTCTACGTCGACCTCCAGGACGGCACCGACATCGACGGCTACGTCGCGCGCGCCCGGCACGACGTCGAGGCCGCGGTGGGCCCGTCGCTGCAGGCGGGGGCCGGCGAGCACCTCGAGTGGACCGGGCAGTACAAGCTGCTCACCGCCGGACAGCGCCGATTGCAGATCATCGTGCCGATGGTCGCGCTGCTGATGCTGGGGCTGCTGTTCTTTCAGTTCCGCAGCGTGGTCGAAGCCCTGATCGTGCTGGTGTCGGTTCCGTTCGCGCTCGTGGGCAGCTTCTGGACGCTGTACTTGCTGGACTACCGCCTGTCAGCACCCGTCTGGGTGGGGCTCCTGTCCGTGGTCGGGCTGGCGATGCAGACCGGGGTGGTCATGGTCGTGTACATCGACGACGCGTTCCACCGCCGCGTGCGCGAGGGCAAGCTGCGCAACCGCGACGACATCGTGGCGGCGCACGCCGAGGGCACGGTGCAGCGGCTGCGCCCCAAGCTGATGACCATCGTGACCATGGCCGCCGCCCTGCTGCCGCTGCTGTGGGCGCAGGGCGCCGGTTCCGAGATCATGAAGCGCGTGGCGGCGCCGATGATTGGTGGGCTCGTCACCAGCGCGTTTCTGACCCTGGAGGTCATCCCGGTCCTCTACACGATCTGGCGCACGCGGCAGCTCGCCGCCGGGCAGGGCTTCGGGCGCGAGACGCCGGCGGCGCCGGCTACAGCGCGGACCGAGGAGTGGAGCGACCAGGACCGGCAAGCACGCTCGGGTTGATACCCTCGGAGCGCGTCGCCAGGTAGCGGTGAAAGTCGTTGATCGCGTCCGATTTGTGCACGCCTTTCGCTTTCCTGGCAATGCGGCGCCAGTGTTCGTAGACGGTCGTTGCCGAGCAACTGAAGGCGCCGGCGATCTCCTTGTCGTTGTTGCCAATCAGATACAGCTCCAGCACCTGCCGTTGCCGGCCGCTGAGCGCCCGGAGCGCGCAATAATCGTTGAGCGATTCCTCAAGCGGTGGCGTCGCCTTCTGCAAACCGATGTCGCCACCCGTATCGACCGTCAGCCGCAACGCGAGGCTGGCGAGCACGCTGGGTCGCATCGACGGCAGCATGATCACCAGCACCGGCCGGGGCAAGTCGGCGCGATCCAGCCGCGATCGCAGCGCGGATGCCGTGGTCACCCACTCGACGGGGACAGTGGCCTTCTCGAGCGCCGCAACGTAGGACTTTCCCTTGAATTGATCCTGCGTGTAGAGCAGTACTCTCGCCTTCGCCCGGTCTTCCGCGCTCTCCATGGGGGGCGCCCGTGATCATCCCCGCTCGCGTGCGTTTCTGCCCTCGGGGAAACCTCGGATAATACCGGCTCAATTTGACGGGATCGTCTGTATGAAAACGTTATTCCGCCACAAACGTGACGTCATTAAAAATCCGTTACGTTATTCAAACAGGCGTCGCGCGGCAATCCACGCCCATCCAATACCGAGTGCAACGGACATCGTCCCCGCAATGACAGACAAGAACCGGGACGCGCGCGGACTGCGCGCCAGGCGCGCGAGCGGCCAGCCGGCCGCGCCCGAGATCGCACTCATCGCGGCCACTGAACCGAGGCCGAACAGCAGCATGAACGACAGCCGTTCGGCGGTGCTCGGCAACCGCGTCATGACGAGCGCGGTGAGCGCGCCGCTGCCGGCCAGTCCGTGCACCGCGCCCACAATCAACGGACGCATCGCGCGCCGGTGGCCGACGACGTGAACGTGTGGCGCCCGGCGCGCCCGATACATCGCGCGCCCGCCGAGGACCATCAGCATCGCCGCGACGGCGAGCTCGAACCCGTCGGAGAGACCCGGCGGAATCTGCGTGGCCGCCACCGCCACCGCCAGCCCGCAGGCGAGCAGCGACAGCGTATGCCCCGCGCCCCACAGCGCGCCGATCAGCGCGCCCCGGCGCGCGCTCGGGCCGTCGGCCGCCAGGACGGACACCGCCGCGAGGTGATCGGGCTCGAACGCGTGGCGCGCGCCCAGCGCGATCCCCAGCAAGACCCCGACGAGCGATCCCGTCCCGGTCATGCCGGGGGCAGGTTGGGCATCCTCGGATCGATCGGGTTGCGCGCCTCGGCGTTGATCCCGGTCGAGCGCCGGGCGGTCGCCTTCGCACTCAGGCGATCGGGCGCGGTCTTGATCCCGGCTTCCTTCTCGGAATTGCCGCGCGCGTTGCCGCTCTTGACGCCCGCGGTGTGCGAGGGCGCTGTCGGCTTCGTCTGCGGCTTCCCCACCCGAACGTTGGCGACCATCTTCTCGCCCTTCTTCTTCGTTTTTTCTTTGCGCTTGAATCCGAACATGGCGGTCCCTCCTCAACGTCAGCGGGCGAACCCGAGCATCGGCGAATGGTGCTGCTCGATCACCTTGCCGTCGCCGACGTACATGTGAACGCCGCACGGCAGACAGGGATCGAAGCTGCGCACCGTGCGCATGATGTCGATGCCCTTGAACCCTTCCTGCCCGTTCTCCTCGAAGATCGGCAGGCCCTGCACCGCGTCCTCGTACGGCCCCGGCTGGCCCATGTGATCGCGCGGGCTCGCGTTCCACGGCGTGGGCGGGTACGGGTGGTAGTTCGCGATCTTGCGATCGCGGATGACCAGGTGGTGCGACAGCACGCCGCGCACCGCTTCGTGGAACCCGCAGCCGATCGCCTCCTTGGGCACGTCGAAGTCCTGGAACACGCGCACGTCGCCGCCGCGCAGGCGCCGGAGCGCGTCCTCGACGAACTTCATCGCCATGCCGGCGGCGTAGGCGATGAAGTAGGCGCGCGCGCGATCGCGCTCGATCGTGTTCGCCCACTTCGGCACCTTCCACTCCAGCTGCATCTCGCCCGAACTGGCCGTGCGGGGCAGCGTGATCGTCACGCTCTTGCCCGTCGACTTCACGTAGGGCGTGTCGACCAGCCCGGCCAGCGCCGTCGCCCACAGCCGCGCCAGCGGACCGCCGCCCGTGTCCAGCGGCAGGAACTCGCCGGTGCGCTTGTTGTACCAGCGCGGGCTCATCACCCAGCTGTACGG
>Ga0070673_100001779_pt1 | contig 12833 bp, 11 predicted proteins | sample KBSM23metaG_FD_65342 | JGI IMG/M metagenome (GOLD analysis project Ga0070673, IMG submission 65342) | Miscanthus rhizosphere microbial communities from Kellogg Biological Station, Michigan, USA - KBS M2-3 metaG | ecosystem: Host-associated > Plants > Roots > Rhizosphere > Soil ... | reverse complement strand
GTGTCGCTGGCGGTCGAGGCCGGGGCCGAGCTCGTCACCGGCGTCGACGTGGTCCAGGCGCGTGCCGCGGATGGCCGGGTCAGGTTGACGGCTCGTGATGGGCGGCGATTCGAATCGTCGACCGTCATTGCCGCCGACGGCGTCCACAGCATCGTCGCGCGACGCCTCGGCCTGAACAAGGGCTGGCCGTCGAAGTCGGTCGCGCTCGACATGATGGAGGAAACGCCGCGCTCCGCGCTTCGCGATATCGATCCCTCGACGTTGTGGGTGGCGTACGGATTCAATCCGGGCCCTGCCGTCAAGAGGGACGCCGCGCCCGAGGGCTACGCATACATCTTCCCGAAACGCGATCACGTCAACATCGGCATCGGCTACGTGTTGTCGTACTTTCGCGAGCAGGTCGATCGGGCGCCCTACGAGCTGCAGCGAGACCTCGTCAGCCGCCTTCGCGCCCGCGGTGTCGTCGTGGGGGCTTCGGTGCGCGACAATTTCACGCCGTTTCTCATCCCCATCGGTGGTCCGCTGCCCAGGCCCGGACGCGGGCGGGTGCTGCTCGCGGGCGATGCGGGCGGTTTCGTCAACGCTTTCACCGCGGAAGGCATCTACTACGCGATGGTATCGGGCGATCTCGCCGCACGGACGATCGCCGCGTCACCGGCATCTTCGCCATCGGTCGCGCGGCGGCGGTCGACGCCCGGCGATCTCGCCGATGTGTACCGGCGCGCCGTCGACAAGGAGATCGGCGCGGAGCTGCGCGACTCGGTTCTGATCCAACGCTATCTGTTCGGCGATCGACGCCGGATCGCGGCGGCCATCACCGCCGCGCCGCGGGAAGCCAGGATGACGAAGCTCATTCTGGATCTGGTAACCGGACGGCGATCGTATCGCGACGTCCGGCGGCGGATGCTCTTGCGCGCCCCGCTTCTGGCGTCGAGGCTGGTGTGGGGGCTCGTTCGAGAATCAATGATGCCGGTAATTGAGTAGAATCCTCACGATGGCGACGACGACCACGACAACGATCAAACGGACGAAGTTCAAGCTCGCCCCCGAACAGCTCCTCGACATGTTCTACTGGCTCAAGTTGATGCGCGCGTTCGACCTGCGGCTCAGCATCCTGGTGAAGCAGGGCAAAGTGCGCAGCGGCGTCTACACCGGTATCGGCCAGGAGGCGATCATCGTCGGGACCTGCTTCGCGCTGCGAAAGGAGGACTTCATCTGCCCGCTGCACCGCGACCTGGGCTCGTTCCTGATGAAGGGCGTCGAGCCGCGCGCGATGATGTCGCAGATGTTTGGAAAAGCCAGCGGGTTGTCCAAGGGCCGCGACTCGGCGCTGCACAGCGGCGTCAACGAGCTGGGGATCTTCGGCAATACCAGCATGCTCGGCGCGAACCTGCCGGTCGCCGCAGGTCTTGGCCTCACCTTCAAGATGGAAAGGACCGACAACGTTGTCGTTGCGTACTTCGGCGAAGGCGCCAGCAACACCGGCGATTTCCACGAAGCGCTGAATTTTGCCGGAGTCCAGAGGCTGCCGATTGTCTTCGTCTGCGAAAACAACCTCTACGCCTACTCAGTGCCGGTCGAAAAGAGCATGGCGATCGACGACGTGGCCGACCGGGCGGAAAGTTACGGCTTCGAAGGCGTTTCCATCAACGGCAACGACGTGCTGGCGGTCTACCAGTCCACCCAGGGTGCGCTCGCGCGGGCGCGCAACGGCGAGGGGCCGACTCTCATCGAGTGCAAAACGTACCGGTGGCACGGCCATTCCGAGCACGACAAGGCGTTCTACCGGACGGACGAAGAGCTGGCGATGTGGAAGAGCCGCGATCCCATCCCGACGTTCACGACCTACCTGCAGGCGCGCAACGTGCTGAGCGCGGAGAAGCTGAAGGAAATCGAAGATCGCGTGACGTCGACGATCGACGATGCCGTCGAGTTCGCGATGAACGCGCCGGATCCGGCTCCGCAGGATGCCGTCACGGACCTCTATGCCTAAGGAGCTCACCTACCTCGAAGGGATCCGCGAAGCGCTCGCCGAAGAAATGCGGCGCGATCCGAAGGTCTTCGTGCTCGGCGAGGACGTCGGCGAGTATGGCGGCGCGTTCGGCGTGACGCAGGGGCTCTTCCAGGAGTTCGGCGAGTCGCGCGTCATCGATACGCCCATCTCGGAATCGGCGATCGTCGGCGTCAGCATCGGGGCGTCGCTGCGCGGCTACCGGCCCGTCGCCGAGATGCAGTTTGCCGACTTCATCTCGTGCGGCTTCGATCAGATTGTCAATCAGGCTGCGACGCTGCGTTACCGGTACGGTGGCCGGGCGTCGGTGCCGATCGTCGTGCGTGCGCCGAGCGGCGGCAATGTCGGCGGCGGACTGTACCACTCGCAGAATCCCGAGGCGTGGTTCATCCACCGGCCAGGCCTCAAGGTCGTGGCGCCGTCGACGGCCTTCGACGCCAAAGGACTGCTGAAGGCGGCGATCCGCGACGACAATCCCGTCGTCTACTTCGAGCACAAATATCTCTACCGCCGGGCGAAGGGCCCGGTCCCGGAAGGTGACGAGATTGTGCCCATCGGCGTCGCCGCGACGCGCCGGGAGGGCGACGACATCACGCTGCTCACGTATGGCGCGATGGTTCAGCCCTCACTCGAGGCCGCCGAACGGCTTTCGAAAGACGGCGTCGAAGTGGAAGTGATCGACTTGCGGACGCTCCTGCCGTTCGACAGGGACGCCATTCTGCGCTCCGTGGAAAAGACGAACCGGGCGATGATCGTGCACGAAGACGTGAAGACCCTCGGGCTCGGCGCCGAGCTGTCGGCGGTCATCATGGAAGAGAAGTTCCACGCGCTCGATGCCCCGGTGATGCGCGTCACGTATCCGGACACGCATTGCCCGTTCTCGAACGTCCTCGAAGCGTTCAACCTGCCCGACACGGACAAAATCACCGACGCGCTGCGCAAGCTTGCGGAGTATTAAGGTCCGCCGAAGATCGCGGCGAGGGCGTCGTCCAGCTTCGCGTACTTGAACGAAAAACCGAGCGCCTGGGCCTTCGCGGGCACCGCGCGCTGGCCCGACAACAGCAGTGCGTCCGCCATTTCGCCGAGCAGCAGCCGCAGCGCGAAGGCGGGCGCGGGGATGAACGACGGACGGCGAAGCGCCCACCCGAGCGAGCGCGCGAACTCCACGTTCCTCACCGGCTCCGGTGCCGTGGCGTTCACCGGCCCCGACACGGCCGCTGTGTCAATCGTCCATCGGACAAGATCGATCCAGTCCGTCCGATGAATCCAGGGCCAGTACTGGCGGCCCGAACCGACGGGACCGCCGACGCCGAACGTGAACGGCGGAAGCATCTGCCGCAGCGCGCCACCGTCCCGTTCGAGCACCAGCCCTGTCCTGATGTACACAACGCGCGTTCGCGGGCTTGCCGCGCGATCGGCTTCGGCTTCCCACTGCTGACAGACCTGCGCAAGGAAGTCTGATCCAGCCGGAGTCGTTTCGACGGCCAATTCATCGCCAAGCGGTCCGTAGTACCCGACGGCCGAGCCGCTGACAAAGACCGAAGGAGGCCGTGGCGCGCGCGCGATCGCGGCGGCGAGACTGCGCGTAGCGCGGACGCGGCTGTCGAGAACCTGCTGCTTGTGCGCGGCCGACCATCGTCGCCCGGCGATCGATTCGCCGGCGAGGTTGATGACGGCGTGCGCTCCGTCCACTTCGCTGGCCCAGGGGCCGGAGGTGTGGACATTTTCAGCAGGTGACCAGCTGACGGCTCGCGCGGGAAGTGCGGACGAGCCTCCGCGCGTGAGGACGACAACGTCGTGACCCTCAGCGATGAGGCGCTCGGTGAGCGGCCGGCCCAGAAAGCCGGTACCGCCGGCTATGACGATTTTCACCTGGCTCGAGAGTCAGTATACCGAGTAGACGAGCCCCATCTTCACGGTGAACATGTCGGCGTGGATTCGCTGGCGTTCCACTCCCATCGTCGTGCTGACGGTCAGAGTGGGTCTCGCGATCATGTAGCCCGCGGTGACGTTCAACCCGATCTTGCGGCTGAGGTCGCGCCAGACGCTGACCTGCGGTCTCACGACGAGTGTGTTCGACGCATCTGTCGAAAACGAGTGCGCGCCCAGCCGGGTGCTGTAAATCTCGGCCGCCTGCGGTTCCGCTTCGAACGACGTGAAGGCATATCCTCCCTGGACGCTGCCCTTGATGGCGGTCGGACCGATCCGGTGGGTGTAACCGTAGCCGGCCATGAGCGGGCGGATGTGCAGATTACCGAGATCGAACGGCTCTCCACCTCCGAGCGAACGATCGACGTCCGAGGTGAACCAGTTGAGTCCCCATTCCCAGCCGAATCCTTCCTTGCTGTGGCCAATGCGCCAGAGCAGGCCGATCCCGAAGTGGTCGCCGCCGACTGTCGGGCTGGGCGCAAACCGGGTCCCGATGTTAGCGCCCACCGCAAACTTGCCGGCCGACTGGGCACGCGCTGGAACAGCGGCCGCGACGAAGATCAGGAGGCAGGCAAGGTGGCGCATAGTTGACAACCGGACTACCACCAGCAATCACCACGCCATCGTCGCACTGAAATCTCCGTTGATTTTCTAGAACGTGAGTCTCGCCACCCATTCACGCAACAGCGAATCGACGACGACGTAGCGATCCGCCTCGCGGCTGATGAGGTCCTCGCGGAGCATCGAGCCCAGCGCGTATTGCACGCTCGACGAACCGCCGAGCCGGTGGCGTGTGCGGACATCGGCCGACAGGAGCTCTCGGCCGTCCTCCAGCACGACCGCGCGCAGCACGCTCCGTTGCGCCAGCGTCAGTCGTTGCCACGCCGCCTCGAACAGCGTGTGTTGCTGGGCCAGCAGGCGCCGAAGCGCCAGATGAAGATCGTCCAGCGTCGCGCGCCGCCGCCCGCCTGTCCGCACCTCATCCCATGTTTCGTGCGCGAGACGCTGCACGTCGTAGGGAAGATTGCCGGCCAGCTCGACGATGGCCGCGCCGAGGCCCGCCTCGGACTTCATCCCCGATCGCTCGAAGCGGGCGTCGATGAACGCGGCGAATTCATCAGGCGGGATCCTTTCGAGGCGAATGACCGGTCCCGCCTTGTAGAACGGCCGCCGCGGGCCGAGCATGCGTTCCATCAGGCTGGGCTCGGAACCCGCGAATACGTATCCCACGTTCCGCTGGTGCTGCACCGCCGCGCGCAGCGCGTGCTCGACCGATCCGCCATCGAAGCCGGCGATCGCCTGAAATTCGTCGAGGGCGACGACGACCGGGCGTCCGCGCGCGTCGGCGAGCCGCGCGGGAAGGGCGAAGACCTCCTGCGCGAGGCGCGAAATATCGCGCTCCGATCGAACGCCCGGAAAGGAGACGCTCAATGATCCGAGAGGCCCCGCGGTGTACTGCACTTCGGCCCGCGCCGACTTGATCATTTCGCGCAGCCAGGTCCGCGCGCGATTCCCCTTGGTTTCGGCGGCCACGAGCGCGCGGGCGTACCCCTCGAGAAAGGCGACGTAGGAGCTGAAACTGCTGACGGTGACGTCGATCGTCAGGGCGCCGCGGCGCGCCATGGCGGCCAGCGCGTGCCGGACGAGCGACGACTTGCCGAAGCGGCGGGGCGAGATCAGAAAGACCTTCTGACCGGCGGCCAGATCGGCGACCAGGCGATCCAGCTCGGCGATCCGGTCGGCGAACGCCGCCGCCGGCACGACCTCGCCGTAGACGAAGGGGTTCTGCATTACGGTGAATACTGTAACGGTTACATAATACCCTGTAATGGAGAGTGCTAAACATCCAGCCGCTGGGCTTCCCCGACGAGCTCGCCCCACATGGCTTCGAGCACCGGGCGCACGGCGGACGGGTTGCCGCTGGTCAGAAACGCCACGCGTCCGCGCGCAGTCGTCCCTTCCAGGGCGGTGTCGCCGGCGCGAGCCGCCAGCACGTTTGCCGTCTGGCGGGCAATGGCGGCGGCGCTGTCGAACAGCATGACCGACGGACCGACCAGCCGCTGAATGGTTGGCTGGAGGAAGTTGTAATGCGTACAGCCGAGCACGATGGCATCGGCGCCGCGTGCGAGCAGCGGGTCGACATAGCGCCGTAACAGCTCGACGGTGGCGGGTCCGGAAAGGTTTCCTGCTTCGACCTGTTCGACGAGGCCGGGACAGGGCTGCGTGACGACCTCGATCCGCTCGGCGTTTCGCTCGATCAAGTTCGTCACGCGTTCGCCGGCGAGCGTCGCGCCTGTGGCCAGGATGCCAACCACTCCGCTGCGCGTCGCGTGGGCGGCCGGTTTGATCGCGGGCTCCGTTCCCACGATCGGCACGGCGGGGAAGTCGCGCCGGAGCCCGTCCACCGCATGGGTGGTGGCGGTGTTGCACGCGATCACGATGATCGTCGACTGCCTCCGTTCCACAAGAAACCGCACGATGGCCGATGACCGCTCGCGGATGAGCTCCGGCGATTTCGTACCGTACGGCACGTATTTCGAGTCGGCGACATAGGTAAGGTCATGGCGCGGCAAGGCGCTGCGGAGCTCGCGCAGGACGGACACGCCACCGACACCGGAGTCGAAGACGCCAATGTTCACGGTTCAGTAGTATCGCTTCGGCAGATCGAGCACCACACGCCGCCGCGCCAGCTCGGCGAGCTCCGGGGTGAGACGGCCCTCGGCCAGGCGGCCGAGGACGGCAGCGGTGACCGTGACCTCCTCGGGCAGGTACTGGCGGCACGTGCCGTACTCCTGCTCGTAGTCCTCGCTTGGAAACTGGAGGCGGAGCGTGGTGCGATCGCCCGCCTTTTCGGCGGCGTAGAGCGGATTCAGTCCGTATTCCCCACGCGGTGCGCGGGCCGCGTCGAGCGGGTGGGGTTTGAAGACCTCGGGATTCCGGCTGGCGATGATGGTCAGCGCGGGATCGGCGTCGATGACATCGGCCGCGTCGCGGCGCCCGAGATCGAGCGGGCCGCCCTTGACGACGTCACCGAAGAGTCCGGCCTCGCCGAAGATGCGCGGCTCGATCGTTTCGAACAGGTTGCGGTAGCCGTCCTGGTTCAGCGGCTGCCCGTGCGAAGGGCTCCACGTGCGCTCGTTATGCGTGTGGCCGATCACGATGGCCCCGTCGTCGTCGCCGTCGTCGACGAGACGGGTCATCTCCCCGATGAACTGCCGCTTCGTCCAGATGTACATGAAAGCGTCGGTGCACATGGCGTAGCGGAAGGCCCTGCGGGCGAACGGAAGCGGGGCGTTGCCGTCGCAGCACACGCCCTCGCAGCCGGGCGCCGTAAAACGTCTGGCGAGCCAGATCTTCGAGAAATACAGATCCGCCAGCACCGGTGCCGGCGTGGAAAGATCGAGAAGCGAGCGCGTCAGGTGGCCGGATCCGCCGCAAAGATCGATCGCGCGTCCGCCATTCTTCAGAACGGTCCCCGCCACGGATCGTACGACCGCGTCGGCGACGATGTAGGTCGGATCTGAAAAGCGGTACAGAAAGTATCCGCCTTCGAACGTCGGTCCGAGCGCGTCGACCACGTTGCGGTAGGTAGCGATCTGCGAAGACGCGACCTCGTCGAAGCGCGCCGCCTGTGCCTCATCGTCGAGATTGAACATCGCGCGACGCGCCAGATCCGGCCGCCCGGCCTCGACGTGCGCCCGTGCCGTCGTCGAGCTTCCTTCGAGATGCATGATCGGGATGCCGTCGACAATCGCGAAGATACAGCACTGGCATCCGAGAATGCCGTCGTGAATCTCGTCGCCATCGCGCCGATGGAACATCGTCGTGACGAGATCGAGACGGCCGCCGCAGTACGGGCAGCGGAGGATATCGAGCGTGGAGAAGTTCATGACACGAATCCAGGTTGGCCGAGCTCCTCGAGCAGCGAGCACCCCGTTTGCGGCTCCAGCCGGCGGAACTGTTCGGTCCCCAGCCATCGCCGGGCATCGGCGGGGTCGAGCCGTATGAATGGATTATCGGCCCCCATCTGCGTCCGGTGGCAGAGGACGGCCGCGACCTTGCGCGGCACCCAGTCGCCGACGTCCACGACGACCGTCGGGGGCTTCGCGTCGAGTCCGAATGCGTCCGGGACGATCGCCCAGGGGCCCGAAGCAGGCTGCTTCCAGCCCAGCCTGACGGCGGCGTCGAACACCTGTCGAATGACACCCTTCGGCATCGTCACGAAATACAGCGACGGCGCATCCGCGCCGAGTGCTTCGACCGCGTCCCAGGTCCGCTCGTGGATGCCGACGTGATCGACATGCCAGTACAGACCGTCATCGTCGAAGGTAATCACCGCGTCGGCCCGGTAGTCGCGGATCGCCGCCGTGATTTCCGTGTCGAACAGAGGTGCGTCGGCCCACCGCAGATCGCCGTCTGGATGATCGAGGATCAACACATCCGCCACGCCCAGTACCTTTGCCGCCTGGAGCAGCTCTTCGGCGCGGACGCGTCCGAGATCGCCGTCTGAAACAAGCGCGGGATCGCTGATGGCTCCTCTTCTGCCGCGGGAGGCACACAGGAGCACCACGCGAGCGCCGGCGTCGGCGAGGCGCGCGAGCGTCCCGCCGCACGCCAGCGACTCGTCGTCGGGATGGGCGAATACCGCCAGAACCGTTCGGCCCGACAGATTAGCGTCAGGCACGAATTGCCTTTCGTTCGTGACCGACCACCAATTGCCTGTACACCGCCTCGTACTCCTCGACCATCCGGTCGACACCAAACCGCGCGACCGCGCGTTCGCGCACACGCCTTCGATCGAGCGCAAGAACCCGCGGGAGTCCCTCCGTCATTTTATCCACGCTCTCGAAGATAATTCCCGTGACACCATCGTCGACGACTTCGCGCACGGCACCGCGATCGAGCGCGGCCACCGGCGTGCCGCATGACATCGCCTCGGCCAGCACCAGGCCGAACGGCTCGCGGCTCTGCACCGGGTAGAGAAGTGCCCGGGCGCCTCCAAACAGCTTCACCTTGGCGGCGTAATCCGCCTCGCCGGCATACGTGATCTGCGTGCCGTCGACGTGCGGCGCCACCACGTCCCGGTAATAGTCGTTTTCGGCAGCCGCCAGAACCAGCCGCATCCCGGTGCGTTTGGCCACCTCGATTGCCTGCAGCACTCCCTTGCCTTCGGTAAACCTGCCGAGAAACAGGAGGTAGTCGTCGGGCTGTTCGCGGAACGCGAGCGCGAGCGTATCTACGGCGTGCAGCACTGTGCCGACGATGTTGAGGCCGTGGAGCAGCCTGGCCTGCTCGCTCGAAATGGCGACGAACGGCGCTTCGGGGTACCTGGACCAGAGCTTGATTTCCGCATCTCCTGGCGAGTAGTGCAGCGTCTGAAGGACCGGCGTCGGCGAGAGCCGCGCGAACGCGAGCGACATCGGGTAGTACTCCGCCTCGTAGTGAACCACGTCGAAATCGCCTGCCCGTTCGACGGCCGCCGCAAGATTCAACAACTCGTACAGCTCCCACGGCCACATGTGCTGGTCGTGGCAGTAGCCATGCGGATAGATCGCGTGCAGCCTCGCCGTCGTCGTCGAGTCGGCCGTTGCAAACAGCGTCACGTCGTGATCACGCGCGACGAGGCCTTCCGTCAGCAGCGAAGTCATCGTCTCGACCGATCCCGAGCGCGGCGGAGGAATCGATGTGGCGACCGGGGCGACGTGAGCAATTCTCAGCCTCGTGCTCATGTGCAGGCGCTCTCGAGCAGGCGGGGAAGGACGATTCGGGCATCGAAATGCTGCCGCGCGATGTCGACGGCGGTCGCGGCGTGCCGCGGATAATCGCCGTTGATGCGATCGATGCCGGCGATCGCTTCATCCAGCGACGAGAAGGAGAGGAGTCCTTCGCCAGAGGGGAGATGCGCAGTCCAGCCCGTGTCCTGCACGAGCGCGGGACGGCCCGAGGCGAGGTAACACTCGGTTCGATCGCTGAACCACCCGGACCGCGTCGCCACGTACGTATGCTTGGCGACGCCGAACTCGGCCCTCGAGCGGTGGATGAATTCACGGTATTCCGCCGGTGTCCGCGATACGCGCATCGCGTCGACCGTCTCCCAGCCATGTTCGCGCAGCAGCTTCTGCGGTCCGTTGATCGCGAGCTCGAATCGCTGGGCCGTGCGTGACGGCAGATCGATGTATTTGATGAACTCCTGATCTTTGTTCCCGCCGACATCGGTAAAACTCTCGATCTGCCACGTCATGACGCTGGTGAACCGGTCGCCTGCCTCGGCCTCCGTCCGCCAGTCGTCCATGGTAATCGGCTGCCAGGTCTTGAGCCATGGAAAGTCGCCGGTCGGGACGGGCGATCGGTCGGTTCCGATGTTCGAGCCGAATGTGAACAGGCGATCGAAGCGCTCGAAAAAGCCGACATACCACGGCTCCGCCTTGGCGAGGGCGAGCTGCGTGAACGCCGGATCGGAGTCGATGAAAACCTTATGAGGAATTCGCGCGTACTCGTCGCGCCAGAACCAGGATCCACCCGAAAGATTGATGAACAGGTCGGCATCTGCCGCGTAGCGGCGCACGTCGTCAGCGGTCCGCCCGTGGTAACTGCCGTCATAATTCACGAACGACCACCGATCTCCGAGTCCAAAGGGCGCCAGCGCCGCATCGATGTAAGCAGTCCCGTAGCTCGGATCCGTGGCGCGCGTGTTCTGTACGGGGTCGTACACGCATTCGCCGGTGTCCTCGATGTAGAAAACGTCGTGCCCGAGCGCGCGGAGACCGAGCAGGTACATCAACGAACACCAGGTGACGCCGCCGAACGGGTACCGGGCGATGATGCCGGCGAAGAGGATCTTCATGGGCAGGACGGTGAAAAGGGGTACGACCCCTTTTTACCCTTCACGTAAAAAGGGGTCGTACCCCTTTTCACCGGCGCGCCGCCTGAATCAGTTCGTCCACGGTTTCGGGATCGTCGAGCGACTTGCCGACCGACAACCGCGCGCACATGCGCCGGTAGAGCAGGCTCGTCTTCAGCAGCTCGTCGTGCCGCCCCTCGGCGGCAATCTGTCCGCCGTCGAGAACGAGAATGCGATCGGCATCGCGGACTGTGGACAGACGGTGCGCGATGACGATCGTCGTGCGGCCTGCCCGCAGTCGCTTCAACGCGGCGAAAACGATCTCCTCGGAAATCGCGTCGAGCGACGAGGTCGGCTCGTCGAGGATGAGGAGCGGGGCGTCTTTCAGGATGGCGCGCGCGACGCTCAAGCGCTGCCGCTCGCCGCCCGAGAGGCTCCCGCCCGCTTCGGCCACCTGTGTGTCGTACCCGAGGGGGAGCCGGGAGATGAAGTCGTGCGCATGCGCAGCGCGTGCGGCGGCCTCGATCTCCTCGCGGGTCGCATCGAGACGGCCGTACCGGAGGTTGTCGGCAATCGTGCCCGAGAACAGCACCGGATCCTGCAGCACGATCGCGATGCGTTCGCGCAGCGATCGCAGCTGATACTGCCGGACGTCGACGCCGTCCACCAGCACCTGTCCCTCCGACGGGTCGTAGAAGCGCGGAATCAGGCTGACGAGCGTCGTCTTGCCGGCTCCGGTCAGTCCGACGAGCGCCACCATCTCGCCGGGCTTCGCCTCGAACGTGATGCCGTGCAGCACATCGGTGCCGTCAGGGTAGTGAAACGCGACGTGATCGAAGCGCACGTGGCCGGTGATCGTCGAGGCGTCGATCGCGCCCGCGCGGTCGATCGACTCCGGCGCCTGCGCCAGCATCGCCCGGATCCGCTTGGCGCCCGCCAGAGCGCCCTGCAGCTGTCCGGTCGTATGCGCGATCGTGGACAACGGCCCGTAGACGGCGCCGAGATAGGCGATGACGACCGTCAGGTCGCCGATCGTCATCTGCTGCCGCATCACGTGGATCCCGCCGACGATGAGGACGATCCCGGTGCCGATGATCGTGATGGCGCTGACGACGACCGAGAAGACGGACTGGTTCCACGTGAGGCCGATCCGCGCATCCATCGTGCGATCGCCGGCTGCGGCGTATCTCGCCGTTTCGTGAGACTCGCGCGCGAAGCTTTTCACGAGCCGTATCAGCGAAAAAGTTTCGTACAGCCGCTCGACGAGCGTCGATTCCAGCTCTTTCACCCGCTCCTCGCGGTTGAGCAGCGTCGAGATGTAGTAGCGAATCGACAGGTACAGGAACGGCACCACGGCCAGAGACAAGAGCGCGACCGTCACGTCGAGCTTCAGGAGAATCGCGAACATTACGATCAGTGTCGCCATCGACGTGAGGAGCGGAAAGCCGCCGATCAGCAGGTTCTCAATCGAGTACGCGTCGACATCCACGCGGTAGACCGCGTCGCCCGTGTTGGTCTTGACATGATGGTGCAGCCCGAGCGTCTGCAGGTGCTGAACGAGCCGGTATCGCATGCTGTAGACCATCCGCTGCCCGGTATCGACCTGGATCTGCGTGCTGTAGGCCGAGATGATCTGATGCAGGATCTGGAGCAGCACGCCCGCGACGACGAGCGTCACCAGCAGCACCAGCGGATCGCCCTCGTGAATTGACAGCAGCCAGGCGGCGAACGGCTCCGGAATCGGCCTGCCCACCAGCACGTAGTCGATGACGATTTTCAGCAGCCACGGCTGCAGCGCGCCGAGCGCAACCTCGAGAAGCAGCAGCACGGCCACGAGCGTCATGCGCCCGCGGTAGGGCCGCATGAAGGAGAGCGTCCAGGAGACCAGCGGCGTCGCCGCGGTTTCGCTCATCCCCCTACCCGTCTGGCCGGCCGCGCAGGCCGGGCCTGCGCCAGGTTCGGCGCGATGCGCGGAATGATCAGCGGCACAATCTTGTCCTGGCTCGAATCGGCCACGTACAGCCAGCCGCGCCGGGGTCCCGCATTGGCGAA
>Ga0070673_100001776_pt1 | contig 12853 bp, 12 predicted proteins | sample KBSM23metaG_FD_65342 | JGI IMG/M metagenome (GOLD analysis project Ga0070673, IMG submission 65342) | Miscanthus rhizosphere microbial communities from Kellogg Biological Station, Michigan, USA - KBS M2-3 metaG | ecosystem: Host-associated > Plants > Roots > Rhizosphere > Soil ... | reverse complement strand
CCGGCGCTGCTCTTCGTGGGCTGCCTGATGCTGCGCGACCTGGTCGAGCTCGAATGGGAAGACACGACCGAAGTGATCCCGGCGGTGGTGACCGCGCTGGCCATGCCTTTCACCTACTCGATCGCCAACGGCCTGGCCTTCGGCTTCATCACCTACGCGGTGCTCAAGCTGTGCACCGGGCAGTGGCGCTCGGTGCACTGGATGTCGTGGCTGATCGGGGCGGTGTTCCTGTTCAAGTTCGTGGTCATCGGCGGGCACTGAGCGGCGGCCGCGCGGCCGTTCGGCGAACGAGCAGCAGCGCGGCGCCCGCGACGATCATCCCGAGCGCGGGCGGCTCGGGCACGGGGGCCGGGCCGGCGTCGTTGATGAAGCTGACCCCGTACAGGAAGTCGTGGTCGACGGCTTCGATGTGATGCGTGGATGATCTTGGACGAAAATCTGTCCATGACTTCCTTGCCAGCCGTCCGTGGTGGCCTGCTCGCGCTGCTTGCCGCGACGCTCTTCGGCCTCAGCACGCCCCTCGTCCAGCGCGCCGGCGCCGGCCTCGGCGCGTTCTCGACCGCGGCCCTGCTCTACGCCGGCGCGGCCGTGACCGGGGGCCTGCTGCGCCAGTCCGTCGAGCGGGAGGCGGCCGTTCGGCGATCGGACCTGGGCCGCATCGCGCTGATGGCCGTGTTCGGCGCCGGCATCGGCCCGGTCGCGCTCGCCTGGGGCCTGCAGCACACGAGCGGCACGAGCGCGTCTCTGATGTTGGCGCTGGAAGCGCTCTTCACCGTGGTGCTCGCGCGCCTGCTTTATCGCGAAGTCATGGATCGCCGAGTGTGGACGGCCATGCTGCTGCTGCTGGCCGGCGGCATCGCGCTCGTGCTGGATCGTGGGGGCTCTGGTGGCGTGCAAGGCCTGGGGCTGCTGGCCGTGCTGGGCGCGACGGCGGCCTGGGGCGTCGACAACACGTTGTCGCGCGCGGTGGCGGAGCGTGATCCGGGCCAGGTCGTGCTCCGCAAGTCGTTGCTCGGCGCGACGATCACCGCGGCGCTGGCGGTCGTCGCCGGCGAACCGATGCCCGGGTGGGGCTCGGCGCTCGGGCTGCTCGCGATCGGCGCCAGCGGCTACGGCTTGAGCCTTCGGCTGTACCTCCTGGCCCAGCGCGCATTCGGTGCGGCGCGCACGGGCTCGGTGTTCGCGTTCGCACCCTTCATCGGCGCCCTCGGCGCCATTGCCCTGGGCGACCGGTCGCTCAGCGGCGGCATGGTCCTGGGCGGCGCACTGATGCTCGCGGGCGTCGCGCTGCACCTGGTGGAGTCGCACGGCCACGAACATGCGCACGAGGCGCTCGAACACGAGCATGCACACAGGCACGACGACGGGCACCACGATCACGCGCACGATCCGATGCCCGCGGGATCGCACAGTCATTCGCATCGACATGAGCCGATGCGGCACGCGCACCCGCATGTGCCTGACGCGCATCACACGCACGTGCACTGAGCCGCCGGAACAACCGGGCTTCAGCGAACGTGGCGCTGGGCTTCACGGGGCCGACGCACTCTGGCAGCGACGCGCCTCGGCTACCGGCTTTTGGCGGATCCAGCTTTCTACTTCACCAGGTACTCGACGATCCTGGCCGTGCCGGGCAAGCGGGCCGGCGCTGCGACGAACAGCGTGTTCGTCGAGGGGACATAGAGCCCGGTTCGCGCGCCGGAGGCCGTCGGTGTCCTGCGAGCAGGCTCGCCGCCGAGGTCGGAAGTCGCAAGCTCGACGACCATGCCTTCACCGCACACGGCCCAGAGCCTCGCCCGAGCAGCGTCGAGGAACAGGTCGTCGACGTCGCCACACAAGGGTGCGTGTGCCACGCGATGTCCCGTGGTCGTGTTGAACACGAGCACCTTTGCAGGATGTCGCGTGCCGATGTACAAGCGGTGAGCCCCCTCGTCGAGCGCCATCGGAAAGTTCGCCGCCTCGGGGTCGATCGTCCACTCCATGCTCGTCGTTGCCGTGTTGCGGTCGACGACCACGACGCGGCCGACGTCAGGCACGTTGACGAAGATCTGCGGCCCGTGCTCGGCGAGCTCGAAGGCTTCGGGGTGTCCGGGCAGCGCGATGCGCTCGACGATCGCGAGCGTGGCTGGATCGAGTACGGCCAGGCCGCTGCCGTAGCCGACCACCAGGCGCCCGGTGGACGCGGAGTAGCGCATGTTGTCCGCATCTGGCAGACCCGCGGCGACGCCGACGCGCTTGTCACCGTCGAATGCGATGACTTCGCCGGACTCGCCGGCGGCGACGAAGAGTCGCCGCAGCGACGGCACGTAGACGACGCCCTGGGGCTCGCGTACGCCGGCAAGTTGCGCGATGCGCCTGCCCGACTTGAGGTCGACGATCTCGACCTCGTCAGCGCCGAGGGCGGCGACGAACAGGCGTTGGCCCTCGAGGTCGATCGCGAAATGGTCGATGCGGCCTCTCACGCCAGGCAGCTCGATGCGGCGGGCCTCGCGCAGCGAGGGATTCGACAGCCCAGGCAGCTCACCCGCGACCGCTGCGCCTGCCAGCAATGTCCCGCCAAGCGCGGCGACAAGCCGTGGCACCCAAGGACTCTGAAGGAGTGTGGAAATGTTTTGTAGCATAAGCGACAACATGGTTATAGTCGAGACATGACTTTCGAATCCGAGTCCGCTTGGCTGCTTCTTGTCATCTCGCTGCCGACCTCCAGCGCGACCGCACGCATGCGCGTCTGGCGCGCGCTGAAGGCCCTTGGCAGCATGGCGCTACGCGACGGCACCTACCTCTTGCCCGCCGGCGAAGGCCGCGAAGAGGCGCTGCTCGAAATTGCCGACGACTGCACCCGCGAAGGTGGCGTGGCGTGGCTCATGGGCGCGCAGCCTCGTAGCTCCGAGGACGAATCCGCTTGGCGCCTGCTTTTCGATCGCAGTGCCGACCATGCGGAACTGCGCAAGGGCTGGAAGGACGCCAACCGCGGGCTCGCCAAGCTCGGTGCCACCGAACTGACGCGGTTGCAGCGCAGGCTGCAACGCGACTTCGAGGCCGTCCGCGCGATTGACTTCTTCCCCGGCGACGCGAGCGTCGAGACAGAGGCTGCACTCACCGAATTCGTCAAGCGCATCGAGGCGCTGCTCTCGCCCGACGAACCGCACGAAGCCACCGGAGGCATCGCCCGGCTCGATCCGGCCCAGTATCGCGGGCGCACCTGGGCCACGCGCCGGCGGCTGTGGGTCGACCGCGTCGCGAGCGCCTGGCTCATTCGCCGCTTCATCGACCCGGACGCGAAGTTCCTGTGGCTCGCCAAACCGAGCGACTGCCCGAAGAAGGCGCTCGGGTTCGACTTCGACGGGGCGGCGTTCACGCACGTCGGCGAACGGGTCTCCTTCGAGACGTTGATGGCGAGCTTCGGACTCGAAGACGACCCCGCGTTGTTGCGCCTGGCCGCTATCGTCCACCACCTCGACGTCGGAGGCGAACCGGTGCCGGAAGCCGCCGGCTTCGAGGCCGTCATGACCGGTGCTCGCGAGCGCCTTGAGGACGATGACGCGCTGCTGGCCGAGATGTCGAGCGTCCTCGACTCGTTCTACGCCCACTTCCTGCGCGCAGGCGCACCGAGCAAGACATGACACAAGACCATTCGATCAACGACGCTGCGCAGTCGCCTGAAGGTGCCCCGCCGGCGGTGCGCTATACGCTCTGGCAGCTCGTGGGCTATATGCTGGGCCTCGGCACCTGGGGCTTCGGTGGCCCGGTGGCGCTGGTGGGCTACATGTACCGCGACCTGGTCGAGAAGCGCCAGTGGATGACCGAGAGCGAATACAAGGAGGGCCTGACGCTTGCGCAGCTGATGCCAGGCCCGCTCGCCGCACAGCTCGCCATCTATCTCGGCTTCGTGCACTACCGGCTGCTCGGCGCAACCCTGGTGGGACTGGCCTTCGTGCTGCCGTCGTTCTTCATGGTGGTGGCGCTGGGCGCGGCCTATGTGACCTTCGGCGGCATCGGCTGGATGCAGGCCGTGTTCTATGGCGTGGGCGCCGCGGTGATCGGCATCATCGCGATGAGCGCCTACAAGCTCACCACGAAGAACATCGGCAAGGACAAGCTCCTGTGGGCCATCTTCCTCGTCAACGCGGTGGCCACCGCCGTCCTGAAGGCCGAGGTGGTGTGGGCCATCGTGGGCGCCGGTGTGCTGGTCTGGCTGCTGCGCGCACCACCGAAGTTCGGCAGCTCGACTCGCGTGGGTGAGCTGGCGAGCGGACCGTTGCTGGCCGCCTTTGCCTTCGGCACTGCCGACCCCGACAAGCTGCTCAAGATCCTGGGCTACTTCGCCTACGCAGGCAGCTTCGTCTTCGGCAGCGGCCTGGCCATCGTGCCGTTCCTCTACGGCGGTGTCGTCAAGGACTACCACTGGCTGACCGATCACCAGTTCGTCGACGCCGTGGCGGTGGCCATGATCACGCCCGGGCCCGTCGTCATCACGACCGCGTTCATCGGCTTCCTGGTGCAAGGCTTCTGGGGCGCCGTGATGGCCGCCGTGGGCACGTTCCTGCCGTGCTATCTGTTCACCGTCCTGCCCGCGCCGTACTTCAAGAAGCACGGCAAGCGACCGGGCCTGCTCGCCTTCATCGATGGTGCGACCGCCGCAGCCATCGGCGCGATCGCGGGCTCCGTCATCGTGATCGGCCAGCGCTCGGTGACCGACTGGCTCACCGCAGCGTTGGCGGTCGGCACCGCCGCGGCGCTGTGGAAGTTCAAGAAGCTCACCGAGCCCGTGATCGTGGTAGCGGCCGCGGTCATCGGTCTTGTCGCTTTTCCGCTGCTTCAGCACACCTGAGGAGACCCCGCATGGACCTGCAACTGCGACCCCTGACGATCGATCTCGCCAAGCTCGACGGCCTGTCCCAGCGCCTGATCGCCAGCCACCACGAGAACAACTACGCGGGCGCCGTCAAACGCCTCAACGCGATCCGCGGGCAACTCGCACAGCTCGATTTGGCGTCGGCGCCTGTCTTCGTCGTCAACGGCCTGAAGCGCGAGGAATTGATCGCCGCGAACTCGGCGTGGCTGCACGAGCTGTATTTCGACAGCCTCGGTGGTGACGGAAAGCTTCCCGACTGTGGTCTGTCGATCGCGCTGGAGCGCGACTTCGGCTCGGTGGCACGCTGGCGCGACGAGTTCACCGCGATGGCCAAGGCGCTGGGCGGCGGCTCCGGCTGGGTGCTGCTGTCCTGGTCGTCGCGCGAGGGGCGGCTCGTCAACCAGTGGGCTTCCGACCACGCGCACCTGCTCGCCGGCGCCGTGCCCATCCTCGCGCTCGACATGTACGAGCACGCGTACCACATGGACTTCGGCGCCAGGGCCGCGGCCTACGTGGAGGCGTTCATGAAGAACATCCACTGGGACGGTGTGTACGAGCGCTATGACGCGGCGGTGGCGGCCGACGCAGCGCCATGGGTCGCCAGCCCCGCGGCGGTGGGCGATGCAGGCCGGCTGATCGACGTTCGACGGGCGGCCACCTACGCGAACGCCGCGGACCAGCTGGCGGGCGCCGCATGGATGGACCCCGCAAAGCTCGCCGACTGGAGCGCTGGGCTGGACCGATCGGCGTCGGTGCTCGTGTACTGCTTCCATGGCCTGGACATCGGACGCTCGACGGCACTGGCACTGCGCGCCCGCGGCTTCGATGCACGCTATATCGGAGGCGGCATCGAGGCCTGCCGCGAGGCGGGCCTCGAGCTCGCGCCGAGAGCGGCAGTGACCTCGAACGCATCCTGATCGGCAACGACGTCGGGCGTCAACGAAGGGGAAATCATGATCGCTCCCAGCCGCCCCACGGTCGCCTTGCTCTACCCCGGCGACCGTGCCGCGCGGGATCGCAGCGATCCTGCCGAGAGCCGGTTCGTCTCGCTGTTCGCGGCATTGGCCGCCGCCGGCATCACGGCCGAGCCGGCGATCTACCACGATGACTTCGCAACCGAGGTCGCCGGCCAGCTACGCCAGGTCGACGTGGTGCTGGTCTGGTGCAATCCGATCGAAGGCGGCCGCCGCCGGGATGTGCTCGACGCCATGCTGCGCGACGTCGCGCAGGCCGGCAGCGTCGTCAGCGCCCATCCGGACGCGATCTTGCGCCTGGGCACGAAGGACGTGCTGGTTGATGTCCGCGACCTGCCGTTCGGCAGCGACGCGGTGCGCGTCGATTCGCTCGTGCAGCTCGCGCAAGAGCTGCCCGATCGCCTGCGTCGCGGTGCGCGCGTGCTCAAGCAGTACCGCGGCCAAAGCGGCATCGGGGTGTGGCGCGTCGAGGCCATCCCCGGTTCGAGCGAGCTTCGCGTCCGGCACGCCCAGCGAGGCTGTGTGGAGGAGCGTCTTGCGATGCCGGAGCTGCTCCAACGCCTGATGCCGTACTTCGACTCCGCCAGCGGCGGCCACATGATCGATCAAGCGTGGCAGCCACGCATCGTCGACGGCATGGTGCGAGCCTACCTGGTCGAGGACCGGGTGGCCGGCTTCGGGCACCAGGCCGTCAACGCGCTGTACCCGGCACTCGCGGCTGAGCCGGCGCCCGATCCGGGGCCCCGGCTCTACCATGACGCGAACCTCCCGAAGTTCCAGTCCCTGAAGCGCCTTCTCGAAGGCCAATGGATCGAGCTGCTGAGAAGGCAGGTCGGTCTCGCCCGAGAGGAACTGCCGCTTCTGTGGGACTGCGACTTCATGTTCGGCCAGCCGACGCCTCAGCAGCAGGAGCGCTTCGTGCTGTGCGAGATCAACGTCAGCAGTGTCTCGCCGTTCCCGCCGTCAGCGACCGAGCCGCTGGTCGCGGCAGTGAAGGCTCGAATCGCTCGGCATCGCTCCTGATCAACGTGGCTATCGCCACCTGTGCGCCCGCCTGACAAGCTCCCCAATCAATTGAAAGGTTGAACCATGAAACTCGCAAGATTGCTGGCTGTACTCATGAGCGCGTCGCTGCTGCTGGGTGGGGCGCCCGCTCGCGCCGACGAAAGCGCTGATCAATCCGCGCTGCTGAAGGCATTGCCCGGCGCCAAGGTCAGCCTGCAACAGGGATTGCAGGCCGCCACAGCCCATGGTCGCCCCATCTCGGCAAAGTACGAGATCGACAACGGCAAGCTGCAGCTTTCCGTCTACACGGACAATGCGGGCAAGTTCTCCGAAGTGGTCGTCGACTACAACAGCGGACGGGTGTCGAAGGCCGAGGCGATCACGACGGGCGACGACCTGACGGCCGCCCGGGCCCAGGCCGGTGCGCTGGCGAACGTGAAGGAATCCTTGAAGACGGCGGTGACCAAGGCCGAGCATGACGCCGCGGGCTATCGCGCGGTCAGCGCCGTGCCCGAGCAGGGCGACAAGGGCAGCGTCGTCAAGGTGACGCTGGCCAAGGGCGCCGAGCTCAAGACCGTCGATGTGCCCGTGAAGTGATCGGATCGAAAGCCTGCATCCCTCAATGATCCCTACGGGAGATGCTCCATGAACAAGATCTCGCACGCCGTCGTTGCGCTTGCAGCCGCTGCCTGCCTCCAGACTGCCTGGGCCGCGGGCCCGACCCTCGACACCGCGGCCATTGAAGCGGCCACCGGTCTCAAGGGCACCTACGACAAGGCGGAGAACGTCTTCAAGGTCAGCAAAGCGCGCGACGACGTGAAGGTCAGCGTCGACCACTGGACGATGCCGCCGTTCATGGGGCTGACGTCCTGGGCCGCGTTCACGCCGATGGGTCGCCAGACGATGGTGATGGGCGACACCGTGCTCTTCGAGGACGAGGTGAATCCGGCGATGAGCGCCGCGCTCGACAGCGGGCTCGAAGTGACGGCACTGCACAACCACTTCTTCTTCGACCAGCCCAAGGTCTTTTTCATGCACATCGGTGGCATGGGGGACGCCGCAAGGCTGGCCGCCGGCGTCAAGGCGATCTACGACCGAATCGCCCAGGTCCGCGCAGCACAGGCCTTGCCTGCCACTGCGTTCGATGGCGAGATCCCGACGCCCAGCAATATCTCGGCGGCGCCCATCGAAGGCATCCTCGGCAAGACGCAATCCAAGGACGGCATGGTCAAGGTGACGATCGGTCGCCCCGCAAGGATGCACGGCATCGCGGTCGGCAACGACATGGGCGTCAACACCTGGGCGGCCTTTGCCGGTTCCGACGATCACGCAGTGGTCGACGGCGACTTCGCCATGCATGAGAACGAGCTCCAGCCTGTGCTCAAGGCCATGCGTGGCGCGGGCATCAATATCGTGGCGATCCACCAGCACATGACGCAGGAGCAGCCGCGCATCATGTTCCTGCACTACTGGGGCAAGGGCAAGGCGGTCGACCTGGCCAAGGGTGTCAAGCAGGCACTGGACGCGCAGATGTCGGCGAAGTGAGCGTCGAAATCTCGCCTTCGCCGGTGCTGAAAAGGCAAAAGGGTCGGCAAGCGCAAGCCTGCCGACCCTTGAGGATATCCGCCGCGCCCTGGGATTGCCTCCTACCTGGCGCATCGTGCGCTCACGGATTCGGAGTCGAGTTCGCTCACCGATTGATTGACCTTCGTCCTGAAGGAAGAGGGGCCAGTCTTCCAGAGACTGGCCCCTCTTGATAGACTCGGCATGCGACCGACTGGTGATGGTGTCGGTCGCCCTGGGTCAGGGTATCAAGTTCGGATGGTAGCTAGCCATTGTCCGTGCCCTCCTTGACCGCGCACCGTTGCGGCCTTTGGTCTCTGCCCGTCAGCAGATTGGTTGCGAATATCACCTATACGAAGCCCGGGGCCTAGGAATCCCGGGCTTTCGTGTTTATGGCCCCAACTGCTGACCACGGGAGTAATTGTTCCGGTCGCGCTGGAGCGTGTCAATACCCCTCCACAGTTCGGCCGAGCAATCCGAGGCAAGAGAATCGAGGGCGGTTACGACAAATCGTTATCGCCGGTTCGGACATTCTCCCTATGCGGCGGTATCGATTTGAACCGCCTTGGGGCACTACAGGAGGCCCTCCGAAGGGGCTCCATAGAGGTTTATGGCTTTACATAGCTTTACAATGGTCGTCAAAAAAGGGGCCAGACTGCGTCCAAACGCGGTCTAGACCGGTTTTGCGCATAGTGTATTCAATTCGCTGCTCGGAGCGTTTTGAAATTCGATTTCATTTTTCTTCGAAGAATTCGGTGAATTCGGATTTCAGTTCTTCTTGGTTTTCTGTGACTGTCGTTGGTTGTCTTTCGTTGATCTATTCTTTGGTTGCGGTGGAATTTGTTCGGAAATCATTTTCTTTGATTTCGGCGAATTTTTCGGTGGCGAAAAATGCTCCTAATAATTAAGGAAATTAATTTTTTCTCGTGTTTTTCTTAGCTTGAACGCTGCAACGAACGGCGCGAACCGTTTCGGACAGGCGCTTCGGCGCCCGCGAACAATGCCCCGTTCAGTTCGCCAAGCAAGGGATGCAAGCGCCCTTGAGCATCACTTGCTAGAAGCGATAGACCGACCTTCCTATCATCGGAGGCACCCGTCTTGCTCATGCACAACTATGTGATGCACTGAGCTTAGTTCAGTCATCGACAAAGTCGTGCCTGAAGCCCCTATGCCACCCAAGCTTCCCGCTGCTTCCTATGTGAGCGTGTTCTCGCGGCCTTCGAAAGGCACCCTTTCGGATCGCTAGTCTTGGTGGTTCTCGCTTCCCTGGCGATGCTCGCCGTTATCTTGCACAAGTGAACGGCGGTGCAATCAATTGCACTGGCTAGGCTGTTGTTCGCTTGTCGACGGAGCATGCAGAGTCAACGCGCTACCGGTCGGCGCCGGGCGGCGTACCTGCCACCCACATGTGAGCTCTCTTTGCCGAGTAGCTGGACGAGTGGAAGCAAACGAGGGGGGCGGCTCGTGCCGCCCCCTCTAACCCAGATCATCCGGTGGGCGGCGACCGATCAGTGACGTTGCTCAATCGAACAACTTCATCTGACCAGGCGCCGACCGCCAATGCTCGCAGACCTGTTCCCAGCGACCGAGGCGGAAGCGGGGGTAGGACGTCACATGGACGGTCTTGACCGTGGTGAGAAGGCGCATGGCATTTCTCCAACGTCAAGGTTGGAGGGCAGTCGAGTCGCCTGCACTGCGCGAAGGAGTACACTTCGGCCGTCCTTACCAGACGGGTACAGGTGTTTGGGTCGCCCTCATTCACCGGAGCGTGAGCTCCAAGACCAACTTCAATTGGTCTTTGTGCCAAACAAGCCTCGGCGTCCCTGACCGGATGTCGAGGCTTTTTCTATTCGGTTTACTGCGACAAGTCAGAGTCCTCCTCGTCCTCGTCCGGGTAGACAAAATCCAGGGTGGCCAAGAACGCTTTGACGAATCGTCCTTTGCCGCGCTTCGACCACGCGGCTCCGGGTGGCGGCAATTCACGCAGAAGGCCGACGATGGCGGTGTGAACTCCGGCTGGGGCGTCGGCCGTCGCGGGCTGTGGCGAGCGATGTTCGGCAGGCGTCGCGGCTGGGGATGGCGGGCTCTGGTGTGCCGGGGCGTGCATGGAGTCGACGTGCTTCACGCCCGCCGAGTGGTTCGACGGCTTAATCAGGCGCGTCTGATCCCCGTTGTGGAAGAACCCCGTTTGCTGAGCCGAGTCCATTAGGACGCGGACAGCGGGTTCTAGCCGGTCTGCGCCCAGCCCGTACGCCTGTTGGAAATGGTTCTTGAGGCCGTTCCTTGGCGGTAGGGTGCCACCCTTGAAGCGTTCGTAGACTTGCCCGAATAGTTCGACCGACAAGAAGGCCGCGCTCTTGGCGTTGGTCTCATCCTCGGGCAGCACCGGGTGGAGAGCCTGCTTGGCGCGGTCGGTGACACTCAACGTTGGGCCGTCGGCGCGGACGTAGCCGAACTGTTTTGCTGCGGAGAGCCGGGTCTGGAACGTCCCGCTGTTGGTGGTCTTGTAGCCGAGCAGTGCCGCTAGTCGATCGGCTTCACAGCTACCCCCGGCGCCCTCGTGGATCTTCCGGGCCACGTCCAGCGAACTGTCATGGTCGAAGTACGGGTAAGAGACGCTCGACCGCTTCGGCGCTCGCCGCTGGCCGTCAGCCTGCTTCTCGGGCTCGGGGGGCTTCTGTGAGTCGTCGTCCACGATGGTCTCCGTGATGTTGACGACTGAATGGTAGCACGATTTTCTGTGATTACCATTGTTGAGATGGTAATCGAATAGAAGTCGGGAGGAGCCGAGTGGGCTGTGGTTGAGCTGCAGTAATGGCGTCCTCTGGGTGCCGTCGCCAGCTTTGACTTGAATTGCCCGGGCAAACCGCCGTGGCTAAATGGCTCGCGCGGCTGGCGCGTCAAGCGTCATTGGGTGGGGCACCTACGTCTCCCGACGATCTGGCTATTCGATGACCCCAGAAAGACCAAGGGCCCACAAGCCTTGGACTTGTGGGCCCCATCTGGTGCCGGAGAAAGGAGTCGAACCCTCGACCTTCTCATTACGAATGAGCTGCTCTACCAACTGAGCTACACCGGCGTTTCAGCAATGCCCCACAAGTGGGATACCGCGAAGCCTGCCATTCTAGCGCAAGTTTTTTTGGCTAGGCAAGCGGGAAGCAAAAACCTGGTGGGGCTGTCGTGGCGGGGGTGGATCCTGCGACTGCCCGCAGGATGACGATCGTTGTGGAGCAGCCGGCGGCTCAGGCCAGGCGGGTCTCTTCGTGCTCCAGCAGCCAGCGCGCCGCCTCCGCCAGGTTGGCGCAGGTGAAGTCGGCGGGCGGGTCGGCGATGTCGCAGGACGCGTGGTCGATGGCCTCGGCGATGCGGATGCAGGCGGCGACGCCGGCGGCGCGGCCGGCGACGATGTCGGAGGGCTTGTCGCCGATCATCACGCTGGCGGACAGGTCGAGACCCAGGTCGCGCGCGGCGCGGCGCAGCATGCCGGCGGCCGGCTTGCGGCAGTCGCACTGGCGGCGCCAGGCGGCCAGCGGGGCGTCGGGCAGGTGGGGGCAGTGGTAGACGCCGTCCAGCGTGATGCCGTGGCGCGCAAGCTCGCTGTGCATCCAGGCGGTGAGGTTCTGGTATTCGGCGGGGCCGTACAGGCCGCGCGCGATGCCCGACTGGTTCGTGACCACGACCACGGCCCAGCCGGCGCGCCGCAACGCGCGCAGCGCGTGCATCGTGCCGGGCATCCACTCGAAGTCCTCGGGGCGGCTGACATGGCCGCGATCCTGGTTCAGCACGCCGTCGCGATCCAGGAACACGGCACGGCGGACAGGGCTCATGATTGTTCGGCCGTCGCGGGCCGGGTCGAGGCGCGCAGGCGCTCCATCAGCGACGTCGTGCAGAAGCCGTCGACGAAGGGCAGCGTCACGGCGTGGCCGCCCCAGCTGTGCACCAGCGCGCCCTCGGCGAGCTTGCCCATGTCGAGGTCGCCGCCCTGGACGAAGACGGACGGACGCAGGCGCGAGAGCAACGCGATCGGCGTGAGCTCGTTGATGATCACGACGGCGTCGACGCTCTCGAGCGCCGCGACCTGGAACGCGCGATCGCCTTCGCGATGCACGGGCCCGTTCGGGCTCTTGTCCAGGCTGCGCGCGGAGGCGTCGCTGTTGATCGCGACGATCAGGCGGTCGCCGAGACGGCGCGCCTCGGCCAGGTAGGCGATGTGGCCGCGATGCAGCAGGTCGAAGACGCCGTTGGTGAAGACCGTGCCGGGTTGCGACGCGAAGCGGGCCACGGCCTCGTCCGCGTGCATCAGTTTTCTGAGCGGGTCGAATTGGTTCATGAACGGTCTGACGGAAACGGTGCGGTGCCGGTTCGGATGCGTCGTAGTCTCGCGGCCAGTGTCGCGCCGCGGACAGGCGCACGCGCCGCCTCCGCACTCAGGGAAGCCTTCGTTCGCGGATCGATT
>Ga0070673_100001771_pt1 | contig 12867 bp, 9 predicted proteins | sample KBSM23metaG_FD_65342 | JGI IMG/M metagenome (GOLD analysis project Ga0070673, IMG submission 65342) | Miscanthus rhizosphere microbial communities from Kellogg Biological Station, Michigan, USA - KBS M2-3 metaG | ecosystem: Host-associated > Plants > Roots > Rhizosphere > Soil ... | reverse complement strand
CAGTTCGCGATCCTCGCCACGCGCCGGGATCTCTCGCCCGAACTCGTGCAATGGGCCAGCGCCGCCACGCAGCTCAAGTTCGTGCTGTATGCCTTGATGCTCCTCATGCTGCTGGCCGTGGGCGCGCGTGCGCTGTGGCGTCAGCATCGCGCGCTGGGCTGACCCCTTCTCTCGAAAGCGACGGCCATGTCTTCCGTGATTGCCCGCAATGTCCTGATCGTCGGCGCCTCGCGCGGCCTGGGGCTCGAATTCGTCCGCCAGTACCGCGCCGACGGCGCGCGGGTGACGGCCACCGCGCGGGCCGACGACGGCCTGGCCGCGATTGCCGCGCTCGGCGCCAAGCCGCTGAAGCTGGACGTCGCCGACGCCGCGAGCGCCGCCGGCCTCGCCTGGCAGGTCGACGGCGAGGCCTTCGACACGGTGTTCTACGTGGCCGGCGTCTACGGCCCGCGCACCACCGGCCTGGAGCCGCCGTCGGTCGACGACTTCGACGCCGTGATGCACGCCAACGTGCTGGGCGCGATGCGGGTGCTGCCGTCGGTGGCCGACGCGCTTGCGCCGCCGGCCGGCGGCCTGCCCGGCGCGCGCATCGGCGTGATCTCGTCGCGCATGGGCTCGATCGGGCTGCGCCAGGGCGTGGCCGGCTGGACCTATCGCGCCTCCAAGGCCGCGGTCAATTCCGTGCTGAAGGACGCGTCGATCGCGCTTGCCGGGCGCGCGCTGTGCGCCGCGTTCCATCCGGGCTGGGTGCGAACGGACATGGGCGGCGCCGGCGCCGACCTGGATCCGTCGGAATCCGTCGCCGGCATGCGGCGCGCGCTCGCGCAGCTCGAGGCGGCCCAGAGCGGCAGCTTCCTGAACTACGACGGCGCCGAGCTCGCCTGGTAGGACAATCCCACGAGAACGATTGAAGAGACAACCATGTACCTCTCCGAAGACCACCGCGCCGTCCAGGACGCCGTCCGCGCGTTCGTGCGCGATCGCATCGCGCCGCAGGCCGCCGCCTGGGATCGCAGCTCGCACTTCCCGCGCGAGGAGCTCAAGGGGCTGGCCGAGCTCGGCTGCTACGGCATCGCGGTGCCTACCGAATGGGACGGCGCCGGGCTCGACTACCTGTCGGTCTCGCTGATCCTCGAGGAGATCGCCGCCGGCTGCGGTGCCACCTCCACCATCATCAGCGTCACCAACTGCCCGGTGAACACGATCATGATGGCGTTCGCGAGCGACGCGCAGAAGGAGCGCTTCCTCAAGCCGCTCGCGCGCGGCGAACTGCTGGGCGCGTTCTGCCTGACCGAGCCGCACGTCGGCTCCGAGGCCGGCGGCCTTCGCACCAGCGCGGTCCGCGATGGCGACGAGTACGTGCTCAACGGCGTCAAGCAGTTCATCACCAGCGGCAAGAACGGCGACCTGGCGATCGTGATGGCGGTGACGGACAAGGACGCCGGCAAGAAGGGCATCAGCGCCTTCCTGGTGCCGACGAACACGCCCGGCTACGTCGTCGCGCGCATCGAGGAGAAGATGGGCCAGCACGCCAGCGACACGGCCCAGATCCTGTTCGAGAACTGCCGCATCCCGGCCGCCAACCTGATCGGCGAGGAGGGCCAGGGCCTGAAGATCGCGCTGTCCGGGCTCGAGGGCGGACGCATCGGCATCGCGTCGCAGTCGGTGGGCATGGCGCGCGCGGCCTTCGAGGCGGCGCTCGCGTATTCGAAGGATCGCGTCGCGTTCGGCAAGACGATCTTCGAGCACCAGGCGATCCAGTTCAAGCTGGCCGACATGGCCACGCAGATCGAGGCCGCGCGCCAGCTGATCCACCACGCCGCGAGCCTGAAGGATGCGCGCCAGCCGTGCCTGAAGGAGGCCGCGATGGCCAAGCTGTTCGCCAGCGAGATGGCCGAGCGCGTGTGCTCCGCGGCGATCCAGGTCTTCGGCGGCTACGGCTACACGACCGACTTCCCGGTCGAGCGCATCTATCGCGACGTGCGCGTGTGCCAGATCTACGAAGGCACGTCGGAAGTGCAGAAGATCCTGATCGGACGCGCCCTCGCACTGTGAGACCGGCCCTCATCGAGAAGAGCGGCATCCAGCCGATGCCGTCCTCGCGCCGCATCGGCGCGTGGCTGCAGATCGACGGCTCGCTGAGCGCGCGCATCGCCTCGGTCAGCGGCAGGCTCACGGTGCGCGTGCTGCGCCAGGGCCCGGTGCGGCTGCAGGCGGCCGAGGCCGAGCGGCTGGGGTGTCCCGCGGGGGCTGGCGCGCACGGGCGCGAGGTGATCCTGCTGGCCGACGGCATTCCGGTGGTGTACGCGCGTTCGGTGCTGCAGGCGGTGCACGCCCGCGGCACCTGGAAGGCGATCCGCGGGCTCGGCAGCCGCTCGCTGGCCGACCTGCTGTTCGGCCAGCCGGCGGCGCAGCGCTCGGGCTTCGAGTTCGCGCGCTTCGCGCCCGGCTCGGGCATCGCCGCCACCGTGCACCGGCGCTGGCGCGAGGCCACCGGCACCGACTGGGGCCGGCGCGAGGTGTGGGCACGCTGCTCGGTGTTCACGCGGCGCGGCGCGCCGCTGCTGGTCACCGAGTGCTTCGCGCCCGCCATTGCCGCGTTCGACGCGCCCCAGCGCGCCCGCGCGGTGACGTGGCGCGCGCCGCGGCGATCTCCGGGTCAACCCTGAGCGGCGGCACGGGGGCGTCGTATTTCGATGCCGCATCGCTGCAGTTCGTCGCAAAGCCTTGGGCACCCGGCGGCCTCAGGGGAACCATTGGCATGGTGAGGCGATCCACGTCGCTACACTGATCCGCCGCTGTCCGTGCTGCGCCGCAGCCGGGCATGCACGCCACTTCCTGGTGGCCCCCAGCCCGTTTGCGCCGGCGTCCCACAAGGGTGTCTTTCGCGCGCGGACCGTCACCGCCAACACATCCGAGGACGCGCCTTGAATCCCTTCCGCCCCGCCACGCTCGTGGTTGCCCTGTCCCTGGCCTTCGCGAGCCAGGTCTCCGTCGGCGCCGATGCCGCCGCCTCGGCCACCGCGCCGGTCGCCAGTGCGCCGGCCCCTGGCACCGAACTGGGCCTGGACAAGTCCGGCATGGACTCCTCGGTGCGCCCGCAGGACGACCTGTTCCTGGCGATGAACGGCACCTGGGTCAAGAAGACCGAGATCCCGGCCGACAAGGCGTCCTGGGGCACGTTCTACCAGCTGCGCGAGCTGTCCGACCAGCGCGTCAAGGACATCATCGAGGAGCTGGCCACCAAGCCGCAGCCGGCCGGCACGATCAACGCCAAGATCGGTGACTACTACACCAGCTACATGGACACCGCGGCCATCGACGCCGCCGGCCTGAAGCCGCTCGCGCCGTACCACGCCGAGCTGGCCGGCGTGAAGAACAAGAAGGACCTGGTCCTGCTGATGGGCAAGTGGGTGCCCTTCACCGACCTGCCGCTGAACCTGGGCGTCAGCCCCGACGCCAAGGATCCGACGATCTACTCGGCCGCCAGCTTCCAGGGCGGCCTGGGCCTGGGGGACCGCGACTACTACCTGAAGAAGGACGAGCGCTTCGCCAAGGCGCGCGCCGCCTACCTCGAGTACCTGCGCACCGTCCTCGCGCTGGACGGCGACAAGAACGCCGTGATGGACGCCAGGGCCGTGATGGCCCTCGAGATGAAGATGGCCAAGGTGCAGTGGTCGCAGGAGGCCAACCGCGACCCGGTCAAGACCTACAACCCGATGACCCTCAAGGAGCTGTCGGCCAAGGCGCCCAACATCGACTGGAAGCTGTACCTCGAGGCCGGCGACCTGCCCAGCCCGGCCTTCGTCTCGATCTCGCAGCCCGACTACACCTGGGCGCTGGCCAAGCTGGTCAAGGACGAGCCGCTCGACGTCTGGAAGGCCTACATGCGCGTGCGCCTGCTCGACGCCACCGCGCGCATGCTGCCCGCCGGTTTCCGCGACGCTGCCTACAAGTTCCACGACGTCGCCATCACCGGCGTGACGCAGGACAAGCCGCGCTGGCAACGCGGCGTCGCCACGCTGAACAACGCGATGGGCGAGGCGATCGGCCAGGTCTACGTGTCCAAGTACTTCCCGCCGGCCTACAAGGCCCGCATGGTCGAACTGGTCGACAACCTGCTCAAGACCTACGCCACGTCGATCGACAACCTGACCTGGATGAGCCCCACGACCAAGGTCGAGGCGCATGCCAAGCTGGCCAAGTACGGCGTCAAGATCGGCTACCCCGATGTCTGGCGCGACTACAGCGCGCTGGAGGTCAAGGCGGGTGATCCGGTGGGCAACAACGTGCGCGCCCAGCAGTTCGAATACCACCGCCAGGCCGTGCGCAACGGCAAGGCCGTGGATCGTACCGAGTGGGGCATGACGCCGCAGACGGTCAACGCCTACTACGACCCGCAGAAGAACGAGATCGTGTTTCCGGCCGCGATCCTGCAGCCGCCGTTCTTCGACATGAAGGCCGACGACGCGGTCAACTACGGCGCCATCGGCGCGGTCATCGGCCACGAGATCAGCCACGGCTTCGACGACCAGGGCAGCCAGTTCGACGGCAACGGCAAGCTGCGCAACTGGTGGACGCCGGAAGACCGCAAGGCCTTCGAGGCGGTCACGGCCAAGCTCGATGCGCAGTACTCGGCCTACGAGCCGCTGCCCGGCACGCACGTCAACGGCAAGCTGACGATGGGCGAGAACATCGCCGACCTGTCAGGCCTGCAGATCGCCTACAAGGCCTGGAAGATGTCGCTGGACGGCAAGCCCTCGCCGACCATCGACGGCCTGACCGGCGAGCAGCGCTTCTACTACGGCTTCTCGCAGGTCTGGCGCGCGAAGGTGCGCGAGGCCCGCACGCTGCAGCTGGTGGTGATCGATCCGCACTCGCCGGCGCAGTTCCGGGCCGACGGCGCGGCCATCAACAGCGACGGCTTCCACGACGCCTTCGGCACCAAGCCGGGCGACAAGATGTGGAAGGCGCCGGGCGACCGACTGCGCCTCTGGTGAGCCAGGTGCGGACGGACGCGCGAGCGGCCGTCCGCTGCTGAAAAGATGGGCCGGCCGTCCAGGCCGGCTCCCGACGACATTCCCCAAGGAACCTCGCCTTGAACTCCTTCCGTCCCGCGGCGCTGGCCGTCGCCCTGTCGCTCGCCTTCGCGGCGGACCTTTCGCCGGCCGCCGATGCCGCGGCCTCCGCCGGGGAACCGGTCGCTTCCGCGCCGGCGGCCATGACCTCGGGCCTGGACAAGCCCGGCATGGACAGCGCCGTGCGGCCGCAGGACAGCCTGTTCGGTTCGATGAACGGCACCTGGCTGAAGAACACGCCGATTCCCGGCGACAAGTCCGACTACGGCACCTTCACGCAGCTCGACGACCTGTCCAACGAGCGCGTCAAGGCCATCATCGAAGGCCTCGCCGCCAAGCAGCAGCCTGCCGGCACGGTCGACGCCAAGATCGGCGACTTCTACACCAGCTACATGGACACGGCCGCGATCGACGCCGCCGGCCTGCGCCCGCTGTGGCCGTACCTGGCGCAGATCGACGCCGTCAAGAACAGGAAGGAGCTGGTGGCGCTGATGGGCCAGTGGGCTTCCTTCGTCGACCTGCCCGTCGGCCTGGCCGTGGTCACCGACGCCAGGGATCCGAAGATCTACTCGGCCGCCGCCGGCCAGGGCGGCCTCGGCCTGGGCGACCGCGACTACTACCTGAAGAAGGACGAGCGCTTCGCCAAGGCGCGCAAGGCCTACGTCGACTACATGCGCCAGCTGCTGGCCATCCAGGGCAGCAAGAACTCCATCGTGGTGGCCTCGGCCGTCATGAATCTCGAGACCAGGCTGGCGCGCGTGCAGTGGACGCAGGAGGCCAACCGCGACCCGGTCAAGACCTACAACCCGATGACGCTCGCGCAGCTGCGCGGCAAGGCGCCCGACATCGACTGGAAGGCCTGGCTGGCCGCCGGCGAACTGGGCGACGCGCCCTTCGTGTCGATCGCCCAGCCGAGCTACTTCTGGGCCCTCGACAAGCTGGTCAAGTCCGAGCCGCTGGACGTCTGGAAGGCCTACCTGCGCGTGCACCTGATGGACGCGCTGGCGCTGGAGCTGCCCGCCAACGTGCGCGACGCGCGCTTCCAGTTCCACGGCGTGGCGATGACCGGCGTCAAGACAGATCGCCCGCGCTGGGAACGCGCCGTGGGCACGCTCAACGACTCCATGGGCGAGGCGATCGGCCAGGTCTACGTGTCGGAGTACTTCCCGCCCGCATACAAGGCGCGCATGGTGGAGCTGGTCGACAACCTGATGAAGGCCTACGCGCAGTCGATCGACGGCCTCACGTGGATGAGCCCTGCCACCAAGGTGGAGGCGCATGCCAAGCTGGCCAAGTACGGCATCAAGATCGGCTACCCCGACCACTGGCGCGACTACACGGCCCTCGACATCAAGGCCGGCGACGCGCTGGGCAACACGGTGCGCGCCGCGCAGTTCGAGTACCACCGCCGCGCGATCCGCAACAACAAGCCGGTGGATCGCACGGAGTGGGACATGACGCCGCAGACCGTCAACGCCTACTACGACCCGACCAAGAACGAGATCGTCTTCCCGGCCGCCATCCTGCAGCCGCCGTTCTTCGACATGAAGGCCGACGACGCGGCCAATTACGGCGCCATCGGCGCGGTGATCGGCCACGAGATCAGCCACGGCTTCGACGACGAGGGCAGCCAGTACGACGGCGACGGCAAGCTGCGCAACTGGTGGACGGCCGACGACCGCAAGGCGTTCGAGGCGATCACCAGCAAGCTCGACGCGCAGTACTCGGCCTACGAGCCGCTGCCCGGCGTGCACGTCAAGGGCAAGCTGACGATGGGCGAGAACATCGCCGACCTGTCGGGGCTGCAGATCGCCTACAAGGCCTGGAAGATCTCGCTGGACGGCAAGCCGGCGCCGGTCATCGACGGCCTCACCGGCGAGCAGCGCTTCTACTACGGCTTCTCGCAGGCCTGGCGCGAGAAGATGCGCGACGAGGCGATGCTGCACCAGGTCACCACCAACCCGCACTCGCCGGCGCAGTTCCGCGCGGACGGCGCGTCCATCAACAGCGACGGCTTCCACGAGGCGTTCGCCACCGGGCCGGGCGACAAGATGTGGAAGGCGCCCGCGGACCGCATCCGCCTGTGGTGAACCAAGCCCGTGTCATCCTGCGCGCAGTCGCAGGATCCACGCGCCGGGGCACGGTTCCCTGGGGTGGATCCTGCGACTCCGCTTCGCTACGCGCAGGATGACGGCCGGCTGTGTGGGCGGCGCCGGCACCCTTTGACATCCCATTCCTTGTGAAGGTTCTCCGATGACCCCTCCGAACTTGCGCCGCGCCGCCCTCGCCGCCGCCGCTCTCCTGGTCTTCGCCTCCGTGCAGGCGCAGACCGCCACCACGACGACCACGGCCAAGACCACCACGACGAAGTCCGCCGCCGCGACGAATCTGGGCTCCGGCGTCGATCGCTCGGGCATGGACACCTCCGTCCGTCCGCAGGACGACCTGTACCTGAACACCAACGGCACCTGGGTCAAGAACACCGAGATCCCGGCCGACAAGTCGCGCTGGGGCGCATTCGAGCAATTGCGCGATCGCACCGACCACGAGGTGCGCGGCCTGATCGAAGGGCTGGCCGCCACGCATCCGGCGCAGGGCAGCAACGCGCAGAAGGTCGACGACTTCTTCCGCGCCTATGTGGACGAGGCCGCGATCGACAAGGCCGGCCTGGAGCCGGTCATGGCCTCGCTGAAGGACGTCGACAGCGTCACCGACACCGGCCACCTGGTCGGCCTGATGGGCCACTGGCAGGGCGTCGTGCGCACGCCGCTGGCCGTCGACTCCAACCCCGATCTCGACGACCCGGGCGTCTACATCGCCGACCTGCGCCAGGGCGGGCTGGGCCTGCCCGATCGCGACTACTACCTGAAGACCGACGAGCGCTTCGCGAAGGCGCGCACGGCCTACGCGGACTACCTGGCCAAGCTGTTCACGCTGTCCGGGGAGCCCGCCGCCGACGCCGCCACGCATGCCGCCGCGGTGATCGCGCTGGAGACCAAGATCGCCGCGGCGCAATGGCCGCGCGACAAGACGCGCGATCCGCGGCTCGCCCACAACCCGAAGACACCGGCCGAACTCGAGGCGCTGGCCCCCGGCTTCGACTGGCCGACCTACGAGGCGCAGTCGCAGCTGCAGCCCGGCAAGATCATCGTGGTGCGGCAGCCCGACTACGTGACGGCGCTGGCCGGCCTCGTGAAGTCGGAGCCGCTCGAGACCTGGAAGCTGTACATGAAGGCCGCGCGCCTCGACGGGGCGGCGATGGTCCTGCCGGCCGCGTTCCGCGAGGCCAGCTACCAGTTCCACGACGTCGCGATCGCTGGCGTCAAGGAGCAGCAGCCGCGCTGGCAGCTGGGCGTCGCGCGCACCAACGGCGCGCTGGGCGAGGCCGTCGGCCAGCTGTACGTGGGCAAGTATTTCCCGCCCGAGTACCGCACCCGCATGCAGGCGCTCGTGGCCAACCTGCTCAAGACCTATTCGACGTCGATCGACGGCCTCACGTGGATGTCGCCGGCCACCAAGAAGGAGGCGCACCTGAAGCTGTCGAAGTACGGCGTCAAGATCGGCTACCCCGACGCCTGGCGCGACTACTCCGCGCTGGTCGTCAAGCCCGGCGATGCGCTGGGCAACGCCGATCGCGCCGACGCCTTCGAGTACCACCGCCAGATCGTGCGCACGGGTGGCAAGGTCGATCGCGGCGAGTGGGGCATGACGCCGCAGACGATCAACGCGTACTACAGCGGCAACAAGAACGAGATCGTGTTCCCGGCCGCGATCCTGCAGCCCCCTTTCTTCAACGTGGCCGCCGACGACGCGGTCAACTACGGCGCCATCGGCGCGGTGATCGGCCACGAGATCAGCCACGGCTTCGACGACAAGGGCAGCCAGCTCGATGGCGACGGGCGCCTGCGCAACTGGTGGACCGACGAGGACCGCAAGGCCTTCGAGGCCGTCACCAGCCGCCTGGTGGCGCAGTACGAGGCCTACTCGCCGATCCCGGGCCAGCACCTGAACGGCAAGCTGACGCTGGGCGAGAACATCGCCGACCTGTCGGGCCTGCAGATCGCCTACAAGGCCTGGAAGCTGTCGCTGCACGGCAAGCCCGCGCCGGTCATCGACGGTTTCACCGGCGAGCAGCGCTTCATCTACGGCTTCGCACAGGTGTGGCGCACCAAGACGCGCGAGGAGCGCGCGCTGCAGCTGCTGACGACCGACCCGCATTCGCCGGGCCAGTTCCGCGCGGATGGCGCGACGATCAACGCGGACGCGTACCACGATGCGTTCCACACCAAGCCGGGCGACAAGATGTGGAAGGCGCCGGCCGACCGGCTGCGCCTCTGGTGACATGATGCGGGGATGACCGACACCCCGCACTCCCATCTTCCCGAACTCCCCTCCAGCGCGCGCCTGCGTGCGCGCGAGCTGGTCGAGCGCAGCGGCCGAGCGCTGCTGGGCCTGGTCGGGCCGCCGGGCTGCGGCAAGTCCACGCTCGCGGCGGCGCTGCACGCCGAGTTCGCGGACGTCGCGCAGGTGGTGCCGATGGACGGCTTCCACCTGGCCAACGCCGAACTCGAGCGCCTGGGCCGGCGCGGCCGCAAGGGCGCGCCCGACACCTTCGACTCGGCCGGCTACGTCGCGCTGCTGCGCCGCCTGCTGGCGCAACCCGACGACGAGATCGTCTACGCGCCCGAGTTCCGGCGCGAGATCGAGGAGCCGATCGCCAACGCGATTCCCATCCATCCGCGCACGCAACTGGTCATCACCGAAGGCAACTACCTGCTGCTGGAGGACGGCCCGTGGGCGCACGTGAAGGGGCTGCTGGACGAGGTCTGGTACGTCGATGTCCCCGACGACGTGCGAGTCCATCGGCTCACGAAGCGCCATGAGCAGTTCGGCCGAAGCGCCGAAGACGCGGCGGCGTGGGTCGCGAACACCGACGAGCCGAATGCGCGCCTGATCGAGGCCTCTCGCGCGCGAGCGTCGTTCGTGTTCCAGTGGGACGCTCCGTAAGATCACTTCGCGCGGTTCGAGGGGTCTGACATCTCCTTCGTCCGCGCCGGGGCGCCGGCCAACGAGATGAGAGCATTCGCGGATGAAGGCAATGCCAGACCCCTCCGGCTGAGTCCCGGCGCGCAAGCTTCGCCGGCGCGCCCGCGCATCGTCCACAATCGGCGTGGACAACGGCCAAGGGAGTTCACCTTGATTTTCTCGCAGCTTTCGAGAGGAGCGATAGCGGGGGCAATGTCGGTCCTGGCTGGTAGTGCGCTGGCGCAGGCCGCGCCACCCGATGCCCAGGTCGCGAACCCGCCGCGCGCGCGGGCGCCGCGGCTGGATGCCAACGACCCGAGCTGCCGGCCCGTCTATCCGGAGGCGGCGCGCGCGTTGCAGGTCGAGGTAGAATCGCACCTGATCCTGCGTTTCGAGGCGGACGGCAAGTTCACGTCCGTCCAGGTGCTGCGCGGCGCGGACGCGACGCCGCAGCAGCGCCTGCTGGATATCGCCGCGGCCAAGGCCCTGTCGACCTGCCCGTTCCATCCGGGACAGGACGCGGACGGCAAACCGGTCGGGGGCGCGATCGAGCTCACCCACCTGTGGGTGCCCGAGCCGCCGCGCGATGGTGGCGAGGCGCACATCCTGGCGAAGAGGCGCGAATGCCGGCCCGGGTATCCGCCGGCCGCGCTGCGGGCCGGCGCGCAGGGCGTCACGCGGCTCGCGTTCCATCTGGACGAGACGGGCAAGGTGCTCCGAACGGAGATCGCGCAGAGCGCTGGCAACTCGCGCGAGCACCACCTGCTGGACTCTGCCGCGGCCACGGCCTTGGCAAACTGCCCGTTCCAGCCGATCCAGGACGCCGCGGGCAAGCCGATTCCCGGCACGGTCATGCTGAGCTTCACCTGGCGCCTGGAGTAGGCCGCTGGCGCGCGGCTTCAGCGCGCCGGGTCCTTGGCCTGCCTCGCCTTCTCGACGAGCGGCTCCAGCGTCGGCATCAGCACCTTCAGCACGATCGCGCGGTAGCCCGCCTGCGTCGGGTGCAGGCCGTCGTCCGACAGCAGGGACTGCCAGTTTGGCTGCGCGCGCATCCACGCATCGACGTCCGCCACGGGCGCGTGCTGCGCCGCAGCCACCTTGCGCATCGCGGCGACGTAGGGCGGCGCGGGCCAGGCGACGGTGATGGGGTTGGGCGTCTCGAAGACCGTTGGGTGCAGCGCGGCCAGCTGGCGCTCGTAGGTCGCCAGCGGCACGTGTTCGTTGGCGTCGTTGAGCGCGTGGTTGACGACGACGATGTCGGCGGCGACCTCCTGCGGCCAGGGACGGTTGCGTCCGTCGGTTCCCGCGAGCAGTTGCCCGGACGTCGTACCCGGGACGGCGCGCTCGGTGACGATCACCGCACCGGCGCCGAAGCGCGCCTCCATCGCGGACTGCAGCACGGCCACGGGCGGCTCGGCGACCGGCTTGTCGGTCTTGTCGTCGTAGCCCCACTGCGTCGAATCGCCGAACAGCTGGATGCGCACGGGCTGGGCCGGCGCGCTCCACGCCGAGGTGGAGGCGATGGCGGCGGCGGCGAGAAGGCCCCGTCGCAGGAAGGAAGCGGTGGACGGCAGTGTCATCGGTGGCTCATCTGATGCAGGATGGAGCCGCAAATTCTGCGGATGCGACGGCGCGGCCGCAAGGCGGCGCGCCGCCGTTCGCGCCCGCTATCCCGTCGCCCGTCCCATGGCCCGCCGCGCGCTCACGCCACGCTGATCGGAATGACGCGCCCGCGCTCGTTGGCCCCCGGCTTCGTGGCCGCATCGCCGCCGCGGCCGTGCCACTTGTCCAGCAGCACGCGCCACTGCGCGCGGCCCGTCGCGAGGTTGCCCAGCTTCACGTGGCCGTAGCCGCGGATGCGCTCGGGCACGCGGGCGATCTGCTGCGCCAGGGCGTGCTTGTCGGCGCTCAGCAGCGGCAGGATCTCGACGCGCAGCATCGTCTCGTAGTCGTTGGCGAGCTGGCGTTCGAGCCGGCGCTCCTCGGTGTGGCCGAACGGGTCGAGCAGCGAGCCGCGCAGGCCCTTGAACTTCGCGAGCACGCGCAGCGCCGGCATCAGCCACGGGCCGATGCGCAGCTTCTTCGGGCGGCCGTTCGGGCCCGGGCGCGCGAGCAGCGGCGGAGCCATGTGGAACTCGAGCTTGCCCACCGTCTCGAACTGCTCGGCGAGCGAGGCCGCGAAGCGGCCGTCGGTGTACAGGCGCGCGACCTCGTATTCGTCCTTGATCGCCAGCAGCCGCGAGAACTGCTGCGCGACGATCGTCGTCAGCGGCGCCCCGGCCGAGCCGATGGCCTGCTCGCGCGCGTGCACCGCCTCGACCAGCGCGCGAAAGCGCGCGGCCAGCGCGGCGTCCTGGTAGTCGGTGAGGAACGCGGCGCGGCGCTCGACGAGCCCGCCCGGGCCGAACAGCGACTGCTGCGCGGACGCGTCGGCCTCGGACGGGTCGGCGCCCATGATGCGCTTGAACGCCGTCGGGTCGGTGACCGCCAGGCGGCCGATCGCGAACGCGGTCTTGTTGTTCTCGACGGCCACGTTGTTCAGCTCGATGGCGCGCATCAGCGCCGCGTGCGACACCGGCACCAGCCCGCGCTGCCAGCAGGCGCCCAGCATGATGATGTTGGACGGCATGGTGTCGCCCATCAGCGCCTGCGCGAGCGACTGCGCGTCGACCAGCTGCACGCGGTCGTCGCCCGCGGCGTGGCGCAGCTTCGCGATCAGCGCGGGCGCGTGCATCGTCGCGTCGGGGTTGCGCACGAAGGCGGC
>Ga0070673_100001763_pt1 | contig 12890 bp, 12 predicted proteins | sample KBSM23metaG_FD_65342 | JGI IMG/M metagenome (GOLD analysis project Ga0070673, IMG submission 65342) | Miscanthus rhizosphere microbial communities from Kellogg Biological Station, Michigan, USA - KBS M2-3 metaG | ecosystem: Host-associated > Plants > Roots > Rhizosphere > Soil ... | reverse complement strand
GCCTGCTCGGCGGCGATGGCTTCCAGGTGGTCGGCGTAGCCCTCGGCTTCGGTGAGCTGGGCCTCGGTCGGCGCATCCATGGACGCGATCTCTTTGAAGGCGGTCCGCACGTCGGTGGCGTAGCTCGCCAGGGCGTCGTCAGCCAGCTCTGCGATGTTCTTGTTGAGGTCCACGGACCTAGCTCCTCGGCTCGAAATGGGGCTGCGCCAAGCGCGTCGAGTTCCCGGGCACCAAGGTCCAGTGGAAAGTCTTCCTGCCGGGACAGTACACCTCACAGACGAGTCTGACGACCGACTCCCCTGGTGAAGGGGTGATTAGGTCCGGCCTAAATGCCACACTGCAGGCATGAGCACTCCCCCGTGGTACTCCGGCAAGCTCACCGACTCGATCACCCTGCAGGCCGGAAAGGCCCAGGCGGTGGCTGAGATCACTGTCGATCGGGAGGGCTATGCGCTCGTCGCGGGCAACCTCAAGATGCGACTGAAGTCGTCCAAGCCGACCAAGCTCGATGTCTGGCTACTCCGAGTAAAGGCCGACGACCCAACCTGCTACAGCAGCCCCACCTTTCCCGGTGGAGAGGACGACTTCTACTGGTGGCCGGTCTGGATGGGCGACATCGACAAGGGGGAGACGTACCGCTGGTACGTCCGACCCGAGAGCGGGCTGAGCGGAACTTTGTCGACTCGCTACGCCAAGGGGCATCCGCTGAAGCTTTGATTACGTAGGCTGGTGAAGACGAGTCCAGCCCGTCGAGTCTCGGATCCGCCCCCCAGGTGTCCGGGGCACCCCCTCCGGGCGGACTCGTCTTAAACGGGGCAGGAGACACAAAGACCCGAGGCGACTGCAATCGCCCCGGGTCTCGTGCTGTTCGGCTACTTGTGGTGACCGCCCCGTACCGGAGCCACCTCGTCGCAGACGTTGACGTACTCGCCCCTGAGCGAACGGAGCCGGATCAACGGAAGGATCTCGTTCCGATCGTCCCGGTTCAGCCGCGAGCGGGTCTCGCCGGTGGTGAAGATGAGCGATGCGTGCCGAGCGCTGTTCCGACTGATTCGCTGGTCGATCAGCAGCAGCTGAGCACCCTTGCCCTGCTCGTCGACCCGATCCCGACGGGTGTTGCGCTGACGCAGCGTTGCCTCGCCATCGCGAACCTGGAAGGTCGGCCGAGCAACGGGGTAGCCGTGCTTGCCCTCGTAGTGCGGAGCCACCGCGCGGACCCGGATGTTCTCGTCGGTGATCCGGATGACCCGCTCGTCACCACGCTGCCAGACCCGAACGTTGGCATCGAGATGGACCCGGACCGGGAAGCGACAGGCCTCGCCCGCACCCAGGGTGGTGTTCAGCACGACATGCTGAGCGACCGGGGTTGGCTGTGGGTGATGACCGATGCCGTTGACTCCGGCCGAAGCCGGCGCAACGGATGCAGCGACTCCACCGACGGCGAGTGCCGATGCGGCGAGTACGGTGCGGAACTTCTTCATGCGTCCTCCTGTGAGAGATGGGTGCCCCGTGGCCCCCTGACGGAGCCACGATCAAATCACAGGTAGATCACAGGTTCAGATTCGGTGGCAAACCTTGAGCCGAACCAGAGCTTTTGGTGAGGCCGTCTCCCCCGAGAACGGCCTCAGGGTCTGCAGTTACCCCGAAGTTGGGGGTTCAACCGGTGGGTCTGGCTTCTTCTCCTCCGGCATGGCGACCTTGCCGAGGAACACACCGGTCGCACCGACCAGGGCCGACAGCACTGCGGTCAGCAGGTTGATCCCAGCGGGCGACAGGTCGATGCCGTGGATCAGCTTGACGGCCTGGCTGATGCAGATGATCGACACCGAGAGGAACACACCGACGGCGAGAGCCAGCGCGGTGATCCCCTGCCAGGAGAAGGAGATCTTCGTTTCTTCAGGCTTGAGCGGCACTGTCTGCCTTCTTTGCTGCTGCAACCTTCTCGTTCGGGCTCTTGGCATTGGTGCTGGTCCCGCTGCCGAATCGGCCGAGGAAGGTGCCGAGGATACCGACCTTCGCCGAGATGACGGCGGTGAGTAGGGCAGCCAAGCCCTCGGGGATCGGCGAGCCCTGCACCCGGAAGGCGACCCCCAGGCACAGGATCGTCATGCCCACGATGATCGTGGCGGACAGGGTGAAGGCGACCGCCCCCTGCCACGACCACGGAATCCGACTCCACCACTTCAGCCTTGCCGGTTCCGTGACCGTGGCCATCGAGACTCCCTAGTTCTTCACTCCGGGAATGTCCCCTGCAGGAGGCATGTCCCCGGTCCAACCCAGGTAGCGCAGCCCCCAGCGCCGAGTGATTTCGTCGATCCGGGCCTCGCCGACCTGATTACGACGTGGCCAGTCGGTTGAGCGGCAGCGGCCACCGCCGACGGACAGCGCGATGTGACCGTACTTGCTCTTTGGGTTGTGCCAAAAGACCGGCACACCGGCGGGCGGATTCCGATCGCCACGATGCTTCTGCCGTGACTTCACCCAGGCAGCCTCGGCCCATGGAATGCCATGAATGCCGCCCATCCACTCCTGCACGGTGCTCAGGCACATTCCCACTCGGCACGTCTTCCAGCGACGAGCGGCCCGGACCGAGTCCTTCGGACGCCTCAGGCGTCGATCCTCACGCACCATCTGGCTTGTCCTCCTCGTCGTCAGCTTCCTCGATGTCCGACACATCGATGTCGGCATCCTCAGGCTCGTCGGGTTCGCCGGCGTCACCTGCTTCTGCCTCACCTTCGGGGTAGTCCTCCTCCGGGTCGTCGTCGAAGTCAGGACCCCCTTGATCCTCGGGGTCGAGTTCGACCTCTTCCTCTTGCGGTTCTGATGTCATGGCGAAAGTGTCCCTTTCTAAACTGGAGAAGTCGAGTACTGCATATGGCGGACCTCGCCTAGACCTCACACTGCCACGCTAGCCGTTGGCAGCCTGAGCCGTTACCCTCTCTGTGGGGGGAGGAAGCTGGTCCCCCGATGCGAGTGCTTCGCGTAGTCATTCTGACTGCCATTCTCCTCCTGGTGGGGACCACTGCGGTGGCTCAACCGCCCCGACCAGGGCTGTGCGTCGGTCGCACCGGGGACAGACTCACTCGCTGTCTGTACTCCGACCTGGACGACCGGCTCCGCAAGCTGGAGCCGACCTCTCCACCCACCACTCAGCCGCCCACTACACAACCGCCCACCACCCAACCGCCCACTACTCAGCCACCGACTTCGCCACCCACCACCGCGCCGCCGATCACCGGAGACTGGCTGTCCGGTGCGGCTGGCGGGGAGGCCGCGAACGGCAGCTTCGGCACCTGGCGTGGCAGTCCGGTGGAGATTGGCGAGACCTGGGTGAACGACCCAGCGCTCTACACCCTCGCTCCGAAGATCGCCGGCTGCGACAACTGCGGTGAGTGGAACGCCTGGCGTGGGCCGATGTCAGTGTCGGCGGCACCGGCGAGCTGGAACGGCTGGGCGAGCGAGGCCAACGGCGGCAACGACGCCTTCTGGACCGCGATGGGGAAGAACCTGAAGACTCAGCGCGATGGTCGTGGCACCACCTACGTCGCCCCCTACTACGAGTTCAACGGCGACTGGATGACCTACTCCGTTCCGCGCACCGCGCAAGGGATGGCCGACTTCGTTCGAGGTTTCTCCCGAACCGTCGCCACCCTCCGGCGCGAGTTCCCGGCGGTCAAAATCGTGCTGCCGACGGCGGCAGGGCGGACCATGCCGAACGAGATGTGGCCCAGTCCGGCAGCGTTCGACGTGGTTGGCATCGACCTCTACAACGAGTGGCCATGGTGCGGCACGGATAGCTGCCTGCAGTCCAACTTTCTGACCCGGATCACCCCGCTACAGAGCGCGGCGGCGGCCCGGGGAAAGACGATCGCCTTCCCGGAGTGGGGTAACTCCTCGGTCGCCGCTGCTGGTGGCGGTGGTGGCGGTGAGTCGCCAGCGCTGATGAGCGTCTTCCACGACTGGCTGGCCACCAACTCTGGCACCAGCGCTGGCAAGGTGGTCTACGAGACGTACTTCAACATCGGTGGCTACCCTGCCCGCTACGAGTTGTTCACCGGCGGCAGGGTCAACTCGACTCAGACCCAGACCGCAGCTGCGTACGTGGCCAAGTTCTAGACGGCAGTCCCAGCCGAGTCGCGCCACACGGCACCATCGGAAAAGATCGGCTTCTTGAGGGTCGTGTCGTACCAGCTGCCACCGGCCCCAGCGATCACCGGATCGGGACGGCTCGCTGTGGCGTTACGGCCCAAACGAACCACGTGAGCTGCACCCACCCCCAGTACTCCAACCGCCAGACGCTCCAGTGTCACGTCGCCGGTAGCCGTGCCTGGTCCCCAGGTCAGCCGTCCGTCGAAGCGTGCTTGGATGCGATCGCTGGTATCGCCAGCTGTGCGGGTGCTGATCGCAGCTGAGGCAGCCACGCCGCCAACTCGCCAGCCAACCTCCTGTGCCAGTACGACGCGAGAATCGATCGCATCGCCGAGGTTCACCGTGCCGGTGGTGTTGCTCGGGAAGCGACAGCCCGCGCCAACCGTGACGTTGTTCCAGTTCGTGACGGTTCGAAGGCCATAGCGGGTGTTGCTGGCGCAGATGGCATCAACCAGGACTCGGGACCCGGCTCCGGCGAGGTTGATCCCGTCGAAGGTTCCGCTCGATCCATTGCTGCCGACGTAGCCACGGATGACCAGATCGTTGATGATTCCAGCCGGCTGGGAGTAGCCCTCGTTCCCATTGCTGGTCACATCAGTGTCGAAGCGAAGGTTGGACACTGTGTCCCGGAAATACACCCCGCGCAGGAAGTTGTTCCGGATCGATCCACCGATCCAGGTGAGGTTACCGGCCCAGCGAACCACCAGTCCGTTGCCCAGATCAGGGAAGCCGCTGGCACCAGTGCCGTTGCCGATGCTGTGGCAGTCGGTGAAATGAACCCCAGCTTGACGCGCGGTCGGTGCTCCGGACTTGGCCTGGACCAGCACACCGTCCCAGACATTGGCATCGAAGATGCAGGAGACGAAGTCGATGCTCTCCCAGTTGGCGGCGTCAGTGTTGGGCTCGATGTCAACCCCGGACTGCGGTGAGGTCCCACCATTGGCGGTGTAGCGACAGCCGAAGTGTCGGACCCGCTTCCCGGCGGAGATGGACTCGCCGTTGCGATGGTTCCCCGTCACTAGCAGGTTGCTGAAGGTGAGGTCGGATGATGCACCAGTGACATCGTCGCCGATGTAGATGCCGTCACCCTTGGCGTTCTGGGTCGTCAGGTCCGTGACAGTAATCCGCTGCGAGTTGATGATGTGCAGGTTGTGCCGCTGCTCGGTGACGGCGGCGAACGAGGCCTTGTCACCGTCCAGGACGCCGTTGCTGATGGTGACGTTGGAGACAGAGGTGCAGACCAGCATCCGGCCGCTGGTCGACCCGGAGGCGTTACGGAGCCTGCCGCCGTTGAGGTTGAGACGGGTGTTGCTGGGCACATTGATTGCCGAGACCAGACGCACCACCGCGCCGGCATCGAGTTGAGCGGTCAGGCCAAGAGTGGCCGCTGTGTTGAGCCAGGACTGAAACTGGACCGAGTCGTCAGTGGTGTTGTCGCCCCTCACACCATGTTCGGACGACAGGTAGACGAGACGGCGACCGGTCTGGTTTCCGGTGGCCAAGTCAGAAATCGGTCCGACGGCGTTGCCATCCAGCAGGTTGCCGATGGCCATGTTGTTGTTGGAGCCCGCCTCGAAGACGAGGCCGTAGTCCTGGCTTGGGGTGGCCGCTTCGTTGAAGCATCGGTTGCCGGTGATGGTGTTGCCGGTAGAGCTGAGAAGGGCACGGATGCCGCCCTTGATGATGGCTGCAAACTCAGAGCCATAGTCGGCCCGGTTCGACCACACCACGTTGCCAGTGACCGTGCAGTTGAAGGACTCCATCAAGCAGATGCCGTTGGTGTTGTTCCGACCCGTCACGTTGCCGGTGACTGTGGTCCGCCGTGACCGCCACACCGCAATCCCTACGTCGCCGCCGTAGAGCACCGTGTTGTCGGCAACCTCGGAGTCGGACAGGCCGTAGGCAGCTATCAGGTCACCGTTGCCGGTACCGCCGTTGTAGTGGGTGCCGTTGCCGATGACGACGTTGTCGACAATTCGGACCCGGTCGGCATAGACACCGACAGCGCCGCCGGTGAAGTACACCGGCTGACGCCCTACGGTCCCGGTGACCCCGATCGCAGAGAAGTGATTGCCCTTGACGAGGATGTCGGCCAGGACCGAGCCGGCACTGCTGACACCGTAGGTTCCGTAACCGCCCAGCGAGAAGAACCGACTGTCCCTGATCGTCACCCGTGCGGATGCGGTAGTCATGCCGACGCCGCGTTGCATCACCGAGAAATCGCTGTCGGAGATCTGCACGTCGGTGGTGGCGGTGGACAGCAGGATTCCGTAGGCGTTAGCCGTCGCGACGTTGGTGAATCGACAGCGGGCGACCGTCAGCCCGGAGCCACCGGAGACGAATACCAGCTGGTTGATGGTCGTGGAAGCGTTCCCATCGACGATCAGGTCGATGATCGACGGGGAGATACGCGAGACGACGGCGATTCCGCTGGTCTGGGTGCCTCCGATGAGGAGTGTGGAGCGACCACGGACGCCGCGAAGCGCGACCTTGCTGTACAGGGTGAGTGCTGTTCGCACGTTGTAGGTGCCGTTCGGGAAGAACACCTCCCCGCCGCCGGCCGTATTGGCGGCGTTGATGGCCGCCTGGACGGCGGTCGTGTCGTTGGTAGTCCCGTCGCCTACTGCCCCGTAGTCCTTGACATTGAGGGTCAGCTCTCCCTTGCCAACCACGCCGATATTGGTTCGAGCCTGAGTCTGCTGAGGTGTCGTGAAGGTCTGCGGGGTGACCTTGACCGCGTCCACGGTCGAGGGGTTCTCCGGTCCGACTGGTCCAGGATCCCCGGTTGCCCCTTTGGGTCCGGTTGGTCCCTCCGGTCCTTCTGGTCCGGTGATCCCAGGGACGCCGACCGATACACCGGGCGTGTCGACACTGACGAAGGACTGAAGGGTCTCGATGTCGATGTCGACCTGCGGGACGATCGGGACAGCGATGATGTGCGGTTGGCTCACCTGGTCACATCCATCACGGCGCTGAACGACCCAGCCGCCAGGGTCTGCGGGTCATCACTGCCCTGAGTGACCTGCAGGTCCCAGACGCCGTTCCAGACCGGCTTACCGGCCAGCATCGTCATCACCTGATCACCAGGCCAACGCACGTTGACGTGACCGCCGACCGGATCGGTGATCTCGATGACCGCCTCGATCATCTCGGTCGCAAACGGGGTGGCCCGAGCCTGAGCTTCGACGACCGCTCCAGTCAGGTCGATCGGAGCGCCACCTGAAGTAAAGCTCATCACGATCAGGTTCTGGTCGCCCGCCCGGATGCCGGTGATGTCGACACAGGCCGGGCCGAGCGGAACCAGTACGCAGACCATCTCAGATCGCCTTGGCGACGACCTTGCCGCCACCTGCCCGGACCACTGCAGCCCGAGCCTGGATCTCGGTCGAGTACTCCTTCTGGGTTCCGTCCTTACCGACGAAGACCCAGACCTGGTTCTTGCTCTTGCTCCCGCAGTTGCACGGCATGGTCACCCTCTGCTCTCAGCTGTCCTGAATATCAAATTTCGTGAAGTCCCAGTGCTTGCTGACGCCACCAGTTGACACCGGCTCCACGCCGAAGGAGACCTGGCCGACGTAGGGGTCGGTCTGTCCGCCGGGAAGGCTCGTCGCCGCCATCCGGTCCCGGGCCACCAGGTCAGCGACGAACGTCTTCACGTCGAGCGTGCCGGAGGTGATGTTGCTGGTGTCGGTCGGCACGTAGGCAATGTAGTGATTCGAGTTGCCCGACCACAGGTCCCAGGTATGACCGCTGATGTTGATCCCCGAGGCGACCTTGCTGCCGTACGGGCGCTGGCCGACGTTGTGGGTCCAGATCATCAGCTCGGTGTTATTTGACCCGCCGATGCCGTTCAGCCAGATGTCGAACGCGGTGTCGTAGATGCAGCCGCTGCACGAAGCAGGGTCGGTGGCGGCGAAGTCGACCTTCAGCTGCGGGAAGGACGACAGCTTCGGGTCCTTGGAGAAGTCCTGGGTCGACCAGTCGTGGTAGATCCGCCGCATCGACGGGTACGCCTTGACCGCACCGTCGCCCTTGACGTTGTCGGTGGTGACATCGACGTACCAGGAGTTGTGGTCGCAGACGCCCATCGTCGACTTGTAGTTGTAGCCGGCCACGCCCCACTGCTCGGCGGAGGCGTCGTAGTTTCCGTCGATGCCCCGCGAACCCTGGCCGGTGAAGGTGAACGCAGCCTTGGCCGGATCACACACCCCGGACGGGGCAGGCGGTGGCGATGTCGGCGGGATGCTGGTCGGCGGGATGCTGGTCGGCGGCGCGGTGGTCGGCGGCTCCGTCGTCGGGTCGGTGGTCGGCAGCCTTGCCTCGATCCGGGCAAGCGCAGCGTCTTGCCGATCCTCTCGGCAGTCGATGTACTTCTGCAGGTTCGACAAGGTGTTGGACGTGTACACCTTCTGGCAGGCGTCACTCGACGTGGCCCCAGCGGTAATCCCGGCGGTGAGTAGGACCAGGCCGAGCGCGACCGCCACAATGCCGAGCCTGCTGTACCTCATGTTCCGACCCGCTCGCGTAGCCGCGCCATCTTGGCCCGGCGTTCGAAAGCAGCGGCAACCGCATATTCGCTCGCCTTGGCGATCAGCGCAGCGAGGGCATCCTCCTCGTGGTGCACCACGCCGGCGGCCACCAGGGTGACCTGGGACTTGTTGTGCACGGCCGCGATCGGGAAGCCGGCCACGTTGACCGCGAGGGCCGCGATCATCTCCATCTGACCGCCGATCTCGCGCCAGTCGCCAGACACGTCGGAGGCCAGCAGGGCGGTGACAGTGTTGTCGTCAACACCGGGCCGGACCCAGCCAGCGCACCAAATGCCGTGCTCGTCCTCGCCGACGCTCACGTCGGCCACCGCTGTAGAGGTTGAGTCGTAGTGCGCGGCTGCGGCCCGAAAACCCATCCGGGATCCAGCATGACCCCCACCAAGGGAAATGACACCCGTCTGAGCCTGTCCGCCATTATCCAGCTGCACTCGGCCGGTGGCGAAGTAGGCGTAGCCAGACGCGCTGGACGGCGGCGCGACACAGACCCCGTCGTAGCCGATGTGGCATACGGACCAAGACGCGATATGCCCGAACACCCGCCCCTCATCGGTCACCGTCAGGTGCGTCGGACCACTCAGTTTCGGATCGGTGAACCAGGCCGCCGGCGCCTTGTGACCTTGACCACCACTAGCTACGAGCGAGAGCGCCGGAGCTGAGCGTCCTCTCGATGGCAGGTTAGGCAGCGGGCGTACTCCGCCCAGGTACCGTCTGACCGCCGCTTCCTCATCCTTCCCGTCTTGAGGTGACCCCTGGGGCAGACCAAGGCGCGCCCGCGCACGTCCCACTGCCGCCTGGTGTTCTCCGCTCGTGTGACCAGCTCCAAGTGAGCTGAGTTCATACACAATGGCACCCTGCAGACGTGGTCCACTGTCATCCCCGGCGGTATCGGGCCGACCTGTACCTCCCACGCCACTCGGTGCGCCGCCAACGGTGGCCCGTCCGCTCGCCAGAGCTGACCATACTGATCCCTCCGGCCTGGTCGTAAAATTCCCCTGGCTCCCATCCAGAGCCAGCACTCGTCCGGCCCCTTCCGGTCCACCTTTGACCAGAATCTTGCGGACAGCGGTGCAGGTTTCGCAGGCATGGCCTATGGTATCAGTCTCCACTCGCAGTTCAGCTGGCGCATGGCCTGGCCAGAACCCAGTGGCGTCGTGGTGCCACTGCGCGCAGATTTGGTTAATGAACCGGAGCTTGTCGGGACTGTTCTCACCGATCTCTTCGCCGACGAGCACTCTGCATCTCGAAAAATCGCCTGGCACCCCCCAGTTGATTTTGGCGTAGCCCTCGTGGCCCGGCTGGGTCCAGTAGGCCCAGATCCGCCGAGTGTCCTCTGGGTTGGTAAGCCAGCCCGGACCCCGGCCGAACTCATCGGTGCTGTTGCTCGCCTTCAGTACGTCGGGCACCTCTTCGCCGAGCTGCTTGTACGCACCCCGGAGCTGCCGAGCGGCCGACGCCTTGGCCTCAGCCGGAGCATCAACCTGATTGAAGCGAGAGGCGGCGGCGTGCACACCGGCCCGGGAGAGCGCGCCGCCGGGCTCCCGAATCGGCAGCTTATGGCAGGACTTCTCCAGCCCGTCGCAGACATGCAGGATGGTCGACTTCTTCCATTGCTCCGGTGTGAACCGGCCTGCACTGCCGTCCCAGGACTCCTCGCTGATCATCTCCACCACGGCACCACCGGTGGCTAGGCCGGCACTAACCGGGACCTGCTCACCATCCGGGCTCGGATCGACCTTCACCCACGCGGCTTCGGGAGGTGCGTCCAGGCCCTTCTCTTGCGCCTTCTTCGCCAGGCAGTCCTCATAGTCCGGGGACTCGGGATCGCACTCCGGGTCCTCTTCAGGCGGTGCATCATCCTTCGGCGGAAAGGGCTTGTTCGCGTCGGCCCAAGTTCCCAGCGCAACGTAGGCAGAAGCGAAGGCCGGGATCGAGACCAGGGAAGCGGACGCGATTCGGGCGCTGGTGAAGGTGACCTTGTTCTCCTCCTCGTCGAACTCGAACTCGGAGTCGTCGGCGTCGATGGAGACACCGAACTTGCCGAACTCCGCGATCAGCCCCACGACCTCATCTGTCTCCGGAGTGTCGATGAAGACACCCTCGCCGTGGATCATGTTGTCGATCCGCTCGATGCTGTCGATCCGGGCCACCACCACAGAGCCGTCGTGACCCTCACCGGAGGCTCGCTGCCAGGTGAGCGGCAGCGGCAGATCCCGGTTGCGCAGCGCGCCGGCGGCAAACCGACGACCGTCCCCGGACCACTCATCCTCGGGGGCCAGCACACCGTGCCAGGCGAGGGGAGATTCGAGAGGCATGGCGTTCTCCTTCATGGCAGCCAGCAAGGCAACCTGATTGACCGGCACAGGCTGCAGGATGCAGCGGCAATTGATGGTGTTCTCGATCCGGCCCCGAGGGTCACCGGGGTATCTGAGGTTCTCGCCGCCGACGTGGAAGTATGCGCCAGCCGGTCGACGTTGCCGGTCGGCAGCGGCGTGCGCCTCCCGGACGTTGGTGTCGTGCATCGTCGTCCACTTCAACAAGGTGGGCGCGGGATCGTCGGACGCGGCCTGCACGGTGGCGGCGTTGATGGCGGCTACCGCTAGCCAGGTGGCGACGGTGGTCGGATCGGAGTCCGGCTCGGTGTGGACCAGCACGCTGCGCATCGAGTGGATGAATCCGGCGGTCCGGGCTCGGCGGTCGCCACCCTCGGATAGATAGGTGTCGATGTACAGCTGCGTCATCACCTCGGCCAGCTCCGGTGCGGCAGACACGCCCTGGTCGATGAAGTCGCGGACCTGCGGCAGGAGCGTCGCGATGGCGTCGTCCTGCATCACCCGTCGGCGGGCAGCAAACTCGTCAGTCATGCGGAGACCTGATCGGCCAGCCTCAGCCAGTTCACCAACCGGTCACGCCGGTGAGCGCTCTGCTCCTTCAGCAGCGAGGCGCAGTAGCTGGCCAGCACCGGCACCACGATCAGCGGATCGGCGATCCCGTCCAGCACCTGCGGAGCGCAGGACCAGGCATCGTCCAGCAGCTTCTCCGCAGTGCCGTTGGCCTTGACATAGATGTGGGTTTCGTAGGCGGGCACCCCAGGCGGCTTAGCGACACTTTGCCGAAGCCGATTTCCCGCTCGTTCCAATGCCCGGAAAACGAGCGCCTCGCTGGCGGCAACCAGTGCGTTCTCGTCCGGGGTGCGGGGCCGTCTGGGATGCTCCTCCAGCGAAGGGTCAGGTCTGGTTTCCCGTGAAACCAAGCCGGTGACCGGGCCGAGATCGACGCCAAGCACGCCTAGGGCAGCCTGGACTTGCTCCGGTGTGGCCGAACCCGACGCAACTTTGATGGTAAGCCAGCGCTGGAACTGCGCATCGTCTGGCGCGTCATCGTCACTGAAGCCGTTCTCACGGCGTAGGGCCTCTGCTGTGATCAGCCCTCGGTCGTACAGCTCGAAGGCCTCCTTGCTACGGTCTGGCCGAAGCCGCAGCGCAGAGGAGTTGTAGGCGACAACCGTAGTGCTGCCCTCGTCGAGCAGCGGTCGCAGGTAGCCGATGGTGAGGGCGTTGACGATCACGTCGAGCATCGGCTCGATGTGCAGCTTGATCGTCGACTCCTCGACCTGCCAGGCACCCCAGTGGCTGACGGTGCCCGAGCTGGCTCCGGTGGAGGTGCCGGACATGCCGAGCACCTGCTCCGGTGGGAGGTCCATGCCGAGCGCGAACCGGCGGATCGCCTCGTTGCGGAGCGACATCGACGCCGCGTCCAGCTCGCTCCAGAAGGTCAGCAGGCGGGCCTTGTCGATCGCATCGTCGGGTGCGGTGACCACGATCGGGATCACCGCTGATGGAGAGGACGGGTCGTCGATCGGTGCCATCATCGCGTCCGCCAGGGTGAGCATGAAGGCGTCGGCGTCGTTCTGCGGCTTGCTGGCGGAGGTGGTGCCATCCTCGTTCAGTTGCTCCGGCGGCGGCGGGAAGCTCATTCCCTGCGGCATCATCAAGATGCCCGAGCCGGCCAGTCGGGAGGTGATCTGGGCGAAGACGTGCCGGGTTAGCCACTCGATCTCGGACAGGATCGGCAGCAGCGCGCGGAACGGCGAGTCAGCCTCCACCCGGTGAGCCGGACTCGGCAGCCAGATCCGGATGACAACGTCGTCTTCGGTGAGCTGGACCACCGGCAGCCCGTTGCCGTAGTTGATCT